>Ga0209643_1000179_pt1 | contig 151635 bp, 126 predicted proteins | sample AutmiccBRH37_all_FD_187383 | JGI IMG/M metagenome (GOLD analysis project Ga0209643, IMG submission 187383) | Deep subsurface microbial communities from Mt. Terri, Switzerland - Autotrophic microbial communities BRH/37_all (SPAdes) (version 2) | ecosystem: Environmental > Aquatic > Deep...
CTAATGCATACGGCACGGGCATAAACGGTAGCGGCCTAGAGCCCAGGTAGAAAACCGTATTCGATCATGGAAGGATTTGATGGGCAGATTGTCAGCTCCTGACCGTTTGCGTGCAAAATTCAGGTATTAACCATTTAATTAATTATGAGGATAATAACACTATATCCCTTTATGTTGCATTTAAGGGACAGTTTTATTATGACAAACATGTTACAATCAAGAGTATGAAAACAAACAGTAGGAATCGATTCGATATATATAGTGAAGGAAATGATCGACCTTGTATGAATGGAATATTAAATAATTAGAGGCTTCAAAATAATTTTTTTATATATTGCGAAATCTCGACGTAACGTAGCTAATTCAGCCGACGCAAAAAACCGCGCGGCTGATTAGCTACGTTATGAAGGACACAATATGAATAATATCTTCCCTGAACCCATTAGAAATTTACCTAAAGCAGACATTCCAATTGATGGCCTTCAGGCTTATTTATCGCAGGCTGCTAATCATCAATTAGTTTTTATGCAATTTGGGCGCGATGTTGTTCTGCCAGAACATGCTCATGCGGCACAAGTCGGATTTGTCTTGGAAGGCACGATCGAATTGATCATTGATGGAAAAGAAAAAATATTCGGAAAAGGTGACATCTACTATATTCCTTCTGGCATAAAACATTCAGGAAAAGCATATGCTGGCTATTCAGATATTACCTTTTTTGCGGAGGCCGCTCGCTACAAGGCAATTGAAGAATAGTTTTATCATAACAAGGCGCTACACCGGATCGCAGCACCTGCGGCGCTGCTCCCGGTGAGCTTGTTCGTAATGGCACAGGGAGGTCACATGGAACTCACCCTTTCTCTCGCAGGCGTTCTTGGTGCACTTCTAATTGGCGCCATCAGCCCAGGTCCCAGCTTTGTGCTAGTTGCGCGCACATCTATGGCCGCCTCCAGGATCGACGGGCTTTTTGCGGCCGTCGGTATGGGAGTTGGTGGTGTAATCTTTTCTGTTGTCGTGCTGCTCGGGCTTCAGGCCGTACTTGCCAACGTGCCGTGGATCTATTTCACACTCAAACTTGCAGGTGGCCTGTACCTTTTGTACCTTGCAGTTCGTATTTGGGGCGGAGCCAAAGAACAAATTGCTGTCCACAGCTCCGAGGAAGGAATCCAGAGTTCGGTGAGAAAATCCTTCTTCCTGGGGCTTTTTACACAGTTGAGCAATCCAAAGACTGCCGTTGTTTACGGAAGCATTATTGCCGCGCTCCTGCCCCACAATTTGCCGCTTGCCGCTACTGTGGCGTTTCCGTTCCTTGTCTTTCTGGTTGAGGCGGGATGGTATTCCATAGTTGCGCTCGCCCTGTCAGCCGAATCTTCGCGGACGGTATATCTCCGCTCAAAAGTGCACATTGATCGTTTTGCTGGCGGGGTACTGGGATTTATCGGGCTAAAACTAGTTAGCGCTGCACGGTCAGCGCCATAAACCATGGGCCATAACAACCGGCTCGTGCGAACGCCGTGAGCAATGCGCTGTCTTTAACATACAATTTTACGCCGGAGCCGCACAGCCGGAGCGATGGGTTTTCATTTATGCATAAAGATTTTCAAATAATGCTTGACCTAATGGATCGCACTTTTCGTAGCGTTGAATAACACGTGGATTGCTGCCGGCTTCGGGCAAATGAGTTGCGTAGCAGGCCCTTAAAGTGTGAATCGAGACACGACGTTTTATAATCCCGGCTGCCAGTCTGGCCTGGCGGAAAGCACCTTATACGCTATCAAGGGTCATTGGTGTCTTGGCCGTTGCCCCCATGTTATGGCCACGGCCAATTGCCGGAAAGATGAAAACCGGGTTTTTGTGGGTAAGGGTAACCCAGTATCGCCGCAGCAGCACAAGTGTCTGCTCAGGCAGGGGAACAAAGCGATCCTTGGCTCCCTTGCCCCGGTGGGCATGAAGCATCATGCGGGTTTTATCGATGTCAGAGACCTGAATGGCCAAAGCTTCAGAGATCCTGAGACCGCAGGCATACACGGTCGATAAAAAGGCATAGTTGTGGAAGGTTTTGACTTTGCTCGATATTTTAAAGACTTCTTCACGACTCAAAATACAGGGCAAGCGCCGCTCTCTTTTTGGCTTCCTTCAGACAGTTCCTCGCGAAGCTGCCCTTGCCGTCAGCTAATGTTTAGGTTACGGTCAGAACCTCGTAACCGGGTTCACACATAGGGGACTTTCACCCTATAAACTTACGCCCGTGCCGGGCGTACACCTTTTGCTGCACCGGCTTCGGGCCAAAGAGCGGCCCTCTCCGGTGAGCAATACGTTGGTCTTAACTATCATGAACATTATTTACGCAAAATCGACGCAAGAAATTGATCAGGTGCGAAGGCTATTCCGAGAATACGAAGCTTATCTGAATGTCGATCTATGTTTCCAGGAGTTCGAATCAGAGCTGGCAAATCTTCCGGGAAAGTATGCTCCGCCGTCCGGTACACTCCTTCTCGCCATGGACGGGCGCGAGGCTGTCGGTTGTGGTGCATTGCGCAGATTGGTATTAATACAAGACCGCACTTGTGAAATGAAGCGGCTTTATGTATCCCCCAAGGCCAGAGGCAGGGGTGTTGGCAGACAAATCGCCCAACGTCTTATTCACGAAGGACTTCGTTTGGGTTATTCCACCATGCTTCTGGATACACTTGATTGGCTGGAGGCCGCCATCCATCTGTATGAATCATTAGGTTTCATGCGCACGGAACCATATTATGACAATCCGCTACCCGGTGTCGTTTATTGGAAACTGGACTTGAGGGGCCAACATGATGCTTCAGCAGACAGCCAGAGCCGTGACAATTTGGACAAAAAGAAATAGCCTGAGTTAAAAATATTTTTTCGAAGTCCGTAGCAGCCCGGGTTGCTGCTGAGCTCGGCGTTAGGCCGAAGGAAAGGCAGAAATTATGTCGAATCGAGTTACTGTCGCAAAGGAAAAGTTCTTGAGCGGATACAACTGAGCTCAGTCGATTCTGTACGCTTTCCGGGAAGAAGGCGAATTGGCGGATGAAACTGCTTTGAAAATCGCGTGTGGCTTTGGTGCAGGCATGGCTCGAAAAGAGGAGGTTTGCGGTGCTATTACAGGAGGCATTCTTGTTTTGGGATTGAAATATGGCAGGGGTGGTAACGATGATCGATCCGCAATGGAGTTGACTTACTCGAAAACAAGAGAACTCATGGACCTATTTTCCAAGAAGCATGGCACGTTTATCTGCCGCAATTTGCTAAATGGTTGTGAGCTGACGACAGAGGAAGGGCAGAAATATTTCAAAGAGAACGAGCTACTCAAAAGGACCTGCACACCATGCGTTCAAAGTGTGGCTGAGATCCTTGAGTGCATATTGTGAGAAAGCCCAACCTTTTGCTTCGCCGGACTCGGGCCAAAGAGCTGCCCTCTCCGGTGAGCAATTCGTTGGGTTTGTTGATCAGGCTGGAATCAATAGTGATAACAAAGTTGAGCTAATTGGATAGCATCATCCAAAACTTTGTAAACGATTCTATGTTCATCATTTATACGGCGAGACCAGTATCCCGAAAGTGCATGTTTAAGTGGCTCAGGTTTTCCGATTCCTTCAAAAGGATTGCGCTTAATTTCTTTGATCAGCGTGTTGATTCGAAGGAGGATTTTTTTATCGGTTTTTTGCCAATAAAGGTAGTCCTCCCATGCATGATCAGAGGAAATTAGTTTCAATCGATGAGTTCCCTTTCGGTGCCCTTCCCATTTTCAAGTTGGGCAATGGCTTCGATCAAACGTCTGGTATTTTTAGGCGAACGTAAAAGGTAGGCTGTTTCTTGCCGCGCCGTGTAGTCCTCAAGGGACATTATGACCACTGAATCATTAGTCTCACACCCTTTTACGCCACTGTATTCGGCCCAAAAATCCGGCCCTCTCCGGTGAGCTTCCGATGGAGTAGATGATGAGTGACTTGCAAGACCATATCAACTCGGCCAAAAGAACTGGAAATATCGCGCTTTCAATTGAGGAACGGAGTGCGGATTGCGTTATCAGTCGTATGCCGGTTACCTCCGGTGTCCTGAATCCATATGGCACGGTGCAAGCTGGTGCGATGATCTGGCTGGCTGATGTTACGGCATCGGTCCTTGCACTTGAGGGACAAACGATCGGGGAAAACGGAAAGGGCTTTCCCCTTGCTGTAGATATTCATACAAATCTTATCGGCAACCAGCGGGCTGGAGAAATTATGGCAGAGGCCAGATTTGTGAGCAAAGGCAAAACGGTCCAGGTGATCAGGACCCGGTTGACTGGCAACAACGACAAGCTGTTGGCCGAAGTCACAACGACCCATATTACTGCAAAATAGGACGGGTGGTTATCGCGATCAGATCAAATGATCCCCTCGTCGGTCAACCGCTGGAGCTGCTGTTCGGAGTAGCCGTATTCCATCAGGATTTTGCGGGTGCTCTGACCGAATGCCGCCCGCGGGGTGCGCACCGCTCCGGGTGTAGCGCTCAATCGGATCGGCACCCCGATGTTCGTTTCCGCCGTGCCATCCGTGCGCGGCGTTTCCACGACCATGCCGCGCGCCACAAACACGGGCGCTTTCAGGGCCTCGTCGATGGTGCGGATGGCGCTCACGCACAGGTCCGCCTCTCCCAAAAGCGCTTCCCATTCGCACATGCTTTTCTGCAAAAAAACTGCCCGAAACGCTTCGATGATTTCCAGGCGGTGCGTTTCGTCGAACTGCATGTCGGCGTATTGCGACAAGCCCAGGCGTTCGCACAATTTTTTCCAGAACCGGCCTTCGAGAGCGCCCACTGCCAGGAAGCGGTCATCGGCGGTGGCATAGGTGTTGTAGCAGGCAAAGCGGTGCGCGAGCATGTTGTCCGAGCGCTGTGGCGCTTGGCCGGTCAGTTCACGCCAGTACTGGGCGACCGGCAGGAATCCCAGCATGCCGTCGGTCATGGAGATGTCGATGTGCTGCCCCTGGCCGCTGCGCTGGCGTTCAAAGAGCGCCAGCAGGATGCCGATGGCCGCATTCAACCCGCCGGCGGCGATGTCGGCGATCTGGATGCCGGGAATCGCGGGCGGGTGGTCCGCTTCGCCGATCAAATCGAGCACGCCGGCATACCCCAGGTAGTTGATGTCGTGCCCTACCCGCTCGCGATAGGGCCCGGTCTGGCCGTAGCCGCTGATCGAACAGTAAATGATGTCGTCCTTGATGCGGCGCAACGCATCATAGTCGATGCCCAGCCGCTGGACCACGCCTGGACGGAAGCCTTCGATGACCACGTCGGCATCCTGCAGCAGGCGGCCGAAGATCTTCAAGCCTTCGGCTGACTTGAGATTCAGGCTGATATGCGCCTTGTTGCGCTGGACCGTCGGCAGGAAAAGCCCGTCAGCCAGGTACTGGCGTTTGTCTTCAATGGCGATCACGCGGGCCCCGTGATCGGCCAGAATCATTGAACAGTACGGCCCGGGCAGCAGCCGGGAAAGGTCCAAAACCATGATGCCCTCGAGGGCGCCTTGAGGTGGCAATTGCTTTTCTCCTTCCGATGGCTTGTTGGTCGGACGGACGGGGCCGCGCATTACAGCCCCATGAACTTGGCTGCGATGCCTTTCATGATTTCGTTGGTGCCGGCAAAGATGCTCATCACGCGGGTGTCGCGCAGAGCCCGCACCATGGGACAGGCTTCCAGAATGCCATACTCGCCGATCACCTCCAGTGCGCGGTTGGCAATCCGGTTGACGGCATCCGTGCACCAGTACTTGGCCATGGAGACTTCGACGATGATCGTTTTCTTTTCCATGTGATCAGCGATCAATTTCTCCATGAAGGTGCGGCTCACCTTGAGTTCGGTGGTCATTTCCACAAGCGCGAACTGAACGGCCTGGGAACGCGACAGAGGCTTGCCGCCGGCCTCGGTGCGCTTGCAGTAATCGACAGTGTACGCCACGATGTGTTCGGCGGCGGCGACCGCGCCCATGGCGCATGCCAGGCGTTCCTGCTGCAGTTTTTCCATCAGCAGGAAAAAGCCGGCCCCCTTTTCGCCCAGACGATTGCGCACCGGAATGCGGCAGTCGTTGAAGAAAAGTTCGGCCGTATCCTGGCTGTGCCAGCCCATCTTGTCGAGCTGCCGGCCCTTCTTGAACCCGGGGGTGTCCGCTTCGACGACATAGAGCGACACCGCCTGATGCTTGTCAACCGTGGCGGGATCGCGCGCCGCCAATACCACCAGATCGCAAATAACCCCGTTGGAAATAAAGGTTTTGGACCCATTGAGGACGACCTCGTCGCCGTCTTCCACGGCCGTGGTTTGCATCGCCGCCAGGTCGCTGCCCGCGCCGGGTTCGGTCATGGCGATCGCGGTGACGATATCCCCGCTCACACAGCCCGGCAAATAGCGCCGTTTCAATTCCGCTGAGCCGAAGGCGTCGATATAGGGCACGGTGATGTCACTGTGCAGCGAGGCGATCAAGCCGGTCTGGCCGGTGCGGGAGAGTTCTTCGGCCACAATCAGGGCGTAAAGAAAATCGCCGCCCAGGCCGCCGAATTCGGGCGCGACCGTCGGACACAGAAAACCGGCCTGGCCCATCTTGCGCCATACCTGCCTGGGGACGATATGGGCTTGTTCCCACTGATCCGCGTAAGGCGTGACTTCCTTTTCGCAAAACGCCCGCAAGCGCTCGCGGAATGCGCGATGATCGTCGGAATACTGTAAAATGTCCATAAACACCTCTCGGGATCGTTTGCGATCGCTGCGCCGCGAGTCATCGCCTGATCTTGCCGATGACGCTGTCGGCCATTTTTCGCTTCAGCGCCGTGCGGCCGCCGAAGAGCAGATCGAGCGTTTTGGCGTCACGGAAGAAGCGCTCCACCTCGGTTTCCCGCATGTAGCCGTAGCCGCCAAAGAGCTGGATGGCGTCGTCTGCGGTCTGCACGGCCGCCAGGCTGGATAGCCATTTGGCCGTCGCCGGCAGCATGCCGCCCCGTCCGGCGTCGACGCTTCGGGCGGCCTGGTAGACAACCGCACGCGCGCCCTCGATACGGGCCGCCATGGCCGCGATCTTGTGGCGCGTGATCTCGAAGGCGGCCAGCGTGCGTCCGAAAGCCTCGCGCTGTTTGACGTACGACAGCGCCCGGTCGAAGGCGCCGGCCGCGATACCAAGCGCCTGGGCAGCCGTCAGGACGTAGATCTCTTCCAGCACACTTTCCAGCTGCGCCGCCCCGCGGTCTTCGCGACCCACGAGGTGGTCTGCCGGCACTCGAACGCCGCTCAGGCGCAAGTCGGCCGCGGGCGTCATGTTGGTGCCCAGTTTGCGTCCCAACGCGGAGATTGCGATTCCGGGCCGTTCGGCTTCCACCAGGAGCATTCCGGCCGCGTCGTCGGTTGTGCGGCACAAAACGATGTAAAAATCGGCCTGCCCGCCGTTGAGCACGTGGGTCTTGCAGCCGTCGACAATATAGTTCTCACCGTCAGCGACGGCCGTTGTGCGTACAGCCGACCACTGCCCGCCCAAACCGGGCTCGGAGACGGCCAGTGCCGAGCAGGCCTTTCCTTCGGCCAGATCCGGCAAGAAGCGCTGCTGGAGCGCTTCCGAACCGAAGCGCAGCAGGCATTCGGCCCCTAGGGTGGAGAAGATCAGGGCACTGCCGATGGACGAATCCTGCCGGCACAATACTTCGGCGACGAGCGCCGCTTCGAAAAGCCCCAGTCCGGCGCCGCCGTACCGCTCCGGAAAATGCAGGCCCAGAAAACCCAACGCGCCCGCCTTGCGGCGGATGGCACCCGGAAAGGTGCCCTTTTTTTCCATTTCCAGGGCAAGATCTTTGTCGAATTCGCCGCGCGCAAAATCCCGGGCGGCCTTCTGGATCTCCCGCTGAGAGCGGTTCAAGTCACACATGGCATACTCCGTAATCGCGATGCCCTTCTGTCCGTCGTTGCGTTGCCTGTTGATCGGTGAGCCGACAGGCGTCGATGGACCGGGCGCTGGCGTATCCTGCGGATCAAATCGACGGAATACCGTCCCCTGCCCCGTCACACTCACACGTACTTGCCGATAATGGCGATGCTGCAGATGTTCTGAAACGGAAAGCCGCCCAGGTTGTGGGTCAGACCGTAACGCGGGTCGCGCAACTGGCGCTGGCCGGCACGGCCGTGCAGCTGCAGGTACATCTCGTACAGCATGCGCAGGCCCGAGGCGCCGATCGGGTGACCGAAGCATTTGAGCCCGCCATCCACCTGGCAGGGCACCTTGCCGTCACTGTCGTAACAGCCGTCGAGCACATCGCGCCAGGCACGACCGCGTTCCGATATGTGCAGATCTTCCATGGTGACCAGTTCGGTGATCGAGAAGCAGTCATGCACTTCCATCATGCTGATCTCGGACTTGGGATCCCGGATGCCGGCCTCCTCGTATGCCCGCGCGCTGCAACGGTCTGCGGTCAGGAAGTGATCGCCGTCCCACTGGTTGTAGCCGGCTTCTTCGCCGCTGCTCAGGGCGATCTGCAGGGCCTTGACGGTCACGAAATCCTTTTTGCCGAGCTGCCGTGCAATTTCGGGCGTAGTGACGATGGCGCAGGCCGCGCCGTCGCTCACCCCGCAGCAGTCGAACAGCCCCAGCGGATGGGCGATGATGGGCGCCGCCAGGACCTGTTCCAGGCTGACCGGCTTGCGCAGATGGGCCTTGGGATTGTGAGCGCCGTTGGCGTGGCTTTTGACCGACACATGGCCCATCGCGCGTTTCAGATCCTTGCCGTCCACACGGTGTTTGGCCTGGTAGGCGCTGGCCAGTTGGGCGAACGAACCGGGGGCGGTCAGATTCGGCCACCACTGCCACTGCAGCGACCCGGCCCCCGATCCCGGGTTGGGCAGGCCGCCGTACCCGGTATCCTTGAGTTTTTCAACCCCCAGGGCCAGGCAGATGTCGTACGCGCCCGAGGCCACGCCGTAGCAGGCGCCGCGGAAGGCCTCGGTCCCCGTGGCGCAATAGTTCTCGACGCGCGTGACCGGGATCATCGGCAGGCGCAAGGCCGTGGACAGCGGCATGGCCGTCTTGCCCACATTGATTTCGTCCATGCAGGTCCCCAGCCAGGCCGCTTCGATCTGCCGCTTTTCGATGCCGGCATCGGCCAGCCCTTCCTCGAAAGCCTCGACCATCAACTCTTCCGCTCCGGCGTCCCAACGTTCTCCGAAACGGGTGCACCCCATGCCGATGACGGCCACTTTGTCTTTGATACCTGTTGCCATGGTTCCTCCTGGTTCGTCGTCGACGCAATGATTCGCTTGGACCCAATATCGATGACCCGAAAAAGAATCTCAACAACTTGAACCCTCATCGGGTCAACGAATAGCGAAGATCTTCTCGATCATCTGCGACTTCATGATATCGCCGGAAATCTTGAGTTTACCCGAAGTAAAAGCCTGCATGGGCGGCAGCTGACCGCTCATCATGGCAGTGAAATCCGGCGCGGCCATGGTCAAGGTGCAGGCCGGTTTCGGGTGGACGCCGCGCGCGATGCTGCAGGCGCCGTCCTGGATGGCGCACGACCACTCGCCGCCATCAGCGCCGGAGATCATGAACTGGAAAACCACATCCACCCCGGCGGCCGCCTCGGGCCGGAACGCGCCCGCCATCCGGTCGAAGACCTTCTGGATGTCAGCACCGGCGCCCGCGCCCGCCGGACCGGCGTCCGCCTTTTTTTCAGCCGGGGCCGCCGGCGGCGTCATCAGATCGAGCGTGGCGGCGTTCAGGTCGAACAGCTCCTTGGCCTGGCTCAAGTCGTTGATGCGCTCCCAATGGTCGGCGATCTCCTCGACCGTGGGGATGTGCTCGCCGCTGCCCAACTGCACGGGCGCGCCGGTCATCACGGCGGCGCGGCTGAAAAAGCCCAATCCGGCATTGAATACCGAACCGGTCAGCCCGCAGGCCTCGCTGCACAGGTAGAGTGCCATAGGGGTGACGTACTCCGGCCGGGCGCGCTCGAAAAGCTCGGCCGGCATGACATCCTCGGTCAAGCGCGAGGCCGCCAGCGGCGCGATGGTATTGACCAGGATGTTGTACTTCTGTCCTTCCAGCTTCAGGGCATTCATCAATCCCACCAGAGCCATCTTGGCGGCCGAGTAGTTGGTCTGCCCGAAGTTGCCGTAAAGCCCGGCCGCCGAGGTGGTCATCAGGATGCGGCCGAAGTTGTTCTCGCGCATGGCGGCGAAGGCCGGACGGGTGACATGGTAGGCGCCGTCGAGATGGACGTTCAGGACGGCGCGCCAGTTGTCCGGCGCCATCTTGATGAAGGTCTTGTCGCGCAAGATACCGGCATTGTTGATCAGGATATCGAGACGCCCGAAGTTTTCCAGGGCACAGCGCACGATTGCCTCGCCCCCATCGGCCGTGGCCACCGAGTCGTAGTTGGCGACGGCGCGGCCGCCGGCGGCCTCGATGTCGGCCACCACCTGGTCGGCCGGCGATGCCGACCCCTGGCCTGCACCGTCACGCGCCCCGCCCAAGTCATTGACCACCACGGCCGCGCCGCGCCGGGCCAGTTCCAGGGCATAGGCCCGTCCCAGTCCGCCGCCCGCGCCGGTGACGATGGCCACGCGGCCGTCGAAGGTGATTTTCTTCATTTCCTCGGCCGCACCGGGCGCGGGAACGGCTTTCCAGAAGTAGTTCACGAAGCCGCGCTGCGCATCGTCACCGCGTTTTCTGAACGCCATCTGCACCGGCAGCCCCACCTGCAGTTCTTCGAATTCGCAGTCGCTGAAATCGGCCATCATGCGGCCGCCGCCCTCGAACTGCACCATGCCGTATTTGTGCGGCGGGTCGACCGACACCGCCAGCAGATCGCCCGTGAAGGTTTTGATTCTGGCCGGTTGGTCGGCGAACGCGAACGGCTCCTGCGTGTGGTGCGCGCCGCACTGGGGATTGACGCAAACCTCCGTGCGCGGAAACTGCGGTGTGCCGCAGGCGCTGCAGCGGCCGCCGACCAGCCCCAGGATCATGTCGCGCTTGCGCCACAATGTGCTCATGGCTGTCTGCGTGGGCGCTTCGGCCCGGATGCCCATGTCCGGGGCGATCAGGCCACGGAACTTGAGCCACTTCAGATAATTGGCGGTGGTCTTCTTGTGGGCCAGCGCGCCGGACACGCCGTTGCGCGGCGCCAGACGGGCGATGGCGTCGGTCACCTCGAAGCACATCGCATTGCAGCCTTGCCCGAAGCCGGCCACCAGGATGCGTTCTCCCGGCCGGGCCTGCTCCAGCGCGCGCGCCAGCATGAGCAGGCTGTGGGCGGTCCCGGTTTCACCGCACACCGCGTGCATGTTGTCGGCCACTTTGTCCGGGTGGGCGCCCAATTTCCGGGCGATGTTCTTATGTTCGGCGGAAAAGAAGCACGGGTAGACCAGATGGTCCACGTCGCCGATGGCGATGCCCAGTTTGGCCAGCAGACCATTGACAGCCTCGGGAATGATCCGGGCATAGCCTTCGTCGCGCGCCCAGCGCTCTTCCCACACATAGTCGAAGGTCTTGCCGGCCGCGCGGTAGTGGTCCACGAAATCGTACGAAACCGTGTAGGCCCCCTTGAACTCGGCAATCACGCCGCTGTCGCCGACCGTAAAAGCGGCCGCGCCGTCGCCGAACCACAGTTCGTAAAAGTTCCCCGGCCGGGTTTCACGCCGGTCGGCCGCCGCCACCAGAACCGGGCCGCGCGCGCCGCCCTGCACTGTCTCGAGGGCGGTGAGCAAAGCCGTGCTGCCGGCCTTCTGGGATGCGGTGAAGTCGGCCGTCAGAATGGTCGCGGGCAGGTTCAAGGCCGTGGCCACGATGCCGGCGTTCTGACGATCGGCGAACGGCAGGGTGGTCGAGGCCAGAAAAAGGCCCTGCAGTGTGCTTTTATCCATGCCGGTCAGGCAATCGCGCGCCGCGCCCACTGCCATGGTGACGGCGTCTTCGTCCCAGTTGCACATCGAACGCTCGCCGTCGGCCACCATCATGATGGCCGGCGCGAACCAGCCCATGGCCTGGACGATGGCATTGCGGTCCAACCGCAGTTTGGGGATATACGCACCGTACGAAGTGATTCCGATCATATCCAAACTCCTTTTGCTCAGATAATCGCCCTCAGCGAACATCGGTTCACCGGCTTTTCACATCATTTTCCACCGTCCGCTCGGGCGCAGACGGTCACGACATCCATCAGTTGTTCATTCAACTGGCCGTACTCTTTGCCGTTGTCGCAAGCGGCGATCTTGTCCAGGTTGTCGCGGATCTCTTCGATCGTGGGAATGCGGCTGTCCGCGACCGGCACCATACCCGGTCCGCTGACGATCGCAGCGCGGTTGTAGAAGCCCATGCCCGCGCTGTAGATGTTGCCGCTGACCGGGCAGTTCTCCGAGCAGAGAAACAGGGCCATGGGAACGGCGTACTCCGGCTTCATGCGCGCGAAAAGATCGGGCGGTAGGATATCTTCGGTGAGCCGCGAGGCCGCCAGGGGCGCAATCGTGTTGACTTTGATGTTGTGCTTTTCGCCTTCGAGCTTCAAGGTGTTCATCAGGCCCACCAACCCCATTTTGGCGGCCGAGTAGTTGGTCTGTCCGAAGTTGCCGTAGAGCCCGGCTGCTGAAGTGGTCATCAGGATGCGTCCGTAACGCTTCTCGCGCATGACCTCGAAGGCCGGACGGCTGACGTGATAGGCGCCGTCCAGATGCACGTCCAGCACGCCACGCCAGTTTTCCGGTGTCATTTTGACGAAGCTTTTGTCGCGCAGGATGCCGGCATTGTTGATCACGATGTCCACCTTGCCAAAGGCCTCCAACGCGGTGCGCACGATCGCTTCGCCGCCTTCGGGGGTAGCCACCGAGTCATAACTGGCCACGGCCTCGCCGCCCAGGGCGCGGATCTCGTCGACTACCCGGTCGGCGGGACCTGCCGAACCGCCGCCCGACCCGTCGCGCGCGCCGCCCAGATCGTTGACCACCACCTTGGCGCCGCGTCCGGCCAGTTCCAGGGCATAGGCCCTGCCCAATCCGGCGCCGGCGCCGGTCACAATGGCAACACGGCCATCGAAGCGGATTTTACGCGGCTCGGGCACGTCGCCGTAGGTAAACTCGCCGTTGTCGATAACCACGTCGCCGGTATCCGCATTGATCACGCGCCATAGCGCCAGCCCCTCTTCTTCTTTCCAGATCTGGATGCGGATGGGAACGCCCGGGTAAAGCGGTTTGCTGAAGCGGCAGGCCATGCGCCGGGCCTTTTCCGGCGCGCCGGGGATCAGGTGGTCGACCAGGGCACGGCAGGCGTAGCCGTGCGTGCACAGGCCGTGCATGATCGGCCGTTCAAACCCTGCCATGCGCGCGAACCCGGGGTCCACGTGCAAGCTGAAAAGGTCGCCGGAAAGGCGGTACAGCAGCGGCTGGTGCGCGGCCGGACGCGCATCCACAAGGATGTCCGGTTTGCGGTCGGGCAGGTCGAAGGCCGTTTTGGGTGCGTGCGCGCCGCCGAACCCGCCGTCCAGGCGCCCGAATACCGTGCAGATGCTGGTGAACAGGTGCCGCCCGTCCTGTGCATAGGTGTCGGTCTCCCCGATGACCAGGGCGCCCTTGCCCGCCCCTTTATCGTAGATGTGGCTGATTTTGCCGCGGGTGGTCAGGCTCCCCTCGGCCGGGATGGGATTGTGGAAGATCAAGGTCTGTTCGCCGTGCAGCACGCCGGCCAGATCGACGTTGGACTTGAGCCCGATCTCGGTCAGGATGTCGAAGACCGCGGCAATCGAAAAGCTGGGAATGACCTTGAGATCCTTTTCATAGCAGTAGTGCAGGTCGGCCTCGCCGGCACCGACTCCCAGTGCGTAGAGCACGACATCCTTCCAGGTGTAGCTTTTGGTCAGGGGCCCGAGTGTCTGCCCCACGGCTTCGAGGTTGAGGGCCATCTTCTCCTCCTTTGCATGGCGCTGTTGGCGCTGACGCGATCTTTCTGCGGAACGAAGGTATAATTCTCTGTCGGCTGAACGCTCGGTTCTGCGGCGGTTTTTACTTCTCCTTGCGTCGTGTGAACGCTGGGATCAGGATGAATTTCAACGTCTCTTTGACCACATCCACATACCCTTGGGGGTCGAGCTTGAGCATGGGCCTGAAAAAGCTTTCCCCGGCGGCAAAATTGATCACCGAATTCCAGACGGCCAGCACCCGCGCGTTGGCCTGCGGCGGGACCTGGGCCTTGTCCACGGCCAATCCCATGGCCACGGCGATATTGGCCAGGTGGCGGGTAATGCGGTCGTCCACCGCGCCCGAGATGCGGTTTTTCGAAAAATGGCTGAAGAGCATCAGGTTGGCCGATTCCGGGTTGCCGAACAGGTGATCGCACATCACGTCGATGGCGACTTCAAGGCGCACCTCGAGCGGCTGGCCGTGAACGATGCCCTCAATTTCGATCAATTTGGCGCGGATCTCGTCGCTGAGGTCGGTGAGCACCGCCTCGTACAGCCCCTGCTTTTCACCCCAGTGATAGTGCAGTGTGGAGATGTCGATGCCCACCTCCTTGGCGATCATGCGGGTGGTCACGCCGTGGTAGCCGTACTCCCCGAACAGCTTGCGGGCGGCCGCCAGAATGCGGGCTTTCATTGAATCGGGTGCTGAGCGGGCTTTTTCAAGAGCAGTTGCCATGCTGCGCGACCTGTCTTTCCCTGCTTGCCGGTACGCCGTTTTTTGATTCCATCATTTGATGGAATATTTATCCTGCAGAAATAAACGTCTGTCAAGAAATAAATTCGCTTCAATTTCACTTTTTTTATGGGCAATTCAAAAAAGAAATTCCGTTTATGCGTTCTACTATGGCTCAGCCGGGTAGTACAAATACCACTGCGGAAAAAATGTGTGAAACCACACAACAGCATCACAGAAATGGCCGGTGCCATAAAAAACGTTTGATTTATTCAAAATTTTAAGTGTAGGAGCTGGATATTTGTATTTGGAGAAATCTCAATAGGAGTCAATATGGAGCATTCTGACGACACACATCTCAAGTCAATCGGCTACATACTGTGGATTTTCGGCTTCACTGGCTCCCATCGGTTTTATTATGGCAAACCTATTTCGGGAACCATTTGGTTTTTTACTTTAGGGCTCTTCTTTATCGGCTGGATTATCGATCTTTTTCTGATTCCGTCCATGGACCGCCAGGCCGATTTCAGGTTCCGCAGTGGTCGCCTGGACTACACGGCAGCATGGATTTTGCTGACATTTCTCGGACTGTTCGGCATACATCGGTTCTATATGGGGAAGTGGTTTACGGGGATTGTGTACCTGCTGTCGGGAGGCATCTTCGGCCTCGGTTATCTATATGATCTGTGGACCTTGAATGATCAGATTTCAGAGATAAACAGCACGGCCTGATCCCTCGACAGACAAAAAAGAAATTTGCGCCCCCCGTTAGCGGCAAACCGGCCGGCTTCGTGGAAAAGTATCCCAAGCCAGGTAGGGTGGGCATCGCCCACCATTGTCTTATGCCGATCGCCTCTGGATTGGCCGTATTCAACGTTCATCGCTGTGTATGATCCGGTGTCTATCCAATCGCTGGGGCGAGGTAAGTGTCAGAAACCGATGATGCCGGGGAATTGTGGTGGGCAATGCCCACCCTACATTCTTGAATGATCAGATTTCAGAGATAAACAGCACGTCTCAATCCCTCAACAAAAAAAGAGATTCGTGTTCCCCCGTTAGCGGCAGACCGGCCGGCTTCGTGGAGAAGCCAGGTAGGGTGGGCATCGCCCACCATTGTCTTATGCCGATCGCCTCTTGATTGGCCGTATTCAACGTTCATCGCTATGTTCGATCCGATATCTATCCAATCGCTGGGGCGAGGTAAGTGTCAGAAACCGATGATGCCGGGGAATTGTGGTGGGCAATGCCCACCCTACATTCTTGAATGATCAGATTTCAGAGATAAACAGCACGTCTTGATCCCTCAACAAAAAAAGAGATTCGTGTTCCCCCGTTAGCGGCAGACCGGCCGGCTTCGTGGAGAAGTATCCCAAGCTGTGGGAAGCAGGTCTGTGATCAACACGCCAGGCGCTGTCCGAGCCGGTTCGCAGGGCATGCCAGGTGGCCGATTTGAATCAGATTTAAGTTGACTCCGCGGCTGATACTGATAAATTGGCGGCCATCTCTTTCTGGCACGACTTTGTCTTTGATACATACCTCCCCTCCCCCAAGAAGAAGGAAGGATACGACATGAAACATTATCGTGGCTTTCAAAAGGCAGTGGTTTACCTGCTACTTGCGGCTTTCGGATTTGTCAGCCTGATCGTAGCGCCCGCTCAGGCCGCCATGGTGGGCACGCCCGCCATCCTGGAAGCCCAGAGCAGCGATGCAGCGCGTCACAAAGTAAAAGGCTTTCTGGATCGCCAGGAAGTTGCCCGGCAGCTACAAGCCTGGGGCGTGGACGCGGATGAAGCCAAAAATCGTGTGGACACCATGACCGACCAGGAGGTCGCCATGCTGTCTGCCAAAATCGACCAGGTACCGGCCGGCGGCGATGCCTTGGGGTTTGTCCTGGCGGTCGCCTTTCTCACCTTTGTAACCCTGATCATTCTGGACATAGCTGGGGTCACCGACGTTTTCACGTTCATCAACAAACGCTAAAGCCCGACCATCCGGTAGAACACTTGTCAGAACCCGCCTCCTCGTGAGGTGGGTTTTGCTGCTGTCGTTCAGCATCGTTTCGCTGTCCGGATGCGCGTTCTTCGGGTCTACAACCTATCGCCCGAATCCCCTGACTGTGCTTCCGGACCGGGTGCATTTGCGGAATGTCCCGTTTCATGCGCAGGCCGCCCTGCAATGCGGTCCGGCGGCTCTGGCAATGGCGTTGGGCTACAGTGGCCGCGATGTTCAGCCGGAGATGTTGGCCCAACAGGTCTACACCCCCGGCCGCAAGGGCAGTCTGCAGTCTGCGGTGATCGGCGCGACCCGGCGCAACGCTCGCCTGGCGTATCCCATCCAGGGGCTCGACTGTCTTTTGGCCGCGCTGGCCGCCGGGCGCCCGGTCATTGTTCTTCAAAATCTGGGGCTGAGCTGGATTCCACGCTGGCACTACGCGGTCGCCGTCGGGTACGATCTCAATGAGCAGCAGATCATTCTGCATACTGGAGACATGCGCGACCGCCGCGTGGGATTGGCCATTTTCACTCGAACCTGGCGCCGCGCAGATCAATGGGGCTTACAGGTTTTGGTCCCTGGCGAGATGCCGGCTTGCTCGGAAGAATCAGCTTATCTGCAGGCTGCCTTGGGCTTGCAACAGGCGGGACAAACCGACGCGGCACTGGCCGCCTTTTCTGCAGGGGCTGAACATTGGCCGGGAAGCAGCGCGGCCCAGATGGCCTTCGGCAATGCGCTTTACGCCGGCGGAGATTTTTCAGGCGCCATCCGCGCATTCGAACAGGCTGGTCAAAGAGCCCCTGCCGACGGCGCAGCATTCAATAACCTTGCTCATGTGCTGGCCGAGACAGGTGCCCTTGAAGCCGCCGAGTCGGCTGCGCAGCATGCCGTCGATCTGGGCGGCCCCCATCACGCCATCTATCGTCAAACACTGGAAGAGATCCGCCAACGCCGACAAGGGCGCCAGTGATCGATCGGCGGTCGGTTTTGCCCCCGCACCGGGCCACCGCCGGTCGCCCCTGCAAGCGAAAAAGGTGGCGAAGCGTGTTACACCGTCACCCCGCCATCAACCACCAGCACCTGCCCGGTCATGAAAGAAGAAGCTTTTGAGGCCAGGAACACCGCGGCTCCGGCGATATCGACCGGTTCACCGATACGGCGCAAGGGGGTGCTGCTGAGTCGTTCGTTGAGCGTGGCCGGATTTTCCCACAATGCCTTGGCAAAATCGGTTTTGATCAATCCGGGGGCAATGGCATTGGCCCGGATGTTGTGGGGTCCATACTCCACGGCGATATTGCGCATTAAAGCGATTTCAGCGGCTTTGCTGATACCATATGTCCCGATCGCGGCCGATCCCCGAATGCCTGCGATCGAGGAGATGATCACAATGGCACCGTCCCGCCGCGCGACCATTCCGGGCAGCACCATATGGCAAAGCCAGTGGGTCGATTTCAGGTTGGTGTCGATGATTTTGGCAAAAGCCTCGTCCGCAATGGTCGCTGAAGGTCCGTGGTGAACATTGGAGGCCGCGGATATCGACTTTCCCGTAATGGGCCGTGCTCCGATCGACCAGGTCCTGGAGCTGCTTTTTATCGGAAATATTGCAGGGTACTGGAAATGCGGCATCAGCGCCTGCCATCTGCCGGATGGTGTCAGCCACCGTCTCGCACGCTTCGGCCTTACGGCTGGAAACCACCACCTGCGCGCCCTTCAGGGCCATCTGCTCGGCAATCGACTTGCCGATGCCGCGTGTCGCGCCAGTGATGATCGCGGTTTTGCCTTTGAGATCGAACATGGGACCTCCCTTGACCGGCTGCGCCGGCGTTTAAAGTAAATGGTGGTAATAAGGGGTCGATGGCGAGCGGAATAATGCTTTCGAATGTTCAGGGGGGTGAAATGGGCGGAAAACGACGGACATTTGCGAAGCACCCGTTGCCGTGTCGTTGGATCGGGCCGTACACGTCGGCAGACGCACCCAGCGCCGGTCGTTGAGGGACTGTGACCGGCGTTCCGGAATAGCATAGAAAGAAATCGATGCTGCTAATAGCGCATGGACGGCTCTATTTGGCCGCTTCCGCCTTTTTAGCTTTTTTAAGACGGCTTTTACCGGTGGTGCCCCGCCAGATTTTACCGCGTTTGGTACGACGATCGCCTTTACCCATGATGTCCTCCTTTTTGTCCATTCAAACCCGTTAAAACGTGCTTCATAGCATGGCGCTGGCGGCATGCCAAGTTCAAAATCGTGTTTCAACAGGGTAACCGCATTTGCGTATGGGCGCATTCCAGAAATGGCAAATCGTTCTTCCTCAGGGGCGAACCTTGTGTTCGTCCGGTGCGTAGATGTCGTTGTATCCCTGGGGCGAATGAACACCTTGATGGTCACGGTGCCCGCTGTAGGGGCGACCGGCGGTCGCCCACGCGAAACACTGAATTTGGGTCATCGCACAGGCTGGCGCTGCCTTTTTCTCCCGAACCAATGGTTGCCGGCAATGATGGTTTTGCACCCGCACCGGGCGACCGCCGGTCGCCCCTACAGGTGGAACCCCCTGCGCGAACAATTTCCAAATGCGGACCCTGCGTTTTTCAACAGACTGCTGACTGTTAAAGGGGGTTGCTCTGCGGTTATCGTTTGCGCCTATCCCTGCAGCATAGGCAGTGACAGGCTGAAAAGCGCCAGGTTGCCCAGGATGTGGATGGTAATCGGCACCATGAGGTTGCGGCTGGTTTCGAAAGCCGCCGCAAAGACCACCCCGCCGACAATCTGGGTGACGGGCAGCCCGTGCACGGAATGCAGCAGGACGAATAGTGCCGTGCTGCCGACCAGCGCGGGCAGGATGCCCCAACGGCGGAAATAGGTGTATAAAATGCCCCGAAAGCAGATCTCCTCAGCCACGGGCGCAAAGAAACCGCCGACCACGAAAAACAGAATCAGATCGGACGTCCGCGACGGCAGGGGCGATCGCAGCAGCGCCGTCGGGCTTTCGCCAGCTATGTAGATCAGCAGCATCGCCAAACCGCCTGCAACGGCAAACCCAGCCGACCACAAGGCTCCTTGCAGCAGCCCCTTGCGCCAGGTGTGCGGCGACACGCCGATCGCGTCCAATCCGCCCTGCAAGCGCATGACCGCCCAGAGCAGGCCGACCGTCTGCAGCAGTCGGCCGATACCGAGAACTGTCAGAGCCGGCAGATCCACCTTTGGATAAACCCAACGCATCAGCCCTTCAATGACCAGTATGATCATCAGACCGGTCAATAAAGTAGATGATTTCAATGGGATCGACGCTGATGCCATCCCAGACTCCTCATGGCGCGATAGCCATACCATTGCACATACCAGTGATCGCTGGTCATCACCTGCGCCTGAATGGGTACAATGGCGGCACGGTTGCGGCGTTTCCCCAGGGCATAAAACGCCTGACAGACCACGTTAGGGTGCGCGTCGCGGATCAGAGCGAATAAATCGGGCAAGGTGCCTGGGCGGCGACTGGCAGCTAAGGCGCGTGCCAGGTAATAGCGCTCTACGACCAGCGCGCTGTTCAGGATCGAGCGGTATTGGGGGAATGCGGCCAGGTCGATATTTTCGCGCGCGACCAGACGCAAGGCCGCCACCCGCTCTGGCCAGTGCCCGGAATCCAGGGCCGCGCCCAATGCAGGACGCGCAACGTCCGGTTGGCGGCCGATCAGTATCGGGATAAACAAACCGATGCCGATGACCAGGCAAAAGGCGGCGCGCAGCCAAATCTGGGCCGATTCGTGCGTGAAAATCCCGGCCAGGCGCCCAATCAAACCATCAACCAGCACAAACAGCAGGATGGGAAAACCCAGCAGCAGCCCGGCGAAGGTAAGCCGGCGCAAAGGCGCGTGGCGGTCGCCCATTTCCGAGAAGCGGCGCAGCCAGGGGCCGGGATCGCTGAGAAATTCGGCCTTTGTGATGGTAAGGCGGTCATTGGTGTTCGAAACCAGCACGAGATGCTCGCCCGACGAAAGAAGCGTCATATCCACAGGCGCGCCCTGCGTGATGGTGACCACATCATGCCGGGCCAGGGTCGCGATCAGCGGTTCATTGGCTTGTGCATCGTCAGCGGAAGCGAAGCGGGCCACCCGCAAGGTCCGTTGATCGAAAGATTTAAACGTTTGCGCGGCGTGCAGCGTGTAGCGATAATAAAAGTCATTGACCGCCTGACCGGCCGGATTGGACAACAGCAGGTAATCCCGGATGGTCGTAAACAGCTGCGCGTTCATCTGCGTGGCCCATATACCGGTCAGCAACGCCAGGGTGATCAGGGGTACCGGCCACAACCGCGACGGCATGGCGACCGATGGGGGCCTTGTCCGGACCGCGCCCAGAAAAACGGCCAATGGCACCGCGACCCCAAACAGAGTCGGAAAAAAGGCCCACCCTCGAAAGTTTATGGCCAGCAACAGCACACTCCAGAGAGCAAGCGCCCCCCACAACAATTTCGGACGATCGCTGAAAAGTCTTTGCCACAGATAGAGGATCGCCCAAGTCGCCAGTGCAAGACCGGCACCCACGCTCAGTGTGTAAAAAAGCCCCCCCCAGAAGGCGGCAGTCGCAGTGCTCAAACTGTCCGCAGCCGATCCCGCCGGCAATGGCAACCACCCGGCGGTCTGGACGGCGCGCATGCTCTGTTGCAGCTCGAGATTGGATTTGCCCACGAACCAGAAGGCAATCCCCTGAGCGGCAACAAGGCCGGCCGTTAGCGGCAAGGCGGATCGTCGACGGAAAAATATGCCTTGATTGGCCATCGTTACCTTTCACTGCGGATATGGTTCGGGTCCGGATACAGCAAACTACAGGCGCTATGTAGCTCAAAAGAGTGTAAAGTGTTAAGTGTAAAGTGTAAAGCAATGGAATTCTGCCCGTTGAATTGGCACTCCCCGTCGGTCAAAATGACGCCAAGGATGATTTCACCATCACGGAACCATAATGATAGGATACCATCTCTTTAAACTTTACACTTTACACTTAACACTTTTGCATCCCAGCCCTTTCCGCTTGACCTGACGCCTGTTTCACCCTATTTTGGCCGCCATATGTTGGAGAGCGAAACCCACTATACGACCCCCCCGAGGAGTCCTGCATGATTATACCCGTCATTTTGGCCGGTGGTTCGGGAACACGGCTGTGGCCCCTGTCTCGCAGCCTCTATCCCAAGCAGTTCATGCAGCTGGTGGATGAGCCCACCTTGCTGCAGAGCACCTTGTTGCGCTTCTCCGCCCTGGAAGGGGTCGAACGCCCCATCCTGCTGTGCAACGATGCGCATCGCTTCATCGTGGCCGAGCAGCTTCGCGAGATCGATATTCAAGCGGCGGCCATCGTCCTGGAGCCGGCCGGCCGCAATACCGCTCCGGCCATGGCCATTGCCGCGCTGCTGGCGTGTAAACAGCAGGGTGATCCGATCTTGCTGGCCTTGCCGGCCGATCATCACATCCGCAACACCGAAGGTTTCCTTGCCACTGTGCGCAAGGGGCTGCAATTCGCCGAGCAAGGCTACCTGGTCACATTCGGCATCGCGCCCGATGCGCCGGAAACCGGCTATGGTTATATCCGCAAGGGGCCGGTGCTGGACAGCGGTGCGGCGGACAACGCCGCATCAGATCCCCCGGCCTGGACCATCGACCGCTTTGTGGAAAAACCCGACAGCGATACGGCGCGGCAATATGTAGACTCCGGGCAATACTGCTGGAACAGCGGCATGTTCATGTTTCGGGCGTCCAAATTGATCGAAGAACTGGAAACGCATGCCCCGGCAATTTTATCCGCCTGCCGCAAGGCCCTGGCCGATGGGCGCAGCGATCTGGATTTCTTCCGCCTGGACAAGGCCGCATTCGTGCAATGCCCCTCGGATTCCATCGATTATGCCGTCATGGAAAAGACCCGCGCGGGCGTCATGGTGTCGCTGACCAGCGATTGGAGCGACCTGGGCTCCTGGGAAGCGTTGTGGCAGGCTGGAGAAAAGGACGCACATCAGAATGTGGTGCACGGCGATGTCTGCCTGCAGGATGTGCAGCACTCTTTCGTGCACGCCTCCAGCCGCCTGGTCACCGCAGTCGGACTGAACAACCATGTGGTCGTGGAGACCAAGGACGCCGTCTTTGTCGCGCCCCGCGACCATGTCCAGGAGGTCAAAGCCCTGGTCGATCACCTCAAGCGCCACCAACGTCCCGAAACCGTGGCCCACACCAAAGTCTATCGTCCCTGGGGCGCTTCCGAGGATGTCGATATCGCCGAGCGGTTTCTGGTCAAACGCATTACCGTCAAACCCAAAGCCAAACTTTCCCTGCAAAAACATTTCAACCGCGCCGAACACTGGGTCGTCGTGAAGGGAACGGCGCTGGTAACCCGTGGCGACGAACAATTCATCCTCAAAGAAGACGAATCCGCCTACATCCCTTTAGGGACAGTGCACCGTCTGGAAAATCCGGGCAAAATCCCCCTGGAACTGGTAGAGATTCAATCAGGCAGCTATCTGGGCGAGGATGACATGGTGCGACTGGACGATGTCTACGGGCGACACAATGGAGAAGATTAAATGCAGACAATCCTGGTAACGGGCGGCGCCGGCTTCATCGGCAGCAATTTCGTCCGGCACATGCTGTCCATGCGTCCCGACTGGCGCATCGTCAACCTGGATGCGCTCACGTATGCCGGCAATGCCGCCAATCTGGACGACATGGCCACGCAGGCCCCCGGCCGATACCGTTTCGTGCACGGCGATATCAACGACAGCGACCTGGTGAAACGGATTCTAATCGAAGAAAGGGCCGGAGCGGTCGTTCATTTCGCAGCCGAATCGCATGTGGACCGTTCGATTCTTGGACCGTTGGCTTTCGTGGAAACCAATATCTGCGGAACCGCACGGTTGCTGATGGCCTGCAGGGACGTGTGGGAGCAAAGCGGTCGGCCGCGCGACTTCCGGTTCGTGCATGTCTCCACCGACGAAGTCTATGGAAGTCTTGGGCCCGATGGCTATTTCACCGAAACCACGGCCTACGATCCCTCCAGTCCCTACTCGGCCTCCAAAGCGGCTTCCGACCACCTGGTGCGCGCCTGGCAACGCACCTACGGCTTCCCGGCCCTGGTCACCAACTGCTCCAACAATTACGGGCCCTTCCAATTTCCTGAAAAACTGATTCCCTTGATGATCCTCAACATTGTCGCGGAAAAAGAGCTGCCCGTGTACGGCGATGGCCAGAACATCCGCGACTGGCTCTATGTGATCGATCATTGCGAAGCCCTGGCCGCGGTGCTGGAGCGGGGAATACCGGGTGAAACGTACAACATCGGCGGTGGTGCCGAACGCGCGAACATCGACGTGGTGCGGCAGTTATGCACGCTGATCGACCAGCGCCTGCATCGCGAGGGTGCATCGTGCGGCAGCCGTCTGATACGCTTCGTGGGCGACCGCCCCGGACATGACCGGCGCTACGCCATCGATGCTGGCAAAATCAAACGCGACCTGGGCTGGCGGCCCCGCTTTCAGTTCGAAGACGCGTTGGCGGCCACAGTGGACTGGTATCTGAGTCACGGTGAGTGGATCGACGCTATTCGCAGTGGCGACTACCGCCGCTGGATCGACACCAATTACGGGGCGGCCCGGGTGGGTTAGTGACCGTGTGCGAAAAGGTCCACGCTTACGATGCGTGCGGCACCTGCGCGTTCGCACCAAGCCACGTTTCCCTTACAGATACAAAGGCAACCAGTTAAATAAGAGAGGCATCGGTATGAAGGGCATTATTCTGGCCGGCGGCAGCGGGACACGCCTTTACCCACTGACGCGGGTCGTGAGCAAGCAGTTGCTGCCGGTTTATGACAAACCCATGATTTACTACCCGCTTTCCGTGCTGATGCTGGCCGGTATCCGAGAAATCTGCGTCATCTCCACACCCCACGATCTACCCAATTTCAAAACACTATTGGAAGACGGACGTCAATGGGGGCTCTCCATTTCATATGCCGAACAGCCGCGCCCCGAGGGCATCGCCCAGGCCTTCCGCATCGCCAAACAGTTCATCGGCAATGACCGGGTGTGCCTGATTCTTGGCGACAACATCTTCTATGGCCACGGCCTGCCCGAAACCATGGATGCCGCGGCCGCGCGCCCAGCCGGTGCGTCGGTGTTCGGCTATTGGGTCAAAGATCCCCAGCGTTACGGCGTGGTTGCCTTCAACAAAGACGGGCAGGCCATCGATATTCAGGAAAAACCCCAAGTACCGCCGTCCAACTGGGCGGTTACCGGTCTTTACTTCTATGACAACCAGGTGGTGTCCATTGCCGAAAGCCTGAAACCCTCCGCACGCGGCGAATTGGAGATCACCGACCTGAATCGGACCTATCTGGAAATGGGGCAGCTGCATGTGGAAAAGCTGGGCCGCGGAATCGCCTGGCTGGACACCGGAACGCATGACAGCATGATGCAAGCCTCCAGCTTCATCGAGGTGATCGAAAAACGTCAGGGTCTCAAGGTCGCCTGCATCGAAGAAATTGCGTACCACATGGGCTACATCGATACCGACCAAGTCCTCGAACTGGCCCGGCCGCTCAGCAAAAACGGATACGGACAATACTTGATCGACCTGGTGGCGTATAAGGACACATTCCTATGAAGATCACCCCGACCCAGCTCAAGGATGTCTTGATCATCGAACCGCAGGTATTCGGGGATCAACGCGGCTATTTTTTGGAAACCTACCAGAGCCGGCGTTACGCCGACGCGGGGATCGGTTTGCCTTTCGTGCAGGACAATATCTCTTTCTCCCAGCAGGGCACATTGCGCGGGCTACATTATCAATACCCCAACGGTCAGGCCAAAATGGTGCAGGTGCTGCAAGGCGAAATCTTCGATGTGGCTGTGGACATCCGACGCGGATCGCCCACTTTCGGCCAATCGGTCGGGGTCGCCTTATGCGGCGCTTCGCATCAGCAATTGTATATCCCACCAGGATTTGCCCACGGCTTCTGCGTCATCAGCCCCAGCGCCCTGTTCATGTACAAATGCAGCGACTACTACGCCCCGCAGCATGAAGGCGGCCTGCGCTGGAACGATCCCGACCTGCGGATCGCCTGGCCGGTGCGGGAACCGATACTCTCCGAACGCGACCGGCATTGGCCGCGACTGGCCGACATCGCCGCGGACCGTTTACCGCCATATGAGGTGTAGATGAAGATTTTGATTGTGGGCAACAAAGGTCAACTGGGGCAGGATTTGATGGCACAGGCGCAGTTACGCGGATGGGACACAACCGGTGCCGATCTGCCCGAATGCGACATCACCCATGCGGCCAGCGTGCGGCAAACACTGGCTGCCGGCGACTTTGACAGCGTGATCAACGCAGCCGCCTACACGGCCGTCGATGCTGCCGAAAGCAACCCTGACCTGGCGTTTGCCGTCAACCGCGATGGGGTGGCAGTGCTGGCGCTGGCCTGCCGGGACGCGAATCTTCCCCTGATTCATGTTTCAACCGATTACGTTTTCGATGGTCTGACAACAACGCCTTATCTGCCATCCGACCCCATTGGGCCGCAAGGGGTCTACGGACGCAGCAAAGCCGAAGGGGAAGCCGTGTTGCAGCAGCACTGGCATCGGCATGCGATCGTGCGGACCTCCTGGCTGTTCGGTCTGCACGGCCCTAACTTCGTCAAAACCATGCTACGACTGGCCGGGGAACGCGAGACCTTGCGGATCGTAGACGACCAGTGGGGGTGCCCCACCTATGCCGGCGATCTGGCCAGTGCCTTGCTCGACATCGCCGCGTATTTCCGGCACCATTCGGATGGCTGGGGCACCTATCATTTCTGCAACCGCACAGCGACCACCTGGTATGATTTCACCAGACGCATTCTGGCACTGGCAGCCGGCTATGACCAGTTCACGGTCAAGGAAATCATGCCGATCACAACCTCCGAATATCCCCTGCCCGCCCCTCGGCCGGCCTACTCAGTGCTCGACTGCGGCAGCCTGGAAGAGCGTTTCGGGATTGTGCGCCGATCCTGGGAACCGGCTTTGGTAGATATGTTGAAGAAATATTACAAGTAAGTAGAAGATGGGCGGTGGTGGTATTTTGGCGAAGTGTTAAGTGTAAAGTTTAAAGTGTAAAGGGAGGCATTCTGTCGATTTGATATGCTCACCTCCCCATGTTGCCGCTTTGACGAATTGCTTTTGTTAAAGGTTCTAAAAATTACAACGTAACCTTCTTATGACACCCCATACCTGTGCTTACTGGAGCGAACTGCATAACCATCTTCCGATTATGCGTAGCCGAGTGCGTCGAGGTCTTCGTCCGTCAGGCCCAGGGCGTGGGCGATCTCGTGGGCCACGGTGATCTCGATTTCTTCAACCAATTCGGCGCGCGTCGCGCACGCCGCCTCCAAGGGCTCTTGGAAAAGGAATATGGTATCCGGGTACAAGGGCGGATCGATCACAGAGCGCTCGGGCAGCGGCACACCCCCATACAGGCCGAACAACGTCTCCTCCGGTGAAAGCCCCAGTTCCGCCAGCATCTCGGCACTCGGCCGCGGGAGAACGCTGATCAGAATATTGTCCAGGTGCCGCCGCATCTCCATGGGAATACGATCGATCGCCTGATCGACGATACTGTCAAAGTCCTTGGCGCTGAGCCGAATTTTTTTGCCTGTCATGTTATTCAGACCTCTTTAGCCCGGCTGCGCGCGCCGGATCCTGTGCGTTCGCGCGCGGCTCCGTTTACGCGCATATATGCGTTGAACATGAACGCTCTCCAAGGCGCAGCGTCGCCCTTTGTTAACAATGTCCGCCACGCTCACGTTCGACGCACGGCCTTCAGCATGAATGATACATTATATAGTTATCCACTTCGGTCAAGTGAGATACGGGTGTGGGGGGTGGGGTTGACGCAAATAAGCCAAAGCCCCGGTTCACCTATTCCGTGCCAATCCCGAAAGTGCTTATCAACAGCCAATAGTAGGGTGGGCAATGCCCACCACCGCGCTATTACAACATCATCGGTTTCTGAAACTGATCCCGCCCAAGCGATTGGATTGACACCGGAGCGAACATAGCGATGAACCGTTGTATACGGCCAATCACAGACCGATCAACATAAGACAATGGTGGGCGATGCCCACCCTACCTGGCTACCTGGCTATAAGGTGCGCTCCGGACGGGCCGCAACTCGCCTCGCTCAAACAGTCACTGGCGCACTGGCAACTAAAATATAATATATCGCCCGCACCGGGCAGACACAAGGTTCGCCCTACAGGTAGCGTAATTCGTTTCTAAGCTGAAGCCGGCGATAGCAGCACTCCCTTTACTCGGCCATTATTGATCTTACGTTTTTTTGTAAGATAAGTGGTTGGACACATGGGGTCGAAACTGAATCAACGGGCGCCCACCAAAAGGCGCTTCATGAAGGTGTTATTGCAGCTCTTACTGTGCCTGTGCGCAACAGCACTCGACGCACGGGCTCAGGACGGACTCGCGGGCAAGGCGCTGATCGACGCGCTACGCCAGGGGGGATATACTATCTACTTCCGGCATGCCGCGACCGACTGGACGCGGGAAGATCGCGTCTCGAAGCAAGGCGATTGGAAAAGCTGTGATCCGGGCGAAATGCGGCAACTGTCAACAGAGGGACGCGTCGTTGCACGCCGGATAGGCGATGCCATCCGGCGCCTTGATCTTCCCATCGGCCGCATTTTGGCCAGCGAATACTGCCGTACGCGCGAGACCGCCCAGCTCATGGATATCGGTCCAGTTACGCCCACGCCCATGGTCATGAATATGCTTGCGGCGGATTACGTAGGCGGGCGTGAGGCCGTGATCGACAGGGCGCGCCAGGCACTTGCGACGCCTCCGCGCGTTGGCACCAATACGGTTATCGTGGCCCACGGCAATCTCATGCGGGCAGCGTCCGGTGCCTATGCCGGCGAAGCCGGGGCCGTTGTCTTCGCCCCTCGGGGCGATGGAAAATTCCACCTCGTCGCGCGACTCGCCCCTGAGGACTGGGAACGACTTGCGCGTGACTTCCCGCAAGGGGAGTAATGTATGCAAGCAAAAAGCAGAAAGGAGTTCCTTGCCATGAGATATTTTTTCTATGCCATCCCCGCATTTTTAATCATGTCTGTTTCAACGGCCGCTTTCGGTGCCACTGGCGCCCCGGTGGGGTATGAGATCGATGGTCAGTCGTATGAGGGCTACTACATCAGCCCTTCCGATAAGGCACCGCTCGTCATATTGATTCATGATTGGGATGGGTTGACGGACTATGAGATCAAACGTTCAAAAATGCTTGCTGATTTGGGGTATGCTGTTTTCGCGCTGGATCTGTTTGGCGCCGGCGTACGCCCCACTGAAATGAAGGACAAACGTCAGCATACGGGGGAACTCTACACCAACAGAGAAAAAATGCGCGCCTTGATGAAGGGGGCCCTGGATACAGCCAAGGGAAAAGGCGCCAATGTCGATAATGCCGTTGCGATGGGCTACTGCTTCGGTGGTGCCGCAGTGCTAGAATGGGCGCGATCCGGCCAGGACATGAAAGGTTTCGTCACTTTTCACGGTGGCCTGGAGACACCGCAAGGGCAAAACTACACCGAAGCGCAAGGAAAGCTTCTGATTCTACACGGTTCAGCGGACAGTTCGGTGACCATGGACCACTTCGCCGCTTTGGCCAAGGAACTTGAATCGGCCGGTGTCGCCCACGAGATGATCACCTACGGTGGCGCCGAGCATGCTTTTACCGTTTTTGGCGAAGCGCGGTATCAGAAAATGGCGGATGACCAATCGTGGCGGCGCTTTACGGAATTCCTTGAAGCAACACTGAAAAAATGAGCCCGGCACACACGGCCATCAAGATCATCCGGAGGCCACTTTCAGCCATAACATGTAGGTCAAGGCAGATGCCAGAGTGCTGGCTGAAATGGTGGCCACGGCCAGATCACCGTCCCCTCGCATTTCCTTGGCCATGACAAATGAGATGGTTGCCGTCGGAGAGGCCAGCAGGATCAATGCCGGCAGAAAATCACCCTTGGGCAAATCGCAGCAGTGGTAGAGCAGCCAACCCAACCCAGGCAGCAACAACAATTTGATAGCGACCGCGCCGCCGACAATCCATCCATGCGCCTTCATGCGTTCAAGCGACAAGGAGGCACCGATGATCAGCAACGCGGTCGGCAGCGACAACCCGCTCAGGATGGTTAAACTGCGTTCGACGATCAGGGGCAGCTTAATTGCAAAAACCGAAAGCGCCATGCCGGCCAGTACAGCCAGAATAATGGGATTGCCCATCACCTTGGCCGCAATCATGCGCAGGTTCTGGGTAGCAGTAGCGGCGGTTTTGGGGGAATAGGCCTGCAGGGCCACGATCGATAACAGGTTTTGCAAAATCATCAGGAAGCCTGCGATCACGCTGGCGTGCACCAGACCCGCATTTCCCAGAAAATAGTAGGCCACGGCCAGGCCGATATATCCCAGATTGCCATGACCCGCGCTTTGAATGAATGTGCCGGCCATGGACCGGTGCATGTGGGTCGTATAACAGGTCAGCCAGGCGCACGCGTAAGCGATCGCCGCGGCCATCAGGGTCATGATGATCACAAGCGGATTGAACCATTCGCGGAGGGTCGATTGGGCAATGGATTGAAAGATCATTGCGGGTATTGCCACGTAAAATACCAGCCGGTTGGCGGGTCCCAAGAATCCATCCGGCAAAAACCCGCGTCGGTGAACCGCCCAGCCCAGCATTACGATGATGAAAATAGGAATGATGGTGGCCAGAATTTGCATCGTCGCAATCCAATCGCATCCAAAACGCATCATGATGGCATAAAGGGTCGGCAGTGACAACCTTTTCCACTGACCGAACAGAACTTCGTTCTTTCTTAGGGGGGCGAACCTGTGTTCGCCCGGTGCGGGGAAATGTCACTGGATCGGTGGGGCGAATGGACATTTTGATCGATCACGATGCTCGCTGCAGGGGCGACCGCCGGTCGCCCCTACAGATGGAATCTCCTGCGATAACACGGCAACGAGGGTTCGCGTAAGGGCGCAGACGCAGGTCAGCAGAAAGGTATGAAGAGGATTATTATGAGCAAAAAAGATGTCGTCCGCCAGGAACTTCTGGCATTGCTCCGCGGCGGCAATGCGCATATGACTTTCGAGGAAGCCATCGAAGATTTCCCGATGTCCCGAATCAATGACAAAGCGCCGCATATGCATTATTCCCCATGGCATATTATTGAACACATGCGGCGGGTGCAGTGGGACATCGTGGCCTTCACTCAAGATCCCGACCATATTTCGCCGGAATGGCCGCAAGGCTATTTCCCCGCGCCGATGGAAAAAACAGATGAGGCCGGCTGGCGCAAGACCATCCGGCTGTTTCGGGCGGATCGCAGAACATTGGAGAAGATGGTCACCAGCAGCGAAATAGATCTCTTTGCACCGATCGCCCACGCCAAAGAGTACACCCTCTACCGGGAAATCCTGCTGGCGGCTGACCACAATGCCTATCATACGGGCGAGCTGGCCTTCATGCGGCAAGTGCTGCAAGCCTGGCCGGCGGGCAACGCGCTGTATGATGCTGATAGCACTTCGGTTGGGTAACTTTGAACGGCGAAGGCGGATAGCAGGCAGGCGGCTGTCCGTATGTCGCTTTCCAGCGACATACGGACGTTCCCGATCGATTCACTTAAACCCTGGTCACTTAAGCCCTGGCCGGTTCCTGCACCAATTGGGCGTTCTTGCGATTAGACATCACGATGGTCACGATCATGACCGCCGACAACGCAAGCCCGACAATGGTAACCAGCAGTGTGGGAAAGCTTAACAGAAATCCCGCGAACAGGAGCGGCCCGCGCGCCCAATTCGGCACGCGGCCCGCGCCCTGAAGATAGCCTTCGCAGCCGCCGCTGATCAGCGCGATGCCCAGGATGCAGGAGGACAGTATGTAAAAGAGGGGATAAAGGTTGCCTTGCAGTACCAATGCCGGCTGGAAAACGAAAAACAGGGGCACAAAGTAGATCACAATTCCCAGACGCATCGCCGTCCAGGCGGTTTTCATCGGCGGCGCACCAGCGACGGTGGCCCCCAGAAATGCCGCGGCCGCTACCGGCGGCGTAATGCCGGACAGCATGGCGTAGTAAACTATGAAAAGATGAACGGCAACGACATTCATCCCACCCAAGGTGATGATGGCCGGCGCCAGGGTGACAGAAAGGAAAATGTAGGCAACAATGGAAAGCCCGGCCATTCCGAGAATATAACACGCCCCGATACCCATAAAGAGCACCAGGTAGATGTTGCCGCCGCCCAGATTCACCAATCCCGACGTCACCGACCCGGAGACACCCGTGATGGTCAGACCGCTGACCACGAATGCGATGGGCAGAATAATGGCAGCGGTTTGACTGATCAACAGACCGATTTGCCGGATGGTCGTCAACACCCGTTTGGGCGTCATCCAGGTCTGTCTGTTCAAAAACGAAAGGGCGAACATAAGTACGGAAGCATACCAGGGCGCCAAGTATTCCCAGCGCATGACCAGCAGCCCCCATATCAGAAAGATCATTACCGAAAGAAACGGCCATCCCCTGCCTAGAACACTTTTCAGCGAAGGAATCTCCTCTTTGGGCAAGCCGGTCAATCCTGCCCGGGCGGCATAGCCATCCACCTGCAGCAGTAATCCCAGGTAGTAAAGGAAAGAGGGTAGAATAGCGGCGATCATGATGACACTATAGTCCACACCGATGGTGACAGCCATGACGAAAGCGATCGCCCCCATCACCGGCGGCATCAGAACCCCTCCCGTGGATGCGCAAGCCTCGATGGCCCCGGCATATTCGGCTGGGTAGCCTGTCTTTTTCATAGTTCGGATGGTGATCGAACCGGTACCGACGATGTTCGAAAAAACGCTGCCGCTCAGACTGCCGAAGAAAGCGCTGGCAACGACCGACACCTTGGCCGGACCGCCACGGTATCTTCCAAAAATGGCATTGGCCAGATCGATAAAAAAATCTCCCGCCCCGGTGGCCAGCAGCACGCCGGCAAACACAAGGAATCCCAGGATGATTTCTGCAATGATTTTGGTGGTGATCCCCATCATGCCTTCGTTTCGGAAGACGTGGGCTTCGATAATCTGAGTAAATCCGTAATTGATCCCTTTAAAAATACCAGGGAACCAGTGGGCCACGAGTGGGTAGATGCCCAGCAGCAAAACCACCAGGAAATAGGAGAACCCCCCGCTGCGCCGGGCGGCCTCCATCATAATGACCCAGGTAAGAATGCCCAGCGGGATATGGCTCCAGCCCATGATGATCATGTCGCGGGCATTTAAGAAAAAAAACACGCAGACCCCCAGGATGACCACTGCCAGAAGGATATCATACCAGGGCGGGCTGCCGACTTTTTTGGTGGCCGGCATCGAAATAAAAACTGCCGCCGAGAAGAGCCCGATAAAAAGCCAGTAATATTCCACATCGAGAAGCACGCGCCCCTTGATCTGGAATCCGAACATATAATAGATGGAAAGACCAATGCCCAGAATAGACAACACCAGGAAGACGATGCCCTGCCAACTGGTCAAGTCCCCCAGCCGTGTCGTTTCCGCATTGGATTTTATGCCCGCTTTCTGTTGAACCATTGTTCCTCCGCAAAAATTCTGTGCCACCTTAGTTCTGGTCCCGACATCGGGCGAGCGGCCTATGTGGGCCCGTCCCCGCCCGAAACAGCTTCAATAAAGTTTTACAAGCGGGTTTTGAATACCGGAAGACCTTCCGTGTGCTTCTTCAAGATGTCCAAGTACTCCTTGTTTTCCCAATGGAGCTTGATCTTTTTGGATTTGGCCTCTTTAAAAGCCGCGTTGCGGGCGGCAATCCAACGTTCCATCAAGTCTATCTGAGCTTGGTTCCAGTGGTCATCCGCTTCAGTCCACTGTCCGATCTCTCTCAGATAGCGAATCGTGCCTTCGGCAATGGGAAAGGCGCTGCGATCCAAGAATGTACGCGTGTGCGCCATCGACATTCTGGCATTGATGGCATGCACACCCTTGTACTGTTCAAATCGCTCATGAAACCACTTGGTCAAATGATAGACCATCTCCTGGTCGACATCGGGCCGTGTCCAGAAAATGAAGGGGGATGTCATGGCATCCACGCCGATGGCTGAAGGGACACCAAAGTCGATCTTGTTGGGGATGATCGTGGGGCGTACTTTCAAGTATCCATCCCACCCTTCTATGTTGTCGGCCGGCATGCCCAGCCATCGAATCTTTTGGGGGTGGGCTTCCATTTCGTAGGTGATCGAACTGATAGGCGTCATGTAGCTCACATCCGCTTTTCCGTCGGTAATCGTCCGGCAGTTCTCAGGATAGCTTCCGACCGGCACGAAAGTCCAGTTGGCGGCAGCCTCTTCCTTGGTCCATCCGAGAAAGGCGGGCAAGGCCTCCTGGACCGCCAGCATCATGGGCGGTGATTGCGAGGACAGCGCCACCCGGACCCCTTTTTGTTTAAGGTCGTAGATGGTTTTATATTTGGAGTCACCCCTTACCGCAAAGCTCCAGGGGGTGTCGTTGTGATGCCACACCGCACGCTGGTGAACGGCTTCCTGAATAGCGTAGCCGCTATCCCCCTGAATGGATAGACCGACTTCGGCGATCGATGTCGACACAAGCTCGAACTCCTTCTTCAACGCAAAACGGATATACCTGCGAATCTCGCTGTCCTCGGGTACGACGCGCACATCCATCCCTGTTTCCGCCTGCAGCATAGGGCCCCAGCCGTTCGCCGATGCGAAACTGGCACTCTGCGTCGCCGGTGTGGCGATCCGGAAAAGAGCGGGCCACTTGAATGCCTGATCAGCCTCATTCCCGGCAAAGGCCACGGCGCTGAACCCTAAAAAAACCACTACAAAAAAGCCGGTGATCGATACGAATAACGCGTTTCTTTGCATACCTACTCCTCTGTTTTTAATGTTATGCAACCCCTTTTGACGCAGCTGTCAGGGGGGCTTTGCCGACATCTTTCGCACTGACGCCATCCAGTGATGGCTGAATCCACAGTTCTATACAGGGGTGGTTATGGTACGGGGGTGTGAATCGAGGCATCGTCAACGCATCGCTTTCGTAACTGGCGTGAACGTGGTTTGACTTATTTAGCCAATTCAGCACAGGTAGCATGAACTTAGCTATTTGCCAAATAAAAAGCGTACGCTCGCTTTTTTTGACTGCAGAATTGTGTTTGACAATGGCAAACAAGAAGTCGCCCACCCTCCGCCATCCGGAGCTTGCTTTAGGACGCGATTGTCGTTATGGTCCCCGCCTATTTGAATCCTTAAAATCATTCAGGGAGGCAGGCATGGACCCCAAGGAAAACACGTTCACGCGAATTTGGCACCCGCATTACGATTACAATGTACCTGTATCGATACGTTATCCGCGCATTGCGGTTCAGGATTTGCTGCAGATTCCGGCCAACGCCCTGCCGGATAAGGCGGCCCTGTACTACGAAGGCGCGCAAATCACCTATCGGGAGTATCGTGAAAGGGTGTTGCGCATGGCCAACGCCATGGCAGCCATCGGGGTCAAAAAGGGCGACCGCGTCGGCATCCAGTTGCCCAATTGCCCCCAATATCTAATCGCCTATTATGCGACCTTGTGCCTGGGCGGCATCGTGGTCAACTTGAATCCTGCCTATACCCGCGAAGAACTTTCAGTGATCGCCGCCAATACCGGCCTGAGCACACTGTTTACACTGGATGAGACGGCTGCGCGCGTCCGGGAGTTATGTCGCGAAGTCCCCATCGCCAGGGTCATTGTCACCCATCGGCGGGATTATGCTCTGGAAAGAGGACCCGCTATTTCCTGCGACCTGGAACCGGGTTGGTACCAGTTCACGGCGTTGCTGGACGGATGTGGCAACATTCAACGGCCACGCGTGCAAGTGGACAACGCGGATCCGGCCGTCATTCAGTTCACGGGCGGAACCACCGGGATCCCCAAGGGAGTGGTACTCACGCACGCAAACCTGATTGCAGCCGTGATGCAAACCTCGCCGCGCATGTACCCCATCCTGCAATTCATTGCCCCCGAACGCCGCACCGCGCTGATCATTATTCCGCTCTACCATGTTTACGGTAACCTCATCGCCAACTGGACCCTTTTCAATGCGGCCACGCTGATCCTGGTGCCGCGCTTCAACGCGGATGAGATCATCGACCTGCTTAAGTCCGTGGATGAAATCACCTATTTTCCGGCCGTACCCACCATTCTCACAGCCCTGATCAATCATCCGAGAATCGGAGAGATCGATCTGAGCAGAAAAATTCACATCGTGAATTCTGGTGCGGCGCCCTGCCCGGTCGAGTTAATCGAACGGTTGAGGGACATGGGCGTCTTCATCACCGAAGCGTGGGGCATGAGTGAGACATCGGGTCTGGGGACCTTCAATCCGATCCTGGGCAAGAAGAAGCCTGGCAGTATCGGCATTCCGGCGCCGGACAATGACATTCGCATCGTCGACATCGACGATGGTGTTACCGATGTGCCCCTGGGGCAGCCCGGAGAACTGCTCATCAAAGGTCCGGCAGTCATGAAGGAGTACTGGAACAACCCTGAAGAAACGGCCGGACAGCTTGTTGATGGTTGGCTGCACACAGGTGATGTCGTCGTTCAGGACGAAGATGGATTTCTCTTTATCGTGGATCGCAAGAAAGACATGATCATCGCCGGCGGTTTCAACATTTATCCGCGCGAAGTAGACGAAGTCCTGTATGGTCATCCCAAAATCAAGGATGCCGTTACAGTGGGCGTCCCGGATGCCTACCGCGGTGAAACGGTCAAGAGCTTCGTCGTTCTGCGCGAAGGAGAAACGCTCACGGCCGAAGAGATCATCGCTTTTTGCAAGGAAAAAATGGCGCCTTACAAGGTGCCGCGTGAGATCGAATTCAGGACGGCACTGCCCCAATCGGCGGCTGGCAAGATTCTGCGCAAGGTATTAAGAGACGAAGAGATCGAAAAACAGGCAAAGGCATGACGATCGCTTAAAAAAAGTCCGAAATCCGGACCCCGGCGAAAGCCGCGGTCCGGAGACGCATGTCGGTCGGATCACATTGATGGTTGGCTGTTGGCGATACTATTCGATAATGGTATAGGTCCGTCGAATGTAGTCGCGGGGAAAAGCGTTGAAGTGCCACCATTCGATGTTGAGCATGTGCCATCCCGCAGCGCGCATGGTATTTCGCAGTATGAGACGATTCTCAACCTGCCGTTCGCTCAGCTTGCCTTCGCGTGAATGCCGGGCTTCCAGCCTTGGCTGCGCCATGGGCCCGAAAAAATCGATCGGGGTTCCCATATCCAGGCGCTCATCGGTTTTTACATTATAAAGCGTCACATCCACAGCAGCCCCAAAATTATGCATGGATCCGTAATGAGGGTTCGCGACATAGGGCTGCATCGGCGTGCCGGCCACGATTTTCCACATTTTATGCTGTATGGATCGCGGCCTGAGGGCGTCGACGACAAGGATACACAGGTCGGGATGACGTTCGCGCAGGATCTGGTTGGCCTTGACGAGTTTCCGGGCGGCTTGCGGGCGAAGATAGGCGCCCTGCAGGTCGCCGTAAACGTTCATTCCCATGAAGTTGTCCGCCTGGGCGTATTTCAGATCGACCCTGATGTCCGGGTCCATTGCGCGAACGTCCACCAGACCTTCCTGGATGAGCCGCTGTTCCAAAGCGGAAGACGGAATGGGTGCCTCTTCGGGTACGCGGATGGCGGCAAGGGGCTCACGCATGTCCGTTTCGGCCATGGCCTGCGGCTGAAAACCGGCGGCCCCCGCGCAGGCGGCGAGGATGAACAGGATGCTTCTAAAAAAGGGGCTGATTGCTGGATTGTGGATCATGGGATTGAATGGGATTCCTTCGTTCAACGGTGTTGCTCAGAGAGCCATAAAAAGCCTGCATTATAAACAATGTCATGGCCGCCGTCAAACAGGACAAGGGTAGCATTCGCCGAGCGCCGCTTGAACATGACCGGGAGCTCGGCCTCTTCGAACAAGCTGTTTTTTTCCCCCTGCCCCTTGAGGCCGTCCGGCAGCGCTTCGTTTTCATCGAGAAAACGGTAATCCGAGGCCGATATTCTATCGTGCGGCGCTTCAGCCAGTTCATTGAAGGCCCGTATGGCGTGCGAAGGGGGCACAAAGTGGTCATGAATGCCCCCACTGATGAAAATCTTAACGGGTTTGCCACGCGCATTGGACAGGTAGGTTGCAGGGCTTCGGTCTCGGCACGACGCTTTGGCCTTGTCGTCCGTGTCGGGTTTGCCGCCGCAGGAGGCCTCGATATCTTTGCGGTAATTGTCGGCGTAGGCTTGCGAAGATTGGGTCACGCTGCCGTACCAGTCGTTCAGATCGAACACCGGAACCCAGGATAGTACCGCAGTGAACTTTTCAGGAAAGCGCCCGGCCATTATGAGCGCCATCATCGCTCCGCCGGAAAAGCCGGCCAGATAGATCCGGTCCGTGTCCACCGGCGCATGCGCCTCGGCATACGCGAGCGCATCAAGCACATCGCGAACCGCTTTTTCGGATCCGGTAGCCTCTTCATTGTCGAACTCGCCACGGTAGTTGGGATGAATAAAAAGCCAATCGTTTTCTTTGGCAAAAGCACCGTAAGGGATGCCGTAATGCTGGCGGTAGTCGGCACTCCAACTATGGAGAACGAGTAGCAGCGGCTTTTTCTCTTTGGTACCCGAATCATACCACAGCGCGGGCTGCTCCGCTTCCCCGTTTCTTCGGGGAATGGCGATTTCAACGACTTCCGGCACGGCCTTCTGCCAAGCCTCCCTTTTCTGCAGATCGAGCAGAGGAAGCGTTGCGATTTGTTTAAAGGAGACATACTCCTTTACCAGGCGGATGCCGGAATCTTCCTCCTTTTCTGCCTTCTCTTTTACAGGGCTTTCTTCTTCCTTGGAGCACCCCAAAAGGAACAGCAGTCCACAAAGGATTGCCAGCCATACGCCGATCGGTTTCAAATATTTCATGTAAATATGTCTCTTACAATCGGTATGGTGCGAATAAGAAGCACCGGAAGCAGTGAAAAAACAAAGATGCCCAATGCGAACAGGGGCAGCCCCACCAACGGCGGCAGAGCAAAGCCGAAGGCACTCGTGTGGTCGATGGTAAATCCCAGGTGCCCGTCACTGAGGAGCTCCAACACAAGCGCATGCACCAGGTAGACTCCGAAAACGCCCATCCCGATCGCTTGAAATATTTTCGGGGACTGCATTCGGATCCGTTCACCGCCCTCTGGACTGGTTTCCTTGCGGGTATCGAAAACGCTTCTGACGAAAAGAAAAATAGAGACGGTCATGGCGACGACGGTGACGCTGAAATATTTATAGAAAAAGGGATGAAATTCTCCCCTATTGCGGCTCATCACGTATGTTCCGAAAATAGTGGCCGCACCTCCGGCCAGAAAGAGCAGCACCGCCTGTGCCAATTGCAAGCCTGATCGTGATCGCCAATCCCTGAACATGTAGCCGAGAAGAAAGTAGCCGGAAAGGCGGAGCGCGGAGTAATCATCCATGTCCGGTGTGAAATAGGTTTCAAACTCGAGCGGTTTGTCAATGATCGGCAGAATCGAAGCCCAGAAGAACCAGAGCGCGATGACATACCACACGTGCTTGCAGGAGACATTGTTCAAGAAGGCACTGAGCGCCGGTGCGAGCAGATAGAGGACAAGCAGCATATACACAAACCAGAGATGATAATAGATCGGCTCGGTGAGCAGCATCCTGAGAAAGGCGGATACCGCAAGATCCTCCCCTTTGACATGCATGCGGTAAAGGAAATAGACAACGCTCCACACGATAAACGGCACCAGGATTCTTCTGACGCGGTTGAGAACGAACTGCCCGAGCGGTTCTTTATCCGCTGTCGGCAGCAGCAAGGTACCACTGACCATGACAAACAGAGGCACGCACCATCGGGTCAAAGAATCGTATACGTTACCGATCCACCACTCGCGTGAAATCTCAAAAGGAACGAGAAACGGCGCGGACACATGCAGGAGAATGACGCCGAAGATCGCGAGTATTTTTAAGATATCCGCCCAGAGCACGCGCATGCCGCATTCCTCACAAGGGCCGTACCCGCTTGTCGCTGTATCCTTATAGCCACCTTCCGGCCCAGCACGGTTTCACGTTCACCTGTCAGAGGCGAATTTGTGTTCGCCCCGCCCAACGCACGGCATTCCTCCCATGCCAACGAACGTAACACGTTACTGCAGGGAAATCGCTTAGGGCATGTTATAGCCTATGCCACCGGAAAGGATTAAGTGATCCCGGCTATCCTGTAATCTGTGGGTCAAAGCACATCACATGAAAGGTTTTTTTCCCTCTCCTTAACCCGCGATCCCGTAGATCACCTTCAGCAGTTCGGCCGAAGAGGCGGTCTTGCTCACGAAAGCTTCCGCCCCTGCCGCGCGCATCTGCTTGTCAATTTTCACATCTTCCATCATCGAAAGGCCGATCACCCGTATCCCGGGCCACTCGGCCTTGATTTGCCGGGTGGCTTCCACGCCGTCCATCACCGGCATGGAGACGTCCATCACGATCACATCCGGATGAAGCTGTCGGGTGCGCTCGACAGCTTCGCGCCCATTAGACGCCTCGCCCACGACCTGAATGTCCGGTTTGCCGGTAATCAACATGTTCAACCCCTGCCGCATGACCTTATGATCGTCCACCAGCAGCACCCGGGTACAGCCCGTCTTCGCGGACGCCGTGGGCCCGATCGGACAGCCGGAATTCAACACCACCGCAGGCGCTTGCGGCTTTTCGGCCTCGTTCAGACGCACCGGCACGGTCAGGATGAAACGGCTGCCTTGTCCCGGGGCGCTTTCAATCACCAGATCGCCGCCGACCGCCTTGGCGCGCTCGCGCAGGCTGACCAGTCCGATGCCCGCGCTTGGAACCGTTGCTGCGATCATCTCGGGATCAAATCCACGCCCCTGATCGCTAAGGGTGATTTCGATACCCGTATCCGTGCCGGCGAGGCCGAGCCGGGCGCTTTTCACACCGGCATGCTTGACCACGTTAAACAAAAGCTCCTGCACGGCGCGAAACAGAAATACCTTCAGAGAGGCGTTTTCAACCCGCTGTTCGCCAGTGGTCTGCAACATGATCTGCAACCCGAATTGCTCTTCCATTTTCTCAGCCAGCATTTGCAAAATGGCCACCAGACCGGAGTGGTGCAGGACCGGCGGACTCAGATCGTGCGACAGGCGGCGCGTTTTATGGATACTTTCAGACAGCAGCCGTTCCACATTTTCCAACAAGGGATCGGCTGGCAGGCTTTCAGCGGCTGCCTGAAGTTGCATCCGGGCCGCAGCTAACAGTTGCTGCAGATCGTCGTGCAACAACTGAGAGAGCTGCCGGCGCTCGCGCTCCTCGGCCTCGATCAACTCCACTGCCAACGCCTGAAGCTGCCGTGCCCGGGCCTCGGCCAGCCGGCTGCGTTCGGCTACCCGCTGTTCCAGGGTTTCGTTTAACTGGCGTAGGGCCGCTTCGGCCTGCTTGACTTTGTCGATATCCGTCGCGGTCCCGAACCATTTAACGATCCGGCCCGCGCTGTCGCGCACCGGCAACGCACGGCTCAAATGCCAGTGATAGCTGCCATTCAGGCGTTGTACGCGATGTTCGATCTGGTAAATCTCACCGGTCCGCAAGGCATGCCGCCAGGCTTCGACCGTGGGCGCCTCATCTTCCTCATGCAGCACCGGCGCCCAGTGGAAGGAGCCGTCCGGCATCTGAAATATGCCGCTGTATTCCTTATGGCGCTCATTGTAATAGTCCACCTGGCCGTCCGGATCCGCAGTCCAGACCAATTGGGGCATGCTGTTGGCCAGACGCAGAAACCTCTCCTGGTTTTCCCGCAGCGCCGCTTCGGTCCGTTTGCGATCGGTGATATCCGTGTTGGTCCCACTCAACAGTACGGGTTCACCTCGGGCACTGCGTTCCACAACCCGCCCGCGCCCCAACACCCACACCCAAGTGCCATCTTTTGCGCGCATGCGAAACTCGACGGCATATCCCAAATCATCCGCGGCAGCCAGTCTGGACTGGATCACATCCAAGGTCGGCTGCAAGTCTTCGGGGTGGCACAACTTTTTCCAGTTCTCGAAAGTCATGGGAATCTCTTGGTCTGCGAATCCCAGCATTTCATACCAGCGCGGACTATAATACGTTGTTTGCGTGACCAGATTCCATTCCCAGATTGCATCGGCTGTTGCGGATACCGCCAACAAAAGCCTGCGATGCTGGCGGCGCTGCGACGCTTCAAACTTCTTGCGTTCGTTGATGTCCCGCACGATGCTGATCAGGATGCGCTTGCCGCCGACATCCACGCCCCTGGAACTGACTTCGACCGGAAACAGCGTGCCATCGCGGCGGACGTGTTCGCTTTCGAACAAGGTGCCCCTCGCGTTGGCTTCACTTAACTGGGGGCCAAGCAGATGATTGTATTCGGGCGCGCGAAGGTCGGAGACAGACATGGACAACAGTTCGGTGCGGCTGAAGCCGTAAGCCTTCACAGCCGCCTCATTGGCTTCGAGAATTCGTCCATCATCGAAGTTGACGAACAAAATGATGTCACGGCTCTCGGCGGCCATGAGTTCAAACCGTTCACGAATGTCCTCGGCTTGCCTGAGCGCGGTGATGTCCCGAATGATCTCGATGGCACCGATGCATTCGCCGTCGCCATTGTAAAGTTTGCGGGCGGTGTTCCAGAGATGGCGGCGTTGTTGCCCGACCGTGACGCTTTCCACTTCGGACACCAGCGCGCCATTCACATGTTTGATATCTTTATAGCTTTTAGCGCCCTCATCGTCCCAATTCAGAGCCAGATCGATCAGAATCGGCCTTCGAATACCGTAAAGCGGGAGCGCATATTCATAGTTGCCCTTGCCGAGCATGTCAGCAGCCGGAATGCCCGACAACTCCGCCATGGCCTGATTCCAGGCAACGACCTTGCCGTCCAGATCGATGGCAAAGACCGGATCCGGGAAAAAGTCGATAATGTCCTCCAACGGGGGACACGATGTATTTTGTGCTGAAAATTGATATCTCAATGGCTTTTCCGATAGTGCGGCTGATGACCGATTTAATGCAACACGTCGCAATGTTTTGTGCGTTCGTTAACCTGAATGGCACACCTATTCCAGGATGTAGAGCGCCATACGGCGAACACCCCACATAATTTCCACAAACCTGCATAAGTCAACAAACAGAGGGGCAGCCGTTCGGAAGGCCCAGGAACGCCTCAGCTAAGAGATCCGGGCCATGTTGGGAATCGATCAGGTATTGCGGAAAAATGACTGGAAGAAGGGTTCATCAAGCGGCGCAAACGCGGCATTTCCCGCCGAAAGAGCGGTTTGCCAAAATGCCTGCATATGGCGTTCGTGCGCGCCACGCAGGCGATCCAGGGCAAAGGCCGGGCGGACCGTCAGCCCGGGCCAGTCGACCTTACGGCGACTTGGACGCGACATGGGCGGACCGGTCTGCAACTGCCGAAAGACGTGCTGTCCGAAACGCAGGAAGTACAAAAATGTGTGATGGGTCGAAATGGCGCCCGCCCAGGGATAATGATCCAGATAATAGTTTTGGGAAAGGCGCACCACGGCCTCGTCCAGGCGGCGTTCGGCTTTTGGCGAAGGCTGCCGATCCGTTTCGAAAAGCGGAAACAACCGAAAATCGTCTCCAGCGCAATAAAACACACGCTTTAAGCCGAATTGCGCCGGATGCGCGGCAATCCGCGAGCCGGCGGTCAAACCGAAACGACCTAATATGAACAGATCGACAGCCGCCTTCTCCCGATCGATCAGGCGCACCGTTGCCAAGGCGTCGCGCACCTCTTCCAGAGGGTGATCACTGAAAGTCATCCAGGCCGTGGCGATACCAGCCTCTTGGAAGCGGGCGCCAATCGAGCGGATCATCCGGGTCGTAATGCCTTTGTCCATTTGCTGCAGCATACGGTCCGAGCCACTTTCAACGCCAAAAGCCACCGCTCGCAGGCCGGACTGGTGTAGCAACGCACAGCGCTCGGCCGTAAAAGCGTTTTCAATCCTGAAATCGGCTGACCAGTGAATCCGTGCGGCCCGTTCGATCAACGTTTCGGCCATTGCCAGGGCAAAACGCGGCGCCATCACATCCACGGACAGATAAAAATGATCAACCGCGTAGTCGCGCGACAAGGCCAACAACTGCTCGGCAGCCGCTTCCGGGGCCATTTCCCGGTATCCGTGACATTCGGAGCGGCTCATACCGTAATCGCAAAAAGCGCAACGGTTCCAGTAACAGCCCCGGGTGGGCGCGAACAGCAGGGTCCGCTCGGGCGCCAGATACCCATCCAGGTCCAGATCCGCATAGTCCGGCGGCGCCTGCTGCTCCAAATCGGTGATATGCAGGGGGCCGTTGTGCAAGGACCCTGCGGGATCGCGTATCAGCACGTTGGGAATAAGGCGCAGTTGTTCGAAGCGTTGGCCGGGAGAGACGTCCGCCTCTTCTTGGGCCAGGGCGGCCAACAGCATCGGCAGCATTTTCTCGCCTTCGAACGCGCAGGCGGCATCGGCCACTGTCACGATCCAACGGCGCACGGCTTCATCGGCTTGCGCCAGGATTTGCTGCAGGCAGCTGCCGCCCAGCACGATGAATGCGTGCGGCGCCTCCTGCTGCACCAGCTGCGCAAGGTAAAAGGCTTCGGGGATCTGGCTGATGAAGGTCACGTTGATACCGACCACATCCCCCGGGCGAAGATCAGCGTCGGCCAAAAATGAACGGTAAAAGGTGGCCAAGGGGCTGTGGCCCTTCCGGAAATAGGTTTCCAGCATGGCCGGACCCCAGGGCACCGCTACATGCGCGGCCTGGTTGAAATGAAAACGGTAGGGAAAATGGGCAGCGCTGACGCAGGTCATGGCATCTTCGGCCAGGTCGCGCGCTTGCCGATACTGCCTGAAATCGTAAAAGCGGGCGGCATCCTGAAGTATCTGCACCGGCAACAGGTCGGAGCGCAGCAGCCGCAGCGCCGCTGCACGCGCATCGGCCAGAGCCAGATACGCCATCCGCTCCAGGGCGGTGAGCTTCTTGCGCGTATTGAGCTGCATAAACCGCTCGGCGATTTTTCGCGCGCAGTCCTCAATGTACGGCCGTGCCAGCAGATGATGGGCCGCAGCCACATTCAGATCCACAACAGTGGCATCCCACCCCTCGGCCTTCAGGGCCCCTTTGAGATAGGGCAGCGCGACATAAGGTTGGGTCGGATCGGCAAACGGCGGGTACAGCAGCCAGGTGGTCATGCCGGAATGTCTCCAAGATAACGAATTGCGTCAGGTCAAATAAGAGAGATTTTCATACCACGACGCGCAGAAAAAGGGAAACTTCCGCAGTTGCGACCTGATACATCTCGTCCTCTTAAACTCCAGCCAAAAATAATTACCGATCAGAACGGTTATACAAGGGTACAAGCTACTGAAGTCTTGGAAAATCGGTTCAATACGGCTCAGGAATCAAAGCACACGAGGTCTATATGTCACAAACTCAGCATGCCTTACGGACAGCCTTTCAATCATTCGTGAAATGCCGTAACAGGCTGTGTAAATTCCCCTGCCCGGTAAATTGCTGTCGGCGGTTTTGTCGAAGTATATATTCAGATCAGACTCAACGCCATCTTCGGGTTTCCAGTAGCAGATCATGATCGGCACCTTGGGAAATGGATGCAGAACCACGTCAATGTCGGCACCGAGCATGCCATCAATTTTTTCACCGCCAAAGATGTCCACTAAATCTTCAAACAGATCGGGATAGCTATCAGCAACACGCTTCATGCCGACTTCGCACTGTCGGTGAAAAAAGTCATATGAGAAACCAGCGGTTTTTTTAAGCTCACGGAATGATACCCATTCACCCGTTGGATCGATTCCTTTGCCATTGACCACCAGTTCAAGAAAGGGCACTGCGACAAATCGATTGACATGGATGTTCGTCACAAGACGGCCTTCACTGGATATACCAAAGTCTTTCCCAAGTATTTTCAGCATTAACCTTGAGCCATCAAATTTGCCATTGTAGTGTGCTGCAACGTCAGCCAGATCGATTTCCGGTATCTTGGCTTTCAGATCTTCAATGTAGTCATCACCCATTTCAAAGCTGTCGTTTGAACGCTCATGCGTGAAAAGCTCAATGACCGATTCGTCAGCCTTTGGGCATTCATTGATCTGTTTGCGAGACTGAAAGACGGCTCCGGCAAATGCTAAACAGGTTTTCTCGCCACACGCTTTACAATTGGATTTTTCCAGATGCCTAAACACTTCCATTACATTCTTTGGCTTTGACATGTTTGCCTCCTTTCAATGTTTGATTGCCGCCAGTAATGGGTTTTTATGCACGCGGCCGATTTCGGCAAACCTATGCTTCGCAAGCATACCGAAGTATGAATCATATGCTGCCAGTGCTGAAAGTCCCATCCCGAATTTGCCATTTGGCATTTTAATCAGGATTCCTTTTGCAATCAGGCTTTGTGCGGCCAGATCATTAGGATCAATCTTCACACCGGAAACAACCCAATCAATGATCACTTCGGTGACAACCTCTTTTTCAATTGTTGAGAGCTGTTTAAATGCCCGATGAAACTCAACTGTCCCGCTCGGCAAATGCCCGTTAAGCGGTTTTGCCACAAACACTTCCTGTGGTATTCCTTCATGGATCAGCTCTGGATGATTCTTAAAGCCAAACCGATTGTAATAAGTAGGCTCTCCAACAAGTGCGCAACCTTTGCCGTTCATGGATTTCAATAAGGCCAGCCCTGTGTTAACCAGCTTTGTGCCTATTCGGCGACACTGGTAATATGGCAATACTGAAACCGGGCCAAGGCCATACCAATTCGTTGTGCCATCTGAGATTGTCACGGGTGAAAAAGAAATGTGCCCAACAACCCGACCATTTACTTCAGCCACAAGTGAGATCGCCAGCGCACCATCTTCACGTAAAGCGGCAATGATATTTTGCTCTGTTTGCTGGCTGAACGGATGATCTTCGAATGCCGCTTTCGTAACTTCGGCAATCGCTGCAATATCAGACGGCTTTTCTTTTCTGATAACCATGATTGCCTCCTTTATCTTATTAAGTGTAATGGATTATACTTATTTGAGATATTTCAGTATAATCCATTACACTGATTGTCAAACAAATAAGTGTGATCCATCGGATTATTTTTGATTGTGATTTATCAACAATTTTAGTATGAAAGGGATATGGTTAATAAAGACTTTTATTCAGCCGAAGAGCTGGCAAGAGAAATCAGTTGTAGTCGGAGCTGGATTTACAAGATGGCACCTGAAATACGGGGTGCCGGTCATGCACAGTTAGTCGGCAAGGTTATGGTTTTTTTCCCCTCGGCCATCCAGTATATCAAGGACAGACCAGACAATCGTGGTCGGCCCCCTAAAACGAAGGCGAACAGTAAACACCAATTCTGAATTATGTGATCTGAACGTTATCTGCTGGTTACTATTGTAGTTCTAAACGGGTACCGACTGGCACTCGGCCTTGGGAATGTTCTTGCGGGGTGGCCTCATCGTGGGTGAGGGTCTCGACGGTCAGCTTGGAATCGTTCTTTTTCTTGGCCATACTATTTTCCAGGCAGTTAAGGGTGCAGGTGGTGAAACGACGATGGTCATGCCGCTTCAGCGACAGGGTTTCGTGATATGTCGATTTTTTTGATTTAATCGACATATAAACCAAATATGTCGATGTCATCAATCTATTCTCTCAAGATCGCCAAAAAAGTGGCGCGTTCCGAAAACCCCAGTTTCACCAGGCTTGCCCACGGTCCGGTGACCTGCTAAACTGTGTCACATTTATCCACACCACCCGCGGAGGAATCGAACCATGCCTACCCTGTCACTCGAAGAAGCCAAGGCGCGCGCATTGGATTTCATGCAGAAAGGTTACCATTGAGGACCAGCGCTCCTGCAAGTTATGTGGGAAACGTACGATTTGCAAAATGAAGATTTTTTGTGGGCCGGCATTCCGTTTCTATCCGGCATCAATGGTCAGCAGCAAGCCCCCTGCGGGGCAATTTCCGCCGCTGCCGTAAGTCTTGGACTGCGGCACCGCTGCGCGCTCGGAGACAAGCCGTTGGCCAAACGCGCCCGAACCCGGATTCGCCAGTCGTCCGCGCAACTGGTCGCAGCATTCGCCGAACAGTTCGGCGACATTACCTGCATGGGGCTGCTGGGCATCGACTTTTCCAAACCCGGTGAATACAAACGCTTTCGGGAGACCGGCATCTGGCGGGACAAATGCGAACGCTACGTGCAGTTCATCATTGAAAAACTCTATGCGTTCGAGGATGAAGTGCGCGCTGACAATGGATAATCAGTTTCCCGAAACACAATGCGGACCGATGAGCAACATGTTGTTGGGCATCCAGCGCTGGATCACCTCCATCTTACTGCCGTAAACGAAATCCTTGAGCAGCCCATGCCCGTAAGCACCCACCACGAGCAGGGCGTCATGGTCCACGGCATACAGGCTTTCTTTGAACCCGCCCTGGTCAATCTTGTGCCAGGTACGCAGCAGCGGCCGCACGCGGTCCCATAGACCGGAGGCTTGCAGGCGTGCGTCCGGACGGTCCGCGTTGCGAATGTCAGCATACGTAAACAGATCCAGGGGCCGACCGGATTTTTCGGACAGGTGCACACCCCAGCGCAACGCGGTCTCGGCATTGCTGGAACCGCCATAGAAAACGGTGATGCCGTGCCACGCCTTGTAGACCCCGCTGGTCATCAGGATGGGAAAAATCGATGATTTGATGATGCGCCGCACCTTGGGCCCGATGTAACCCAGCCCGATTTTGGCCGAAAGGTCTATGATGCCGCGCGGACAGCACATGTAGTCAAAATGGATCGGGATGTCCGGCAATTGGGCGGCCGTATAGTTTTTGGGCTGGATAAAATAAGGCTTGATGCCGAAGGGCTCGGCCAGCGCGCGGGCGTGGCTCTCCGCGTTGTCCGTCGAGATCAGATAGGAGGCATCCAGATCGATCTGAATCATGTCATGTTCGAAATACATCAAAAATTGTCGCGATACCGGAATGTAAATGTGCAGCGCGACCGACAGGGTTTTGCAAAAATGCAGCGACTGCAGTAGCGTCTCGCGACCCAAAGGGGTATTCCTGAAAACATGCAGCATGCGTTCCGCCACTACCGGCTCCTTTCGTGATCATCGTTGTTAGGCTTCTCCGGCACATCCACACCAAAGGGTGGACGACAGAGAAGGTCATGGCGGTTCAAGGCGACCAGGCACTCCGGCGACGCCGGCCAGGTTAAACCCCTGTCTGGACAATCAACTCCTTGCGATAGTGATCCAGCAAGGTGGCTTTGGAGAGCATGCCGACAAACCGGCCGTCCTCGACCACTGGCAAGGCGCTCAAGCCATCGCTTTCCATACGGTAAAGCACATCGACCAGTTCATCATCGAGCCTGACCACCGGGACACTGTCATCCATTACCTGCTCCAGCATGATAACCGCATGCATGTGCGTGTCGAAGAGATAGGGCCGGATGCGATCGACAAAAACAATGCCCAAGTAGTCGCCGGTCGTGCGATCCTCGACCGGGAACAAGTAGCGTCGCGAATGCTCCAGGATTCTGACAAAATCACTGAGCAGCATGTCACCTGGAACGGGCTTGTCGCCGCTGTCGACCAGTTCGGCCACGGTCATGTCGGACAGCACGCGCGCGTCGGTGCCGGGCCGCAGGTATTGGCCTTGTTCGATCAGATCACGCAAATAGTAGGAGCCCGACTCGATATAGTAGCAGGATGTCGAGGTCAATGCCGACACCAATATCAGCGGCAGGATCACGTCGTAGCCACCTGTGATTTCGACCACCAGAAAAATCGCCGTCAGCGGCGCCTGCAAAATGCCGCTGACCATGCCGGCCATGCCCAAAAGGGCGAAGCAGCCTTCATTGGTCAACGCCCCGGCCGGGATGAAGCCCGTGAGCAGGCGGTAGTAAAGCACCCCCACCAGGCTGCCGATCATCAGGCTGGGTGCAAAAATACCGCCCGCGCCACCCCATCCCAGGGTCAGCGAGGTCGCAGCGATTTTGGCGGCCAGCACCAGGGCCGCTAAGGCCAATCCCTGGGTGAAGGTGCCGCGGATCATCTCCTGGATCGATTGATAGCCTTCACCGAGCACCAGCGGCAGAAAGATACCGATCAGACCTACGGCCGCCCCGCCTATCGCGGGCCGCAACCACCGGGGCCAGCGCGTGCGACCGGCGACCTGGTGCATGCTCCTGAGCAAATAGCTCAAGATCAGCGACGCGGCCGTGGCAAAAACGACGATTCCCAAACTTGCGACCGTATCGGTCCAATGGATCACAAATTGCTGATGCTCGAAAGCAATCTGATTGCCCTGCAGGGCGCGGCTGACTTCCGTTCCGGCCACGGCGGCGATGGCAATCGGGATGATGTTCGACGCGCGCCACTCCCCCAGAATCACCTCGACCGTGAACACCAGCCCGGTAATCGGCGCGTTGAAGATCGATGAGATAGCCCCGGCTGCTCCGCAACCGACCAGAATGATGCGCTGGCGCTCCTTGAGCGAAAAAAATCGTGCGATGTTCGACCCTAAAGCGGCACCGCTGATCACCACCGGCGCTTCCGGTCCGGCCGAACCGCCGGTACCGATGGTGAGGCAACTGGCAAGCAGGCGTGAGAAACTCGAGCGCATGCGCAGCAGACCGCCATGCCGCGATACGGCATAGATCACCTCGGGCACCCCGTGACCGGCCCGCTCTTTCAATACAATACTCAGGATGACAGCTGCCAGACTGGCCCCTGCCGCCGGCAGAAGAAATCCCCACCAATGATGATGGACATCCTGGAACACCTCGCCCATGAAATGCAGACCACGATTCAGCGCGACGGCGGCCAGCCCGCTGAAGGCGCCCACGAAGCCGGCCAGGGCGATCAGCAGCAGGCGATCGTCAGACCGGACCACCGCCCACTTGGCGCGGGTGGCCTTGAGAAAAGCGTTCGATTCCATTGGCGTGGGCTGTCCTTACGTGTGATTGGATTCGAGTTGATCTACGCTGCGCAGGACATCTTCCGCAGGGGGCGCCCCCAGCAGAAAGTTCCGAAAGGTCGTATCCCGCAGATAAAAAGACAGCTTGGAAAGCAGGCTTAGATGCAATTGGGTCGACCCACTGAGTAAGACCATCAATACAGACACAGGCCGCTGGTCGATGGCATCAAAGGCAATCGGCCGTACTAAAAAGCAGGTCGTAATCTGAGGCAAGGCCAATTGAATCCCGGGATTCGCACGCGGGTGAGGCAAAGCGATCCCATGCCCGATGCCGGTTGACGCCATCCGCTCCCTTTCGAGAAGCCGTCCCAGAACCAGGGGGCGTTCGGATGGGTCCAGATTCGGAATACGCGCCATGGCCTCGTGTAAAACCTGCTCTTTGGTATTCCCTTCCAGATCATGAAAGATTCCGCCGCGCCGCATGGCCGGCCCGATCCCGTCCAACTTGGCCTCTACGCAAGCCACCGCTTCGCCACCCGCGGATGCATGGACCTTCAACTGGTGCTCATCCGCCCAGCGTTCGAGCATTTCCGAACGAATGGTGTATTCACCGCAAGTGCGATGCATGGGAATCTTACCCTGGCGAATCCAGCGCATAAGCGTTTCGATGGGCATGTGCAAACGGGCGGCCACCTCTTTAAGGGTCAATTCCATAATAGAAGCCCAAACTCCTCCGGCGGCACTAAAAACGGGCCGCAGGTTGTTTCTCGACATTTGATGTAAAAACCATTAGAACAATATGAATACTGAAAAATGTCAACCCTGAAGTCAAGTTTGGAATGGCAAAAGGCGCTGCCGGGGGGATGGTAATTCTTTTTAAAACGCCGGTGCGCAGCCGGCCAGGAGAGAAATTATGGAAAAATATGAATGCCCTTGCGGTTACGTTTACGATCCGGCCGAAGGCGACGCTGAACGCAACATTGCCATCGGGACCCCATTCTCAGAATTGCCCGATGATTGGGTCTGTCCGCTGTGCGGCGCCGAAAAGGAGTATTTCGAACGTATGGATTAATGTGCTGATCGTCGGCCTGCGGTCATTGCATCCATGCGCCAAAGCGCAGACGCCACCATAGCATTGGCGCGGCCGCCGCAAATGCGAATAGCAGCGCGCCCAGCCAGATGCGCAGCCCGGCCCCGGCCATGCGCCTGCGCGCCGCTTCTTCCAACGCCGGCCGGTGGAACCCCACGCTGCGGGCGGTCAGTACAGCTGCGCCCTCGGCGATAACGCCGGCCGGCACACCAAAAAGCACGAAGCCCACGGCGCCATGCGCGACCAGGAAGAAACACCAGGGACAGGGGTGGTACAAAACCTGGTAGACATATGGGGCGACCACTGTTTTCAGGGCCATGACGACCGATACGCCCCATACCGCAAGAAGGCCGGCCGCCAACCAGGATGCGGTGTTCCCAACGATGCCCGGCCGCCGATAGTGATGCCAGCCCCAGCCAGCCACCAGAAGCGCCCCTCCAAAGCAGGCCAATGCCCATATGCCGTCCGGCATGGTTGAGGAGCCCGCCAGCGGAAGCCATCCATCACCGGTGTCGATGCGTTCATAAAGGACTGCACAGCAGTTTACCGGCTCATGGCGATCGACGCCGGCTACCGCGACGGCGAAACGCCAGGTCCCCAGAGCCATCAAGGGGGCTGCGAGCAGCAGCAGCCGGCCGTTCAACGGCGCCAGCAAGATGTTGGGGTGGGTGCGATCGAGACGCTCGGCGGTATGCCGGCAATAGAGCAGCAGCAACAGCACACCCTTGAAAATAAGGGTTTGTTCGCCAGCCGGCCCCATGGCCTGAAGCACGCCCGTTCCGCACATGGCGCCGGGGACATACGACGGCCATAGATTGCTTACGCCCACCAGCAGCAGGACGAACCCAATCGCCTGCATCACTGCAACCCAACCCGCCTGATAAGACACCAGTTCCAGGGAGCGCTCACGCCGGAGCTGCCGGTCGCCCGCGGCTTGCGGCTGCCAGTGGGGCAGCACTGATAACAGGCGCCAAGCGGCAGCTGCGTAGATGGCCCACGCGATCAGGTCCAGAAGACGAATCGCCAGCACCAACGGATGCCAGCTCATCGTGCCCCCTCCAGGCGTCCCTTGGCCAAATGGCAGATGCGCGGAAACAACATGTTGGCGGCGCGCAGGCGCACGTCATGTGAGCAGGCCACAATGCACGTACCGCCGGCCGCGGTTTCGGCCAGCAGGTCCAGCAGGTCTCGGGTATGCGCATCATCCTGAAAACTGGTGGGTTCATCGAGCAGCAGAAAACGGGGTTGGGCGATCAGGGCCCGGGCCCAGGCGACGCGTTGCCGCTGGCCGCCCGACAGCGCGTGGGGCGAAAGATGGCCGCTGCCTGGCAGGCCGAACCGCTCTAACAATGCTTGCGCCTGCCGGGCCGGACCGTCCCAAGCGGACACCCGAGGCACGCACGGCAACAGAACATTCTCCAGAACAGTCAAATCGGGCATCAAATGCAGATGTTGGAAAACGATCCCGACTTCGCGCCGCCACTCATCGCGGTGCGGCACTGACCAGCGCGATACTGGACGGCCATCGGCGTGCACTTCCCCGGCCGTCGGCTGCAACACACCGCCCAGCACATGCAGCAGCGTGCTTTTACCGGCACCGGTGTCGCCGCAGACCAAAGTCGGCTGCGCACTTTCAAAAACAGCCGCGATGTGATCGAGCACCGGAGCGGCAACGCCCCGCCGAAAGGTGAGTTGACAGCACGTCAGAAAAGCGTTGGCCATCAAAGCCCCCCTTCAATGCAATCGGCCGGATCGCCGCCGGCCGTTTGCCAGCCGGTCCAGAAAACGGCAGCCAAAAAGGGCAGCCCGACAAGAAGTGCGCTCAGGGCAAAACCGCCGGCGACGCCTTGAACCGTGAGGTAAAATCCGGGCGGCGGACCGCTCCAATCGAACAACAGGCGCGCCACCCATGTGATGCCTGGCTGAAAAAGCAATAGGTAGGCGGCGCCCACCCCCGCGGTCAGCGCGGGCACTCCCACCAGCAGACCGCGATAAATGTGCAGCCGCAAAATATCGGCACTGGTCCAACCCAAGGCTTTGAATAACCCGCTTTCCCAGCGCCGTCTGCGGCCGGCTGCTCCCATGGCCGCGACGAGCAAAACCATTGCCAGCAAAGCCGGACCAAAAGCAATCAGCAGGATGCCGCTGCGCTGAGAGATGTCGGCCAGACCGCGTTCCAACTGTTCGCTGCGGGTGGTAATCTGTACCGGCCAATCAAATGCACCGGCCAAAACACTGCGCAGGGCATCGGCTTCATCTTCATGGAAGACATCCAGGGCTAAGTCGCTGGCCTGATCCGCTTCCAGGCCGAGGAGCCGACGGGCGTCGCGCACGTGAACGACGGCCACATCGTGAGTGGCCATGGCACTGTCATCGGGCAGTTGCCCGACGATCTTCAATGTCAGATCCCGGCGCCCCCCCAGCAGCAAAGGCGTATCAGAGGTCTCAGGCACCAGGCCTTGGCCTACCCAGGCCTCGCCCGCCCGTAACGGCGGCAGGGAACGAAAGACAGTATTATGGTCCACAGGGTCGTTCACGCCAACCAGGGTCACCGGGCCGCCGGGCCCACGCACCACGCCCCACACGCGACCCCGGGGGTGCAGCACGCCGGCGATGGCCTGCAGGCGATGCAGGGCATGCTCAATGGGGATGGGCGCCCATCCACCGGGCGTTACCCGACGGACAACCACAGCGGGGCTCTGGTCGGTCAGGCGGCGCAAGGCATTCGACAGGGTATGATCGAGCAGCAGCACCAATGCCACCAACGCCACCAACGATGCCAGGCTGACCCATAAAAGCAGCGTCGGCAACGGATGGCGCATGAGATCACGTGCCGCCCAGACGACCAAGGGCGCTTTCCAGGGCATTCGCATCATGGCCTCGGTTCCGAAAAACGGCTGGCATCCCCAGCCCCCGACTGGCGAACGGCCCCAAAACCGTTAAAGGGGCACAGACGCAAATCCATGCCCGCAGGAAGGGCATTCGGATAACGCTGGACGGTGCCGGCGGGCCAGAAGGCCGGGCTTGACAAGTCAAGTTGTTGCATCCAGACGGCCGCGCCCTGGTCTTGCCGGTTCGCCCGCAAGAGACCATCGACGACGATCCCTCCGAGGACCACCAGGGAAATTAAAATGGCGCCCTGCACCCACAGCTTCGCTTGCCGTAATAAAGTGCAGCCATCCATCGCTTGCGTGTCAACGTGTGGCTTCATCCGTGAACTTCCCGTGATCGTCACCCATAATCCTTCAGGCGATCCGTGACTCCGCCATACAAAGTATCACCTGAACGGTACATCATGCCGCAGCGGAAGAAAGATCGCAATCACGTTTGTGGGCAGGGGCCGGATAGCATTTATTTTGGCGGAAACAAAGTCCGCCAAAGGGTGTCATCCATCTCCGAGAGCTGAAAAACATGTTTCGCGCCGTGACGCGTCTTGAACTGCGCCACTTCGGCACGCGTGGCCAAGGTCACCAGGGCAGGCCCCATTGGCCCGACCACATCCGATCCGGCCACCCACCATGCCTTTCGGGCCTCGATCGAAGTACCGTTCATATAATTTTTGACCACCATGCGGGTGACGCTCTCAGATGGCACACCCAGGTATGTGGGCGCGTTGTGCCAGGACCGCAGCAGACACCCATTGGCGCAGAAGTAAAAGGTGCGCCCATCGTTCAGCATCAGGGCCGCCGCTGTTTTGGGCCGTTTGGCCGGAAACATGCCGCACACCGGGCAACGATCGCCAGCTCCGATCTGCATGTGACCATCGGCCCCGATCGGTGCGTCCGCAGCCACCGGTCCTTTGGCCGGGCTTTTTTCCGTGGCGTCCGTATCCGCCATGCACGGCACGCAGGTCAGCGTTAGAATCGCCCCGATCAGAAGACCCCAGCCGACCGTGTGCACCCGTTTGAACATCGCCTGTTCCTCCTTTTGGCTGCGTATGTTAAAGGTTGCCTTGTCGAAGTGAGCAGCCTACACTCCGAGGACAAATGCAAGAGGCAGGACCGAGCCTGCGGCTATAGGCGCCTACGCAAAATTGGTTTACTGGGAAACGCATTCAATGCACAGTGCCTTTTGGACCGAAAATGGACGCATCAAGAAGAGAAATGATCCACACCACAGCGAAGGAATGAAACAGGTTTTACTGTAGCCGCTTTTACTATCGGGGACAAGCAATATACAACAGATGAGGAAGCAATGACGCAATGAGTCCTGCCATCGATTATTTCTCTTTGGTACTCCTGGGCCTTGCGGGAACCGGCCATTGCCTGGGCATGTGCGGTCCGCTGGTCATCGCCCTGCCTGGACAGTATGGCCGCTGGCAGGCGCATGCGATCTATCATGCCGGCCGCTTGATCACTTACACGGCCGTGGGCACGGCTTTAGGGGGCGTCGGTCAAGGCTTGGTGCATCTATGGGGCCTTTCGCCGGAAGAGACGATGATCTGGGCCGCACGCATCCAGATCGGATTTTCCTTGCCGGTGGCCTTGTTTCTGCTCGTCCTCGGACTGAACCGACTGGGGTTGGGCAGCGAACCGCAATGGCTGTCCACGGCCATACCCCGCCTCATTCCAGGATACAGCACGGTGATGAAACGCGTTTTGCGCGGTCAAAGCCATCGTTGGCTTTTTGTCATGGGCTTGATGCTCGGCCTGTTGCCATGCGGGTTGTCCTATGGCGTTTTCGCCCGCGCCCTGGCCGCGGGCGGCGCCGCCCAGGGCGGCCTGATGGCAGCCCTGTTCGGCCTTGGAACCCTGCCAGGATTGCTGCTTCTCGCGACCGGTGCAGCGGCGGTTTGGCAACGCTACCGTACCCAGATGGAGATGACGGCCGGACTGATCATGATCGGTATGGCCTTTTCGCTGCTGCTGGACATCTGGACCGCCATTTTTTAGCGACCGTCAATGCGTTGATTCGTCAAATTGTTGAATACACAAATCCAACAAACACCCGCCATTGACAAAACACTCTATCTGACACACCATAAGCGCGTTTTCACTTTCCATTTTTCATGCTACAAGCAAGTCATTCGGTGCATGTACCGGTGCGTCTGGGACGTGTGCGTCCAGGGCAAGCCCGTTGCGCAAAATGCATTCGTCAGCCATCAGTGGACGTTTCAACAGGAGCCGACAAACCTTGATTTCAGTCCCATTACCCAGAATTCACACCGTACAACATCGTCTCAAGCTTTTCTTCGCTTTATCGCGCACGCCGCACGGGGTGATCGATATGGCCGCCCCGGTTTTGGCGGCGCTACTATGCCTTGGACATTTTCCGCCGGCCGCCGTGGTGGTAGTCGGGTTGATCACCGTATTCGCGGGCTATACGGCCGTGTACGCGCTCAACGACCTGGTGGATCTGCACGCCGACCGCGAAAAGGTCGGCATCGGCGGATACAACGACAATGAAAACTATCTGGATGGGGTCATGGTCCGCCATCCCATGGCCAAAGGAATGCTGCGGCCGGCCGCCGGACTGGCATGGGCGAGCGCATGGGCCGCCGTTGCCTTGGTAGGCGCCTACTGGCTCAACCCGGTGTGCGTCTATCTCTTCGTGGCAGGCTGTATTCTAGAAGGTGTGTATTGCAAATTGTGGCGCGTCACACCGGCGCGCGCCCTGGTCAATGGGGCCGTCAAAACCCTCGGTGCCCTGGCGGCCGTGTTTGCGGTCGATCCGACGCCGCCGGTATTTTTTACAGCAGTTTTGTTCGCGTGGTTGTTCGCCTGGGAAATCGGCGGACAGAATATCCCCAACGACTGGACCGATATCGAAGAAGATCGCCATTTCAAAGCCAAGACAATTCCCATTCGCTTCGGCTTGCATCGTGCCACGCTGCTGGTCGTCTTCAGTCTGGTGGCAACCCTCTTTTTGAGCATGATCCTGCTGTGGGTCTCACCGCTTGCTTTCAGTCCCTTGTTCTTATTGGCCGCGCTGGCTGTGAATGTCTATTTTCTTTTGTACCCGGCTTATCTTCTCAGCCGCCGACGCCGGCGCGCAGACGCCATGGCTCTTTTCAACAAGGCCAGCCACTATCCGCTGGCCATGCTGACGCTGACGCTGGCGGCAATGCTCCGTTAGTCTATGCCCGGCTCGCGCAGGACGTGCAAACGCTTACAGGTAAGATTTAAGACGTGCGCGCTCTGATTTCGTTCAGAAAAGCAATCAAAGCCTGTCTTTGCCACTGCTGGTACACGATGTCGTTATGACCGCCGGGCACCACCCTGATATTCTCCGGACGCAGCAGACGCAACCCACAAAAAAGCGTATCCTGAACCTGGACCATACGATCGCCGGCATTCAGAAACAAATTGAAATCATAGCCATGAATCTCTTGCAGCTGTGAAATCGGGCCGGCGGGTTTGAACGAAACGATGTCCCGGATCTCTCGAATAGTACGCACCGGGTTTTGCATCCCTTTGAAGGTCATGGCGACGATGCCGCGCAATTCCCGGCGCGCGAACGCTTTTCTCTCCGCGCCAGTGACCATTCCCGTGCAATGTCCCCAACCGTATCGGCACCATAGCATTTTCAGATAACCGCAAAGAATATGACCCCAGACAATTCGAAGCAGATGGGAAACAAAGGTCAGGCGCGCACTGAAACCGGGCGGGTTGATCAACACAACGCTCTTGATCAGCGGGCGATAAGTGACGGACGCTGCCATCAGTGTGCGGACAACTTCAAAAGCGGCGTAAGAATGAGCGACGATATCGATGCCCTTGATCTTTTCGGATGCGCACAAGTGTTTGATAAAATCCACCAGGGCATCGCAGCGTACTTTTTTGGGTACCCCACCCGCATGCCAGAGTCCGCCCATGGGCGTTTCGATGGCGGCCATGTCGAAGCCGGCCGTGAACAGGCACACGATAAGCTCTTTTTGATCGGACATGGAAATACTTGTGCCGCCGAGCAGCAGTACTGGCCGACGCTCGGGTGCCGACGCTTCCGGACCGCCATGGGGCATAAAGAGTCCGCGGTACCGCACCTCTCCGACCGAAAAAGCATTGACGCTCACGTTAAAAACACAATCTGTCGTCATATCCTGCACACAATGTTGAAGGGTCCGGTGCGGCGATCTGTAATCGTATCAGAACAGCGATGCACAGCGGCGTATCAATAGGGATTAATCAATGCCACGCGAATGGCGCGAACCTACTGCCTAACACAAATTCGTTAAATGGTCGATTCGTAACATCCAAGGGACGAATGGGGCGACCACCATCAACGAACTCAGCAAATCAAAAAATTCAAGATCAACCACTCAACCAGGGTAACCGCCTTTGCGAATGGGCCGCATTTCAGCCAGGTAGGGTGGGCATCGCCCAGGGCATCGCCCACCATCATTTGCAAATGGTCATAGGTGATCTGTGGTGCGGATGGTTTTGAATGACACGATGGCAGGCAACGCCCCGCCCTATCCATAAATGTTGATGAAAAATCATGTCGGATTATCGCCGCGCCATTACCAAAGGTGCGACTTGCTTTTTTATCGTGCTAACTTACCGGCCGCCAGAAATTCCTTACCCTGCCGGAAAACCGGCATGCTTTGCGAATCCCTTCAATCCAGCGCCTATGGTGGTGGGCAATGCCCACCCTACGGGTTTTTAGGTCACCCCACACACCACCACTCAACTGCCACCCAACGAATCCCCGTTGACAATCCCATGACGCTTATTTATAGATAATCATTATACACGCTAGGGGTGCGGTTCACGCTGAGAGGATTCAGTCCAACCCTTAGAACCTGATCCGGGTAATACCGGCGAAGGGAAGCGGCGCGACAAAAAGATATACCGTCATTTTTTTCAGCGAGCCGCTGACCCGGAATACAGGTCAGGCGGCTTTTTGTTTTTATTACAGGAGCGCAAGATGCGTATAACAGTCAATGGCCAACCCGAAACCACGACCGCTCGCACCATCGACCAACTGATCTTTGGCAAAGGCCTCATCCCTGAGCGTCTGGTGGTGGAGCATAACCGCGTCGTCGTCCCACAGGCGCAATGGCCCGATAGTCAGCTTCAGGAGGACGATGTACTGGAGTTGCTGAGCTTCGTTGGCGGAGGGTGAAAAATGACGCAAGATTCCTTGGTTATCGGCGGCCACATGTTCGACAATCGCCTGTTTACCGGCACCGGTAAATTCGCGGCCAACTCCCTGGTGGCCGACATGCTCGCAGCCAGCGGATCCCAAATGATCACGGTGGCCCTGCGGCGGATCGATGCCAGCCTGGCATCCGACCCGATCCTCAGCCATATTCCCAAAACAGTGACCCTGCTGCCCAACACCTCCGGCGCCCGTACCGCCGAAGAAGCCGTGCGTATTGCACGCATTGCGCGTGCGGCCGGATGCGGGGATTTCATCAAAATCGAAGTGATCACGGACACCAAATACCTGATGCCCGACAATTATGAAACCCTCGCGGCCACGGAAATCCTGGCCAAGGAAGGGTTTGTGGTGCTGCCGTACATGCTGCCTGACCTGCCCCTGGCCAAACGCCTGGAAAGTGCCGGTGCCGCCGCCGTCATGCCTTTGGGAGCCCCCATCGGCTCCAACCGCGGACTGCAAACCGCCGAACTGATCGCTCTGCTGATCGAAAACTGCCGCGTGCCGGTCATCGTCGATGCGGGTATCGGCCGACCCTCGCATGCGGCGCAAGCCATGGAGATGGGGGCTGATGCCGTTCTGGTCAACACCGCTATTGCAACGGCGCAAGATCCGGTGGCCATGGGACGGGCCTTTGCTTTGGCTGTTGAAGCCGGGCGTATCGCTTATCTGGCGCAAATGGCGGAAGAAAGCCGGATAGCCCGCGCGTCTTCACCGTTGACCGGGTTTTTGACCGAAATGGAAAGTGGCACGTAAAAATCGGAAAGAGATGGTTCATAACCATGTCCTTTTATGAAATCATAGAGCACTACCGGAACTTCGACTTCGATGATTTTTTCGCGCAAACCACCGCCGCGGATGTGGCACACGTCTTATCGAAGGAACGGCTGGGCGACATGGATCTGCTGACGCTTTTGAGCCCGGCGGCATCGGCGTGTCTCGAACCCATGGCGCACAAAGCCCGGCAACTGACCGTGCAGCACTTCGGCCGTACCATTCAACTCTTCATCCCTTTGTACATCTCTAATTACTGCAGCAACCAGTGCGTATATTGCGGCTTCAACCGGACCCATGCCATTGCGCGCAGCAAGCTGAGCCTGCCGCAGATCGAAGCCGAGGCACGCGCCATTACGCGCACCGGCATGCAGCATGTTCTGCTGCTGACCGGCGAAGCGCCGGCGGCCACACCCATGGATTACCTGGTGGCGGCGGTAAGCCTGCTGAAAAATCACTTCGCTTCGGTCTCCATCGAAATTTTTCCCATGGATAAAGCGCAGTATGCAGCGCTGAATGCGGCCGGCGTGGACGGCCTGACGCTTTTCCAGGAAACCTATGACCCGGACATCTATCGCCAGGTGCATCTGGCCGGTCGCAAAATGGACTTCCGCTATCGCCTGGATGCGCCCGAGCGCGGTGCCCGCGCTGGCTTTCGCGCCGTCAATATCGGCGCGCTGATCGGTTTGGCAGAAAAACGCCGCGAGGTGTTTTTCACCGGCCTGCACGCACGCTATCTGGATGATCGCTATCTGGAGACCGAAATCAGCTTTTCCTTGCCGCGCTTTAACCCGGCCGAAGGTGAATACAAACCCGCTTTTCCGGCCGACGACCGCGCTTTCGTGCAATTCATGATGGCCCTGCGCCTTTTCCAGCCGCGCGCGGGCATCACGATATCCACCCGTGAGCGCGCCCGGTTCCGGGACCACCTGATCCCGCTCGGCGTCACGCGCTTTTCGGCCGCATCGTCGACCGGCGTGGGCGGCTATGCCGAACCTGCCCAGCGCGAATCGACCCAATTCGCAATCTCCGATAGCCGCAGCGTCGCAGAGGTGGCCGCGGCCATCGTCGCCCAGGGCTATCAACCGGTTTACAAGGACTGGGACCGCATATGAAAATCGGCATCGCAGGCGTGGGCGGCATCGGATCCAATGTGGCGGTATACCTGGTGCGCAGCGGGGTGCGCCGGCTGAAACTGGTCGACTTCGACTGCGTGGAGGCCGGCAATTTGAACCGTCAATTTTACTTTCGCGATCAGACCGGGCGCCCCAAGGTCGATATGCTGGCTGAAAACCTGCTGCGCATCGCGCCCGATCTGCATGTCGAACGCGCGCGGGTGAAGTTGGATACGCTGTCCATGGCAGGCACCTTTGAGGGCTGCGATGTGATCGTCGAAGGGTTGGACGGTGCTGCAGATAAAAAAGCATTGCTTGAAGCGTTGCTGCCCGCCGGCCGGCCGATCGTTTCGGCATCGGGCGTGGCCGGCCGACACATGGATCGGATGGAAACACGCCGCATCGGAGCGTGTACGATCGTCGGCGATTTCCTGACCGACGCGGCCAACGCCCGCTGCTATGCACCCAAGGTGGCAGCCATCGCTGCCATGATGGCGCACATCATCCTCGAAAAAGGAGGCTACTATGACTGAATCCACCCGCCGGCCCAGTCTGCCGGAAGGCGTCTACGGCATCACGGCCCATACCTTCTCCCAGGGGCGCTCGAATGCGGACGTGGTGCGCGCGATGATCGACGGCGGCATCAAGATTATCCAATATCGCGAAAAGCGGCCCGATAAAAGCCACAGCCAAATGCTGGCGGAATGCCGTGAAATCCGCGACTTGACCCGCGCGGCCGGGGTGCTCTTTATCGTCAATGACTATGTCGATATCGCCATGCTCACCGATGCGGACGGGGTCCACGTGGGCCAAGACGATCTGCCGGTGGCCGACGTGCGCCACCTTATCGGCCCGGACAAGCTGATCGGCCTGTCCACCCATTCGCTGGCTCAGGCCCGCGCCGCGCAAAGCGCCGGCCCCGACTATATCGGCGTTGGCCCCATCTTCAGCACCCAGACCAAAGCCGATGCCAGCGCGCCCGTGGGATTGAACCTTTTACAACAAGCCATCCGACTCAGTTCGCTTCCGATCGTCGCCATCGGCGGCATCAAACAACACAACGCCGCTGACGTTGTCGGCCACGGCGCCCGCACGATCTGCCTGGTCACGGAGATTGTCGGAGCACAAGATATCGCAGGCACTGTCCGCAACCTGAATAAAATCGTCGAAGTTGAAAGAAAAAAGTTTTTTAAAACAAAAGGAGAAATACGATGTCCTTCAAAACCCAGATAGCCGCTGCCCGTCAGGGCATTGTAACCCACCAAATGGAACAGGTGCTGGATGGCGAGAAGATATCGCGTACCGACCTGCTCGAGCGGCTCGCGGTGGGGCGAATTGCCATTCCGGCCAACCGCAACCACGCCAGCCTGAAGGCCCTGGGCATCGGGCAGGGCTTGCGCACGAAAATCAATGTCAACCTGGGTGTGTCGGAAGACTGCTGCAAGGTCGACCTCGAACTGGACAAGGTGCGTCGCGCCATTGCGCTCAAGGCCGACGCCATCATGGACTTGAGCACTTTCGGCGATACGCAGGCCTTCCGACGCCGCACCATCGACATCAGCCCGGTGATGATCGGCACGGTGCCGGTCTACGATGCCGTGGCGCGCTATGGCAAAGTGGTGCCGGATATCTCGGTGGATGATTTTTTTGATACCGTTCGAGTGCATGCTGAAGATGGCGTTGATTTCATCACCGTTCACGCCGGCCTGAACCGCGCGGCGGTCGCGCGCCTGCGCCAGAGCCCGCGCCTGACCCACGTGGTCAGCCGGGGCGGCTCTTTGCTGCTGCACTGGATGACCGCCAACGAGCAGGAGAATCCGTTCTACGAACACTTCGACCGCCTGCTCGAGATCTGCCGCGAATACGATGTCACCATCAGCCTGGGCGACGGGCTGCGCCCGGGCTCCCTGCACGATGCCACCGATGCAGCCCAAATTCAGGAACTGATTGTGCTGGGTGAATTGACCCTGCGCGCCTGGAAGGCCGACGTGCAAGTCATGATCGAAGGGCCTGGCCATGTGCCGCTCAACGAAGTGGCGGCCAACATGCTGTTGGAGAAAAAACTTTGCCATGGCGCCCCCTTCTATGTTCTGGGACCGATCGTGACCGACGTGGCGCCCGGCTATGATCATATCACGTCGGCCATCGGCGGCGCTTTGGCAGGCGCGCACGGCGCCGACTTCCTGTGCTATGTCACCCCGGCCGAACACCTGCGCCTGCCGGATGCAGACGACATGAAGGAAGGCATCATCGCGGCCCGCATCGCGGCGCATGCCGCCGATATCGCCAAAGGCATTCCCGGTGCCATCGAGTGGGACAATGCCATGAGCCATGCCCGCAAGGAACTGGACTGGGCGCGCATGATCGACCTTTCCATGGACCCGGAAAAAGCACGCGCCTACCGCGCGTCATCCCAGCCCATCGACAGCGAGGTATGCACGATGTGCGGCGACCTGTGTGCGGTCAAACGCAGCCGGCAATTGCTGGAAGGCCGCTGAACCCAAACTGGCGTCAATCCGATATCCGGAAAACGCGTGCGCCGGCCGGACAAGCCCTTGTATCCGGCCGGCACAAGGAAAAAAGACGAAGGGGTTTGAATCTGTACACCTACCAGACCGTTACGGTTGGTTGATCGCATCGATAAGCGCCTTCAATCTGCCGAAATCTTTTAAGTTGAAATCGACCACCAGCCGAGGCAGATGGCTTATTTCAGGCTCCTCGTTTTCTTCGGGCAGAGCCTCCGACAGATAGATATCGCCGTCTTTGGTCAAAATATCGCTGAATTCGACTTTCAGCGCGTTGATTTCGCTTTTTTCAAGTGCCGAGTTCAGACGTAGCAGCACTTTGCCCCGGATGTACCTGATACTGTGGTAGCGATCGTAAAAACGGGCGATCTTTTCCACTGCGGCATCGATGTCATCTGTAATTTCGAACAGATTGAAATCCGACGGACTGACATAGCCCGCCGCGGAAAGCTCCTGCTTACAGAATTCGAAGAAATGCCACCAGTAACGGCCTCCCGGTTCATCGACGAAAAGCAGCGGCATTGGATTACGCTTGCCGGTTTGAAGTAACGTCAGGGTCTCCATGCCTTCGTCCAAGGTGCCGAATCCGCCCGGGAACAGAACAATGGCATCCGATTCTTTCAAAAAGGCCACTTTCCGATTGAAGAAATACTTGTACATGATGTTCTTGGGGTCTCCGTCGAGAATGGCGTTGGACTGTTGTTCGAACGGCAGCCGAATACTGACGCCGAACGATTGTTCCGGTCCGGCGCCTTCATTGACCGCCCGCATGATGCCAGGGCCGCCCCCCGTGATCACCATGTAGCCGCGTTCGGACAATTTCTTCCCAAAATCGTGCGCCATGGTGTAAATTCTTCGGTCGGCGTGGGTGCGGGCCGACCCGAAAACAGTCACTTTCTTGAGCTTGCGATAAGAACTGAAAATCTTGGCAGTGTACCGCATTTCTTTCAAAGTCGTGTTCATCATTTTCAGATCGATTTTGCCATCATCTTCCCGACCGGCTTTCAAGGCGGCCACAATCATGTCCCGAACAATGTGGGGGCGTGGAATGTCCCCCGTCACCGCGAGCAGATGATCGATGGCCTTCTCGACATCCCCGTTTTTCTCACCAAAAGAGAGCTTCATTACCATTGTGGATTCCTTGTATAGAACGGTATCGACGTGTTGATGCGCAGCGCCTATGTGGTCAATGCGCCCCCATCCACGTAGATTGTCTCGCCGGTCATGTAGTTGGCCCCTTCCGAAGCCAGGAAGAGGACGGCCGGCACGATTTCCTCAGGTTCCGCAATGCGCCCCATGGGCAGCATGGCTGTCACATGCTTGGCAATATCGGGGTTGGACCAGATCGGTTCGCTGAAGGCCGTGCGCGTCAAACCGGGACCGACGGCATTGACCTGAATGCCGAACGGCGCCCACTCGCGGGCCATGCAGCGTGTCAGCATTTTGAGGGCAGCCTTGCTGCACCCATAGGCAGCCATGCCCAGTTCGGCTTTTTCAGCGCCCACAGTGGTAATGTTGATGATGCGGCCGCTTTTCTGCGCAATCATCTGCCGGGCCACAGCGCGGCTTAACAGCCAGACCGCCTTGACATTGGTATTGAAGACTTTGTCCCAGCCATCTTCACGCAAATCGAGCAAGCTTCTCAAAAAGCTGCGCGCGGCATTGTTCACCAGGATGTCGATGCGGCCGAACGTCTCAATGGTTTTGGCGGCAAGTTGATCGATTTGGCTGCCATCGGTCAGGTCTGTGGGCAACGGCAGGGCCTGGCCGCCGGCTGCACGGATCTGCTCGGCCACCTCGTTCAGAGGATCGGCCGTCCGTCCGGCGACCACCACGCGGGCACCCGCCGAGGACAACCCGAGAGCGATCGCACGACCGATGCCTTTGCCGCCACCGGTCACAATAGCCACTTTACCAGAAAGATCGAATTGGATCGTCATCTTCTTGTTTCTCCTTCCACGCAGGGGCGGGCACAAGGCCCGCGTTCAAATTTACTTCGACACAATCATCTTACCACTTTGATCACTCTCGAAGGCGGAATGCTCCGCCCGAACCATTAAATTGTATTTAACTGCACATTGTCAATATACGGCTCAATAAGGTATCGCTTCCTATCTCCTGGCAACCGCATCAGCGCTCTCGCCGGATCTCAGAAACAGGGCATCGTTCTACCCTCGTTGACCGAAGTGTATAATGGATATTTGGGTGCTTTTCTGAAGGCGATGTTGCCGCAGTTCACGGTGGCCGCTTGCTGTCGAAGTGTAACGCTTTTACGCATGCTTTTATGTCATGGGCCAGCAACTAGAAATAGCATGTATCATGACGCCAAAAAGGGCATAACTCTAAAAGAGCAGGACCTTGATCAAGGCCCTGCTATTTTTTTAGAATCTATATCCTGTGCATCAGCGACGCAGCCCATTAAACCACAGCGATGCCTCTGCCTTTCAGATAGGTTTTGAGCTCGGGGATGGAGATGATCTGGAAATGAAACACGGATGCGGCCAGCAAGATGGTGGCACCGGCCTGGGCGGCCTCGTAAAAATGGTCGAGTGTGCCGGCGCCGCCCGAGGCCACGACTTCGGCGCTGGTGGCGGCGCGGGTTTTGCGGATCAGGGGCAGATCAAAGCCGGTTTTGACGCCGTCGGTGGTTTTGCTGGTGGGCAGCACGGCGCCCACGCCGTAGCCGTCGATGCGTTTGACCCACTCGATGGCATCGGCGCCGGTGGCGGTGCGGCCACCGTCAATAAAGACCTCGTAGCCGGACGGCAGGGCCGGGTTTACGGCCGCGTCCACGGCCACGGTCACGCGCGCCGGACCAAAAGCCTTGACCATTTCACCGATCACCTCGGGGTTGCGGAAGGCGGCGCTGCTGACCGAAATCGTGTCAGCGCCGGCCTCCAGCACCTCGGCAGCCGAGGCCACGTCACGAATGCCGCCGCCCACGGTAAAGGGGACCGTGGCGGCCGCGGCCACTTTACGGACCACGTCCAGCATGGTGGCCCGGCCTTCAACCGTGGCCGTGATATCCAGCAGCGCCAGCAGATCGGCGCCGGCTTCGCAATAAGCGCGGCAGCATTCCACAGGATCGCCGGCATCGCGGATATCAACGAATTGGACACCTTTGACCACCCGGCCGTTTTGCATGTCCAGACAGGGCATGATCTTGATGGTTTTTGCGTTGGTTTGGGTCATAATTACACTGCCTCCATGGTTGATGGTGGTTTTGACGCGATATTGTAGGTGACGCTGACCACGCCAGGCACTTCCGAGGTCATGCGGTCGGCCAGTTTTTCCAGCACTTCGAAGGGCAGGCGCGTGGGCGTGGCGCTAACGGCATCCTTGCTGTCCCAGCAGCGCACCTCGATTTGAAAACCGTAATCGCGTTTGCCGTCGCGCATGCCGGGAATGCGGTCATTGTGCAAAATGGCCATATACTGAAAGGCCTGCACGCCGGCCAGCACCTCTTCGAGCACCACGGTGGCTTTGCGCACCAGCGCGATGCGCTCGCGCGTGGCCTCGCCGATAACCCGCGCCACGAGCGCGGGACCGGGAAACGGCGGCCGATTGTAGATCTCCTCGGGCAACCCCAAGGCTTTGGCCACCACCCGCACGGCGGGTTTGCGCAGTTGGATCAAGGGCTCGATCACGGTGTAGCCGTACTCCTTGGCGGTGTCGATGCCGAGTTGGGCCAGGATGTTGTGCTGGCGCTTGATGCCGGCCACGGTCTCTTCCACATCGGTGTAGATGGTGCCCTGCAGCAGATGGCGTGCGCCGCTCTGCTTGACCAGCCGCGAGAACACCGCCTTGTAAAAGGTATCGGTGATGGCCTGGCGTTTCACTTCGGGATCGGTTTTGCCTTTCAAAGCATCGAAAAATTCATCGCGGGCGTCCACCAGTTCCACCGCCGCACCGCACTGGCGCAGGATGTTGACCACCCGTTGGGGCTCGCCCTCGCGCATGATGCCGTTGTCGACGAAAAAGGTTTTGAGCCGGCTGCCGAGGGCACGGTGGGCCAACATGGTCACCGCCGATGAATCCACACCGCCGGACAGGGCGTTGACCGCTATGCCGCCGCCCACCGTCGCCGCGATGGCGTCGCATTGGTCTTTGATAAACGCTACCGGGTTTAGATCCGCTAATGTAATCTCTGTCAAACTCATCCGTTTGCTCCTTTTAATTACTTGAAGATGGTCTATTTTCATCGAACGACAGGTATTTGGCTGCCCCGCCGCGTTTTAAGGTGGCAAATTGCGACCTTGACCATCCAGATCTTCTTTGGACAGTTCGTACTATGAAACCAGGCGGAAAGCGGGTCCAGGTTTCGCCGGACCAGCGCCTTATAACCTTAGCTTCGACACCATACAGGTCCGCAAGATTGCGATCAAGTACCACCTTGCCTCTACGGATAGTTTGATGGTTTAAAACCGTCCGCCCCTGCATCTTTTGCCTCAACGCATTTTTGCGCAATCGACAACGCAAGGGGGTATTATGGAAAAGGGCGGAACCTGCAAGGGAGTTGCAGCTACCCAGATGATTGTGCCTCCGGATTTTAATGTGGCACCGTACATTTATCTTGCGCACGGCGCGCTGCCGCAATAAGTTTGTGTCATCTGTTGCAACCTTTCTCTGTTTTTGGACCTGGTTCTGCCAAAGATGGCGGGAATAGCCTCTTAAGCCTGATTCGGCCAATTCTGGTAATCGGGGGTATGCGTCGATGCCCTTGATCATCGTCAACATCATAGAAAGGAGCCCTAAAATGGCAGACGAAAAAGCAAAGCAAAAACCTCTCTGGTTGCGGATCGAAGAAATGTTAAGCGAACTTGATCCACAGGCTGTCTCAGAGCAGAACCTTGAAGCAACGATTCAGCGGCTGGCGGGTGAACTCGATCGTGAGGAGTACAAGGTTTCGAAGTATGGGGGCAGATTGCTTGAATTACGGTGGGCGGTCGATGACATGCGCGCAGTCGGCCGGCCCTTGCTGAAGGATTTCAACGATGCGATCGCGTCATTTACCCTGGAGGACATGGACGACCCGTATCTGGTGGCGAACAGGGTCATCGACGATGTCGGTAAAACATGGCCGAAGCTTAAAATTTCCGAGCGCAGAGTGGTCGTGATACACACAGTCGAGCAGACAAGGCTTGATCTTCTCGTTGCAAAGGCCATGGAACTGCCTGGCGATGGGGGCATCAGGCTGCTCATCGAGCAAAAGGTGACCCCCGAGGTAATCATAGACAGGATGGGTATTACCAAAGAAAAGTTGGCCCAAGTGAATGCCGAGATTGAAAAGGAGCGCGCGGAGAGGGTGCGCGTGGCCAATTTACTCCAAGCGGTGGAAGGCAAACCCGATGAAGAAAGGGTAAAACACCTGCTTACCAATAACGTCTCGGAAAACTTGATTTTGGAGATGGCGAATGTCGGCCAGGGCGCCATCGACACTGCCAAGCAGGCCATGGAAGCGGAGATGAAGGAAAAACAACGATTGGAAGAAGAAGCGGCTGCGCGGAAAAAGGCGGAGGCTGCAGGACCAGCATTGGAAGATATCCCCCCTGATGAGATGCTCGAATACATCGCGTCCATACGCGACATTTTTGAATTCAGCGATCAGGAAAAGGAAATCAGGGTCATGTGCGAGCAGAGCTCCATTCCCAAAGCCCTTGTGGACATTGCTGTTTCCGAGCCAGGCAGGCTGGACGAACTGGAAAAAGCGGCGCAGGGATAAGGAACCCGGTAAATACGCAAAATGGGTGTCAACTGCGGCAGGCGATGACCGGAATTGGATGGGAGAAGATGCAAATCACGGAGAATGTTTGGCAAGTGGCCGGACCTGAATTGACCGCGCCCGGGGATGCCGCGGCGTACCTTATCCGCATGGGCAATGCCGCGGCCCTGATCGACGCTGGCTGCGGCGATGCCACCCGGACGTTCATCGAAAACATCGGCCGGGTCCTGCCGCCGACGGTGCCGGTCACCCATCTGCTGCTGACCCATTGCCATCTCGACCACTCCGGCGGTGCCGCAGCCCTGCGCGACCTTTTGGGATGCAAAATAGCCGCCCACCGGCGCGACGCCGTTTTCCTGGAAGCAGGCGACAACACCGCAACCGCGGCCGACTGGTACGGCCGGCGTATCCAGCCATTTCGCATCGACCTGGTATTCGATGGCCCCAAGGAATCGATTCAGGTGGGAGATGGAGAGATCATGGCTTATCATTGCCCGGGCCACTCGCCAGGATCGATGGTCTACACTGCCGATATCGACGGCCACAAAATCCTTTTCGGCCAGGACATCCATGGCCCGCTGCACCCCATCCTGCATTCCGACCGCTCCGATTACCTGCAGTCTCTGCAATTCAGCATGGATTTGGAAGCGGATATCCTTTGCGAGGGTCATCTCGGCATTTACCGCGGCCGTGAGGAGGTCCGGAAATTTATAAGGTCATACATTCCGTGAAAAGAAAAATAACAGCCATAGAAAGTTCCAGCCGTATGGTAATTTCTTCTCAGGAATTAAAAAGTATTTGGTTATCCATTTCGCTCCAGTGATTCGGGTTTGGCACGGAGGAGGTGATCCGGATGGGTGGTGGCGCAAACCATCCACCCGGATCACCGGGGTTTTCCTACGTCACCCCACGCCCGTATCTCACTTGACCGGAGTAGATAACCAATAAATATTATTGTCGAGAAGTAACTGAATGTTGTGCTTTCCATATTCTATTTCACCAATTTCAATAAGATCTTTGATGTTGGATTTGGTAGACAGGCAGGGTGGGCATCGCCCACCATTGTCTTATGTCGATCGCCTCTGTGATTGGCTGTGTTCAACGTTTCATATCCGGTGCTATCCAATCGCTTGGGCGGCGGGATCAGTGTCGGAAACCGATGATGTTGTTTGCTGGGAATAGTGGTGGGCAATGCCCACCCTACATTCGGGATCGGCACGGAGGAGGTGATCCGGGTGGGTGGTCCGCGCCGCCCGGATCACCGGATTTCAGCACGATAGATATTGAGCCAAGTAAAGAATCTTATAATAGCACGACGTGCCAAGGTTTACATGCGATGGCCCTGCAGGAACTGTTCGCGGCTCTTGCAATTGAGCCATTCTGCCTGTAATAAGTGTGTGATTGAACTTTAGCCGTTGTGGAGCAAAATGACTCCTTTGATCAAAATTACGGCTCCGCGCCCTTTGAGTGTCGCCCCGAGAGAAAGGGCGTTTCGCCTTCTGGATGATGGTTTGAAGCGCGGCGCCGCCTGGATTGCAAGTCCGGCCGGCTCCGGCAAAACCACTCTGATTGCGAGTTACCTGGAGGCCCGCAACATCCCGTGTCTATGGTACCATGTAGATAACCGTGATGCAGACCTCGCCGCGTTCTTCTATTATCTTGGGCTTGCCGCTAAAAGGACCGCCCCGCGATTTCGCAAGCCCCTGCCCCTGCTGACCCCCGAATACCTCATGGGCGTTTCTGTGTTTGCCCGCAGATTTTTTGAAGAACTTTACAAACGGCTGAAGCCGCCTTTTGCCATCGTGGTGGACGATTATCAGGAAATTCCCGCCGGCGCAGCTTTCCACGACATCATGAACCTCGGACTGTCTATCGCACCGGATGGGATCCACATCCTGGTGTTGAGCAGAAGCACTGCCCCACCGGCCTATACGCGAATGATTGCAAACAATCGTATCGCTCGGCTGGGGTGGGAAGATGTCCGCCTGACAGAAGATGAATCGAGACAGATCGTGCGGGGCCATAAAGATCTGCAGCTGCCCGACCGGATGATCGGGCTTCTGCACGATAAGACGCAAGGGTGGGTCGCCGGCATGGTGCTCCTTGTGGAAAGTGCCAAATCGAGGCCTTTGACTCCTGAACTGCTCGACGAATTTACACCCGAAGAGATATTCGGCTATTTCGCAACCGAAATTTTTTGCAAGGCCAGCCCCCAGGAACAGAAATTCTTGCTGTTGACCGCATTTCTGCCTTCCATGAGCGTGCATATGGCCGAATCCCTGACAGGCAACGCGGCTGCCGAAAAGATCCTGCTAAGCCTTTACAATCGGAATTTCTTCACCGAATGCCATTTCAAAGACCACCACATGGTCTTTGTATATCACCCGCTCTTCCGTGAGTTTCTGATGGACATGGGCCGCAAAAGGATCCCGGAAGGAGAACGGACAGCCATTCAACAGAGAGCCGCCGCGCTGCTGATGGATGAAGGCGACATGGAAAGTGCTGCCGCGCTGCTGGTCAATGCAGGAGATTGGAAGGCACTTGCAGCCGTTGTCCTGAAACAAGCACCAGCCTTGATCGCCAGGGGCCGGAGCAAGACCATCGAAGAATGGCTCGCGCGAATTCCGCCGGAGGCTCTGCAGAACGATCCCTGGCTCCTTTACTGGAAGGGGGTATCTCAACTGGCCGCCCATCCGGCGCAAAGCCGCGCTTACCTGGAAGATGCCTTCCGTCTTTTCGAATCCGGCAACAATGATGCCGGGATGCTGCTCGCCTGGTCAGCTATCGTTGCGACGTTTTTATTCGAGTTTGACGACTTCAGGCCGCTCGATCGCTGGATCAACTGGCTCGACGACTACCGTCGGAGCAATAAGGCGCTTCTCTCTCCTGAAATCGAAGCCGGGGTGGCCGCCGGCATGACGGGCGCTTTGACATGGTGCAGGCCGTCGCATCCAGACATGGGCGCCTGGGTGGAAAAAGCGCTCGCCCTGTCCTCGACCGCTGCCGACAGCGAGGCGACCATGCGCGCCTACACTAACGGGGCAGTTCACTATATCTGGGCCGGGATGTTTCACGAATGCGCGATCCTGATCCGGGAGATGGAAAAAACGGTCGGCCCCCAAAACGTCTCGCCCCTTCGGCGGATCCTTATCAAAAATACGCAGGCCATGTTCTACAATACCAGCACCGAGTTCCGCGAGCAGGCCCAGCGCGCGGTTCTTGAAGGGATGCAAATCGCGCAGGAAACCGGCGTGCGGGTCATCGATCCGCTGCTCTGCTTCCAGGGTGTCATCAGCTCCCTGAATGAGGGGGATCTGCACCGGGCGGAAGATTTTCTAGGTGAAATCGAACGAAAGCAGCTCAGCGGCAGTCGCACCCATTCAAGCCATTACTTCTGTTTGGCGGGCTGGCATCAATTATTGTCCAAAAACACCCGTCAGGCTGTTCTATTCGCCGAAAAAAGCCTTGCCTTGAACCAGGAAACAGGCGTCCCCGTAACGGAGGCCATCATCCGTGTGCTTCTGGCGCACGCGTTGCATGCCAGCGGTGAACACAGCGAAGCCCAGGAGCAGCTTGCCCGCATCAAAACGATACAACCCCGGACTGCAAGCGCCTATTTCGAGTATCTTTGTCTTCTGACCGAGGCTTATTTTCTTTTCGAGGGCGGAGAACAGACCCCAGGATACGATTCCTTACAGCAAGCCCTGACAAAGGGGCGCCGCAAAGGCTTCTGCACCAAAATCTATTTCTGGCTGCCGGCGGTCATGACCCGGCTCTGCGCCGAAGCGCTCGAAGCCAAAATCGAGGTGGCATATGTGCAGACCCTCATCCGCGATCTCGAGCTGGTTGCCGAGGCGCCCCCCATCGAGTTGCAAAGCTGGCCGCGGCCGGTAAAAATCTACACGCTGGGGGATTTCGAGGTGATTAAAGACGACAAGCCGCTGGTATTTCCGGTCAAGGCGCCGCGCAAGATCATTGCGCTGCTCAAGTTGCTTATCGCCTGCGGGAAAAAGGGTTCGAGCGAGGAGCGTGTGGCCGATCTGCTCTGGCCCAATGCCGATGGGGATACCGCCCTTCAATCGCTGGCCACGGGCATTCACCGGCTAAGACAATTGTTGGGCAGCGAGCAGGCGATCGTGCGCCGCGACGGAAAGGTCAAAATGGGGTCGGGCTACTGCTGGATCGATGCGCATTCCTTCGAAACACTGCTCGAACGGACGGTCCACCCGACTTCGGAGTCGCCCGCTTCACCGGACCCGCTGTGGCGAACCGTCCACAAAGCCATTTCTCTCTATAATGGCGCGTTCCTGAGTGAATCGGGCGATGCGTGGTCGATCTCCTACCGTGAACGGCTGCGCGACAAATTTCTGCGAGCGATAAAGCACCTGGGTAGCCATTACGAGGATGAATCGCTTTTCATGAATGCCATCGAGACCTATCAAAAGGGCCTCGAAATCGATGATCTGGTCGAAGAGTTCTATTACCGGATCATGAAGTGCTTTGCCGCGGCCGGTCGCCGGGCTGAAGCGATGGCCGTGTACAACCAATGCAAGCGGATCTTGAACGGCGTGCTGGGGGTCGATCCCTGCGCCGAAATTCAAGTGCTGTACTCATCTGTATCCACACCGCGCCCCTGATCGCATCTGTACCCTATCTGTAAACCCCCTTCTGCTTAAATGCCCGCGTGAGCGACGGCAACGGTGCGGACAACGGCAGCGTCCCCCTGGATGGCACCGAATACGAACAGGGCCAGAGCGTCACAGTCCTGGGCAATACCGGTAATCTGGTCCGCAGCGGAAAAACATTTGCGGGCTGGAATACGCAGGCGGATGGCAACGGAACGACTTACACGCAGGGTCAGGGCTTCACGATGGGGACGGACGATGTCGTGCTGCACGCCCAGTGGACCCAGATTCACATCGCATATATCTATGATTCGGCGGATTCGCCGGTCTGCCAAGCGATTGCGGATGTGCTCCCCGGTTATGCGATCACGCGGATAGCGCACGATTCGGTACAGGTGACCACCGCAAGTTTGAGTCCATACGCGATGATTATCGTGGCCGACCAGAATACCCATGGGATTACAATCAGGCCTTGTCCAATACGATTGTCAACGCCGGTAAACCCATTATCGCCATTGGGTCAGGCGGCAAACTACCTTTATTTTTATCAAAATGTCGTTCGCTACCCGGCCTGTCCTCCTGCGGCAGCGGCAACGGATTGACCCAGGTGACACCCGTCGATCCGGCCAATGCCATATGGCGCGCGCCGTACCTCATTGCGGGTAGCCCGGTGGCGGTGTTTGACACCGGACATACCTACTTTGCGGTCACCCGGCCCAACTGGCCCGGGAGCTTTCGACAGCAGCGGCCGAACCATCGGCACGAATGGAAACGCCGACTGGCACATACTCGCCCGCGAATCTGAATGTCGTGCACCACATGCTCAGCGGAGCCTCCTCCGTGACTTACAGCACCAACGGCGCGGATGGGGGCTGCGTCCCGGTCGACTACCCAGCGGGCCAGACCGTATTGGTTCCGGAGATGTGTGGATCTCTTATGAAAAGGTGTACACCGGGCTCGGAGATATCGGCATCGGCACGGAAAACCTGAACGGACGCAGCCTGAATGCCTCCTGGCAACGGATCAATGGGGGAGACTGGACGCAGGCATCCTATTCGCTTTGGAAGTTGAAGATGCAAGTGGTGGTCGAATAGGCAGGCCAACTTTACTGTATGTTGGTTTTACTTTTTATGCGTATGTACTATTGGACCTTTGCGATAGAAGGCAGAGCCCGCCGGGGCTCTGCCTTTTTGGTCCTTGCTTGAAATGTTCTTCGAGGTTACTTTTTACCGTTTTTCTTGCCCTGGTCGTGCGGCACGACCACCTCGGCTTCTGCGGTCGCCACGGCGCCTGTGGCGTCGATGCATTCGACCGTTATCGTGTAGATACGGCCGTTGGCTGGTCCGGAGCGTTCGGCTCTCAAGTTAACCGTCAGATCTGCGATGATTTCCCAATCCGGAGCGGTGTGGCCGTCACCCAGGCCATCTTCGGATTCGTTTGAACTTACTGCAGTGATATGGCACACGGCTTCCGGGTCGAGGTCGGCAGCGGAAACGTCGACAGTGATCGGTACCATTTTATGATTAGGGGGCCACAACGTGTCCCGCGAGACCGTGAGCGTGATATCTGGCCCCGTGGCGGCACTTATCTGAACGGAAACGCAGGCGATGTCGACGTGGCCTTCGTTGTCGGTAACGCGCAGTCGCACAGTTCCGGCGTAAGCTTTATGCCAAATGTGGGTGATGCTGGAATGGGTCGTGTTTTGCTCAAAAACACCATCATTGTCCAAGTCCCATTCATATAAAACGATCGCTCCGTCGGGGTCGAAAGAGTTGCTGGCGTCTAACGTTACAGGGATGCCCGCCATGGATGAATAGTGGCCGCCGGCGTCGGCGACCGGAGGTTGGCTGGGAGTGAGTGCGACCACAATGGCAACAGGGAAGTTGTCGTCTTGGGTAATCGCCATGGCGGTCATCTTGCAGGTCCAGGTGCCCATTTCCGGATTCTGAATGTCCAGCACGATGGGTCCCTTGTCGGCTTGATACTGGCCATAGAGAGTGCCATCCGGTCGGTATACGCTGGCCTGCATGTCACCGTCGGCCCAATTGATGATGAATTGCGCAAAATCCCTATGAGAAGAAATCGCAAGATCGTAAACCTTGTTTGGCTCGCCTGTCAGGATATCAAATACATCCAGGTGAAGTTCCAGATGAGGAGGAATCATGGCGATGGCCTGCTCCAGGACTGAGTAGTCATTGCCGAGAACAATATTGCGGGTTGCATCTTCGATGATCGTTACCCTTTTGACTTGGAACGGTGGGAAAAGGGCCGGAGGGGCGTTTACCTGCACACTGTAGGTCCCTGGCAGAAAATACAGCTTGTAAGTGCCCTCGAACCCAGCCTCGGCTGAGGTTTTAATGGTGCCATTGCTGTAGGGCCCCGTATAATTGAGTTGCACATCGGATACCGGGTTGCCGCTGATGTCTTTCACGGTGCCGCTCAGGACATGCAATGGGATATCGATATCTTGCGATATATCCGTGGTGACTGCAAGATTGCGTGCACCTGGGTACCCCCATGATCCGTAGTTGATCGAGGTGCCGTGCCAATCTTCTCCAAACCAGTAGTCCACCGAAATGTTGTAGGTGCCGGGGGATAGCGCCATGCGGTACGTGCCATCAGAATCGACGCCCACAGTGTTGCCCTGGTTTGCGCCATTGATTTCGGTCGCCCGCACGGTGGCCCCCGCCATGGAATCCATCATTTCCGGCGGGAGTATACTACCATTGACGGTGATGCTCCCGGAGAGCAAGGCCTGCTTTTGCAGCTGGATGGAAGGCGCACTACCGGGAATGCTTACTTCAACGGAGGTGGCAACGTATCGGGTTGCGGCCGGCGGTCTTACCTCCAACGTATAGGTACCTTGTAGAAAGTAAAGTTTGTACGTGCCTTCGAATCCAGGCGCTTCCGATGTTGTCGTGGAGCCATTGCTGTAGCTTATATCCACATTGGACAATGGGTTGCCGTTGGCATCTTTGACGGTGCCGGTCAGTGCGTGCAGGGGCAAATCGATGTTCGTCGTCGTGTCGGCGCTGAATTTGAGGTTCTGCGGCCCTGGGTAGCTCCAGGAGGCGAAATTGATCCAGGTGCCGTGCCAGGATTCCCCCAGCCAGTAATTTACCGAGATGTTATACGTGCCTGGGGCCAAGGCCAATTGGTAGGTCCCATCCGGATTGACGGTGGCGCTGTTGCCTTGATTCGCACCAGTAACCTCGGTGGCCCTTACCGTAGCCGACACCGCCGGATCCGCCCCCGACTGGATTGGACTGCCGTTGACGGTGACACTGCCGGAGAGCAAAGGCTGCTTTTGCAGCGCGATGGAAGGCGCCGTACCGGGAATGCTGACTTCGACGGTAGCAGGAGCGAACCGGGTGCCGGCAGGCGGTTTTATCTCCAATCCATAGGTCCCTTGCAGAAAGTAAAGCGTGTACGTGCCTTCACTGGAAGTTGTTGTAGAGCCATGGCTGTAGACAACAGCAACATTGGGCACTGGGTTGCCGCTGGTGTCTTTTATGACGCCAGTCAGGACATGCAGCGCGATATCGATCGAGCGAGATGCATCCGCGCTGACGAGGAGGTTTTGCGGCCCAGGATGCCCCCACGATCCGAAATTGGTGGAGGTGCCATTCGAAGTTTCCGCAAACCAGTAATCTACCGAAATATTATATGTGCCCGGGAACAGTGCCATCTGGTAGCTTCCGTCAGCATTGACATTGGCAACGTTGCCCAGATTCGCGCCAGTAATCTCGGTGGCCCTGACGGTGGCCGTGACCATCGGATCGGCACTGGGCCGGATTGCGGTACCGTTGACGGTGACATTTCCGGAGAGAGTATGAACATCTGCGGACGTGGGTTGGTATACGGCGGACGTCATGCTTGATAATGGGCTACAGTCGCAGCTGCACGCCATTATCCGGTAATAATAGGTTCGCCCAGGTACCAAGCCGGTGTGTTCATACATCGTAGCGCTTGTGGTCAAAACACCGACGTGATCGGCTTCGCTCACCGTATCCGCATTGCTCCAAAAAATTTTGTAAATAACCGCGTCATCGGATCCTGGCTCCCAATGGATCTGGAATCCTTTCGCGATCGGGGAAAGACTCAGTTGTGACGGAATGGGTGTAGCTTGATCCGTATTCGCCAGAATCCGGCCCGGGTGTGAAAGAAAACCCAAGCCAAATAAAAACAACAGCCAAACAAGTATTTTGTTTCCCATCAGACTTCTCCTTAAATGGATATCCGTCAAAGCGTGTCCATGACAACGCAATGGACGTGCCAAATAAGGTATTTGCGGGCTTTAAGACACTTTTCATGCGCTTTTGCGTGCACCCACCGTATACGTCGCTATACATGCTTGTACGCATAAGGATACACTCACTTTTCGGAATCGGCACATGATCCGAATGTCGTCCTAATCCATCTTCCCGATTTAATCTCAAAAAATTCAACATATCAAATGCCGGAACGACTGCCCCTTCTCACTTATCGTATCATTACCCTTATGCTAAATTGGTAAGCTGGGCTTCTTGAACAAAGTATTGAGATCGACCAAGCGAAAAGCATCACCATCTTCACCTGTGTTGAACATTTGGTCGACTCAATCCTAAGAGGTTAGGCGGCATCTCGGTTGGTGAGTCCCGTACCATTCTGCAAATCCTCTACCATCGGTTCCAATTGAGTTCCGAACCGCAGATCCTAATGTTGCCAACACAATAGGTCGGCGATACTGCCCTAACTTTGAGCTGACCGGCCGCGCTATGCGCGGCCCGGTCGAACTCCGGGTTGACGTTATATGTCAACAGTTTATCGAGCCATAGTACACATCTGACTTCGTGACCCATCTAAAACGAAATGGTGCGATTTCTATATCTTTTCCATCAAGCTTGAGAAAACCTGGCAAAAACATCAAGGAGATTTCCTCCTCATCGAATGACAAAGGAAGTGCATAATCGATTGACTGAGAGAAGTATTGACCAGCATCCTTGACGATCGTTTTGCAGGCTGGGTCGGTTGGCCGCCCGACCGAACTTCAAACATCTCAGGGTTAATTTTCACCGTTTTAGATGTATTGCCTATCAGCACGCATATACGGAGTGGATGGCCTTTCGTGTATTTCGGCACTACGGAAATTTCAATCCCTCCGACATCCCTCGCCAAAGTATCCAGCGCTGTGGCATGCCAACCGCAACTCGAGGATCGGATCGGGTTCCGTCTGCTGAATTTGGGATCCGGGTTCGGATCTGGTTCCAGCACTGCACGGTGTTGTTGAACTGGATGAAAAATACATCAGGGGCAAGCCTATCCGCGCAGGTTCGTCAACATAGTCCATTGGAACAATCGAGCTAAGGCGATCCAAATACAAGAGAATCCTCGTTGTCCAAACCCCATCCGGGACTTCTATATACGGGAAGTAGAGAGCGTCGTTTCTCATTGTCTTCTACGCATAACGAACGCTTGAGGGGCCGCGCTCCCCAGCGGTCCCCTGGAAGCGAATGTTAACCTTAATGCTTATATGCAAAGTGGTTTCTGGTTGACCCTCTTATTAATATTAAAACGGCATGGCCCAGCAAATAGACTGAAAAAAAGACGTTGACGACAAGCCAAAGAAATTTAGAGTCATGCGTGACATCAGCAAACAAAAGAAAACCGATACCAACAATTCCGAAAACTAAAAGAACAGCGCATGATATAATGCCAAACCACCATGCCTTTTTGTCCATTGATAATACCCACCAACCGATATAGGACATACCAATAAACCTGAAAATTGCTCTTATAAAACCTTTTGAATCCACAAAATCGCTTGAAAAACCGTGCCATAGTGCGCCTAACATCACTACTACTGCATAGGTGATAATCAATTTTGAAGCTCTTTTAACTTCAGCTGGTATTTCGGGATCGCTAAGTTTCAATAGCATTTTCTACCTGAGCTTGTGAGAGGTTAACGCTGTGGCTTACCGGCGAGGGCCGCTATTTGGCCCGAGTCCGCGTAAAGCCATTCGTTCTCCGTTTTTCATTTTGGACTGAATTTATGAAGCCAAGCTTTTTCTTCTGAACCCCTGCGTTCGGAGCTTCGATAAGTTTACGAATTTCATGGACCAAATCGATCAATACCTCGTCATGATCGCTTACACGTCTCTCTAATTGGGCCACTTTTCTTGCAAGCTTTTCATTGGTAAGTACCATTTCACGAAGGCGAATAAATGCCCTTACAATAAAAACGCTCATTTTATTCGCCTGTGAAGAATTAAGCACATTTGCGGCTTGCAGGGCGCCATGTTCCGTAAATACCAATGGCAGTTTGCGACGACCGCCCCATTTCGAACTTGATGTCGCAATTTGCGATTTCAAGTTTTGGAACTCATCATTTGTTAGCTGAAACATGAAATCTTCTGGAAATTTTTCGATATTCCTTCGTACTTGTTCATTTAAGCGCCTTGTTTCAACGCCATACAGTTCAGCCAAATCGGAGTCCAGAATGACCTTAGAGCCACGAACCACAAATATAACATTGAAGATATGTGATTCAGAAATGAGTGCTCTCTCTTTCCTCATCATATGTGCTCCTTACTTTTGCGGAGAACGCTGCGCTCTGGGGCAAACCGAAGCGCAGCGTAGGTTTGTCCCTAGCAGCGCATTGTTAGGCCACTTTGATTCTCCCCGCTGTCTGAGTCGCCCGGCCCTCCCTCCTCACCGCGCCATCAGAGCGAATACGCCCCATCCAAGGTATTCACGTGTATAAGCGGCGTGGCGTTTTGGTGCCATGGTCAGTTGGGCTCGAACCTCTTTCGCAAAGTCGTCCTCGGGATTCGCTTCGAGCCATCGACGCATAGTGAGCCACTTGGCTGCCTCGTACCTGTCCCAGCCTTCCTGGTCTGCCAGAACCATTTCCACAACGTCGTAGCCTAGTTCGCCGAAAGACGCGAGAATTTCAGGAAGCATGAGAAAGTCGGAGATAGAATTGGCAAAGCACTCCCTGGCAACGTCTTCCGTCGGTGGTAACTGCCGCCAGTAGGGCTCACCAATGAGGATGACTCCGTTAGCGCTTAGACTCTTCGTCAGAAGCTCAATGGCGCCGGCGACTCCCCCACCGATCCACGTGGCACCGACACAGGCTGCCACACCGCACTTTTCGTCGGCTACGTAGCCGGTAGCGTCGCCATGGATGAACTCGACTCGATCGGCGACGCCAAGTTCTTCAGCGCGGATTTTCGCTTGCTTGCTGAACAACTGACTCATGTCGATGCCGACGCCGGTGATTCCGTAATCGCGTGCCCAGGTGCACAGCATCTCGCCCGAACCACTGCATAGATCGAGCACGCGAGTCCCCGGCTCCAAACGCAACACGGAACCGAGAGTGGCGAGCTTTTCTGGTGTGAAAGGGTTATGGATGCGATGAGCACTTTCGGTGATGTTGAAGATCCGTGGAATATCCAATGTAGAAAATCTCCTTACAAGTGTGAATAGATTCTGTCACTGCCTAACGCCAAATTTAGCGGCACGACGCACTTCAAAACAAGCCCCACGGACCCTACGAGGAAGTGCGCCGCTGGTTCGCGCCCGCTGGAATGACAGGTTCGATTTCAATCTTTTTAATTTAGGAAATCGGATAAAGCCCTCTCTAATGCCTTAATAACTTTTTGTCTCTTTGGTTCCTCATAAAGCCTTTGCGGCAGTATCTCTCAAACCAACGTTGCGTTTCCCCATGATCGCCGCCGTATTTCCAGAGATCCTTTTCAGGGATTCTTGTGCTTGGTCGAACTTTTTGTGAATAGTGCTTTAAACATGCATTGATTTGGTTTATCGAATGGAACTCGAAGGTGAATGAGCAGACTGTTACAAAATATACCCACTTGGGTATTAACGCTGGGTTAGGATTCTCTTCAACTTCACATCCATGCCCCCACATTTTATTCTAATGCTTTAATGAATCGTATTCTTCTTTCCAGTGTCTGGCCATATTTCCAATTTATGAAAACGAACATTATGGACGTCGGTTTTTTGCAGTGGACGTTTTGCTATAAACGGCTTCAGCAAATGTCGTGCAGCCAACAAACATTCTGAAAAACATCATAAATGCAAAATCGGATTTTTTCTGGACAATTTACAATTCTTTTTGTTAGAAATGAATATTCGCTTGGATCGATATTTTCCTACACCACATTTTTTCTGATAAATCAATCGCATTAAATTGATCCACCGCATTTGCAACGCAGCGAAGGTTTCCTGAAACTCTTTTGTAGCGGTAATTTTCCGCAATTATCAATATTATTCGGATATCTATATAATAAATTGAAGAAATTATGCGATGCCATTGGATAAGTTTAGTATTTATTTGAAATCGTGCAAAAATGTCTCCAGAAAGCATTTGCCTTTTTATATCCACTGGGCAGGGACTTTGTACATTTCGGTAAATTACAGCCCGGTTTAACCGTGCCTGAAAAACTGATTGAACCCTTTTTAAAAAAATGGGCAGGCGCTATGAACAATGGCAACTGGATCAGGTCAAATAAGCGCTCACTCTTTACTGCTATTTTCTCAGCAAAGATTGCAATAATTCCGGTAGCTGCAGCGCAATTTGTAACGAGGATTGGAAGTCTGCCGGCGAGGCAATGATTCGGATGTTGAGATTGAAACAAAGATCCTATCGAACCTCTATACAAAATGTCGTGAGGGCTAAGAGAGGGCAACGGCTGCCGACGGCGCTCACGCCCGGCGAGGTGATGCACATTATAAATCGCCTCAGCGGTGTTGCCACCCGGCGCGTTTGCGGCCCACCCCGCGCCTTCCTTTCATTGCCTGACCATCTTATATCCGGCGGGAACCTTAAACAGACTGGGATCGAGTTTCTTCTGTTCGGTTTTCTTCAGCGTTGAAGTGATCGTACCGTTCATGATCTGGGTGATGGTAAGCACCGGATAGCCATCCAGTTCTTTCATCATGCCCAGAACGTTCGTTTGGCGCATCAGGGGATTGTTCATAAAGGCCTGGGCCGCTCGCTCGGCAATGCTTTTCATCTCGTCATAGCCCGTAAAATCCCTGGTCACCCAGTATTGCGAGCTGGTCATCATGATGTCGATCACGTACTTGCGGCATTTGTAGCCCGCGATCGTTTTGATTTCGCTGGTCGGGGTTACCTTTGAATTTTGGGCCATGGTCTTCATCATCGTCTGCAGCAGGGCGTTCTGCTCTTCGCCTTCGACTTCGATCCCGAAGCTTTCCATGCCCATTTTATCCATGGCGTTGGAGGTGTAGGTACGGGATGCTTTTTCGAGGTCGTAGACCATCTTCTCTTTAAAATTCATTATGGTGATGCGGTCGCCCAGATCGATCATGGTGGCATCAGAAGAGAAATACTGCTTGAGTAAGGCCGTGCCGTCCGGCTGGCCGGGAATGCCCCGGCTGACCTGTTCTGTTTCAAAATAAAGATCCGCCTGCGCACTGGCTATCAAAAACAGCAGCGCAAACATTCCTGCCATCGACACTTTAAAAACTTTGCCTGGATTCATTTTCGGTACGCTCCTCTTATTGGATTGATTAGGGTCAGACGTTTACTTTCGGGTTTCGCACACGTTCATCTATGCCCCATAAAGATAGAGACACGCCATGATCGCAAAAGCCACCGCAGCCACATCGGCGGTCAGGGCGGCGGCCAGCGCATGCCGCATGCGCCGCACCTGGACGGCGCCGAAGTAAACCGCCAGAACGTAGAAGGTTGTCTCGGTGGATCCTTGCAGGGTGCTGACCAGGTATCCGGTATAGCTGTCGGGACCGATGGCAGGGTCCTCAAGAATGGCGGCCATGATGCCGTACGCGCCGGAGCCGGACAGCGGCCGCATCAGCGCCATGGGCAGGGCTTCAGCCGGCAGTCCCATAGGTGCCGTCACAGGTCCGAGCAGCCGCACAAGGGCATCCAGAGCGCCGCTGGCGCGCAGCATGCCTACCGCCACCAGGATGGCGACCAGATAGGGGATGATGCGCAGGGCTACCTGAAAGCCTTCTTTGCCGCCGTCGACCAAAACTTCATACACACGCACGCGGCGTAAAACGCCGAACCCCAGAAAGAAAATCATCAACCCAGGCACGACCCAGGGGGAGATAGCGTGACCGTATAGAACAGCGACCGGCACCAGCCCGAAAATCAAAACGATCAAGGCGATCAGGCTGATCCAGAGCGGGTAGGCCTCGCCCTGCCCTGCTATGTCAACCGTGCCGTCTTGCGGCAGGCTGCCCGGCGGGGCGACTGCCGGCAGGTTGCCGCGCCGCACACGAAGGATGCGGCCGTAAAGTTTGGCAGCGATGATGGCCACAGCGGTCGAACCGATCGTAGCAACCAGGGTGGTGGGCAGGATACCGGCCGAATTGGCCGATCCGGCCGCGGCGCGCAAGGCGATGACGCCGGTGGGCAGCAAGGTGACCGCCGACGTGTTCATGGCCAGAAAGAGGGCCATGGCGTCGGTGGCGGTGCCGGGTTGGTCGTTGAGCTTGTCCAGTTCCTGCATGGCGCGGATTCCGAAGGGCGTAGCCGCATTGCCCAGCCCCAATACGTTGGCCGAAAGATTCAGGATCATGGCGCCCATGGCCGGATGATCGGCGGGCACATCGGGAAACAGGCGCACCATCAGCGGCCGGATCAGGCGTGCCAGCAAGGTGAGCATGCCACCGGCTTCGGCGACCTTCATCAGCCCCATAAAGAGCGTCATGATTCCGACCAGACCGATGGCCAGTTCGACCGCGCCGGCCGCGGATTGGATCATGGCCGCCGAGAGGGCTTCCATGGGCGCGCTTTGCCCCGCCACGGGTATCCAGGTGAATTGATGCCAGGCAGCAAAAGCAAAGGCGCTGCCGACCATCATGAGAAACAGGATGTTCATCTGCGAGCCTTCCCGTGGGGCCAAATCCCATCTAAACGGATCTCATTGAACAGGTCATTCGGCATGGGTTTCCTTTCCAGAACGTCCGAAAGGCTTGAACATCACGATCAGTTTGGGCAGCAGCGTCAGCGCCCCGGCCAGGGCGATGAACATGGCCAGGCTCGTCAACAATCCGAAGTAGATCGTCGGCCAGAAGTTGGAGAGCGACAGGATCGAAAACCCTATGATAACGGTCACCGAGGTGTAGTACATGGCATGGCCGATGCTGGCGTGGCAATGCTGCAGGGCCAGGTAGTAATCGCCGTCCTTTTTGATCTCTTCCCGGAATCGGTAAATGTAGTGAATGGTATCATCGACGGCAATGCCCAGGCTGATGGCCGCAATGGTGATCGTCATCATATCCAGGGGGATATTCAGCCACCCCATGATGGCCAGCACCGTACCGGCCGCGAGCAGATTCGGAAAAAGAGCAATCAGCGCGACCCGCAGGGAACGGAACAGAATCAGAAACATCACTATCAATGCCAGGGCTGTCATGCCCATGGTCTGGATCTGGGATGAAAAAAGACTTTGCAGCATGTTGTTGTAGAGCACCATGGTTCCGGCCAGATGGACGCGTTCCGGGGCCAGGTTCAGGCGGTTCGTCAGATCGTTTTCAATACGTTTCAACAGCTCGTCGCGTTGCAGTGTCGGCAGGGAATCCTTGATGCGCAACGCAAAACGGACCTCGTCTTCCTCGATGGACACATAGGGCGCCAGAATCAGATCCTTGTACTCTTCGGGCAGCTTGGTGTAGAGCACGGCCATTTCCATGCTGGTCAACGGCTTGTCATCGTTGAGCGTCCGGCCGATCTTCAATAAAGTGGCCAGAGAGAGTATCTTGCCCGTTTCCGGCAGGCTTGTCAGATAGTCATGGACCTGCATGATTTTTTCCAGACGCTCGTCGAAAAACCAGTATTTCTCATAACTTTCGTCGCCCGCAGCCGCATACGGATTGAGCAGCGGATCCAATTCTTCATCCGGTTCGGCGAATTGCTGCAAGTCAATCCGGTCGAATTGCACGATCACATCCAGGGGCGTGGTGCCACCCAGTTTCTGGTCGATCAACTGCATGCCCTGGTAAATTTCGGTGCTCTCCTTGAAGTAGTCGATAAAACTGTTTTCCACGCGCAATCGGGTGATGCCCATGACCGTCAGGATGCTTATCAGCCCGGCGGCCACCAGAATGAGGGTGCCGTGGCGCTGGGTGAAACGTCCCAGAAACTCGGACAGAGGAATCCCTTTTTGGCGCTCTTTTTGCACTTTCAGGGCGCGCTTTTGAGCCAGCATCACGGTCGCCGGAAAGAGGATAAATGTCAGGATAAGCGACAGCACGATCCCGGCGCTCATCATCCAGCCGAAATGAATTACTGGTTTGATGTCGCAGAACACCAAGGAACTGAATCCGGCGATCGTGGTCAGGACTGCATACAGGCAGGGCCGGAACATGCTGCTGATGGTATCGTGCACCAGGGTGCGCTGATCGTGGCCGACATCAGTGCGACGGTATTCACGATAACGCACGATCAGATGGATCACCAGCGACAGCGTGATAATCAGCTGCAGTGAAACGAAATTGGAGGAGATGACGGTGACTTCCCATCCAAAAAGCGCCAGGATGCCCATCATCGACAACACCGATAAAAAGCAGCACAGCATGGGCAGCACGATCCACAGCAGGCGCCTGAAAATGATGCCCAGCATGAGCACCAGCAGGGCGAAAACCCCCAGGCCGAACATCAGCAGGTCATTGCGCACAAAGGAGATCATGTCATCTTGGATCATGCTGACGCCGCCCAGAAAAAGTTCGGCCTGCGGTCGGTAGTCGTCCATGATGGTCCGCACAGCCTCGATATTCTGGTGCTGAAGGGCATTGAGAAGGTCCAAGCGGGTGCGAATCTTTTGCTGAACCGCCTCCAGGGCCGCCTCATCGGCATCAGAGAGCCGTCCATCGGCTTTTTTGTCCAGGTAGCCGTTGCGCTCGCTGATCAGTGCCTGATAGTCGGTATCTATTTCCATGTTGACCATGATGGCCGTGGTCCGCAGGTCCTCGCTGATAATCAGATCACGATAGAACGGACTGTCGCGCAGTTCCGACCGGGCAAGCGCTTTGTCGGTGTCCGGCGACTCCAGCGTGCGGATCCCTTCCGACACTTCCGCGTAGGACAAGGGGGGGCTTTCAAAAAGAGGCACGTCCAGCAACGTCAGCACGGAGGTGACCCGCGGCAGGGCTTTGAGATCTTCGCGCAGACGGCCGATGTCGGCCAGGGTGTCATCCGACATCAGGTCGCCACTCTTGGGCGTGTAGGCGATCAACAGGAAATCGTTGACCCCGTAGCGCTCGACGATCTCCCGGGAATAGCGCAGATCGGGATCGTTTTCCAGCAACAGCGTTTCAGCTGAAGCGTCGATCCGGAAATCTTTGGCCTTGTAGCCTAAAAAAGAGATGACCAATCCCAGGGCCAGAATGACGATCAGGGGATGATCCAGCACCAGCCGAGTGTACCAACGAAGAAGCGTTTCTGCGAATTTTTTCATTATCCACCGTTCTCGGTGTTTCGTGCAGGCAAGGCGATGACGGCCGCACAGTTACAGGATCATTACCCAATGCCACCCAAAGGCGTGACGAATCCGCCGTTTATACCCGTTCGGTCTCTGGGGGTCAAGTTATGGCGATCGCAGCACAGGAACCGACGCACTGCGCCTGACCGGCCATCGGGCCAACGGAACCCCCTACAAGGGTATGGACACCGTCGCGCAGGTGTGATTAAAGAAATGCGATTTATCCGCCTTTATTTGCAACTCGGATCGCTTGGGGGCGATTCCGGGTCTCTTTCTCTAAATATATTAAAATGGAAGCAGGAGGTAACGCATGGTAGCGATTACAGAAGCGGTATCATTGGAAAAACAGGGTGAGATCGGAATGCTGTGGATCGACAACCCCCCGGTCAACGCCTTGGGATTCCCAGTCCGCAAGGGCATGGCCGACGGCATTGACATGGCCATGAAGGACGATACCATCAAAGCGCTGGTGGTGATCTGCAAAGGCCGCACTTTTTGCGCGGGCGCCGACATCCGCGAGTTCGGCAAACCGCCCCAAGCACCCCATCTTCCGGACGTTTTGAAGGTGTTCGATCAGGCCACCAAACCGGTGATCGCCGCCATTCACGGCACCGCATTCGGCGGCGGACTCGAAACGGCACTGAGTTCGCATTATCGCATCGCCGTGCCCACGGCCCAGTTCGGTCTGCCCGAAGTCAAACTCGGACTGCTGCCCGGCGCCGGCGGCACGCAACGCCTGCCGCGCCTGATTGGACCGGAAAAAGCGCTGCCCATGATTGCCACCGGCAATCCGATCGGCGCCGCCCAGGCCCTCAAAGAAGGTGTGATCGATGAAATCGCCGAAGGGGATCTGGCCGAAGCTGCCGTGGCCTTTGCCCGCAAAGTGCTGGCCGAAAAACGCCCGCTGCGCCAAGTCAGCGCCATGACCGAAAAGGTCGAAGCCGCCCGCAAAACACCCGAAATCTTTGCCGACTACCGCAATGTGCTGGCCAAGACCAAACGTGGATTCGAGGCCCCCGAAGCCTGCGTCAAGGCCGTTGAAGCGGCGGTCAACCTGCCGTTTGACGAGGGCATGGCCACCGAACGCAAGCTGTTCGAAGGGTTGATGCGCGGCTCGCAGTCGGCGGCTCAGCGCTATTACTTCTTTGCCGAGCGCCAGGTTGCCAAAATTCCCGATATCCCCAAAGACACGCCTCTGCTGGACATCAAAAAGGTGGGCGTGATCGGCGCCGGCACCATGGGCGGCGGTATCACCATGAATTTCATCAACGCCGGCATCCCCGTGACGCTGGTGGAAACCAAACAGGAATTCCTGGACCGCGGCATCGGCGTAATCAAGAAAAATTATGACATCACCGCGGCCAAGGGCAAAATGACCCAGCAAGCCGTAGACCAGCGCATGGGGCTGATCACGGGCACCACCAAAATGGAGGACCTGGCGGATGTGGATCTGGTCATCGAAGCGGTCTACGAGAATATGGACCTGAAAAAAGAGATCTTCAAAAAACTCGATGCCATCTGCAAAAAAGACGCGATCTTGGCCACCAACACCTCCTACCTGGACGTGAACGAAATCGCGGCCCAGACCAGCCGCCCCGAATTCGTCATCGGGCTGCACTTTTTCAGCCCGGCCAATGTCATGCGCCTGCTGGAGATCGTGCGCGCGGCCAAGACGTCTAAAACCGTGCTGGCTACGTCACTGGCCCTTGGCAAACGCATCAAAAAGATCGCCGCAGTCGTCGGCGTCTGCTACGGCTTTGCCGGCAACCGCATGTTTGCCCAACGCAAACGCGAATGCGACAAACTCGTTCTGGAAGGCGCCCTGCCCGCCCAGATCGACAAAGTGATCTTCGACTTCGGCTTCCCCATGGGACCATTCGCCTTGTATGATTTGATCGGCCTGGATCTGGGCTGGAGCAAAGAGACCACCACCAGCGATTCAATCCGCGACCTGCTGTGCGAACAGGGCCGCTTCGGCCTCAAGAACAGCAAGGGGTACTACAACTATGAAAAAGGCGGACGCAAGCCCCTGCCGGCCCCGGAGATCGAGCAGCTCATCATCGATTTCTCCAAGAAAAAAGGATTCACCCGCCGCGACATCTCCGATGAAGAGATCCTGCAGCGCTGCATCTATCCCATCATCAACGAGGGCGCCAAAATCCTCGAAGAAAAAATTGCCGTGCGGCCCAGCGATCTGGACGTCATCTGGATCAACGGGTACGGCTGGCCCGTCTACAGCGGCGGCCCCATGTTCTACGCCGACCTGGTCGGCTTAGACAAGATTCTGGCCGTCCTGAAAAAATTCCAGGCCGAACAGGGCGACGACTTCAAGCCCGCTCCGCTGCTGGAAAAGCTGGTCAAAGAAGGCAAAAACTTCAGCTCGCTGAACACCTAATCAAATCGGCACAAACGACCGACAGCGCCGGTCGTTTGTGCCACCTTCCGATCATCTATTGCGCCCCACCCGCCATTCCGGTTCCCTTTCCGAAGTTCTTGTGGTATTGTGCTTATACTTCCTGACGTCTGACAATCTGACGCCGTGGCCATGGCTTGGCCTCAATATAGAATATCGAAATAGAAAATCGACATCCGTTTCGACCGGATGGCATTCCTGACCCGACTTGGCTCAAGTTGAACGCTATTATTGCGTTCAGCAAGACATTATAAAAGAGTAGGATGATGCAGTTCGCTCCAGTGAGACACAGGTATAGGGTGTCATAAGAAGGTTAATTGTAATTCTTAGAACCTTTATCAAAAGCAATGCACGTAAAATCAAGCAACATGGGAGGCAAGCAAATCAAATCGACAGAATGCCGCCCTTTACACTTTAAACTTTACACTAACACTTCGCCAATAGTCACTGGAACGAACTGGATAACCAAATAAAAGAGATTGGGATGATGATGACGCGCAAGGCCACCCCACCCAACGGCAATCGCTGGGCGACGCTGGTTCTGATCTGCTTTTTTTTCTCCGGCATGACCGCCCTGATATATGAAATCATCTGGATGCGCATGATCTCGCGGGTTATCGGCGGGGCGCCCTTTGCCGTCAGCACCATCCTGGTCATCTTCATGGGTGGTATGGGAATAGGCAGCTTTCTGGCCGCCCGCAAGATAGACCGCATCGAAGAGGTCCAGTTGATCCGCCTGTATGGCGCCCTGGAGCTGCTGATCGGCATCTATGCGCTGTGCGTTCCCATTTTGCTGATGGTGTTCAGGGGCGTGGTCGCGATGGTGTACAATGCCTTTTTCTCGCAAAGCGTGGCCTACAATATCTTTATTTTCGGCGGCGCCCTGCTGCTGCTCATCTTGCCCGCTGTCTGCATGGGCGCTACGTTGCCGATTCTTTGCCGGTTTTATGTGGGCCGGTTGTCCCATCTGGGGACCCACGCGGGGCGCTTGTATGGTCTGAATACCCTGGGTGCTGCCGTGGGATCGGTGCTGTGCGGTTTTTGGCTGATCGAATGGCTGGGTGTTTGGGGCACTATGCTATCAGCCGTTGGTATCAATGTCGCCATCGGCCTGGTTTGCCTGCGCCTCGCCCCCCCGCCGGGCGCGCCACGCCGCCAAAAAGCTGTGCCGACTTCCCAGACGCACGATGGCCCTGTCGCCCAACCGCCCGACACCCGGGGCATCGCCACGGCCGCTTTGCTGATATTTCTGATCTCCGGTTTCTGTGCAATGGCCTACGAAGTATTCTGGACCAAACTGCTGGGGCTGATCGTCGGCCCGACAACCTATTCGTTCACCATTGTGCTGGTCAGTTTTATCATCGGGCTTGCGCTGGGCAACCTGATTTTTGGTCGCCTGACCGACCGCTCACGCGACCCGCTCGGGCTGCTGATTGCCACGCAGATCGCGGCCGCGCTGCTGGCTTTGGCAGTCAGCCAGGTATTGGGCAACAGCCAACTTTTTTTCGCAAAAGTGATCTTCACTTTCCGGAACAATTTCGCCCTGCTCGCCATCATCAAGGGGGCCGCCGTATTTTGCTTCCTGATGCCGCCGACTTTCTTTCTCGGGGCGACTTTTCCACTGGTGGCCAAAATCTACACCCCCTCTCTGGCAAGCGTGGGCCGTGCGATCGGCAGGGCCTATGCCGTCAATACCCTGGGCGCCGTGCTGGGCTCATTTTGCGCGGGTTTCGTGCTCATCCCCCTGGTCGGCAAGGAGAATGGGTTGCGGTTGGTTATCGCGCTGCAAATCGCGACCGCGCTGGTCGTTGCCGGGGTGGTCTTTACGCGCCAAAGAGCAGGCTTCCTCCGTTGGGCAGCATTGACCGGCGTGCTGGCTGCGGGCGCCCTTTTGTGCAGCGTCTATCCTGCCTGGAACCGACATCTTTTGGCGACCGGCAAGTACCATCGTTTTGAAGAAACGCCTTTTGTTGAGGACACCCTGCGGCATACCGGCTGGGCAGCGGCTCTTTTTCAAGGTGCTCCCATACTTGCGGCTACCGAACGGGGCAAACTGATCTATTATGGCGACGGCATCGGCGGATTCACGACCGTCCTGGAATACCCCGGGCCGTTCGGCGAACCCGAAATCTCCATGGCCAACAGCGGCAAAATGGATGCCTCCACGCGCGGGGATATGAAAACGCAGACGCTGCTGGCCCAATTTCCCATGCTGTTTGCCAAAGCGCCCAAGAATGTCATGGTGCTCGGGTTGGCCAGCGGGGTCACTGCCGGCGAAGTACTGCACTATCCGATCGACCAGCTGGATGTGGTGGACATTAACGATCGCGTCATTGAAGCGGCACAGCTCTTTTCTGCCTGGAACAACAACGTGCTCGCGCACCCCAAGACCCGTTTGATCCTTCAAGATGGCATGGCGCACCTGGCGTTAACCGACACACGCTATGATGTGATTATCTCCGAGCCCTCTAATCCCTGGATGGCCGGAATGGCAGCCCTGTTCACCCGTGATTTTTTCGAAACAGCTTCCGGGGCGCTTAGCGCGCAAGGCATCTACGTGCAGTGGTTCCACTGTTATCAGATGAATTGGGATACCTTTGCCCTGATCGGGCGCAGTTTTGCGGAAGTATTTCCGCACAGCATGCTGGTATCGGCCGAACCGGGCGGCTGGGGCAAAGATTATCTTTTCGTCGGCTTTAAAGACAAAGCGGGATTGAACTGGGACACTGCCCGCGCCAACCTGCCATTCGCACGTCAGTCATCCAATATCGATCTGGCCTACCCCGAATTGTTTTACCCATTGATCATTTCCGAAAATCTGCGCGCGCTTTTCGGTCCGGGGCCCATCAACACAGAAGATCGCCCCTTGCTGGAATACGCGGCGCCCAAGCTGATGTATCAGGGCGCAGCGGCGCAGCAGATTTTGGTCGGCCGATTGGCCGAGCGCAGCCGGATCAGCGCTGCATTGCAGGAAGGGACCCGGCAGATCCGTCAATCGGTGGATGCCCAGATCGATTTTGCCGCTTATGCGCTTTCGGTCCACGCGCCATTTATGAACATGGTCGATCTGTCCACGGCCCCGCCAGCACAGAAGAAAAGATACACGGCCCTGCTGGAAGGATATTGCCGGGCCAATCCGATCGACTTCGAACTGATTCAGGACCCGGCACTGGTCCGGCACCTGCGCGATATCCAGATTGCCGCCATAGCGTCAAAAATGCCCACGATGCAATCCAATGTTTCGGCGCACCTTTACCTGGCGCAACTATACGCTGACAACGGGCGCTCGCAAGATGCCATTGACAGCTACCAGCATGCTCTGCGCCTGACACCGGAAGATGCCGTCACCCACAACAACCTGGGATTCGAGCTTTCCCGGATAGGCAATATGGCTGCCGCCCTGCAGCATTACAAGGCGGCGCTTAGAATCAATCCAAACTTTGTGTTAGCCCTGGGAAACATGGCTTTTTCAAACTTACAGATGAACCGGCCCGACGAAGCCTTGCACTATTTCCAAGAGACATTGCGGGTGCAGCCCGGGATTGCCGAAGCGCACTACAATATCGGCCACATCTGCTACCAGAAGGGGTTGTTCGCGGAGGCCGTTTCTCATCTCAGGCAAGCCGTCCGCATCGAGCACGATATGGTTGAAGCGTTGAACACCCTGGCCTGGATTCTGGCGACCAGCCAGGATCGCACTACGCGAGACCCTAAAGGCGCGATCGCATACGCGCAAAGAGCCTGCACACTGACCGGAGAGAAGGAGCCCGAGTTGCTGGCCACGCTGGCTGTGGCCTATGCCGCGGCCGATCACTCGGAGGCGTCGCAGCGGACGGCAGAATTGGCGCTAAAAATTGCAAGGGACAATGGGCGTGAGGATGTCGTGCAATTGATCGAAAAACATATCCGCATGTTCTGATGGTTCCGGCGCTATCCGGCTGCGCGGCGCAACAGCCATTCGGCACCAAAACGGAAGTGGATCTGGCGCCAGAGCACCGCGACCAGGGAAAAGAAAATCAGGACCGTGGCGGTCGTCACGACCGTGGTCATGGCAGGCATACTTTTCCAGAAACCCAACACATGGGCCGACTCTCTGATCACCACGACATGCACGATCAAAAAAGTCAGCGAGGCCCGGCCGAGACAAATCATAAAGCCGGCAGGATTCATGGAAAACTTTTTTTCATAAGACCAGAACAAGGCGATGAAAAAGAGCGACAGGGAGATCAGCAGCAAGCTTATCGGTGTCAAAGCCGGGTAAAAGGTCGGTTGCAGTTTGAACACACGCACCCAGCCGTCATGACGGGCAAAACCGATGTCCAACGCGTTGAGCGCCACAAGCAGCGCCATGACGCCCAAAAGGAGTGCTGCCAGACGCACGATTTTACCCGGTCGGCCGCCAAGCAGCCAGCGCCCGGCCAACAGGCCGGCCATGAAAAAGGCTATCCAGGGGAAAATGGGAAAAAACCCTTCAACCAAGGCATGCCGCACGACGCCACCTGGTTTGATGGGGACGGCCATCGTATTATTGAACAGCCGCAAAGGCGTATCCAGATAGGTCTGCAAAGCGGCCGTGAGCGCTAACGTCGCCACCACCAGCAGCAATAACAGCGGGTCAGAGGCCCTGCGCAGCAGCGGCGCTACAATCAGCGCCGCGCCGATCATGTGCAGCACATACCATGACCCCATCGAAAACCAGTGGGGCGTGAGCGCGTTCATCAAATAGCCCAGTCCAATGACGATCCCCCCCCTGATTATGCTCAGGCGATCGCTGTTTGCGTGACGCTGGGCAAGCAAGATCACCCCGACTCCCGATAGCGTGACGAAAAGGGGTGCCGCCAGACCGCCCAGGGCACCGGTGACCTGAACGACCCAGTTTCCGCGCATTTCGGCAGTGACCCAAAAAGCGACATGCTGTGCTATCATCAGCAACACTGCAAGACCGCGCAAAGCATCAATGCTGCAAAAACGGGGTTGCATCCGATGCCGTTTGTCAAATCGAGGCCCCAATAGTCACATCCTCAAGATGGGCATGCCGATGCACCCGATATCGATGATGAAATGACAAATGACCGCCGGCGTGATGCTTTTGCTGCGCTGTGCAACCAGTCCGAGAATAAACCCGTAAAGCAGTGAAAAAAGCCCCAGCACCGCTCCTGCGACCATAAAGTGAATAAGAGAATAAAGCACACTTTGCAACAGGTTGGCCACCCAGGCGGGATACTCCGCGTGAACGGCCAGGCGCATGACGGTCAGCCGATACATGATTTCCTCGGCAAATGCATTCATGACACTCAAAATGATCACCGGCGGCCAAAAAGAAATCCCGCGCAACAATGGCTGCTTGAATACCAGCAACTCCAGAGTATAGTATACGCTCATGGCCAGAGCGACCAGAAAGAGCAACGAAAAGGGATGCCACCTAAACCAGGGCCATATAGGTATATTGGCAGCCTTGAGCCAGAAAAGAGACAGCACGGGCACCAGCATTACCGGCAGGTAATAAAAAATACGGCCGTAGGCCTCACCCAATGAGAGAACCGGTTGAAAAGGCCACTGCCAGACCTTGACCTGACGCGTCAGATAAAAGATCAAAAAAATCAGCAACAAGTACGTAACCACAAGCCCGCCTAAGGAAAACAATGCTTTCAGACGCACTGGGTCCGATAGGGGCCGTAAGGCCCCGTTAAGCAAAACGGTGCGATCGCCAGTCTGCGAAGATGTTGTTTCTGCCGCCAGTGCCCGCATGGGCATCGATATCTCCGCCGCGGGCTCTCCGGAACAGGCGGCTCTCTTCACCGCACTTCTTCTATAGAAGATATAAATACACGCCATCAGAACGAGCGCAAAAAAGATATAAAAAATCATGGCAAACTGGGCCTGGGTGAGCCCGAGTGCAATTTTCCGTTCTCTTCTGAAAACTTCAAATGTGATTCGTATCGGGGCGTAAAGAATAAAGTAGGCGGCAAGCACGGCACCGGCATATCTTTCACGCGCCCGGGGTTCGGCATATATCTCATGATAAACACGCCTTAAAAAAAAGAAGACGCAAATATTGGCCAAAATGGCGTAAAAGGGCACCGGATTCTGAAAACTCATCTTCAGGCCGTACAGATTAATTGAAATATAATTGCCCCAGCAACAGCCGATGATCAGGCACGCCACCCTTCCCAAGGCATGCGCCAAAGGGATATAAAGATATATCGTGTCGAATACTTCGAAAAATTTCAACCGCAATAAATAGCAGAAAACAGCGCCGAAAAGCAGCGGCAGAATCAGACTGGCGTGAAAGGTGTGAGAAGTGCCATGCAGCATGCTTTCCCAGAGAAGCGGAAAACTCCAATCCTGAATCGGACGATAGAACATGCTGGCCGCGCGCGAACCCAGGTAGCCTGCCGGAAAGGACATAACGATGCAAAGCGCCGTAAACCATGCGACCCGCTTTTTGGGATATCCCAACACAAGCAGCTTTTTGCCCACCAAAACCAAAAAGCCAACGATCGCTCCGATGATGGTGCCATAGTAGATGACTTCACCGATGGTTCTTAGCAGGGGATATTGGGCTCCCCATCCCAAGGAATTGATCATAAAAACACCTGGCTGAACGATCACGAAAAAAGGTGGCAGGCGGTGGGTTCAGGCTTTGATCGTTTGGTTGATACAGGACGGATGACGATGGTATTCAAGTGATAAAAACCGGCGGTTTCATTGATTGCACCTGATCCGCATCACGTCGGCATCTATAATGCCGATGTACTGCCACCAACCCCTGAGCCCCCTGTTTGAAACCGCCGGCTTTTTTTAACTCTGTCCCCCTGATGCGCCAAACACGATATCGAAACTCCTCTCATTGCTAAATGTACAATCCAGCGGACTCGTTGATGTAACCGTCGAAGCCTACGGTTACGGAACCATACCAAGATCGCCCTTACTATACAATTAGGAAAAACCCTAAAAACCAAGGGCAAAAACCTAATATGGGTATCCAGATCGCTCAAGTGATTAGGGCGGAGTGTTAAGTGTAAAGGGAGGCATTCTGTCGATGTGATATACTCACCTTTCCATGTTGCACACTTTGACGTGCATGCGTTTGATAAAGGTTCCACTCTCGCGGGCCGGAAGAGGTGATCCGGGTGGGTGGTGCGCGCCACGTCAACCATGAGATTTAGCCAGGTAGGGTGGGCATCGCCCACCATTGTCTTATGTCGATCGCCTCTGTGATTGGCCCGTATTCAACGCTTCAGCGCTATGTTCGATCCGGTGTCTATCCAATCGCTTGGGCGGGATCAGTGTCAGAAACCGATGATGTTATTTTGCGGGGAATAGTGGTGGTGGGCAATGCCCACCCTACTTTCTCAAGTGATGGGCAGAGTGTTAAGTGTAAGTTTAAAGTGTAAGGGGAGGCATTCTGTCGATTTGATATGCTCACCTTTCCATGTTGCACACTTTGACGTGCATCGTTTGATAAAGGTTCCACTCTCGCGGGCCGGAGGAGGTGATCCGGGTGGGTGGTGCGCGCCACGTCAGCCATGAGATTTAGTGAGGCATAAGCCAGGTAGGGTGGGCATCGCCCACCATTGTCTTATGTTGATCGTCTCTGTGATTGGCCGTATTCAAAGTTTCAGCGCTATGTTCGATCCGGTGTCTATCCAATCGCTTGGGCGGGTTCAGTGTCAGAAACCGATGATGTGGTTTACGGGGAATATTGGTGGGCGATGCCCACCCTACTTTCTTCATCGAATGGATGCGCGGACGACCCCCCGGATCACCGGGGTTTTCCTATGTCACCTACGCCCGATCTCACTTGACGGAAGTGGATAACCAAATAATTCATGACCAGATAATTCATATACAGTTATCCACTTCACTCAAGTAAAATGGACGCCTGAAATTGGTTTCAAAGAAAAACTGTTGACAATAATGGTTTCTCAATGAAATTGTTGTGCACACTTTCGAAGTAAAAGCAATTCCCACCACTCCGACAAACCAGTAAAACGCGGACGAAGCATGAAAAAAACAAATACAATTATTGGGACAGCAGCTATTATCATCGCTTGCTGCATGGCGCTTCTGGTTGCAGGCAGGGATATTTCCCCGCCCGAGATATCTGACCTGAGCCCGAAAATATCCCCCGCGCCCGAGGAACAAAACGCCTATACCCATTTGATTGCCGCAGCGAATGCGCTGGTCTTGCCTGACGATCCTTCTGTAATATCAGCGAATATCAATGATAAACAAATCGATAACAATGACATATCGGCCATTATCGCCAACAATCAGCCGGCGTTTTTTTTGATAGACAGGGCCTTGAAGTTCGACCGATGCCAGGCGCCCGAACTCGGAAACTCAGCGGATATGGACAGCTTCTACCAGATCGGTTTGCTGCTGGCCGCCCGCGCCGGCCATTACCGCCGGACCGATCAACTCGATCGAAGCACAAGTGCTTGCACTTCCCTGTTGCGCATGGGCGACATGATCCATTCGGATGCCCGGAACCTATCCGCATATGGCGTCGGCATCACTCTTTTGCAGACCGGACTGGAACAGGCAAGCTTTTTAGCCGGTTGCAAAACGGCATCCTCGAGTGACCTGAAACTGCTGACAAATGCCCTGGCAGCATTAAGGCCGCTGGACCAGGGACTGACCCGGGCCGTCCAGTTCCAATTCCAAACCGTCGCAGATGCAATCGAAAAGTTCAAATCGAGAGGCTTGAGCCTGGAAAAAACTATCAGCGACAGCGATGGGATCCCCTTCATTCTACGCAAGACCACCTGGTTTCCGGGATATTTTTTCAAGGAAAATGAAACCAAACAGACGCTGGCGAAACTTTACCGAGATACGATACACAACATACCCTTGGTGTATGCCGATATGAACCTTTATAATCCGGAAGAATACCTCGGCCTTACGGGAAGTAAAACCAGTTTTGTGCTCCGGCCCAACTTTGTAGGCAGAATTTTTTATGCCTTCACAACACCCGAGCTCAATACTTTTTTAGAGGGTAAATGCCAGATGGAGGGCACTGTCCGCGCGACACAATTGGTCGTGGCGATCAAAGCATTTCAAAAAACGACCGGCGTCTTGCCTGATCGCCTGGCTTCACTCTGCCCCGCTTACCTGAAAACCGTACCTTTGGACCCTTTTGACGGTCTGCCCTTCAGATACTCCCGGGCCAAAGAGATCATCTATTCTGTCGGCAAGGATTTGCTGGATTCAGGCGGTTCCAAAGAAATTCCACCCGGTGAAATCTATGGCAGGGATTACCCTCAAACCTGGATTGCAGAAGATGCTGTTTTTGAAATTGAATAATAGATTCAACAAACTCGCTGACGCTCAAACAGTGCGGCCCAAAACACCCTACGCACACCTAAAGTCTCACTAAAGCTCATGGCTGACTGTGGCGCGGACAACACGCCCGGATCACCTCACTACATGCCAATCCCGAACCGCCTTCAAGCAGCGGTTCGGGATCCATTTGTGTAATCGACCTATGATGTCGATCGAAGGCTCTCAAATGTCTTGTTCAAGCAATGATCAGGCCAGGCATGCTGCTGTTACCGTTCCCAAATGTGGAGTGTGGTACGGGAAGTATCAGCAATGTAAGACTGCTGTGAAGGATCGCCATCGAGATAGTATTTCATCCAGGCGATAACATCTCTTGCAAGCCTGTCCTGGTTTGTACCTCCGCTGGCCCAAGCCATGTGATCCGTCATGGAATACCGGATATAGGCCTTGGGAATATTCGGCAGCGCATCATATTCGCCTTTGGTCATGGAACCGGTGGCAAGCGTATCCGTTGCACCGGCCTGGATAAAAGTCGGGGAGGCGATGGAGCGAAGCGTCCAAGAGGTGAATTCTTCCTGCCAGGGCGCCATGCCGATGGTCGATTTCAGCTCGCCCTGCAACTGACTGGAGGCCCACAACGAACCGCCGCCGCCCTTAGAGTGTCCGCAGGTCTGGAGTTTGTTGGTATCGATTTTTCCCCTCAGAGTGCTATGGGTGCTGTTGAGGTCCTTAAGTCTGGCGACACACGATTTGTGTGCATCGCGCCATCCGCTGACCATGCCGTATGGGTTGCTCGGTGTGGCGGCCAGGACAACGTATCCGGCAGCGGCCACCTCCTCGGCCAACCATTCGACCTGCGAGTAAGTGCCCAGGTACCCACTGGTCAAGGTGGTCGCCCCAACTGGCTCGGTATTATTGGCTATATTGCACGGGTAGTAAAGACGTGCGCCAGCAGTGTCCCTGACAGTGACGGCTTCAGAGCATATTCCCCCGCCGGGATCGCAGCCATAACCGGCTAATGCCACCATGTATACAACCAGCAGTGCAATTCCATGATGCTTCCAGGATTTTCTTTTTTTCATGTTCTTCCCTCCAATTGCGCTAATGCTTCGATTGATTTGGACGATTCTCACCACCTGTTCGTTCTTCAATTTTTTCTTTTTAAATTGGCCGTTACCACCTCCTTTCAAATGTGCGCCACATCCATCTGTATAACTTTCCCAAAACGGCTTATTAATTATAAGTATTTGATAATATTTATTTTTTTACAAACTTGGTATCGGCGCAGCTCACCCCGGGAGTGTTCACCCAAAAAGATAAAAAAGTAGAAAATCAATCCAAGATAGTTAGTCGCACTTTTGGAAACAGATTAGAGCTTTGGAAACAAATAGGAGAGTGGGGCTTTTCAAAACTTTTGCCACATTTTTTAATATGACACAGGATGATCGTCAAGAGGGAAACCGCTTGAAATGACCTTCGAAAAACCTCGAAATGGCTTCAAAAACTTCTACCATGTTCAAGGACAAGGTGGGCAAGGACAACAACACGGCAGATCAAGTGGCGAGAAAACGGCCGAAAGTAAAGGCAGCTAAAAACAATTGCCTTCGGAAGCTATTCAGGCGTTGACGACGATGGTGGGCTGTTCTTTGGATTGGCTTGGTTACCCAGAGATTCACTGGATGTCAGCAGCATTCGGATCAATGAGCAGGCTTTGTCTATGGCGGGCGAGCGTCCGCTGATGACGTCGCTGTAAAGAATGGCCTGATTGGCCAGAATGAATATTTCAGCCAGCTTTTCGGCCGGCGAGAGCAGACGAATATGACCGAGGGCTTCCTGCTCGCGCAGATGGGCGGCTGCGGTCTTGACGATGCGCTTGCTGACCCCGCTGGACAGGTTCGTGAGAATGCGCAGGGAGTAGTTGGGATCCTCCTTGATAAAGTGCTCCAGCGGCGGCGACGAGAGGATCTGCGTCATGAAATGGCGGTGCACACCGACGATATGGTCGATGCCCTGGCCGGGTGTCGCATGGATCGCCTTTTCGAAAGCCGGCCTGAGCAGTGACCAGAATATTTCATCCAGCAACAGCTCCTTGGACCCTACCCAGCGATAAATGGTACCGCGACTGACACCAAGTTCGTTGGCCAGTTCACCGATGCTGATGTGCTTTTTTTCCATCCACCACTTGCGTGCCACCTTGAATGCCTGGAGCGGGGTTGCCTGGGGCCGCGAACGATCGACAAGCGCCATGGCGAGCGGGGTATTTTTTTCGGTAGTGGTTTTCAAAGCCGGAATATACCGTCCATTTTGTTTTTTTAATCTCATTTTAAGTCCGAAGTATCTCAATAAGACCGTCATGTGTCAATGATCAAGTCAGATAACTGGGGGTTCAAAATCTGGTGCCTGTTCATCGCCTTTGGATTTTCACTTGAGTATGATGGGCTGCGGATATACAACAATCATCATATGGGAATCCATCTGTGTGGTACGAAAGGAGCCGTGATGTCGTATCTGATTCAAGGAGGCAAAGGCGAACGACGCCTGTTCATGGGCAACGAGGCCATTGCCCGGGGTGCGCTGGAGGCCGGTATTTCGGTGGCTGCGGGTTACCCCGGGACACCTTCGTCCGAAATCATCGAAAACCTGGCCAAGGCATCCAAAGCGCGCAATGTGTACGTGGAATGGTCGGTCAACGAAAAGGTGGCTCTGGAAGTGGCCGCCGCCGCATCTTTTGCCGGGCAGCGGGCCCTGTGCGTGATGAAGCAAAATGGGGTCAACGTCGCCTCCGACTTTCTGCTGCACCTGGCCGGATCCGGCACGCGCGGCGGCTTGGTGCTGGTGCCCTGTGACGATCCGGGCGCGCTGTCCAGCGTGAACGAAGGTGAATCGCGCCATTTTGCCCGCATGATCGAAATCCCGCTGCTGGAGCCAGGCAATTTCCAGGAAGCCAAGGAGATGATCCAGTACGCCTTCACCCTTTCCGAGGAGCTGCGGACCCTGGTCATGGTACGCAGTGTCACCCGCCTGTCGCATGCCAGCGGCGTGGTCACGCTCGGAGATCTGCCAGACCTGCAAGCACAAACGCGCGCTTTTTTCAAACACGACGGTTTTATCCTGGATCCCATGGAAGGTGCGGTCATCAGTGGGCCGGTGGAATACAAACATGCCCTGCAGCAGGAAAGAATCAAAAAAGCCGCCGAGCTGTTCGAGGAAAGTCCTTTCAATACCTACACCGGCCCGCCCGATCCCGAGCTGCTGGTGATCACGAGCAGCGCCTGCAACCTGTACAGTTTGGAAGCGGTGCGCCTTCTGGACGCCGAACGGCGCGTGGGCGTGCTCAAAATGGGCACCACCTGGCCGCTGCCGGCGCGTCTTGTCGAGCGGCACCTGCGCATGGCCGACAAGATTCTGATCGTCGAGGAGGTTCTGCCCTTCCTCGAAGAGAGTGTAAAAATCCTGGCCGCCGAGCGGGCCGGCGCCATCGGCCCCAAAACCTTTTTCGGCAAACGCGAGGGGACTCTTCCGGCCACTGGCGAGATGAACCCCGATCGCGTGGTTGAGGGCATGGCCAAAGCGCTGGACGTTTCCTATACCGCCATGCCGCCTGCGTATGCCCAAAAGGCACTCGAAGCGGCTGCGTCCGGCGCGCCCGAACGCGACCTGACCTTCTGCCCGGGCTGCCCGCACCGGGCCTCGTTCTGGACCATACACAATGTGCTCAAACTCGATCATCGCCAGGGGTTTGTCTGCGGCGACATCGGGTGCTACTCGCTGGCCATGCGCCCGACCGGTTTTAACACCCTCAGCACGCTGCATTCCATGGGATCGGGCACCGGCGTGGCCAGCGGCTTCGGCATGCTGACCCGATTCGGCATGGATCAGCCCGTCCTGGCGGTCAGCGGTGATTCGACCTTTTTTCACGCGGTACTGCCGGCCCTGGCCAATGCAATCCACCATCGCTCGAATATCACCTTGATCGTGCTAGACAACAGCGGCACCGCCATGACCGGCTTCCAGCCCCATCCGGGGTTGTCGGTGGACGCGGCCGGAGAACCGGTGCAAGCCCTGGACATCCCGCGTATCTGCAAAGCCATGGGCGCCAACGTGCGTGAGTGCGACCCTTTCGATCTGCCAGGAACCCAGGCCGTGTTGCTTGAACTCATCGAAGCGCGCAATGGGGTCAATGTTCTGATCTTAAAGCAGCTCTGCGCACTCAGCCCGCAAAAAAAGGGCAAAAAGATGTTCCACATGCGGATCGACGAGAACGCCTGCCGCGGCGACGCGTGCGGCTGCAACCGTTTGTGCACCCGCGTTTTCAAATGCCCCGGCTTGATCTGGGACCCCGAAAAAGGCGTGTCGCGGATTGACGATGTGATTTGCGCAGGATGCGGCGTATGCGCATCGCTCTGCCCGGCAGGGGCCATCCGCAAAGAGGAGGTGGTGTAGCCATGCAAACTGAGAAGAAACTTGCGGCCGACCCGTACAACATGATCATCACCGGTGTGGGTGGCCAGGGCAACGTGCTGGCCTCGCGCCTATTAGGCAACATGCTGATGGAACAGGGTTTTCAGATCACGATCGGCGAGACGTTCGGCGCTTCGCAGCGCGGCGGTTCGGTCATGAGCCATCTGCGCGCGTCCGGCCGGACCGATGTGTCGCCCCAGATCCCCAGGGGCACCGCCCACCTGATCGTCTCCCTGGAACCCACCGAAGCCTTGCGCGTGCTCAAAGATTACGGCAACGACAAAGTGTTCGTGCTCTGCAACATGCGCCCGATTCACGCGATCGCGGTGATCAGCGGTGAGGTCCAGTACCCGGAAACCGCGCAACTGCAACAGTCGATCGGTGCTCTTTCGTGCAAAGCCTGGTTCGTCAACGCCACCGAAGCCGCCATGGCCATGGGCAACCCTATTTTCAGCAACGTCATGCTGGTCGGCGCGCTCACCGCCACCAACCTGCTGCCGCTGACACGCGAAAACTTTACCAAAGTGATCGCCCGCATGGTGCCCGGCGACAAAGTTGACTTGAATCTGCAAGCTTTCGACACAGGACACGATTTGATTTATTGATAACGATCGAATCAAAATAACACATTATGGTTATGCAGTTCGCTTCAGTAAGACAGAGGTATGGGGTGTCATAAGACAGGTTACGTTGACATATTAGAACCTTTAACAAAAGCATGCGCGTAAAATCGTGCAACATGGGGAGGCGAGCATATCAAATCGACAGAATGCCTCCCTTTGCAAAACTTTACACTTTACACTTCGCCAATTGTCACTTGAGCGAACTGCATAAACAGATAAAACATTAACGAATTAAAAAAATGTTTGTCTCGCTCTTCATTCCCTGCACAGTCGACCTTGTGCTGCCGCGCATCGGCGAGAGCACCGTGGCGCTTATCGAACACCTTGGCTGTCAGCCGGTTTACCATCAGGCGCAAACCTGCTGCGGGCTGATGTCGTTCAACAACGGTTTTCTTCGCGAAGCCAGGCGTATGGCCAAACATTTCATCAGCGTGTTTGAAAAAGATGAGGTCATCGTCAGTCCATCCGGTTCGTGCGTCAACATGGTCAAAAACCGGTATCCCGGCCTGTTCGAGAATGACCCCGACTGGCAGGCACGCGCGCTTTCCCTGGCGCCCCGCGTCTTCGAATTGAGCCAGTTCATTGTGGATCGCCTGGGCGTTACCGACCTGGGCGCGGCCAACGACACGACCGTCGCCTATCACGCCTCGTGCAGCACCTTGAACGCTCTGGGCATAGCGGACCAGCCCAAAGCCCTGATCCGGGCCGTGCACGGCGCGACCTGGACCGAGCTCAAGGAGGCCGACGTGTGCTGCGGGTTCGGCGGTACGTTTGCCAACACGTTTCCGGAAATCTCCACGGCCCTGGTCGCACAGAAAGCCCGCTGCTTTCTGGAAAGCGGGGCGGACCTGCTGGTCATGTGCGACCCGGGGTGCCTGCTGAACATTCAAGGCTACCTGAACCGCCACCATCCGGACCGGCGCGCAGCTCATCTGGCCGATTTTCTGGCTGACAGCCTCCCGCGGCAGAGGCGCACATGAAAGTCACCACGGAACGTTTCAAAACGATAGCCCTCGAAGAACTGGCCAATGCCCGCACCCAAAAGTTTCTGCAGATTCTGCCCAAGACCCTTTCGGCGCGACGGCAGGCCGCATATGCCAGCTTCCCCGATCCGCAGGCCGCGCATCGGTATGGTGCCGCCATTCGCGCCGATGCCGTCGCCCGGCTGCCGGAACTTCTGGAACGCTTCGAAAAAAATGCCCTGGACAACGGCGCCAAGGTTTTCTGGGCCTCGGACGCGCAGGCGGCCAACGATTATATCGTAAACCTGGCGCACGCCCAGGGTGTGCGCTATGTCACCAAGGGCAAGTCCATGATCACCGAGGAACTGGGGCTCAATGACCAGCTGCGCGACAGCGGCATCATCCCCTGGGAAACCGATCTGGGTGAATTCATCGCGCAACTGCTGGACAGGCCCCCCTTTCACATCGTGGGGCCGGCCATCAATATTCCGGTCGAGCAAATTTGCGACATCTTCATGCAAAAAGGTGTGCTCGACGCCCCCACCCTCGACCCGGTCGCCCTGGGCCTGGCAGCGCGCCTCTTTCTGCGCGACAAATTCCGCGACCTGCACATGGGGATCACCGGGGTCAACATCGCCGTGGCCGACACCGGCACCGTGATCAACGTGGAAAACGAGGGCAACATCCGCTTTAATAAATCCAGCGCCCGGACACTGGTATGCGTAATGAGCCTGGAAAAAGTCGTGCCCACCATGGCTGACGCCCTGCACATGCTGCGCGTGCTGTGCCGCAGTGCCACGGGCCAGTCCGCCGGGGCTTATATCTCGATGGACAGCGGACCCAAAAAAAGCGCTGAAATCGATGGGCCGGAAGAACTGCACATCATTGTGCTGGACAACGGCCGTTCGGCCCTCTATGCAGACCCGCAGACCCGCGAAGCCCTGCGTTGCATCCGCTGCGGCGCCTGCCTGAACGCTTGTCCGGTGTACGGCAAAGTGGGCGGCTATCCTTATGGCTGGGCTTATTCCGGCCCCATGGGACAGATCCTGACCCCTGCCCTGCGCGGCCTGGCGGACAGCAGCGACCTGATTCGCGCCTGCACCTTGTGCCATCGATGCAAAACCATTTGCCCGGCCGGCATCGATCATCCCGAACTGCTGCTCTATTACCGCGCCAAAGACGTGCAGGCCGACCCCCTGCTCAAGGGCCATGGCGCGGGATCCGCCGAACAGCTCGCGCATCGTGTTTTTGCGCTGATCGCCGGCCATGTGCTCTACTGGAGACTGTTAACCAAGGGGGTGCGCATGATAACGGATCGGTTTGCGGATGGACCGGTCATTCACAAAATTGCCCGCCTGGCCCCCGGCTGGTTTCACAGCCGCGACCTGCCTGCGCTGGCGCGGAAAAGTTTCCATGAACGCTGGCGGGAAAAGGAGCATGTTACCGATGGCGGGGCACATGCAAAGAAGGGGAGCACGCTGGACTGATGCCTGATACTCGCCAATCGATTTTGAACCGCCTCAAAGCGGCGCCTTCCTGTCCGGTGGCACAGCGCCCCCAGATGCCGCCGTTCCGCGAACGGTCCATGGATGCCGCCCAACTGATCGAAACATTCGTGGCACGGGTGGCGGCCCAGGGCGGTGTGACCGAATGCATTTCCCAATCAGCGCTGTTTGAGAGCATGGCCGCGTTGCTGGCCCAAGAGGGCGTTACCCGTCTCATGCTCACGCCCGATTCCCTGCTGGAACCCCGGCAATGGATTGCATGGGGGCAGACCAATGGGATCGAGGTCATGACGCCGTCCGATTTTCCCGACCGCACCGAATACACCCAGGCGGTTTTCGATCGCGTCCAGGCAGGCCTCACCGGCGTGGATTTCGCGGTAGCCGAATCCGGCACCCTGGTCCTGGCGCACGATGCCTCCCAGGCGCGGTTGGTCTCTCTGGCACCGTTACTGCACATTGCCGTGGTTCCTGCCACACGCATCGTGCCGGTCTATGAATCGGCCATCGAAAAATTATACACCCTTACCCGGCGCCCCTCCCAGGTGACTTTCATCACCGGCCCCAGCATGACCGCCGATATCCAAGCGACCCCATTCAAAGGCATGCACGGCCCGCGCAAACTAGTGGTGTTTCTGTTAGATGCGTGCGCGGGTCACCAGCCTTCCTAACCATGTCCGAAAACGTCTTGCCAGGCCCTTGCAGATATCACATTATAGACACACTACTTTCAGTAAAGCGTTTGCGACCATTAACGATCGACAAATGAACGAAACCAAAGCCATGCTCGACCCCCAAATATGCGAAAAAGCACGCCTATCGCGCGACCCGCGTTTCGATGGGCTCTTCTTTACCGGCGTGCTCAGCACCGGCATTTTCTGTCGTCCGGTCTGTCCGGCACCGCAGCCCAAAGCGGCCAATGTAGTCTATTTTGCTTCCGCGGCCGCGGCGGCTGAGGCCGGGCTGAAGCCCTGCCTGCGCTGCCGGCCGGAAACCGCTCCGGGCACACCGGCCTGGAACGGAACTTCGGCCACGACCGCACGGGCCATGCATTTAATTCGGCAAGGCGTACTGAACGATGGCAGCGTCGATTCTTTGGCGGCGCGCCTCGGCATGGGCAGCCGTCAGTTGCGGCGCCTGTTCAGGCAGCACATCGGCGCAACGCCGACTGCCATGGCCAACGTCCAGCGGGTTCTATTTGCCAAAAAGCTGCTCGCCGAAACCGATTTGCCCGTGACCCAGATTGCTTTCGCAAGTGGGTTCGGCAGCCTGCGCCGATTCAATGCGGCTTTCCGCAAAACATACCGGGAATCGCCGTCCGCATTTCGCCACAAAGGGCCACACCCCCAAAACGCCGGGCATTTCAAATGCGCGCTTACCCTGGCCTACCGCCCGCCTCTTCATTGGGAACGCATGCTGGCCTTTTACCGCGACCGCGCCATCCCCGGCGTGGAGAGCGTTGGGGCCAATGCGTATCACCGCATCATTCGCATCGATGACGGTGTCGGTATCATTCACGTCCAACCGGCCGCCAAAGGCCACGCGGTGCGGTTGGAAGCCACATTGCCCGACAGTCGCGGGTTGATGCGCCTGGTTGAGCAGGTACGGCGCATGTTCGATCTGGATGCCAACATGCAGGCCATTGTGCGCACTCTGGCGGCAGACGGTATTCTAGCGCCGATCGTCGCGCGGCTGGAGGGCATGCGCCTGCCCGGCGCCTGGGATGTTTTCGAAACCGCCATGCGCGCCGTGGTGGGCCAGCAAATTTCCGTCAAGGCCGCCCAGACCATTCTCGGCCGCATCGTGCAACGGACGGCTGGGACGTACCATTTTGATAATGCCGTTGGCCTGACCCACTGTTTTCCTACTGCCGCCACGCTCGCGCAGGCCGATTTGACGGGATTGGGAATGAGCGTCCAACGCACGCGCACCCTCCAGGCCCTGGCCCGCACGATAGCGACGGAACCTGGTTTTCTGGAAGTCCGCAGCACCTTGGACGATTTCGTTCGACGCGCCACCGCGCTGCCCGGCATCGGCCCGTGGACAGCCCAATACATTGCCTTGCGCGGACTGGGCGAACCGGATGCCTTTCCCGCCGGCGATCTGGGCTTGGCCCAGGCGCTCAGCGAGAACGGCATTCGCCCCAAGGCCCATCAGGTTCTGGCAAGAGCCGAAGCGTGGCGGCCCTGGCGGGCCTATGCCGCCATTTACCTGTGGAATCGATGACACGTCTCGGAAAGGAGTACGCTATGTTCTACGACTATTTTGAAACCGGCCTGATCGGCACGTTGACGCTGGTGGCGGACCACCAGGGATTACGGCATATCGCATTTGCAACCAGCCGCACCCCCCTGACGGTCCACCCCGATTGGCGGCGCGACGCTGCGATCTTCACTGAGGCCAAAACCCAACTCAGGGCATATTTCAAGGGCGAACGCAGATATTTCGATCTGCCGCTGGCGCCCGAAGGCACTGTTTTTCAAAAAGCGGTCTGGCAGGCGTTGTCCACTATTCCGTATGGCAGCGTTACCTCCTACAAATGGGTGGCCGAGCAGGTAGGCAATCCCCGGGCGGTACGGGCCGTCGGTGCCGCCAATGGCAAAAACCCCCTGCCGATCGTGGTTCCCTGCCATCGCGTGATCGGCAGCAACGGCACGCTGACCGGTTTCGGCGGCGGCCTGGGGGTCAAAGAGCGCTTGCTCGCCCTGGAAAAAGATGCCTGGCAATCGGCGCACACCCCCGCTGAGCGTTTCACGGATGTCGCATGGGCGCTTAAAAGTTAGGTTTATGTCAGAATAACCCCTGTTCGCGGCACATTGGCCAGGGCCGGACTGGCATCGGCCTTGTCGAAGCCCTCGACCATCTTGTCCACGCGCATCTGGTGCAGTTCGCGGAAATGGGGGTGGGTAAAAATAAAAAATTCGTCTTCCTTTAAGGCTTCCAGGACACGGTCGGCGGCCGCCTGGGTATCAATGCCGGTGACCACCAGCTCTTTGTTGTACGCGCGTGACGGCTTGGCCTTAACCTCATCTTCGAAGTGCACCGGCCCGCCGTAACGCGCCTGACGGTTGCGCATGCTGTCGTAAATGCGCGATTTGACGAACCCCGGGCACAGCACCGATACGGCAATGCCGTCTTTGGCGAGTTCGTTGCGCCAGCATTCGGAAAGGCTGATCACGGCGGCTTTGGTCGCGCAATAGGGGCCGGAAAAAGAGACGCCGTGAATCCCCGCAATCGAGGCCACATTCATGATGTGGCCGCCCTCGCCCTGGGATTTCATCAAGGGTGCGAACACCTGAACGCCATGCACCACCCCCATCAGGTTCACGTCAATCACCCAACGCCAATCCGCTTCGCTGATGTTTTTCTGCGAACCTGTAACCGCCACGCCGGCATTGTTCATCACAAAATGAACCTTGCCAAACTTTCGCACGGTCTCCTCGGCGGCTGCCGCCACATCCGCCTTGAGGGCCACGTCGCAGACAACCCCTTCCACCTTGAAGCCCTCGCCTTTCAGCGTCCGAACCGCCTTTTCCAGCATCCCGGTATCGATATCGGCCAGCATGACACGCATGCCCTGGCCGGCCAGCGTGCGGGCCACATAGAAGCCGATGCCTTCGGCGCCCCCGGTGATAAAGGCGGTTTTCCCCTTGAACTCTTTCATAGCGCACTCTCCTGGAATCTCAGTTCTTCATTCGTTAAACGTCGGGATGCCGCGAGGATGGCAGGTGCGGCGCAAGATTGGACTCAAACCCAGCGCACGCTGGATATCAGACTGCTTGCATGCATGTCAATTGGCGCAACTGACGGGAGAATGGTATCCGAACGCACCACTGGGAATGAATAAGTTGACATGCTCTCTTCAGTTTTGTAAGGGCGGAGGAACACACCAAGCAGGCAATCGACTCCACCATCGCGCAGGCGACGGGCAAACCTTTCCTCACCTGCTGCCGGACTTTGCAGGCTGCCCAATCCGCCACTCAATTCAAGGGCAAGAGTTGATTCGTCCCGGTGATCCGCACCCCTAACCGCAGGCATGCGTTCGGCCACCCGCCGAAGGAACAAACACGATGCACAGGCCAAACCCGGTTGGTTTCAAGATGCATACCCGCTTCGCCACACCGGCGGCGCTGCTGGCTTGTCTGCTGCTTCTGCTGTCCGCCTGCCAGGCATTCAGGACGCCGGATGCCCAGCATGGCCCGTTGGCCGTTCCGGCTGCTGAGTTCAACCTGCTATTCGAGCGCAGCGGTGACGGATGGACCGGCGGGGATGGCACCGTGTCGGTGCTCTTGCCGGATGGCCGCAGCGTGTGGCTCTTTGGCGATACCCTGTTGGGAACAGTCCGCGCCGACGATACGCGACCTGGCGACACCCCCTTTGTCCACAACAGCCTGGTCGTACAGAATGACCGGACCATGGAAACCCGCTTAGGCGCACATTCTCCGAACAATCCACCGGCCGCGGCGTTCGAAACGCCGGAGACCGGCCAATGGTACTGGCCCGGTGACGGAACCGTCGAGGGCGATCGGCTGCGCATCTTTCTGCATCGCTTTGAGCAAACCGCGCCCCGCCTGTGGGCCTGGCGCTGGATCGGCGCCGACATCGCAAGCCTCGCTTTGCCGAGCCTGGTGCCGACAGGCTTCACGACCGCGCCATCGGACAACGGCATCATGTACGGTGTCTGTCTCCTCGAATCCGAACACTTCACCTACATTTTCGGCATCGATGACGCACGCCACCCCAAGCAGGCCCATCTGGCACGCGCGCAGGCCGGCCACATCCAAGGGCCATGGACCTATTTCGCGAACGGTCGGTGGTCCGAAACGCCCGGCGCATCCCGGCCCATTCTGGCTGGCGTGTCCACGCAGTATTCCGTAATCCGGGTTGCGCAGGATTTCTATCTTTTCAGCATGGACGCACGGGTCCCTTTTTCCAGCGAACTCGTCGTTTATCGGGCGCAAAGTCCCCAAGGACCGTGGCAGGGCCCCTTAACCGTGTACAAAGTACCGGAAACCACGTCCGAGGTAATCGCCTACAACCCCTTTGTGCACTCTCAATTTACCAACGACGGATTGGTGCTGGTCTCATACAATCTCAACCATGCCACCGACCCCACCGCGCTCTACCGCGATGCGTCCATATACCGGCCGCGCTTTATCCGCGTCGATCTGTCAGCCGTGGCCCGGCATTTCGATGCCGAACGGCAATAGCTGCCCCGAGACCATTGCCTCGAACCATTTTACATAACTCGACTTTCGGGATTGGCACGTAGTGAGGTGATCCGGGCGGGTGGTCCGCGCCACAGTCAGCCATGAGATTTTCTGCGGGCGACCCCGGTCGCCCCTACAAACGGTGTACGTAGGGTGTTTGGGCCGCAATGTTTGAGCGGCAGCGAGTTTGCGGCCCGCCCCCTCACTTGAGCGAAATGGCGTGGGCGCGGACCACCCGCCGGATCACCGGCGTTTGGAACCCGAAAGTTGAATACTTAACCTTTGTGGTATCTGCGCGTCCTCTGTGATAATTATTTGTCTATGATCTCATTGATCCAATGTTTCCGAAAACGCGTTAACCCCTTGTGAATTTCTTCTTTTTCAAACTTTTTTCTCCGGCGCAGCCGGTTTAAGGATCACAGACATGCTGAAAACGAGAATTACCGAAATGTTCGGTGTCGCGCGTCCGATCGTTCAGGGCGGCTTGATGTGGATCGCCCGGGCGGAACTGACATCCGCTGTTGCCAATGCCGGTGGCATGGGATTCATGACGGCGCTGAGCTTTGCCGATCCGCAGGCCCTGCGCGCCGAAATCCGCAAATGCCGGCGCATGACCGACAACCCCTTTGGCATCAACCTGACTTTTCTACCGACCCTGCGGCCGCCTGATTATCCGGCCTATATTCAGGTATGCATCGAAGAAGGCATTCGCTTCATCGAAACGGCCGGACGCAACCCCGAGCCCTATCTGCCCCAACTCAAGTCCGCGGGGATTAAGGTGATCCACAAATGCACCTCGGTGCGCCACGCGCTCAAGGCGGAAAAGATCGGCTGCGACGCCGTGAGCATCGATGGCTTCGAAGCCGCCGGCCATCCGGGCGAAGACGATGTCACCTCGCTGATTCTCGTGCCGCTGACACGCGATGCCTTGCGCATTCCGATCGTGGCATCGGGCGGCTTTGCCGATGGCCGCGGGCTGGTGGCGGCACTCGGTTTGGGAGCCGACGGCATGAACATGGGCACACGCTTTGTGGCCACCCGGGAAGCCCCGGTGCATGACAACGTCAAGCGCGCCCTGGTCGACAACGACGAACGGGCCACGCGTCTGATCATGCGCACGCTGCGCAACACCGAACGGGTGCTGCACAACCCGACCGTGGATACCGTACTCGAAATCGAGCGGCGCGGCGACACCCGCATCGAAGATATCGCCCCGTACGTCTCCGGCCTGATCGGAAAGACCATGCTCGAACAGGGCGATACCCAAAAGGGCATCCTGTCGGCCGGCCAATGCATGGGGCTGATCCACGACATTCCCACCTGCAAGGAGCTGCTGGACGGTATCATGGCCCAGGCCGAGTCGATCATCAAAGAAAGGTTCGGCCAGGTACTGGGATAATTGATTGTTCGTTCACGCGTGCTGAGCCATCCTATTACATTTCTTAGATTATTTGCGATGCCGCGTTCCCACTCTTGTTGGTCACCAACGTTATGCGGCCTGCGGCATCACCGAAGAAGTCGCAACTGTCAGCCAATCCGCCGGCATCATGGCTGACACTGCACGCAGGTGCTCAAAAGCGCCGATGCGCTATCCGAACGGGCCGATCGTCTGCGGCAGATGGTCGGGCAGTTCAAAATCTGAAAATCTCAGACGCAGCGGTGCCGGTCAGCCCGCCGATGACGTTTGTGATCGGAGGTGGGTGCACGCTTTGTGGACAAAGGCGGCGATCCGATCAGACGCCGGCAGCATCCTGGCGAGGGTTTCAAGATAGTTGCGTTCCTGGACCAAGCGCGAGGTCGGTTCAAAATTGATGTCGAAAACCCAACTGATCTGCATGAGCCGCATTTCGGCGCTGCTGTTCAAGTGTTCGTAGCTGACCTTTTTGCCAGCCAGCAAATCATCGAGAAGGGAATCCGCAATGGTGTCCTGATTCGGTAACGTTCCGGGCACATCCGCGCGTCCGGAGACGACGCGGTAAATATCCAACTTGTCGGCATCCCGAATCAGCCTGGTATAGAACAAAACCGCTTCGCTTTCATCGGTTGGAAGCATCATTTTGTTGTGGTAGCGGATTGCTTTGCGGATAATGTCGCGCCGCGCCGGACTGAAATCTTCCAGAAGGCCGTTGGCCGCGATCGTACGTTCGCCCAAATCGCCATGATCGATCGAGGCGAAATCGTTGAACGTGCCGTAAGTTTTAAACTGTTCAAAACGCCCCACATCGTGCAGCAGACCGATGCTTTTGGCCAGGAACAGATCGTTCGGAGCGAGGTTCAGGCCACGGCCGATGGCCGTGATTTCTTCAGCCACCTTCAAGGAGTGGATGCGCTTGAGATCGAAAGCCTGCCGACAACCGCCGTTTGAACAATTCAATGACGCGATATGAGCCAGGAACCACTGCTCGAGTTTTCCGTAAATGTCGTCGTTCTGTTTCATGAGCCTCTAATATAATGCATTGGCCGACAAATCAAATGCTGCAAATGCGGTTTCCCTGAAGAACGATGTTCCATTTCGAAATGAGGCCCATACGCAAATGCGGTTACTTTAGGGCCAACACCTATCATTGTTGACAGGCTGGTTCGCATCCGTTATTTCTTCTATTTTTCTGAGCGGGCGTTCAGGAGCATCCATCACGACCCCGTTCACGATGCGATCCGGCCGGCTGCCGATTTGCTCTGACTCTTATTACTGACCACATGGCTTGACGGGACACACATGATGAATGATTTGATCCGAGTGGCTGCCACAAATGGTGCCAAAGCACTTTCGGAATACACGGCCAAACAGGTGCTCGAAAGCTACGGCATTTCGATCACCCGCGAAATCCTGGTCCAAACCCGGGCGGAGGCATTGGCCGCCGCGCAAACCATCGGTTATCCGGTAGTTGCCAAGGCCTGCGCCGCCGAACTGATGCATAAAAGTGAAGCGGGTGCTGTTGCAATAGGCATCCAGGATGAAACCGCTTTGCAAAAAGCCTATGATCGCATCGTCGCGTCGGTCGGCGCGCCCCTTGAAGGCGTGTTGATCCAGGAGATGGTCTCGGGCCCGCGCGAGTTGGTTGTGGGGCTTACCCGCGATCCGCAGTTCGGCCCCTGTGTGATGCTTGGCCTGGGTGGTGTGCTGACCGAGGCTCTCAAGGACGTCGTCTTTCGCGTGGCGCCTTTTGACCGGATAGAAGCCCTGGACATGATGGCCGAATTGCGCGCGCAAGCCCTTCTCGGATGTTTCCGCGGTCAAGCGGCCGCCGACCGGCACGCGCTGGCCGATACCCTTGTGGCGATAGGTCGCATCGGCATCGACCATGCGCAGGTCGCCGAAATCGATATCAACCCGATCATCATCGCCCCCGACGGACGCATCAAGGCGGTCGATGCCCTGATCGTCTTGACTTAGCCGCGCTTACCCCTGTGCCAAGCACACCCGGCGGATTTCGGCCTGACGGACTAACGCGCCCCACGGGCAAATGGAACCCATTATGACCACGACAACGCCTTTTGAACAACACCCTCTGTACCCGCTCATCAATCCGCGCAGCATCGCGTTCTTCGGCGCCTCCAACCGCTTCAGCGCCATGGGGACCAATCAACTGCATTCGGTCCAATCACTCGGTTTCAAGGGCAAGATATATCCCATCCATCCCAGCGAACAAACCGTGTTGGGCTTACCTGCCTTCCGTAGCGTGACCGATCTGCCGGAAGTACCCGATCTGGCCGTCCTCGTACTGCCCACGGCAATCGTGACCCAGACCCTGGAAGCCTGTGGCAAAAAGGGCATCCGGCACGCCATTGTGGTTTCCGGCGGCTTCAACGAAGTCGGCGGCGCGGGCACTGCGCTGGAACGCGAACTGGTAGCAGTCGCCAAACGCTACGATATCCGGTTAGTCGGCCCGAACTGTCTGGGCGTGGTCAATCCGCACCACCTCTTCAATGTCACTTTCGCCGCCTTCGAGGGCCGCCCGGGGCACATCGGCCTGGCCTCCCAAAGCGGCAGCCTGTTGACTCAGATGTTTCACTACCTGGAGCAATACCGGATCGGCTTTTCGACCGGCATCAGCGTGGGCAACGAAGCCGTGGTCGATATCGTTGAGTGCATGGAGTATCTGGCCGCGTGCCCCCACACAAAGGTCATCGGCCTGTACATCGAGTCGATCCGGCGCGGCCGGGCGTTTATCGAAACCGCCCGCCGCATTGTGCCGCACAAACCGATCGTGGCCTACTATGCCGGCGGCTCGGAAGCCGGACGGCGCGCCGCTTTTTCACACACGGGTGCCATGGCCGGGCCGGATCAATTGTACGATGGGGTCCTCCGCCAAAGCGGCGTGATCCGCGCCGCATCCCTGACCGAACTGTTCGATTTCTGCTGGGTACTGGGCCGCTGCGCCGTGCCCCAGGGTCGCCACATCGCTGTGCTGACCCACTCCGGCGGTCCCGGCGCCGCAGCGGCGGATGCCGCCAGCCGCAACCATCTGGAACTTACGCCCTTCGCACCGCGAACCCTGGCGAAACTCAAATCCATGGTGCCGCAAACCGGCAGCGTGAACAACCCGGTCGATCTGACCTTCAGCCGGGATCCGCTGGATTACTTCAGGCGCATACCGGGCGTGCTGCTCGAAGCGCCCGAGGTTGACGGTTTGCTGGTTTACTGCTTTGTGCCACCCAAGAACATGCAGCGCATGATGGAAAACCAGGGGCTTTCGGACGACGAACTGGCTAAACTCACTGACGCCATTGCCGATGATCTGGCCGCCAATGCCGCATCCATGGCGGACGCTCACCACAAGCCGATCATCGGCTTCACCTATCAGAGCACCGAGATGCCTATCATCCGAAAACTCCTGGACCACGGCATTCCGGTGATCCCGACGCCGGAAAGGGCTGTCCGCGCGATGATGGCCTTGGCGCAGTATGGCGAACGGGTCGCTAAAATTCTATCACAGCAGTAAATCGGCGAGAATATGCGTGACGGGTTAAAGAAAAATTGCGCAGGGGTGATCTTATGGGTACCATCGTCATCGTTCTGATCGTCACTTATCTTCTAATCGGCCTTGTCATCTATGCGGTCACCGATACCAGGGTTTTGGCTGGCAGGATGGAACGCTTTTCGCTGTTCATCTCCTATGGCGACATTCGCGAGTTTCTTTTTTTCTTGGTGGTGGCACTCTGGCCGGTCTGCCTGCTGATGAAAAACGACGCCGCAGATTAACAGGCTTTGGAAAACAAGAATCCGCGCGCCAGGCATAGCGTTCGCCAATGGCGGCCTCAGGCGCAGCTTTCAACAGAGCGTAAGGCCATAACCCATTTCGATGGATAATACCTACTGGGAAGAAAGGTCATCCTTGATAGACTCCTGTTCAACCGGCGCTTTTTGAACAGTTCGCCGTCGTACGGTCGGCAGGATATCTTTGAACACTTCACCGTAAATCTCCCAAACGGTTACGAATAGTGCGGCGATAATCGGTCCGATGACAAATCCGATAATCCCGAAAAACGCAAGTCCGCCCAAGGTCCCCAGAAAAATCAACAAATCGTGCATCTGGGTATCTTTGCCCACCAGGCGCGGACGCAGCACATTGTCCAAACTGCCGACCACCAACCCACAGAAAACGGTCAGACCGATCGCTTTAAGATAACTGCCACCGGCAGCAAGGATGATGGCGGCAGGCACCCAAATAAGGGCCGAGCCGATGCCGGGAATGATCGATAAAACAACCATGACCGTTCCCCAGAAAACAGCGGCATCAATGCCCACGATGGCGAACGCCAAGCCGGCCAGACCGCCCTGCAGCAGACCGATCACCGCCGTCCCTTTTAAGGTCGCGCGCGTCACGGAGGTGAATCTTTCCAAAAGGCGGCTTTCATCCTTGTCTTCCAACGGCAGATAGTAGAGAATGCGTTCCAGCAGAATGCCCCCTTCGATCAAAAAGAAATAGCCGGTGTAAAGAAAGATAAAAAACATGAAAAAGAAATTCACAGTGCCGATCGCGCCGGCCGAAAGACTGTCGATCAGAAACAGACTGATATTGCTGGCCAGCTCGCCCGCTTTCTGAAATATTTCCTCGCGATGCGGAACGATCTGCTCGTAATAGGGCAACGCTTTCAGATAGTTGTAGATCAACCCGGGCTGCGCGATCTGCTGCTGCACCCAGGGGGTCACCGATTGCCCCACTTTGACGGCCTGGGCCGTGATGACCCCTACCAGGGCAGACAAAGGCAGCAACACCACCAGACAGAACAGCAGCAGCGTGACCAGAGATGCGGCCCTGGGGCGCCGGCCCAAGCCTCGCGTCAGTCGGCGGAAGATAGGCTGGGCCATGGAAGAAAAAATGCCGGCCAGCAGCAAGGCCATCAGAAAAGGACGGATCATGGCCAGAAAAATCGCGGATATAAATAAAACCATAATAATCAGAATGAATTTATTGATACTCTGACGCTGCATAACGGATCCATTCATGGTAGATGTGTGATAAAATGCTTCGAAACCCCTCAATACGTGAATTCTTCATAAACACCTGAATGTTTATAATCAATTCACATGGGCAGATCAAATATATTCAGAACGGCACGCACGCACCGGGCGAACACAAGGTCGGCCCTACGGGTAACGCTGCGCATGATTTGAATGAGGGCGGGCCAGCGCGTCTTATGCCTGGCAATTCAACTACTGCTGCCGTTTGACGGCTTGAATCACTTCGTCAAGCTTTTGAAGAAAACGGGATCGATCACGCTTTTGCAGGGGCGGCGGCCCGCCGGTTATTTCTCCTGCGCCGCGCAGTTCCGACAGCAAATCCCGAACGGCCAAGGACCCACCGATGTTGTCTTCCGTGAACGGCTTGCCGGTGGGCCCAAGTATTCTGGCCCCTTTACTCAGACAGCGGCTCGCAAGCACAATATCAGCCGTGACCACAATGTCATCCGTTTGCACATGTTCGACGATCCAATCATCCGCCGCGTCGAATCCTTCTGACACAACCTCCAACGTAATCCAGCGTTCATCCGGAACGGACATCCGGGCGTTGGCCACCAAGGTGACATCAAGGCAATATCGGCTTGCAACCCGGTACACTTCCTGTTTGACCGGACATGCATCGGCATCTACGAAGATGTGCAGCAAATGAAAATCCTCACTTCGACCCTACTCTGGATGTTAAATGATTGCATCAGGGAATAGGTCACTAAGCCGTTGGCTTTGGACTTCGATTTTCTCGTTGACCCTGCCGCCATGATACACCCCATTCAGTACATGATACACCCCATTCAGTATATGTTTCCGAGGAAGGCCAATGCGGTTGAACAGGCCATAAGGTTACACATATCCCTGAATTCGGCAAGACGAGACACCGACCAAAGAGTGCTGAAAGACAAGCGACCGCCGCATTCTCGATAAAACGCCATTGGGGAGGCGCGGATAGGGCGAAAAATTTTTCGCCCCTACGGTGCTCGAGAGGACACGGCAATGATTGTGTGCCGGTTAGACGTTTCAACCCAAGCATTATGAAATAAGTTCAAACCTTGCTCCGGATGAACGCTTACAATGCGGTCAACTTTGATGAATCACGCAAGAAATGGCTTTCATGGTTTCAGGAATTGAAGGATGAAATTCTATCCGTGGGATCGAGTGGAGACACGGGGAATAATGTCGATACCATCGACCTTCGATTCTTCGATGGGCTGCGGGTGGGAGCGACCGGACGTTGTTCATCAAAGGACATCCCGAATGTCACGACACGGATTGCCGGCTGCAAATACGCGTTCGGGCAGGTCTCTGGTGACCACGCTGCCGGCGCCGATGATGGCGCGCGATCCGATGCTCACCCCGGCGAGGATAAGCGCACCACCGCCCACCCAGACGTCCTCACCTATCGTGACCGGCTGTCCATATTCTTGTTTCCGTCTCAAGGGCGCTCTTTTTCCGACGCCCGCGTTTGATTTGTTACTGACGAACAAGGCCGTGAGCAGCATTCTGGCATTTGCAATGGGTACAAGTAACCCTATCTTTGAAGGGTTACATTGAAATGAAAAAGAATCTTTCCGGGGTGATGCGAACGACTCACCCCCAAAAGGGAAAATACATGAATTATATATACGCTTGTAAAAACAAAACGTGTGCTGAAAAAGAAGGAGCGGTGTTTCGGGTGGAATTTCCCCAGGAGTGCATCCTGGATGAAAAAAACATCGCTACGCTTTTTTGCAATAAATGTGGCGATATAATGATCTTCGAAAGCAAAGGCCCGTCGAACAAACATGATAACGTCCAATCAGTACCATGTCCTGAAAAATGGAATGACTGAACCGGAGACAAATTGGTATTGAGTAGATGCCACCGAATGGGCGAAAAATATTCGCCCTATCGGTGGAAATGAAGTTACCGTGGCGGTGATTGAGGCCGCCGGCCGGTGGGGGCCCGCGCCTAAAGCCCACGCATGCGTTCACTGCGCATGCGCGTGCGGTCTTTGGTTTCAAGGACTTCGTCGACCGTGGCCAGCATGCGCGCTTTATCACGCTGCAGGGTCCCGTTGATCGGCAGGTAATTAGAGGCATGCACGCCGACAAATTTCAGGTTTTCGATGGTGATGTGTTCAAAGAGCGTCCGCATTTCGGCCAACGTCTCGAACGGATCGAGCAGTTCGAATTTTCCGGCGCGCACCTGGCTGAACAGCGGCGTGTGGGGGATCGGTGTAATAGTCAAGGCCGCCAGATAGTGCGGTTTCATCCGATTGACCATCTCTGCGGTGGCTGTCGCATGCGCATGGGAGCGCGGCCCTTTGCCGGCAATGCCCAGCAGTACCATGGCGGACAAATTGATGCCCGCCGCGACCAGGCGCTGGCCCGCCATCAGCATCCCTGCGGCATCCACCCCTTTGTGGACCTCTTCGAGCAGTTGGTCGTGCCCTGTTTCAACGCCCAGGTACGCCTTGGTCAGCCCGGCGGCGCGAAGGGTGGTCAACGCATCCAAGCTTTTGCCCAGCGAGCTTTGGGGGCCCACATAGGTGCCCACATGCCGTAAAGACGGGAAGGCCGCATACAGTTCGTGAAGAATATCCAGCAACATTGGGGTGGGTAGAACGATGGCATCGCCGTCGCACAAAAAGGCTTTTTCCAAATCGCCATAGTGCTCTCGGGCCATGCGGATATCGGCCTTGATCTCTGCCATCGGGCGGATACGAAAGGGCTTGTCCTTGTATGTCCCGCAAAAAGTGCATTTATTGTGAGAACAGCCCAGGGTGCATTGCAGCAAGTAGCTGTTGGCCTCGCTGAATGGTCGGATCACAGTGCCTTCATAGCGCATGGCGGCAGACTCCTTTAAGAAATTAGAGGACCCCATAACAGAAACGCGCCAGGGATACAATCGCGGCAGGAACGGTGGATGTTGGTTTTACGGCATTTTTCTTTTCTCTTTTTATGAAATGTGCAATGCGGTAAGCAACACCGCAGCAACGCATTTCGGAATCGGGCGCCGCGTGACTCGATCAAGGGATCTTATTGCCATGACTTCAGAAACAGTTGACACCCTGATCATCGGAGGCGGTTTAAGCGGTATCTATGCTGCCTATCTGCTATCCCAAAAAAGCACATCTTTTGTCGTGCTTGAAGCCCGGGCACGAATCGGCGGCAGAATCCTGAGCCCCGAGCATCGAGGTTTTTTCGCAGATCTCGGGCCATCCTGGTTTTGGCCCGCGATACATCCCAAAATGGCAGTTCTTATCGATGCCCTGAGCCTTGAAGGGTATCGCCAGTTCGAGTTGGGCAAGGGCCGTTTCCAACGGTCCGACGGCATCGTCCAGACCGTAGGCGGCTATCCCATGGAACCCCAATCCTGGCGGGTTTCCGGCGGCATGATGGCACTGATTACAAAACTGTATAGGGGTTTACCCGATCACGCCGTCCGCCTGAATCACCCGGTTTGTCAGATCGAACGGGAAAACAATGGTGCGCTGATTACGGTCGGCGAACTGGAGCGGTCGCCCTGGGCCAGGTTTCGGGCCAAAAAGGTGATTCTCGCGCTGCCGCCGCGCCTTGCCGCCGCCACGATTCTCTTTACCCCTGAACTGTCTCACGCTTTAACCCAGGCGATGCTGAAAATGGGCACATGGATGGCGGGTCAGGCCAAATTCTGTGCCTTTTATGAAACCCCTTTCTGGCGGCTGACCGGCTTGTCGGGCCAGGCATACAGCGAGCGCGGCCCGTTGGGAGAGATCCACGACGGGTCCAACAACGGCCAGGGCCCTTATGGGCTGACCGGCTTTATTGGCATTCCAGCGGTCCAGCGCAACCAGCATCGCGATCTCAGTGCGGCGCTGTTGGCGCAGATGGGTGTTCTCTTCGGTGAACCGGCGGCCCAGCCAACGGCCTTTTTTTATCAAGATTGGGCCCGCGAATGCTTTACCGCCACCGAATATGATCAGGCGCCCATGTATGCGCACCCTCTCTACCATCCCCCGAATGGCCAAGCCGCCATTTGGGAGGGCACCCTCCATTTTGCCGGCACGGAGACCGCCGACCAACAGGGCGGTTATCTCGAAGGCGCCCTCAGTGCTGCCGAACGCGCCGTAGGGCACTATCCAAGCGCCTAAAAGGGCTATCGATCTGCTTATTGGCCGCCCAGGCGCACCATTGTGGCCAGGGACCGGGCCATGGTGTCCAGAAAGGCCTCATTGGGGAACGTAATGGTCATGTTCAGACGGCCATCCTCCGTTTTTTCCATGCAATCGTTCAGCTTGGCTTTGAATGCCCCGACCAGCTTTTCCATCCCATCATCGTCGGCCTGACCTGCGAACATTTCCCCGATGAAGGCAAAGGCGGCGCCGACCAGTTGACCACCGGCCGCCGCGATTTTTTCCTTTTGAGCCAGGTGGGCGGCCGTTTTTTCGGCTTCTGCCTTCATGCTCTCATCTTCGGCGGCATCCGGAAGCGCCCCCAACAGGATCTCCATACGGCGTTTGAGTTCTTCCATGCCGGTAACCATATCAATCTGGACGGCATCCGCATCCGGATCCAGCACGGCCAGGGAGAGTTCCTTTTTAGCCGACAAGGTGGCCAGCAGATTCTCTTCGAGGGTATCGGTGGTGACCAGTAAAAAGACATGTACCGGTTGCTCCTGGCCCATGCGATGCGCCCTGGATATTCGCTGCTCCAGAATGGCCGGATTCCAAGGCAGGTCCACATTGATGACCGTATTGGCCGCTTGCAGGTTAAGGCCCGTGGCACCGGCATTGGTGGTGATAAAGAGCATGCAATCCGGATCGTTCTGAAACCTGTGGATCAGCTCCTGCCGTTTTTTTTGGGGCACCGAACCATCCAGGCGCACAAAGGTCATTTTACGGGCGTCGAGCAGGGGCTCGATGAGATTCAGCATGCTGGTCCACTCCGAAAAAAGTACGATTTTGCGCCCTTCTTCCGCATTGAGCTGATCCAGCAGGCGACCCAGTGCTTCGAGCTTGCTGGAATAGCCCGGAGCCTGCTTGTCCACCAGAAAGGTGCTGTCGGCGCACATGCGGCACATCAGCAACGCCTTTTGCAGCCGCAGCAGGTCCATTTCCGACAGATACTTTTTGTTGATGATGGTTTGGACGATCCAGCGATGCCCTTTTTGCATCTCGCTCTGTTCATCGGTAGGGGCGATGCGAATCACCTCGGTGGTGCGCGGGGGCAGTTCCTTGACCACGGCCTGGCGGGTGCGGCGCAACAGAATTGGCTTGAGCCGTTCACGCAGCTCATCCAGATTTTTATACCCCAGCAGCTTGCCCCTTTCGTCCACCACCCGGTGATGGTTGAAAAACCGAAACGCCGGCCCCAGCCGCCGGTCGTCGATGAATTCCACCACTGAGTAAAGCTCATCCAGTCGATTTTCAAGAGGCGTGCCGGACAGCACCAAGGCAAACGGCGATCGCAGCGCTTTAACGATGCGGCTGGTCTTGGCCTCCCAGTTCTTGATGCGCTGACCTTCGTCCAGGATGATCAGGTCCCAGGAGACCTGTTCGATAGCCAGAATATCACGCAGCACCTGTTCATAATTGCAAATCGTGAAAAAGTGATCGTCTGCATATTGGGCCGGCCGATCCTTGTAGCTCCCCAGGATCAGATGGCAATTTCTGTGGCTGAAGCGTTTGATCTCGGTGCGCCACTGCGACTTTAAAGAGGTCGGACAGATGACCAGCACTTTCTTGATATGGCAGTGTTGCGACAGCAGCTCGGCCATGCCGATGCCCTGAATGGTCTTCCCCAAGCCCATATCATCGGCCAGAACGGCCCGGCCGGCTCCCGCGGCAAAGGCGATGCCGTCGAGTTGATAGGGGCGCAATTCGGTCTTCAGCAAAGAACGGCGCAGAGGATGAGCGGCCGGAGCTTTGCGGATGTCGGCGCTCACTTGGGCCATGCGGGCTTGAAAAAGTGCTTTTTGCAAATACTCCTCGGCATCCGGATAAAGGGTCACGGGCGCGCCCAAACGCTCTACCCGGCCGATGCGCCGCAGTAGATCTTTCGGATCACTGATGGGTTGATCCCGCAGCGGTGCAAGCACAGCCTTCACTTGCTTAGCCAAATTCGCAGGCAGCAGCAAACGCAGCTCGATGGTGCACCCGTATCGGAGGTACACACAGATTTCGGTCACTTCCGCCGGCGTAGTGCAGGCAGCCTTGCCGAACTTGGCACGCCCCCGCTCCAGGGCGTAGAGGATATGCTTACACGTGCCCAGGGTGTTTTTGCGAAAATCCGGGCACGCACAATAGGATTCACCCGGCTGCGATCCGCGCAAGGCCAGCCGATAGCTTTTACCCGAAAGCTTGTTGGTAACCACATAATCGGTCCATAAACAATTGGGGTTCACGGAGGTGAGGCGCATTTTTTCCTCGCGCGCCCGCTGTTTGCGTTCGGCCAAGGCGCGGTCGATCAGGGCGTCTTCGTTCAAACTTTCGATGGGGGTCCGCTCAGGCGGCGGCGCCGACAAACCGAGAGACAGTTTTTCTTCCAGGATCAAAGCCAGGGCCGCGCCCTGATGCACGCAAGCCCCGCTGCAGATGCTGCAGCGCATGTCGAACCGCTGCCGCTTATCGTCGCTTAACGTCATCTCGACCATGGCCTGTTCAACGGACATACTAAAGCGATGATCATCAAGCGTCACCTGCTCATACAAGTTGATCTCGAACTTGCCGCCTTCCATGATCAACATCTGCCCCTGGGGGCCGAGGAGCTTGCAGGCTTGCCGGAAAGATAAATGGGAAAGTTTGTCCCGCAGGGTTCTCATGCCATGCCTCCTGTGTTCGGTCAAAAAGGGGTATTGCCGTATGTAGCGTCCCATCTACCAATTTGCAATTGATTGTTGATGGCATCGCAAGGGGAAAGGCATGATCTTCGAAAGATAAAATTCATTTTTGTAATATATGATTTTTTTATAGACATTTTTGTTATGTATAAAAGAAATTTCAAAATTATTACATGATGTGATCTACCTCCCTAAATTCCCGCATTGAAATTATTTTTCTTTATTTTCAGTATATTGATTTCCATGCACGCTGACCAAATAGTCAGGTGGCACACTAAATGCCAAGTAGCAGAACATGGCTGCGCATGGCAGCCGAAAGGCCGAGAAGACTTTGTGGCCATTATCACTTAACCGTTATCGTTTGAAAGGAACACAAATGAAGTTACGTCAAAGCGCCCTGAGAGGTCTATTCATTCTGTTGGCGGGTTGCCTTTTGCAGGGAAATGCAATGGCAAAGGAAACCATCAAGGTCGGTGTTCTGCATTCGCTATCGGGGACCATGGCGATCAGTGAAACAACGCTTAAGGACACCATGCTCATGCTGATCGATGAGCAGAATAAAAAGGGCGGCCTTTTAGGCAAAATGCTCGAACCGGTCGTCGTCGATCCGGCCTCCAACTGGCCCCTGTTCGCTGAAAAGGCCCGGGAGTTGATCGAAAAGCAAAAAGTGGCGGCGGTTTTCGGATGCTGGACGTCGGTTTCCCGAAAATCCGTACTGCCCGTCTTTGAAGAACTCAACAGCCTTCTCTTCTATCCGGTCCAATATGAGGGCGAGGAGTCATCAAAAAATGTCTTTTATACCGGCGCTGCACCCAACCAGCAGGCCATTCCGGCGGTGGATTATTTGATGAAGAGCCTTGGGGTAAAAAAATGGGTGCTTGCCGGCACTGACTATGTCTATCCCCGCACCACCAACAAAATTCTTGAAGCATACCTTAAAGCCAATGGTGTGTCCGCAAAAGACATCATGATCAGCTATACACCCTTCGGGCATTCGGACTGGCAGTCCATCGTCTCCGATATTAAAAAATTCGGTTCGGCCGGGCAAAAGACGGCCGTCGTGTCCACCATCAATGGCGATGCCAATATCCCCTTCTACAAGGAACTGGGCAATCAGGGTGTCACGGCCGACGCAATTCCAGTGGTCGCTTTTTCGGTTGGTGAAGAAGAATTGTCGGGAATCGACACCCAACCACTGGTCGGGCACCTGGCGGCCTGGAACTATTTCATGAGTGTGGACACTGAGATCAACGACACCTTCATCGAGAGTTGGCACAAATTCATCAAAAATCAGAAGCGTGTCACCAATGATCCCATGGAGGCCCACTTCATCGGCTTTAACATGTGGGTAAAAGCCGTCGAAAAAGCCGGCACGACCAATGCGGCGGATGTCCAGGACGCCATTATCGGCATAGCGGTGCCGAACCTCTCCGGCGGGTACGCCACCATGATGCCGAATCATCATATCACCAAGCCGGTTTTGATCGGAGAAATCCAGGATGATGGCCAATTCGAGGTCGTCTGGCGCACGCAGGGGCTCGTCTTGGGAGACGAGTGGTCCGACTTTCTGCCAGGATCGAAGGATCTCATCTCGGATTGGCGCGGGCCCATGGCGTGTGGCAACTATAACACCAAGACCGGGAAATGCTCCGGTCAAAAATAGCGCTGCGCTGCGATACACCCTGGACAACCGACCATCTTGCCGGCCGGTTGTCGACTCAGCTTGAATGCAAGTCAAAGAAGGCCCACCATGTTTAAACGACCCGCTGCACTGAAAAATTGGTTTTTCTACATTTTTGTCGTGACCATTGTCTGGGGGTGCGGATACTTGCATCCAGGCTTTGCGGCAACATCGGGATCGAACGTTTTCGATGATGGCATCGCATGTCTGCTTGATGATAGTTTCGCCCAAAAAGCGGCCGCCGTCGAAAAGCTTGCCGATAGCGGGGATGAACGCGCCGAAGAGATATTACAGGCCTTGCTGGCGGGTGATCTCTTTTACATCAAGGCTACCCAACAACTGGTAGTCAGCCGAGCTGAAGGAAACGGCTATGCCCTTCGCTCGGCGCTGACAGGTGACGCGTTGGGCGTCCAAAAAAAACGCGCCTTAAAAAAAGTGGGCATCAACAACACCATTCGGGGCCAACTCGAGTCCGCCCTGGCCCGCTTGCGCCTGAGCCACCCCAATCCGGATATTCGTCTGGCGGCAATCAATCAAATGTTGGGCACGATCACGCCCAATTCGGCAGCGCTGTTGCGCGGACTGCGCGATAGCGAGCCGGACCGTGATGTCCGGGTAGCTCTGCAAACAGCGCTATCGCTGATTGTCTTGCGTAGCGGGCCGACCACGGACAAAGCGCAAAAACAGGCCGCTCTCGAGCACCTCGCGGGCAATTTAAACCCAGCCGTGCGCAACGAATTGACCCTTCTGGCAGGCAACGAAGCCGATACACAGATCCGCCTCGCTGCAAAGGCGATCCTGGACGGTATCGACGCGCGTCTCGCCTTTTTCAACTTCTTGGAAACCCTCTTTTTCGGCCTGAGTTTAGGGTCCGTCCTGGTGCTGGCAGCCATTGGGCTGGCCATCACATTTGGCGTGATCGGCGTAATCAATATGGCCCACGGCGAGTTGATCATGCTCGGGGCCTACACGGCCTATGTGCTCCAGCAACTGCTGCCCGACGCCATCGGTGCAGCGCTCATGCTTTCGATTCCCGCCGCGTTTCTGGTGTCCGGCCTGACCGGCTTGGTGATCGAACGCACGATCATCCGCTTTCTTTACGGCCGGCCACTGGAAACCCTGTTGGCTACTTTCGGCCTCAGCCTGATCCTGCAGCAGGCGGTGCGTTCCATCTTCTCGCCGTTAAACCGCAGCGTCGCCACGCCCGCCTGGATGAGCGGAGCGATCCCCATCAACGCCGCATTGTCTTTAACCACCAACCGGGTGGTCATTCTCTTCTTTACGCTCCTGGTCTTTGCCGGGCTGTGCCTTTTGCTTAAAAAGAGCGCCCTCGGTTTGCAGGTACGTGCGGTATCCCAAAACCGAGCCATGGCGCGCGCGATGGGCGTGCGGGCGGCGCGTGTGGATGCGCTGACATTCGGTCTGGGATCCGGGATCGCCGGCATTGCCGGTGTGGCGCTTTCGCAACTGACCAACGTGGGACCCAATCTGGGCCAGGCCTATATCGTCGATTCTTTCATGGTGGTCGTCTTCGGCGGCGTCGGCAATCTGTGGGGCACCTTGCTCGGGGGGTTATCCCTGGGGGTGATCAATAAGTTCCTGGAGCCCTGGGCCGGTGCCGTTTTGGCGAAGATACTGATTCTTGTCGTTATCATATTATTTATCCAGAAACGGCCGCAGGGATTGTTTCCCCAAAAAGGCCGGGCTACCGGGTGATACGCCATGATGGCAGTTGCAAAATCAATTCATAATGATCGGGCCGGATCCCTTCTCTTGGGCATCCTGTTGGCCGTGGGCATTTTGGTGCCGCTGCTCAACTTAACCGTGAGCACCGCGCACCCCTTGCATGTCTCCACCTACACCATGACCCTGCTCGGAAAATATTTATGTTACGCGTTGCTGGCCATGGCCGTGGATATGGTATGGGGCTATCTCGGCATCCTGAGCCTGGGCCATGGTGTCTTTTTTGCTTTGGGCGGATATGTCATGGGAATGTACCTGATGCGCCAGATCGGCGACCGTGGCGTATACGGCAATGCCTTGCTGCCGGATTTCATGGTGTTTCTCAACTGGAAGGGGCTTCCCTGGTTCTGGCACGGTTTCGACGGGTTCTGGTTTGCGATGCTCATGGTGCTGGTCGTGCCGGGTCTACTGGCGCTGGTGTTCGGCTGGTTCGCCTTCCGCTCCCGTGTCACAGGCGTCTACTTGTCCATCATGACCCAGGCGCTGACCTATGCGCTGATGCTGGCGTTTTTCCGCAACGAAATGGGCTTCGGCGGCAACAACGGTTTGACCGATTTTAAAGACATCCTGGGATTTTCGCTGCAATCCGATCATACCCGCGCCGGCCTTTATGTCGCGTCGGTCATTGCCCTGGCACTCGGCTATACAAGTTGCCGGTGGATCACGACCTCGCGACTGGGAAAGCTGGCCACGGCCATCCGGGACCAGGAGGATCGGGCGCGTTTCATCGGTTACCGCGTGGAAGATGCCAAACTCTGGATATTCACCTTTTCAGCCATACTGGCCGGCATTGCCGGAGCGCTGTATGTCCCCCAGGTGGGCATTATCAATCCCACCGAATTCGCCCCGCTGGCGTCGATCGAAATTGTCATCTGGGTGGCGGTCGGCGGACGGGCCACCTTGTACGGCGCGGTTGTCGGCGCGGTGATCATCAATTACGCCAAAAGCTTTCTCACAGCCGCTTTCCCGGATGCCTGGCTGTTCGGGTTGGGCGCGCTGTTTGTTATGGTAACCCTTTTTCTGCCCCATGGTCTGGTCGGCATGGCGCGGCACACTTATTTCAGCAGAAAGCGAGCCCCGCATGCCGGCACTTGAAAAAATCCGTGCCTTCTGGCCCCGCGACCGGGTGTTCGATTTTCTCATCCCGGAATCGCCGCCCGAATTGGACGTGACCCACGGCGTCATCCTCTACCTCGAGGGGATCACGGTCAGCTTCGGCGGTTTCAAAGCCATCGACCATTTGAGCTTGTACATCGATGACGGCGAACTGCGCTGCATTATCGGGCCGAACGGCGCCGGCAAGACCACAATCATGGACATCATTACCGGCAAAACCCGGCCGGATGCCGGCTCGGCCTGGTTTGGACAGCACCTCAATTTACTGAAAATGAGCGAGCCCGAAATTGCCCGCGCGGGCATCGGACGCAAATTTCAAAAGCCGACTGTATTTGAAAACCATAGCGTTGCCGATAATCTCGAACTCGCCATGGCCGGCGACAAGCGGATCTGGCCTATCCTGATGGCCAAACCGAGCCCGACCCAGCAGGACCAGATCGAAGCCATTGTGGAAACCATCGGTTTAAAGACGAAGATCAAGGCGCCGGCCGGGGCGCTTTCGCATGGCCAGAAACAGTGGCTCGAAATCGGCATGCTGCTCATGCAGAACCCGAAACTGCTGCTGGTCGATGAACCGGTGGCCGGCATGACGCAGCAAGAGACAGAGCGCACCGCCGAACTGCTCATCTCGCTGGCCGGCACGCGCAGCGTGGTCGTTGTCGAGCACGACATGGACTTCGTGCGTTCGATCGCCCGGAAAGTCACCGTCCTGCACCAGGGCAGCGTACTGGCCGAAGGGCGCATGGACGAGGTGCAAAACAACCAGGCAGTCATCGAAGTCTATCTTGGAGAAGAAAAATGCTCCGCATTGAAAAACTGAACCACTATTACGGCGGCAGCCACACCTTGTGGGATATCGATCTGGATGTCCCACAAGGTCAGTGCACGTGCCTGATGGGCCGAAACGGCGTCGGAAAAACGACCTTGATCAACTGCATCATGGGACTGCTGCCGTTAACGTCAGGACGCATGTTTCTCGAACGCAAGGAGATCACCAAACTCTCCGCGGATCGGCGGGCAAGGCTGGGCGTCGGCTATGTGCCGCAAGGGCGGCAGATCTTCCCGCTGCTCACCGTCGAAGAAAATCTGATCCTGGGGTTATCCACGGGAAAAGAACGACTGAAGAAGATACCGGAGTTGATTTTTGAGCTTTTCCCGGTCCTGCATACGATGATCGGCCGTCTGGGCGGCGATCTGTCGGGCGGGCAGCAGCAGCAATTGGCCATCGGCCGGGCCTTGGTGCTACAGCCAAGCCTGCTGATTCTCGATGAGCCCACCGAAGGCATTCAACCCAATATTGTCAAGGAAATCGGGGCAATTATCGATCGCTTACGCATACAGTTGGGCATGACGGTTTTACTGGTCGAGCAGAAACTCAATTTCACCCGGAATGTGGCCGACCGCTTCGCCATCCTCGACCGAGGACAGATAGTAGCCGCCGAAAACATCGAAAAACTCGACAACAACCTGATCCGGAATTACTTAACCGTGTAGTCTTTTAATGGATATGCCGCCCAAGATGTGTATATGGAGAACGCCAATGACGATCACGGATCGACAGCAGGCTGCAGGCATGATGCCATTGTCTGAACCCCCATCTTCTCCCCAGGGTTGGTTGGCGCGCCTGGAACTATCCTTTGCCGAACGCGATGCACTCACCTACCTGCGCACAAACCGCCATACCGGCCCGTTGCGGTTGCAGCGCGTCCTCTATCCTGAAAGTGCGGTCTGTCATGCCTGCATTCTGCATCCTCCCGGCGGCGTCGTGGGCGGGGACCGGCTGGAAATTCATACTGCCGTGGAAGCCAGCGCGTCCGCCCTGATCACCACCCCCGGGGCAACCAAATTCTACCGCAGTGGCGGTGCGCCGGCCGTGCAGGAAAACTATTTGGAAGTGCAAGAAGAAGCCAGTCTCGAATGGCTGCCGCAGGAAAGCATCGTCTACCCGGGCGCCGTGACCACGGTCAGCACCCGGGTAAACCTCGCAAAAGGAGCCTGTTTCATGGGTTGGGAAATTTTGTGCGTCGGGCTGCCCGCCTGCGGACAGCCGTTTGCTACAGGCACCCTTCGGAACACGCTTGACATCCGAAGAGCGGGGCGTCCGCTCTTTGCGGATCGACTGCGCCTCACGGATGCAGACGACAGGCATCGTCCGACCGGTCTGCGTGGCCATTCGGTAAGCGCAATCTTCATCGCGACCGGCTGTAAACCAGATATGCTGACCCCCTTGCGGCAGCTATTCACCATCATCCCGAACACGCTGACCGGCATCACCCTCATGGATGACCTGCTGGTTGCACGCTACCTCGGCGAGTGTTCATCAGAAGCCAAAACATTGTTTCAGGCGCTTTGGACATGGCTCCGTCCATATCTGTCCGGCCGCACGGCCTGTCCGCCCAGGATATGGGCGACCTGAACGAAGCAATGCTTCACAGAAAGGATTCAACATGGAATTGACGCCCAGGGAAAAAGACAAACTGCTGTTGTTCACAGCCGCACTGGTGGCGGAACGGCGCAAAAATCGCGGCCTCAAGTTGAACTACCCGGAAGCGGTGGCCTTTATCAGCGCCGACATCATGGAAGGCGCGCGCGACGGCAAAACCGTCGCCGAATTGATGGCGCACGGACGCACGTTGCTAAGTCGAAGCGATGTGATGGAAGGTGTGCCCGAAATGGTCGAAGACGTGCAGGTGGAAGCCACCTTTCCTGACGGCACCAAACTCGTCACGGTACACAACCCGATCATTTAGAGCCTGTTCATGCAGCCTCGCCCCTTTATCGGGAAACACCATGTAACGCATGTATCACTGGAAAAAACGTGGCGATAACAATCGACAGAATACCGTCACTTTCCACTTTCAACGCTGCCACAGCCAACGCCCAAGGAGAAAATGATGATACCCGGAGAAATCACTACCCAGGAAGGGGAAATAACGATCAACGCAGGGCGGAAAACCATCCGGATAGCGGTGGTCAACACCGGCGACCGCCCCATCCAGGTCGGGTCCCACTACCATTTTTATGAAACCAACCCTGCCCTGTCGTTCGATCGGCCGCAAACGATCGGGTGTCGCCTCGATATCCCCGCCGGCACCGCGGTGCGCTTCGAACCGGGACAACGCCGCGACGTCACCCTGGTACCCTATGTGGGGCGGCGGCGGGTTTACGGTTTCAACGCACGTATCATGGGCGATCTGGAGGCAAAAGCATGACAACGATCACGCGCAAGGCCTATGCGGAGATGTTCGGCCCCACCGTCGGCGACCGCGTTCGGCTGGCCGACACCGATTTGTGGATCCAGGTGGAAGAAGACCGCACTCACTACGGCGAAGAAGTCAAATTCGGCGGCGGCAAGGTGATCCGCGACGGAATGGGGCAAAGTCAGCACAGCTGCGCCGACAGCGTGGATGTGGTGATCACCAATGCGCTTATCCTTGACCACTGGGGCATCGTCAAAGCAGACATCGGCATCAAAAACGGTCGCATCAGCGGCATCGGCAAAGCCGGCAACCCGGATGTGCAGCCAGGCGTCGACATTGTTATCGGCCCCGGCACCGAAGCGATTGCCGGCGAAAAAACCATCGTTACCGCAGGCGGGATCGACGCCCACATCCATTTCATCTGCCCCCAGCAAATCGAGGAGGCCCTGGCCAGCGGCATTACCACCATGCTCGGCGGTGGTACCGGTCCGGCCACCGGCACCAATGCCACCACCTGCACGCCCGGCACCTGGAACATTCACCGCATGCTGCAAGCCGCGGATGCCTTTCCCATGAACCTTGGGTTTCTCGGCAAAGGCAACGCCAGCCTGCCAATCGCCTTGGAAGAGCAGGTCCGTGCCGGCGCCATGGGACTCAAGCTGCACGAAGACTGGGGCACCACGCCCGCGGCCATCGACACCTGCCTGACCGTGGCCGATACGATGGATGTGCAAGTTGCGATCCACACCGACACGCTGAACGAATCCGGTTTCGTGGAGCACACCATGGCTGCTTTCAAAGGCCGCACCATCCACACCTACCACACCGAAGGCGCGGGCGGCGGGCACGCGCCCGACATCATCCGGCTCTGCGGCCTGCCCAATGTGCTGCCCTCGTCTACCAACCCCACCCGCCCCTACACGATCAACACCGTGGATGAACATCTGGACATGCTCATGGTCTGCCATCATCTGGATCCGCGCATTGCAGAAGATGTGGCCTTTGCCGAGTCGCGCATCCGGCGGGAAACCATCGCCGCCGAAGATATTCTGCACGACCTGGGCGCTTTTTCCATGATCGCGTCGGATTCGCAGGCCATGGGACGGGTGGGCGAAGTCATCATCCGCACGTGGCAGACCGCGCACAAGATGAAAGTACAACGCGGCAGCCTGCCCGAAGACACCTCGGAACACGACAATCTGCGCGTCCGTCGGTATGTGGCCAAATATACGATCAACCCGGCCATCGCACACGGCATCAGCCACGCGGTCGGTTCGGTGGAAATGGGCAAACTGGCGGACCTTGTGCTCTGGAAACCAGCCCTGTTCGGCGTCAAACCGCATCTGGTCATCAAGGGCGGCATGATCGCCGCAGCCCCCATGGGCGATCCGAATGCGTCCATTCCTTCGCCGCAGCCCGTGCACTATCGCCCGATGTTCGGCGCTTTCGGCGGTGCCCGACCGGCCACCGCCCTGACCTTTTTATCTCAGGCAGCCATTGATGCGGGCGTCGCGGGTCAGCTTGGACTCCGCACAACAATCGCGGTTGCCAAAAACTGTCGGCACATCGGGAAAAAGAACATGATCCTGAACAATTATTTACCCAACATCGAAGTCGATCCTCAGACGTACACAGTCCGTGCCGACGGTGAATGGCTCACTTGCGAGCCGGCCAAGATATTGCCGCTGGGCCAACGCTATTTTTTGTTTTGATGAAGCCCAGCGCCCCACGCAGGCCGTCAGTTAAAACCATTGTGCGCGAACAGGCGCAAAGCTATGAACTGAATAGGTGTCGATGATGATACGACTGATCAGCAAAATTACCACACGGCGGCAGCCGATGACAACCCTGACATTGCCGTGGGAACAACGGATTCAGAGCCGTTTGCGGGTCACGCTGGACAATGGGGCGCAAGCCGGTCTTTTTCTGGAACACGGCACCGTGCTGCATGACCGAGACCAGCTCGTGTCCGATGACGGCGTTGTGATCGCGGTGCGGGCCGCCGAAGAATCGCTTTCCACCGTCACCAGCGACGACTCGCTGCGCTTGGCGCGGGCCTGCTATCATCTGGGCAACCGGCACACACCCCTTGAGATCTCGACCAATCAGCTTCGCTATCTGCATGACCCCGTGCTCGATCACATGATAAAAGGTCTGGGGCTCGCGGTTCGCCGCAATCAAGCGCCTTTCGAACCGGAAACCGGTGCCTACGCCGGTCAGGGTCACCACCATGACTGACAAGCATATGCAATTGCTGCGGCTCATGCATCTGGTGAGTCCATCCCTGCCGACCGGCGCATACGCCTACTCTCAGGGGCTTGAATGGGCCATTGCCGATGGCTGGATTCAAGACGGACCCAGTCTGCGGGTCTGGCTGGCCGATCTGCTGCAACACACCGTCGCCTATGTGGACATTCCCTTGCTGAGCCGCATGCATGCGGCCTGTCGGTACCGCAACGATACCGCACTGGCCATATGGTGCAACCAGCTGCTGGCCTTGCGCGAGACCCACGAATTGCGTCTGGAAGAGAAAACCCGCGGCAGGGCCATGCTGAAGCTGCTCGAAGGCCTGCACGTACAGCTTTCCATAACGATGCAAACGATCATCGCCGACAGCCAACTGGCCGGCTATGCCATGGCGGCGGCCCATTGGAATATCGAGCTATGCGATGCAGCGACCGGCTATGTCTGGTCATGGCTGGAAAACCAAGTGCTCACCGGCATAAAGACCATCCCCCTCGGTCAGACCGAAGGGCATCAAATGCTTCATAGCCTGGGACCCGACGTGATCGACGCCGTGGCACACGGACTGCGTTTACACGACGATAGCATCGGCGCGTCGAGTCCTGCCCTGGCCATCGCCTCCAGCTGCCATGAAACCCAATACACAAGACTTTACAGGTCTTGAGCGAGGACATCCATGACACCCCACATGCCTCCTCTTCGAATCGGCATCGGCGGTCCCGTCGGCTCGGGCAAAACCGCTTTGTTGGAACGCCTGTGCGTACGCATGCGCGCGCAATATGACATCGCGGTAGTGACCAACGACATCTATACCCGCGAGGATGCCGATTTTCTCATACGTCACCAGGCACTGGATCCGGATCGCATCGTGGGCGTGGAAACCGGCGGATGCCCACACACGGCCATCCGGGAGGACGCCTCCATGAACTTGGCGGCCATTTCCGATCTATGTTTGCGGTTCCCGAATCTGGATTGCATATTCGTGGAAAGCGGCGGCGACAATTTAAGCGCCACCTTCAGCCCCGAGCTGGCAGATCTTTTCATCTATGTGATCGACGTCGCCGCGGGCGATAAGATTCCACGCAAAGGCGGCCCTGGCATCACCCGCTCTCACTTGCTGGCGATTAACAAAATCGATCTGGCGCCCATGGTGGGCGCTTCGCTCACCGTCATGGAAACAGACACCAGGACCATGCGCCGGGACAAACCATTTGTCTTCACTAACATGAAAACAGGTCACGGCATCGACGAAATCGTCGATTTCATCGTAAAAGCGGGCATGCTGGCCGAAAAATCACTTTAGCCCTCAAAACTTGCACGATCGAATCCAATGCCCAAATCCATGGGGCAATAAGGGTGCTGTTATACGGACTTGACCCTGACGCGCTAAATGACCAAAGGTATTAAAATTGCAGCCCCCGATTAGCTGAAATACCACCTTGCCTTCATGGCGCCGAACACGACAGACACTATTTTTTGGCGGTACGTCAAGTGACGTCCTAAATTTCAATGGAGGTGTGTTTCTATGAAAAAAAGAACCATGATGATTCCCGTGATCTGTTTGCTTATGCTCCTGGTCGGGGCTTGGCCGGCCGTGGCTGCCGACGGCGACTCAAAAGCATATGACACCGGCAAAGCCGGCGAAGTGACCAGGAACGGCAACATCGATGGCGAAACCAGCGCTGCAGGGCTATCCAAGCAAGATCAAGAGTTCGTTGAAAAAGCCGCCAAAGGAGGCTTGATGGAGGTCCAATTGGGGACCATAGCCGCTCAACGTGCACGCAGCAGCGAGGTCAAACAGTTCGGGCAAATGATGGTCGACGAGCATTCCAAAGCCAACCAGCAACTGATGGAGATCGCTGCCCAAAAGAATATTCATCTGCCACGGCAATTAGATAGCGACCAGCAGGAAATGATTCAGGATTTTTCCAAAAAATCCGGCAGCGAGTTCGACAGCGAATATATGAACCATATGGTGGATGACCATCAAGAGGATATTGATGTTTTCAAGGAACAGGCCGAGGATGGGCGCGATCCCGCTTTGAAGCAGTTTGCTTCGACGACCGTTCCGAAGTTGGAAAAACATCTTCAAAAGGCCAAGCAGATCGAACAGAAAATGAACGAAAAAAATTAGAAACCTTTTAATTTTAAATGGTATGGCCTCTCCTGCCAGGATAGGTCATATTACATGTCGTCAGTCTCGACAATCGACGGCGATTTCGAAATTCTTCATTTATTCCTGATTATTTATATTGTGTTGGGTCTATAAAAGGGATATACAATTCAGATCAACAAGGGCTCTATAGCAATAGAGCGATTTTTCTGAAGGAACAAATCAGTTGTGCATACAACATCCTCCAGTAAGTTTTGATAAATCTTAAAGAAAGGAGGATGCCATTATGAGTAACGGAACTGTAAAGTGGTTTAACGAGTCAAAAGGGTTTGGCTTTATTCAACAGGAAGCCGGCCCCGACGTATTCGTTCATCACTCAGGCATCAACGCACAAGGCTTTAAGAGCCTTAGCGAAGGTGACAAAGTGACTTTCGATGTGCAGCAGGGGCCCAAAGGGCCTTCAGCTGTCAATGTAACCGTACAATAAGGTTTCATTCAGTTAGCAATAAGGGCACGCCTTTGGCGTGCCCTTTTCTATTAATCCTTCTCGATCTTCAGAATTTCTTAATTTACCCCATAAGCGATCCACACATCCTCACTGTTGCATCCACCAAGGCCAGAATGCGTTCATTCCTGGATTTTTCTCTTCAAGTGCACTTTATTATGTTGATTTTGCGGTGCGTTACTAGCTGGCATGATATTTTTTAGGCTCGGCAGAATGTCAACGGTTGCGCTTACTTGCACCCAGTCTAAAAAAAATCCCCAGAATTTCTCATTTTTATATCAAGAGGCATCTTAGCAAACCGAAATTATACTATTTTTATTGTTGGCATATTTGGTGCTGCAAACAATTTGCTTTACACGCAAGCCGATAACGGCGATGTTCACCCAATGGTTGATTTTGGCCAAGTTTATATTGAAGGTGTATCCTGCGATCATGGTAAAAAAACTTCTTTTATTTTTGACAGCCACCCTGTTCACCGCACTCATTTGCTTAGGGGGCTATAGTTGGTTTTTGTCCAGCACGGTAACCGAACGATTTTCATCCCGGCGTTGGAGTATGCCGTCCAAAGTATATTCGGATACGATGATCCTCTATACAGGTCAACGGCTTAATGTCAGTCTTTTACTCAATAAACTGAAGCGAATTGGATATCGAGAGCGGGAAACGTTACCTGCCCGACAGGGCGAGATTCACATTACGCCAAACAGGCTGCATATTTTTCTTCACGATCTGGAAACGCCTTGGGAAAAAAGACCTGGCTTTCTTGCTTCTGTCGAACTCTCCGCTGGCCATATTTTATCCATGACGCGCAAAGCAGATGGTGAAGATTTACCGATGATCGAAATCGATCCTGAAGAGATCGCCCTTTTCTTCGGCCAAGAGCGTGAACGGCGCCTGCTGGTGTCTATCGAGCAGATCCCTGATTTTTTCATCCATGCGGTTTTAGCCGCCGAAGACGCGCGTTTCTATCAGCATTGGGGCATTGACCCGCTTGGCATCTTACGAGCGCTGGCGACCAACCTGCGCCATGGCAGCATTCGGCAAGGCGGTTCGACAATAACCCAGCAACTGGCTAAAAATTATTTCCTGACACCCAACAGAAACTTGAAACGCAAATTTCAAGAAATGATGTTGGCTTTTATAATGGAGTTAAAGTTTTCCAAAGATGAAATTCTGGAGATCTATTTAAATGAAATATACCTCGGGCAAAAAGGTTCGGTCGCCATTAATGGCATCGGCGAAGCGGCCAGATTCTATTTCGGAAAACCGATACAAAACCTTTCATTGTCAGAAGCAGTTGTCATTGCCGGCCTGATAAAAGCCCCGAATGCTTACTCTCCGTATGTGAATACAAAAGCCTGCCATGCGCGTAAGAATATGGTTTTGAAAGCGATGGTGCAAAAAGGTTATCTAACCAATGAAGAATATTCAGCAGAGCAAGACAAATTCATCGAACCGGTGGGATATACCCAATATGGTAAAATGGCACCCTATTTCATCGATTATCTCAGTAATCAGCTAATGGCGTTGTACCAACCGGACGATTTGTCCTCCCTGGGGCTTTCCATCTACACCTCTTTGGATTCACAGGTTCAAATGGCCGCCGAAGAAGCGCTCCAGAATGGATTGGGTCGCCTTGAAAAAAGTTTATCCGCTCTCAAGCAAGCATCGACTGCCAAACTGCAAGGGGCGATAGTTGTGTTGCAACCCAAAACTGGGCACATCCTCGCTATGGTGGGCGGTCGAAATTATGACGACAGCCAATTCAACCGAATCACTCAAGCCCGCCGCCAACCCGGAAGCGCATTCAAACCCTTTGTATTTTATACAGGGCTGGATACGTTTACACCCATTAGTTTGCTCTCCAACCAGCCAAAGATTTATAAGGTTGACGGTAAAGATTGGAAGCCGAAAAATTTTCAAAAAAGTACGCCACAGAGCGTCACAGTCCGCTACGCCATTGAAAACTCGTACAATCTGGCCACCATCGATCTGGCCGTTCAAGTTGGCCTTGCGCGAATCATTGAGACGGCGAGAGGTTTTGGTTTCTCAACCCCTCTTGACCCATACCCATCCTTGGCATTGGGAGCTTTCGAAGTGATTCCTCTGGAGCTTGCGGGCGCATACGGTGTCTTTGCCGCTGAAGGCGTTTTTGCGCACCCCTTGGCTTTGAAAGCGGTAGCAAATGAAAACGGCGATTTACTCGAACAGCGCCATTTGGCTATCGAACAAAAGATCACTCCCCAAAAAGCCTTCATGATGAATGCTTTGCTAAAAGGGGTGGTCGAAAACGGTACAGCGCGCTCGATCATTACCAGTGGGTTTCATTGGCCTGCGGCTGGTAAAACCGGAACCACCAATGACAATAGGGACGCATGGTTCATTGGGTATACACCGGACATCCTCGCGCTCGTGTGGGTCGGTTTTGACAATGGCGATTCGATTCACGCGACGGGGTCCACTGCCGCCCTTCCGATCTGGCTTGAACTTATGAATGACATCCCCCACCATATTTCCGGAAGTCAGTTCAGAGAACCGGCTGGCATCGTCAAACGACCGATCTGTGGCGATGCCGGAAATCCAGTAGTATCGTACGCATGCAGCAATCCTTTTGAAGAGTATTTTCTGCAAGAGAACGCTCCCGAAGCCCCGCCCGTCCACAGTAGGGGATTGCACTATATCAAAGGGATTTTTAAAGGGATAACCACGATTTTTAAGGAACGATGATTTGAAAAAAATTACCCTGTTGGCAATGATAGTTGTTATGCTTTCAGGATGCGCCGCAGGACCCCGCGTTTTGACGCCACGGGAGAATGCCGCAGCGCGCCTCACACGCCAGGGCACGCAACTCTTGGAAGTTGGAAAACCAGATAGCGCCATACGTATGTTTGAGCAAGCCATTGGTCTGGACCCCAGCAACGGCCAATCTTACTACTATATAGCGCAAGCCTGGCTTGCCAAAGGAAACGTGAAGGAAGCACAAAAATTCAACAACCTGGCACGCAATTATCTTGAAAAAGATCTGGTTTGGGCAAGCCGGGTGGCACAACAGGCTGGACAGATAGCGGGCCGGTCCAAATAGATGTGTTTTTGTTGTTAAGTATTTTTAACTGTGTACACATGTATCATACGCCCCAGGCTGGCCAAAAGGGGGCGATTCTCGTCTATATTTTAAGTCTTGGCGGGGGGGTGGTGCATATCATAGGTCGTTTTATGTTTTGCTGCAAAGAGGGAGCAAGGTTCGTGGTCGGATGACCTTGGCCCCCTCTTTCTGTTCATAATTCGGGCGCCTGCCAGAAAGCCCCCCGGCCTTGAAGGGCGCCGACAAATTCTATTAAATAGTCATGCATGTGGGAAGCGTAATCCGGATCCAGGCGCCGGGTAATAAAACTGCCCGAAATGGATGCGAACAGCTAAAGGATGAACAAGGTCTGTAGGAATTTTTAGACCATTAACGTATGGATTGGGATGGAGTCGATTCTGTATTTAACCGATGCCCCTGAATCCTTCATGACGATGTCCGCACCGACTTTAGCAGCATCGGATAAATTGGTGGGGATGATCGTGTCTGAATGGTTCCCAGGATCTCGAATCCGTTTCTTTGATACAGCGGGATATTGGTTCGATTCAAATGGACGCAAAGCCCGGTGCTTTTTTTAAAAGTAAACATGAATTATAGACGTTCCCCGACTTGCGTGCAGGCTTCCGAGACACTATTTTTGGGGATATCCGGTTTCTGTACCCCTCATCTCGCCAACATGCAGTTGAGCCAAATCAGCTTCTCCACTTGCCGTCAGGTGGTGCCCGGGGCCATTCACAACAAAAGAGGAGGAATTTATCATGCCTACATATATTACCCTGGTTAACTTTACCCCCAAAGGAATCGAAAACATAAAGGAGAGCCCAAAGAGGCTTGACGCGGTTAAGGAAGTGATTCAAAGCTTCGGGGGCGAACTCAAAGGATTCTATCTTGCAATGGGCCGCTATGACGTCGTTTTCATTTCAGAGGCGCCCGATGATAAAGCGGTGGCGAAGGCGGCTCTGGCGATCGGATCTCGTGGCGCTGTAAAGACTGAGACTTTGCGGGCTTTCAATGAAGGTGAATACCGCGAAATCATTAATGCCCTGCCTTAGTCCGCGATAAAAACGAGATTACCGATGCTCAGGTTGCACTACTACAACGTAATGAAGGGTTCGAGTGGTTCCGGCATCACCTATAGAAAAGGGGGGACGATGCGTTCCCCCACTGCCTGAACTAAAAAGTTAAAGGCCCCCAGTACCCCTGTGGCGCATAACCGCCTTGCGCCATAAGCTTTCGAGGCCCGGCCGCACATTTTGGACTAAGCGTGCCTAACCTTGCGGCACCCGCGGACCGGGCACCGTACACCAGGGATGATCCAAAGCCCGTAAGCATAAATACTATGCGTTAATTAAATCGCCTACCCGATTTCAGGGTCAATTCGATCAATGGTATTTCCCAGGTATTTGCTTTTAAACGCAACCGGTATTCTTCCTTGCTGCTATCGGCAAACCATTGAATCATTCCGATGACCCGCGCCTCTGCAATGTCTTCTAATTTCCCGACCCACTGGTTAGTGCCTTTTGCGGATAATTTGGCTATGCAGTCACCCGTCTTGGTTTGCAGCTCGATGCCGGAACCAATGACAACCAAGCGCAGCGAATCACCTGCGAAGATCCGGGCCAGTCGTTTGTGAAGCTCATGATCTTCCGGGAACCTGCCTGCATAGCCCAAGTAGATATCGGACAAGCTCAATATGTGGTAGCTTCGACAAATCGCCTCCAAGCAGGACCCCTGACCGGAGAGCATACTTCTGCTTAACAGCCACTCCCCTTTCAATACCGAAGTGAACGGATTGCCCTGCTGCTCCATTTGCAGCAAACAAAGGGTCTCTTTGGCCCGGGTCATGCCCACGTAGAGCAGCCTGCGCTCTTCTTCCTGTCTTTTGCTGTCATTTGGCAGGCGCCAGTCCCCATCCAGAATGAATACATGGTCAAATTCCAACCCCTTTGCGCCATGAATGGTGCACAAGATAACGCCCTGGCCGATCGCCTTCTCATGCTTTTGCTCGGCTATCGCTTCGTACAGCCAATCGATAAAATAGGAGACCGGCAGTTCTGTATCAGCGGTTTCGCTCTGGTACTGCAAATGCAGATCTTCCAGCATGGCTGACCAGTGGTTCGGCGGTCCATCCGTGGCGCAGCGTCCCGGCAGATAATCTACCAGTGTCGAGGCTCTGCGGATCTGTTTTTCAATCGCTTTCAAATCCGATAAGAATTTAGACACTTCGCGCACCCGATGCAGGGGCAAACCACTCTCCAGACTCACTCGCACCGGAACCTTTTCGTTTTCCAGAAAAGCACGCACGATATCCAGCGTCGCCCGGGTACGCCCCAGAACGGCAAAACGCGCCCAGTCCAAGTCGGGATTCAATGATTTCAAACGCGTCATTTCATCGAAAACGGCCTGCGCCTGATGGTATGGACTTTTAACGATCAGGCGCTGCACGCGGCCTTGCCCCAAAGGATCGCGCTGCGCCCATGCCCCACCGTTCGGGTCCGCCTTTCTCTGGCGGTTGATGCGTATGGGGTGTTCATGTTTCATGCGATCGCGGTTATGGGCAATGAGCTGGTTGGCCGCAAGAATAATATTGGCGCTGGAGCGGTAGTTTTCTACCAGGTAGACCGAGGCGCACTTATAGTCTTGCTGAAAGTGCTTGATAAATTCCACGTTGGCGCCTCTGAAGGCATAAATATTCTGGTCGTCGTCACCGACGGCCATGATCGCAAGACGCCCATCACCGTCCTCCAGTGACCTGCCGGCGATGGCGGAGACCAGATCGTACTGGTCCTGGTCGATGTCCTGATATTCATCCACCAGAATATGACTGAACCCTTGCAGTAAATGCTCGCGCATTTCGTCCGGATCCAGCCCGGGAATCTCCTTCTCGCCTCGCAGCAGCGCGACGGCATCCTTGATCAGACGATCGAAATCCAAGCTCTTGGCCCTTTGCCCTTCCATAAGCTCGCGCAGGGAGACGCCCGCCAAGCGCATGGCAGCGCCATGGTACGTGGCCACGGTGACGCCGCGGGCATCCTGACCCACGAGCGCAATGAGGCGCTTGCGCAGCGCCACAGCCGCATTGTGGTTGAAACACATAACGAGGATGCGATTGGCCGGAACACGTTCGACCCTCAGAAGATAGGCGCAGCGATGGACCACCACGCGGGTCTTGCCCGCACCGGGACCGGCCAGCACCAGCTGATTGGACTGCACCGGGCTGCCGACAATCCCGATCTGAACCGGGTGGTTGAGGCTTTCGACGATTTGGCGGTAAGATTCCATGCTGGTGGCCCGGTCGAGAATTTTCTGGCGGCCGGCAAAATACTTCTTGATGAAATCGCCGCGCGGCATGGAAAAATAGTCCAACATGAGACTGATGGCGCGGGCGACTCTTTGCAGGGCAAGATTGGCATATTCCACGATGACATGAATTTGAAAACGACGTTCCCGATAGTGCAGCGCCAGCGGCTTGAAATCTCCCGCTGTGTATTGGCGGCGACGGTCGAAGGGGGTCAAGCGAATGGTCATTGCCTGCCGAAAAACGGCCAGCCCGTTTTGCAGGGTAATGATCTTATGCTCATGCAAAAACATCAGCGCCCGATCGATGGCCGCAAGGGGTTTCTGTAGTTTGGAATGCAAAAAGAGGTCGTGCCGGATGGCAGCGGCCAATTCATCGACACTGAACTCGATCAGCAACTCGCCGGCCGTGCCTTGCGGCGCACTGGGCAAAGCGGTTTTGGCTTTTTCCACCAGAAGCCCGGCAATGACTTCGGCCACACTGCGCCGCAGAGACGCTGTTTCAAGGACAGCGCTCCAATTGCGCCGCAGAGCGACTCGAAAACGGTTCCGCCCAACGTGCTGCAAATCGATGCTTCCGTAGGAACCGGCCAGCCCCTTGCCGTCCTGCGTCAATCCTTTCACTAGATTGCGCAGCGTCACCGGGTTGCTCTCTTCGCCTTCATTTTGCAGGCGCTGGTTCAGGCGATTGATGTCCAGATCCAGCCAGCTGTTGAGTTCAGCCTCCGGGGCCTCTTCCTGCAACAGCTTCAGCAGGCGCACCTCCAGGCAGCCGACTTGCTCCAAAAGCTTGAGGGCGCTTTTCTTTCCCTTGCAACACACAAACGCCGACAGCAGCATACTTTCGTCCAGCAATCCCGCGTCGGCCATTTCATGCATGGCATAGATCACCATCTGCGCGGGCGAGAGCCCACTGCTCTGCGTCAGTTCTTCTATCGCCCGCTTGCTGGAAAAAAGCTGTTCGGCAATATCGTCGGCGCTCAGGCCTTTGTCCCCGCGCGTGTTGAACAAAACACGCAGAATTCCCCGCCATAACTGTTGTACGGGAAGCGTCAGGTTCAGGCGTTGGATGACCAGTTCGGCCTCTTCGACGGTTTTCACCAGAGGTTTGCCCTGAAACACCTGCGTCAGGTTCTGGTTGCGCTCCAGAAATTCGGCGCGCTCCAGCCAAGATACCGCCGTGCGCACTTTGGTATCATTGCCGCGATCGCCCTTTTCGAAGAGCTCGGCCAGATCTTCATCGCGCAGCAGTTCCTGGGTGGTAATGACGATCTCATTGTCCTTGTTCTTTTTGCTGCGCCGCAGGCATTTCAGGATTCGCTGGATTTCATCTTTTCCGATCTCGGATATGGCGCTCATTTGAAATTGGGTTTCGGCATCGTCGGCCGCATACAACAGGATGCAATGGGCCGGTGCCAGATCGCGTCCGGCGCGGCCGGCCTCCTGCAGGTAGTTTTCCAGCGATCCCGGAAGATCGTAGTGCAGCACCAGCCGGATATTGCTTTTGTCGATCCCCATGCCAAACGCATTGGTGGCGCAAATCACCGCAATCCGGCCATCCACAAATTCCTCGATGATGCGCCGTTTCTCATGGGCTCCCAAGCCGCCATGGAAAGCGTCGGCCGGCAAACCTTTCTGAACCAGATAATCGCGAATCTCTTCGGTGGTCTTTCTTTTGGCCGCATAGACGATCGCGCAGGCGGGCGCGTCGCCTTGTAAATGCTGTTGAACGATGGCAAACGTTTGCGCGAGTTTTTCCGGAACGCTGACCGGCACAATGTCAAAATGCAGGTTGTCGCGCTCGACACCCCCCTCGAACAAGCGCAGCGTCTGCTTCAGTTCCGTTTCAAAATAGTCGCTAATCTCTTCGATCACATCCCGCTTGGCCGTGGCGGTGAAGCAGGCGATCGACGGCAATTCAAGATGCTGTTCGTGGCACAGCTCGCGAATGAAACGCGCCGCATACAGGTAATCGGGCCGGAAATCATGGCCCCATTTTGAAAAGCAATGCGCCTCATCGAACACCCAGCAGCCAATCTCGCGCAGGGTCAACACCTGTTTGACCGACCGGCTGCGCAGTTGCTCGGGAGAAATGTACAAAATGGCGATATCCCCCATGCGCACGCGCTCCATGACCTCCCCCCGTTCGGGCGGCGTCAACAGACCATAAATCGCCGCGGCAAAGGGGGTCCCGGTATTTTTCACCAGGTTGTCCACCTGGTCTTTCATCAAGGCCTGCAAAGGAGAAATCACCACAGTCAGCAAACCGCGGCGCATATGGCGCGCCAAGGCAGGCAACTGATAGCACAGGGATTTTCCGCCACCCGTCGGCAAGATCGCCAGCAGGGGCTTGTCTTGCATGCCTTCAAGGGCCACCGCCCGCTGCAGGCTCTCACCCTCCCTGGTCCGGGGCACGCCCCGAAAGGCATCGAAGCCGAAAAAGCGCTTCAGCTGGAAATCGGGATCATGGGTCTGCCGGCAATACGGACACCCTGGATCGCCGCACGGGATGTCGCGCAATGCGCGCAAAAATGGCACCATTTTGGGAAACTGGTACCGGGTCCATGGCGGGAGCACTGAATTTGAGCCCGCCACCCGCAGCCAGGCAAGTCCATAGGCGGCTTCCGGTGATGCGGTCACCGCATGGCCGATGGCCGCATACGCCTGCGCCACCCCCTGCGGGCAGACCAGTCCAGCGGTCAATCGGATGAATATCTCCCGCGCGTGGCCATCGTCCGCGATCCGGCCGTCCGAGATCATTCTGAGCACCGCAGCCAGCCCCGATCCGCTAAAGCCGTTGAACAGGCTGTTCTGAAAACAGAAGGCGTAAAACGCGATCAACTCTGGGCAATGCGCGCCCTGCTGCAAAAAGCTGTCCCACTGATCCGCGAACACCGACAAGGCCAAGCGCACATCTTCCAATGGGTCACTCAACGATGAGCGCACCAGTTTGTAGTCCTTTACCAAGCGGTGATAGGGATTCTGGGGAAACGCCAGCGGCGACAGGTACAAGGTATCGATGACCGGAAGCCTGAGCAGTCTCAACGCAGGGGCCATCGCTCTGAGATACGGCAGATCGAAACCGAAAATATTATGGCCCAATATGTAGTTGGCCTGGCTGCCAAAGGCATCCAGCTCGGCCAGCGCCTTAATAGGGTCTGTTTTGCCCTGCCACTCGAAGGTTTGCCCTTGGTACAGGGCACCGATGCGACGGATTTTTTGGCCGTCTTTTGTGATTTCGAGATCGAGGGATAATATTTGGGCAAGGAAACGATCCCATGGATGACTGGCGTTTGGAGGAGATCCGAATTTGACAACGTGAGATGCCACAGCAACTCCTATAGCAGTGGGCTGAAGTCGAAAACACTACGCATTGAGTGCGCAATGTCATCATTTCGATCAGTGTCGGTTCTGAATATCGTGTGACGCGCTATCCCTGGGTAAATACCATGCTGCAACGCACCGGGGGCGTCTATCGGTGCTGCTCGTAACATGAAAACATCCTAATATAATTCAGTGCATGTGGAAACGCATTAATGCGGTACAGACGCTTAATCGAAGATTCGTTTTTATATTCTGCCGCGCCCTGAACTATGGGGCTCACCTGCAATATGGCTATAATTTAAAATAATTTTTGGTTGACAAAAGTTAACAACGATATTACCCATAGTCCATGGAAAAAAAGCTTAATATCAAACGCATTGCCCTGGCGATGGAAACGCTCGGGCTCAATCAGGCAAGCCTTGCTAAGCAGATTGCGGTATCCAGGGCGATCGTCTCCTTATGGTTCAAAGGCGACAAGTTTCCCAGGCCGGACAAGCTGCTCAAATTGGGGACAACCCTTCGCCTGCCCTTTCAGGATCTTGTTGAAAAATCGGTCACCTCGCAAGAACCTGTCGTTGCGTTCAGGAAAAAGGCTTCCCGAAAAACAAAAAACAGCCATTTGGCCAAAGCCAGGGAGATGGGGCAGTTACTGGAATTGTTGGTCCCTTTCATTCCCTATGATCGCATGTTCGAACCGCCGGCGCTGAAATCACCAAGTTCGGAATATGCATTCATTCAAAAAGCGGCGCAAAGCATCCGCCAAGAGATGGGGGTGGAAAGCCATAGACCGATCGAGTTTGATCTGCTGGTTCGGAAGATCAACGACTTTGAGGTCATCCTGATTCCGGTGTTTCACGGCGACAAAGAGAACCATGAGAATGCACTGCATATCTACCTGCCATCTTCCAACACGACGTGGATCTACCTCAATCTGGACGCCTATGTTCATGACTTCAAATTCTGGATGGCCCATGAATTGGGGCATGTGCTTTCCCCCTCACTGCGCGACGACGCGGCCGAAGATTTCGCGGATGCATTTGCCCAGGCGCTTCTGTTCCCGGAGGACCTGGCCGAGAAGGCGCATGCTTCCTTAAGCAGAATCAGAGAGAAATCCAAACAAGTCAAAAAGATCATGGATATCGCGGCCGCTCTGGCCATATCCCCCATCACGGTATACAAGGCCGTGAACAATTATGCCGATGAAAACGGCCTGCCGCCAATCGATTTGGATCGCGTCCTTTTTGCGGCAACGACCAATCTTTGCAAGAGATGCGCGAAGATGACCGATCATTTGAAGCTCAAGGGGGCAGCGTCGGTGACCGAGTATATCGACATTACCAAAAAGGTATTCCACAGCCCATTCTTCGATATCCTGAAAAAGTTTTTGGCGAACCATGAGAAATCGTCTGGATTCATTCAATCCATTCTGGACTGTTCACTGCTGGATGCCAAGGAGATTCATGCGGGGTTGGTTGGTTAAATGGCCAAGCATATTATCCTGCTGGACAGCAATGTGTATCTGCGGATAGCGAACAGCTTCCACCCTCTGCTGCATGAGACCTTTGGAGACAAAGGCTATATCCTGTATTTGATCCCGGAATTCCAAAAGGAGTTCAACAAGAATCCTCGTCTGAAGAACAAATTCGGCTGGGTCAACGAAACGGAATATGTAGAAAATCGAAAGACCCGCCTGCGGATTCCCAGAGAACGAGCCGAACAGATCGAGATAACCTACTCATACCTATGGAATAACAACATCGGCGAAGGCATCGGCGCATCCCGAGTGGACGTGAGGGCGCTGTCTTACGGAGCGGTGCTCAAAGTACCCGTCGTAACCGATGATCGCGACATGGCCCGATTGGGTCAGACTTTTGATATCGAGATCTGGGGCCTTCTCGATCTGCTGAAGATCATGCACGCAGCCCACCGGATCGAATGGAAGGAAATCCAAAGCCTTTTAGATTATCTCGAATACATTAAAGATCTTCCTTACCCTTCCTTTAAAAGATTGGTTATCAACGCGTTTAAAAAGGGTGGATAGTGCGTAAGGTCCCTGGTCTGAAATTAGGCGACAGCTTTCTCGACGATGGCATCGGCCAATTGAAATTGGGTGGTTCGGGCGGCGTTCAAGCGGGCTTTGAGCTCGTCGCACAGCGCCATGAGTTCATCAACTTTGGCGACGATGCGGCGTTGCTCGTTGATAGGGGGTAAGGCTACAACTAACGATCGAATTTGCTCCCTTGAAACATTCTTCATTGAGCTACTCGTTCCTCCAGCTACTTTTGCATAATATTCACGGGAATACTGGCTGCTATTCGCGAGATTGATGAATTCGGCACTGGCATGAGATGAAAAAATGAGGCGAATAGTCTTGTCACTCAATAGTAATCTTGGCGGTGGATCTTTTGGAACAATGACAGCGCGAGCCACGAGTTCAGAAGTGTTAGCCCTCGAAATTAGAAAGTCTCCAGGCATTACCTCATACTCTGGCCTTAGCTCCATGTTTGAAGGTAATGCCTTATTTTCATCCGGGTTGAAATGCCCCCAAGTAACTGCACTTACTTTTAGAACCCCCCAACCTTCGCCGTCTCTCGGCATTGATTCACATTTTGGGCTCCAACCTGCTTCTGATTTTAAAGCGAGCCCATCTAACCTCACCCATACCCACCCCTTCGGCAACTCAAACGGCTTTTTATCCTCTTCAATTCCCGGCAAAGGTTTTTCTTTCTTGATTTTGCCTTCTTTAATGAGGCGTTTTTTTTCTTTTGCGATTTTTTCCAGCAGCACGCTGGCGGGTTCATCATTGGGGTCTTGGGGCACGAGTTTGCCCATGACGGCGAGTTGGAGGAGGGTTTGTTTGAGCTGGTCGATGCTCTGTTCGGTGGTGAAAAGGGTGTCGAAGTGGACGGCGATGCGTTGCCAGGCTTGGACAAATTCTTTTGGATCGGCGGCCTGGGTGAGAGTGGCGAGCAGGGTGTCCACCAGGGTTTGGTGGGTGTCGTTGCTGTCGGTTTGCTGCTGCTCCAGTTGGTCGCACAGGGCCATGAGTTCATCGACTTTGGCAACGATGCGGTGTTGCTCGGCAAGGGGCGGCATAGACAGCACAATGCAATTCATCTTGGCTTGATTCATCTTCGGCTGCGCAGTCCCTGTGACATAAGGCGCCAAAGAAATGGCATTAATATGGAGGCATATAAAATGCAAAAGCTCCTCTGTCAGCCCATCGATTACATGTGCATGATTGTTGACCCAATATTTACCTCGTGCGATAAAAGCAATAGGTGTAGAACGATTTAACAGATTCGCGCCATCCTCGCCAATTAATAAAAGCGGTTTATTACTTGAATTTTGCACCTGAAATCTGACAGAAGGTGGAAACCACCTGGGAACCTTTGCTATGATGGGGGTTACGAAGCCAACCCATTATAAGCAGGAGGTACCCAGATGGTAAAATCCACAAAATCA
>Ga0209643_1000180_pt1 | contig 151618 bp, 139 predicted proteins | sample AutmiccBRH37_all_FD_187383 | JGI IMG/M metagenome (GOLD analysis project Ga0209643, IMG submission 187383) | Deep subsurface microbial communities from Mt. Terri, Switzerland - Autotrophic microbial communities BRH/37_all (SPAdes) (version 2) | ecosystem: Environmental > Aquatic > Deep...
ACCAACCGCTTCACGCGGTTCAATCATGCGCAGCAGAATCGTTCCGGCCTGAAGACCGAGTTCGATGTGCCGGACGCCTATGACAAGTATCTCACCATCCAGGCCATCCGCAGACTGGGTAGCTGAGGAGGGGATCTGCGGCCCCGCCCCGCGAAGCGGCCGGGACCGCAGATTCTCGAACTGATCGAAAAGCGAGCGCGGGGAGGTGGCAGGCGCTGTTCGGTGACTGGGGGATCTGGTTCCAAAGATTGAGTGGTTGTCTACAAACATAACAAGAGCAAGAGGGTGACTTTCCATGAGTAAACGCTTTGTGTCCCGGGTTGCCGGGAGCTGTGCCCTGTCTGGACTTCTGTTCGGCATCCCGACTGCGGCGGCCTTCGATCTCCAGGTTTCCGGCTTTATCCGCCAGGAAGCGGCCTACCGCATCAGTGGCGACCCCAACCCCTTTCTGCGCGGCAGTGCCTTTGCCGTCGGCCAGCTCGACAACACGGTGCGCGGCAACCCGGTGGCCGAGGCCACTTTTGCGGCACTGACCGGGCAGGATGTCACCGACCCGTCGAGCTGGATGCTGCCGCCGGCGCAATTCGTCAAGGAGGACTTCAACAAGGACGAGCGCTGGAACCTGATGGCGACCCGCGCGGAGGTGGATTTCGACTTCAGGATCAACAACCGGTGGTCTGGGCTCGTGAAGGTGCGCGGCTACTACACCGCCGACGTCATCGACGAGTTCGGCAAGCCGAATAACTTCGAAGTCAACATGAGCGGGGTGAACGGCGATTGTGGCAACCGCCTGGAAATCTGCGATCGCAATTACATGATCGATCTGCCCTCGGCCTATCTGGATTACCAGAATGGTCCGCTGTGGGTGCGGGTTGGGCAGCAGCAGATCGCCTGGGGTGAGGCGATCTTCTTTCGGGTCGCGGACGTGCCCAACGGCCTCGATCTGCGTCGCCACTCGTTCCTGGATTTCGCTTCCGAGGAATATGCCGACGAGCGGGCTGCGGCTCCCGCGATCCGCATGAGCTACAACCTGACACCGGACTGGGAGATCGAGGCCTTCGCGCAGATGTTCCAGCCCACCATCCACCCCCGGCCCGGGACGCCCTATGCGTTCATCAACTCGCCCTATGCCATCCGCGACGATATCGGTTTCGACAACTTCGAGGATTTCATCAACGGCGGTATCCGCCTGCAGGGCCAGTTGGGTAATCTGGGCCTGCAGTTCTTTGCGGTGAGCCGCCACAATCCGGACCCGGTATACAAGTGGGGTCCGGGAGGGCAGACCGCACTCGACGCCCAGTTTGGCGAGATCAATGGCCAGCTGTTCTCGGGGCAGGTGTTTCGCGCCTCCGGCCTGCCCGGCAGCCCGCAACCCGATAATGCCGGCACGCTCAGCTCCTTCGACTGGATGCAGGGCGCCGCACTTTCCGGACTGGACGGCGTCGAGGCGCTCAATGTGCTGGGCCGGGATTTTCCCTTTATCGGCGGTTTCCTGAGCTCTATCGCCGGGGTCAGCTCGGCGCTGGATCCGACCGGGGCCGGGCTGCTGCCCAATGCCGACATCGCCAATGGCATCTGGGCCACCAACTTTCAGGAGGCTGCGCCCATCTTCGATCTGTTCTTCTCGATCCTCGGGGATCTGGACGCCGATATCATCTCCATGTATCCGGCGGAGAACGTCTTCGGCGGCGGGTTCAACTATATCTTCTATGCCGAGCCGGATACGCTACTCGACCAATTGGTGGTGCGCGTCGAGGCCAGCTATACCCCGGATCGCAAGTGGACCAACAATGTTTCTCGGGATCCCATCGAGGAGGACGAATGGATCACCGCGTTGGCGCTGGAGAAGTACCATCGATTCTCGCAGCGCTTTCCGGCCACCTTCTTTTCCTTCCAATGGATGCACAAATCCGAGAGTGATTTCGTGGGGCGCCATCTGAGCACCATCGGCGGTACCGCGACCCGGGGGGCCAGTGGTGGTGAGCAGAACAATGGCTGGGATGGCTTGGCGTTTGCTTTCCAGCAGCCGTTTCCGAATCTGATCTGGCGCTTCGATTTCGCGATGCTCTATGATCTGAATGGTGGCCACCTGATCCAGCCGGCGGTGCGCTACAAGCCCAGCGCCGAATGGACGGTGGAGGCCTTTGCAACCTTCATGCACAGCAAGGACACGGCGGGCATTTTCGGGCCGCTGGAGTGGGGCGACGAGATCACCCTGCGAGTCGGCTATCAATTCTGACCGGGCGCGGGATACCATCAGGCCGGCGCCGGGCGCCGGCCTTTTTTATCCCTGCCCGGAGTGGCTTTACATGGTGCGGGCCCTGGTGCCTGATTGACGATCGAGTGGTAAGCACATGCAGTTGATCGAGTTGGGCGGCCCTGTGGTGGTTGCGCTGTTGCTGTTGTCGGTGGCCGGGCTCACGGTATTCCTGTTCAAGTCGGTCCAGTATCTGGGCTACAGCCGCGGGCGCTTTCGTCGCGCCGAGGGCCTGGTGAACGCGTGGATCGCCGGCGCTGCAACACAGCAGGCGCCGCGCGCGGGAGCCAATCCCTACCTCCGGCTGCTGGTTGCCGGTATGGACTGGCTGGATCAGGGCATCGATCCCGGCCAGGTCCGCGATGAGCTGACCCGCCAGGGCCAGATGGTGCTCGCCCGGGTCAACAGTCTCAACGGCTTTGTCGAGCTGGTCGCCTATCTGGCGCCCCTCGGTGGTCTGCTCGGCACCGTACTGGGCATGATCGACGTTTTTCAGGGACTGGCCGATTCCGCGACTTCGGGCTCCCAGACCGGGGCCCTGGCCAGCGGCATCTGGGAGGCGCTGCTGACTACCGTGGTCGGGCTCTGTGTCGCCATCCCCTTTACGCTGATGCATGCGCTACTCGAAGGGCGCGCCAAGCGCATCCGTATTCGCATGGAGGATCAGTTGTCGCGGTTGTTTACCGCCGATCTCTACCGGGCCGGCAATGCTGTCTGATTCCCCCAGAGTCCGGCTTGCGTCCGCCGGTTCCCGGCGTCCGCATCGCCTGGGTCTGACCCCGCTCGCCGACCTGGTTTTTATCCTGCTGATCTTCTTTATCCTCGAAACGAGCTTCGTCGAGTTTCGCCAACTCGATTTCCAACAGCCGCAACCCCGGACGGCGGTCGAGTCCGCGGGGCAGGGCGAGCAGTCTCCGGCTGGCCAGGAGCCGGAGGTGCTGGAGATTCAGGTGTTCGCCTCCGGCAAACTGTGGCTGGCTGGACAAGCTCTGTCCACGGATCGGCTGGCGGAATATCTGCAGGCTCGGAATCACGACCCCCAGACCCTGGTCCTGGTCAACAGCGAGCCGACGGTGCCGGCACAACTGCTGGTCGATGTCCTGGATGAACTGCATGACGCGCAACTGGCGCGGGTGCTGGTCCGCGAGCTGGGGTCCGAGCGTGATTGACCTGGACGAGGGGGCTCACACCCGGCGGCGCGCCGACAACATGCTGCCGGCCATCAATGTGATCTTCCTGCTGCTGCTGTTCTTCATGGTCGCGGGCAGCGTCACAGAGGGCTTCGCGCGGAATATCTTTCCGCCCCGCTCGCACAGCTCGGCGCCGCTCTCGGCCGCGGCCGAGGAGTTTGTGCTGTCGCCCGGTGGTGGTGCCCTGCAGCTCAATGGGCGGTCGGTGACGGTGGCGGACTGGACGGCCGAATTGGCCCGAGACGGGATACCGGTACCGCGGGTGGTGCGCCTGCGGGCGGATGCGCGGGAGCCGGCCGGCCGGATCATCGCTCTGCTCGACGCCTTCCGCGATGCCGGTGTTGCCCGGGTCGGGCTGGTCACCCTGGGCGAGGCGGGGGGAGGCCGCCCGGCGGCACCGTGAAAGGGTTGCGTTCCCTGACCCTGTGGCTGGCGCTGCTGGCGATCTCGGTAGTCGTTCACGGCATTCTGTCCTGGCGCGCGTCCCTCCCGGTGTCCGCGCTGCTACAACGGCCGCCGGCGCCCGAGGTGCCGGTGGATATCCAGTTGGCGGATGAGCCGCCGCCCCGGGAAGAACTGGTGTTCGAGGAACGGATCGATTTCGAGCCACCCGAGGTGCTGGTGCCCACCGCCGCCGTGGCGCCACCGCCGCCCGACGTGGACTTGGCGATGCGCGCCGCCGCCGGCGGCCTGAGTCGCGGTACCACCCTGCCCCAGGTGCCCAATGCGGTGCTCACTGCGGGCATGGGCAGCGCCGGATTCGGCGCCGGGGTGGGCACCGGGCTGAGCCGCTCGATGCAGGGTTTCGCCGCCTATGTGCAGGGCCTGCGGGAAACCGGCCTGGACGTGGTGTTCGTCATCGATACCACGGGCTCCATGGACTGGGTGCTGGACGAGGCCCGGGTGCGGATGATCGACATCGTCGACGCGGTGCGCCTGCTGGTGCCCATATCCAGGTTCGGGGTGGTCGCCTACCGGGACTATGACACCCCGGGTTATGTCACCCAGGTACGCTCGTTGACCTTCAGCCTCACCAAGCTCAATGCCTTTCTCGATGCACTGACGGCGGAAGGTGGCGGCGATCACCCGGAGGCAGTGGCCGCGGGGATCCAGGCGGCGGTCGAGCGGGCCGACTGGCGCCTCGGCGCCCGCAAGGTGATGGTGCTGATCGGCGACGCGCCGCCCCATAGGGGCGAGCTCGACAAAGCACTGCGTCTGGTGCGCAAGTTTGTCGCCGACAACGGCCAACTGTCGACCCTGGACGTCTCCCATGAGTCCAACCCGGCGCTGATCGAGGCGGTGGTGGGCAGGCCGGTGGATCACAATATCTTTCGCAACCGGCCGATCTACGACTTCCAGCAACTGGCCGAGGCCGGCGGCGGCGTCGCCACCACCATGGCCGGGGAGGTCCGCATCACCCGGCAGCTGATGTCGTTGATTCTGGGAGGCCGCTTCCTGGCCGAGGCCAGCCTGCTGGTCGAGGACTTCGCGCCATGAGACGGGTTTTGCTGCTCTGGCTGCTCTGCGCCACGCCGGCCGTCGCCGGTATCGACCTTGGCCTGAGTGGGGCGGCCGAGTCCGCCGCCGACGGCGCGGCAATCGCGGCCTTGGCGGGCGATCTGTCCCGGGCATTGACTGCGGGTCCCACCACCCTGGCGCCCAAGGATTATCTGGATGCCGCCGAGGTGTTGGGCGCCCTGGTCGCGCGTGCCCGCGAACTCCAGTTGCGCGCGTCGGAATTCGCGGGTCTGGTAACCACCGCGGAGCGGTTGCGGGACGCCTGCCGCGCCAAGGTGCGGGCGCTGGAACGCGCCACTGGGGATGATGAAGTCCGGCTGGAGAACCTCTACCGCTCGGACCTCTGGTATGACATCAATCATGCGCTGTCAGCTTTCGGTTACTGGCGCGCCTGGGCGTTGCTGGGCGGTGCCGAAGCCCGGCCCGAAGCGGAGCGGCTCCAGGATCTGCACCGCGCGGAAGCTGCCTTCAAGGCCACCTCGGTACGGATTCTCTACCCCGGGCTGGTGCAGGGCAGCTGGCTGGGGCTGGGCTATGTCGCCCTGGCGCGGGGCGACACCGATGCCGCCCGGCAGCGCTTCGAACGCCTGACCCAGGCGCTTGCCGATCGCCCGGACAACCCGGTGCGCGAGCTCGCCGAGGCCGAGCTGACCCTGCTCGCCGTGCGCCGGGGGGAGATCGAGGACCTGCAGCCGCTGTCCCGTGAGCCCCTCAGCCCGACCCGGGCCGCGGTGGTTGCCGAGGAGGCCTTTGCGTTGCTGGAGCGGCGGCGGCGGGAAAACATCGGCGCCATGCCGGCGGGTGAGCGGCTGCGCCGGCTGATCGCAGAAGGGTACCTGTCGGACGCACTGCTGGCGCGGCTGCTGGAATATCGCGACGAAATCGTGGGCGAGGATCTCGGCGTGCTGTCCCGGTTGATCGACGCCGAGTATGCCTATGCCTATGAGCAGTACAAGACCACGGTCATCAAGTACCGCGAATTTCGTGAGCAGGGCGGAGAAAGGCTGCCCATCGATACCAGCCCGTTCCACTATCATTATGTGATTGCGCTGTTGCGCACCGGATTGCCGCGGGAGGCGCGCCAAGAGGTGGAGCGGCTGCGCAGATACCAACACCTGCACCCGTCGGTCGCGGCGGCCCTGCCCAAGCTCGACTGGGTGGTTGCGGAGGCAGTCTACGACCAGCATCCCACCGAGGCCAACCGCAGGTACTTCGAGCGCGCGGCGCGGGCTTTCGTCGATGCCGCCCCCGGGGATGGCGATGCCGCCGTCGCCCATCTGAGCCTGGCTCGCACCAGCGAGGATCCGCGTGCGGTCACCCGCCATCTGCGCGCGGCGCGGTCCGATCCGACCCTGCGCGGCGATGTCGCGCTGACCGCGCTGCACCGGGCGGTGAGCGACTTCAACCGGGCGGTGGCCCGGGACGATCGCGCAGCCCAGGCGCAGGTGGCGCGGGCCATCCTCGCGGCGCTCGAGGACCTGCCCCGCAAACAGCGGCGCCAGGCCTGGTTCCGCGCACTGTCCGTGCAGATGCGGGTGGTGCTGGGCGAGGATCTGCCGCGCCTGCTCGCCGAGATCGACGCCATGATGGCCGAGGCCGGCACCGATACCCGGGTGCGTCCGGTATTGCTCTGGTCGCGCTTGCGTGCCCTGGCGGCGACCGGCGACCTGGCCGGCCTGGAAGCCATGGCCGGCGCCATTGCCGCGCGCGGCGACGATGCCGACGGCGAGCGCCAGTTCTATCAGTTCCTGCTGGAGCTGGAACGCGAACAACGCTTTGCCTGGCTGGCCGTGCTTGCCGAGGCTTTCGCCCCCGCGCTGGCCGGCCAGGGGCCGGACCAGCGGCAGCTGGCTCTGCTGCGGATCCGGGCCACGGTGGCGCTGGGCGACACCGATGCCGGTTTCGCCCTGGCCCAGGCCATGGTGCGCGAGTTTCCGGATTCCGGCGACGCCTGGCGGACTTATGCGGAAGTGGCCGAGCGCAGTGGACGCAGGTTCGAGGCGGACCGCGCCTGGGCGCATATCGCGGCGGCGACGCCGGAGGGCTCTCCGCACTGGCGGGACGCCCTGGTGCATCGCCTGGGTCTGGTGGAGGCGGTGGCGGACGCCTGTCCGCTCGCCGCCAAACTGAGTATCTACCGGCATCTGCTCGACGACCATGAGCAGGCTGCGCTGACCAGCGCCGCGAAGCCCTGCGCCGGCTGAGTGGCGACGCGGACAACGACTCCATTGGAGGTGGCAATGCACATCAGGAAATACGACTTCGACTACAGCCGCAGGCACTTTCTGGATCAATTGCGCAGAGGTGTGCTCACCACCGGGGTGTTGGCGCCGCTGTGGCCGACCCTGGCCAGGACCGGAGAGATCGGCGGGGTCTATCCGGAGGAGCTGCTGTCGATCGATGCCTATACCGGGGGCAGGATTCGCACCGGGGACACCATAGACGCCACCAATGTCGAGCACGTGAAGGATCTGCTGGACCCGATCCGCTACCACCAGATCGCGCAGATGGGCCGCCGACTGGAAGTGATCGACACCACCCGCGAGGCACTCAAGCTGAGCCCCTGGGAGTATGTCGAGGCCACTCTGCGCAATCAGGGAAAAGCGAAATTCGACGCCGACGGCAATGTCGTCACCCTGGACGGCAAGCCGTGGATCGGCGGTAATCCCTTCCCCGACCCCAAGACCGGACTCGAGGTGTTCGCCGGCATCACCCTCACCTGGGGCCGGCGCGACGCCTCCTTCTACGCGATCAAGGAATACGACGTTGGCCCCGGCGGCAAGGTCGAGTACCAGTACGAGCTGTGCTGGGCGGAGTTGGCGCCGGTCGGGCGCACCGTGCTCGAACCCAAGCCCTATTGGCCCGGACACGAGGACAAGCTGCGCTACCAGTCGGTGTTTTTCGTCAGCCCCAACGATATCAAGGGAACCTCGTTTCTCAATGTCTGGCCCTACGACCAACGTAAATTTCCCGACCTGTCGGGCTATATCCCCGCGTTCAAGCGGGTGCGCCGCTTTCCCACCAATCAGCGCTTCGAGCCCCTGGTGCCCGGTTCTTCGCTGTACCTCTCGGATGCCTGGACCGCGGGGGATCCGTTCCTGACCTGGGGCAATTACCGCATCGTCGGTCGCGGACCCACCCTGGCGGCGATCTCGCGGAACTGGAACTCGACCCATGAGAACTGGGAGCATTCCACTCACGGTGGTGCCGAAGGCAATACCTTCTGGGACATGAAAGTCGAGCTGGTACCTGAGGCGATCGTCGTGGATGCCGAGCCGGTGCAGTTTCCGAAAGCGCCCATATCGCGCAAGCGGGTCTGGTTCGACGCCCGCACCCTGGCGCCCCTGATCATGGTCTCCTTCGATCGGCGCGGCGAGATGTTCCGATCTTTCGACGGTGCGGGCTCGCTGTATACCGATGGCGCCAATACCGTCTATGACGGCGCCCATCCCTATGCCTCCTGGACTCGGGTACATGCCCACAATATCCAGACCGACCGGATGACCCGGCTGGAGCAGGTGAAGCAGGTGTCGGGCGGCTTCGCCACCTCGGTCAATGATCCGGATCTCTACGAGCGCTATCTCACCCAAGCGGCGCTGCGCCGGCTGGGCAGTTAAACGGCCAACCCGGGGTTCTGTTCGGGCGGTGCCGGACGCACGGGAGGTGGCGCTCCGATGGGAGCCTTCGCAGCCTGCGGCGAGAGCCCCCAGATACGCGAGGGACGCGGCGCAGTCATGGGATTCCCGTCAGGTTGCTCAAGAGGTTGTGCCGGTCCGTCGAACGTCTTTGTGCAAGGGTCTGGTTACAGCAAATGCCGGCGCAGGTAGTCAAACAGCTTGCGTCGGGCGGCTGGGGCATTCGCGCGGTTGGCGTTGCGCACCAACTGGCGCAGTTGTTGACGCTCCAGTCCCCGGGCTGCATCCGGCCCGGTCAGCAAGGTCTCGATGGCGGAGTCGCCGCCAGTGAGCAACTGCTCGCAGAGCCGATCGATGCGCTCCAAGCGCTGGCGAAACTGGCGTTGCCGCAGCGTCAGCGCCTCCAGCTGGCGGCGGATCACCTCGCTGTCGGCATCCCGGATCAGCTTGCCCAGATATTGCAGCTGGCGCCGCCGCGCCTCCGGGTGGGTGATGGTGCGGGAAGCTTCCAGGCCCCTGCTCAGCGCCGCGCCGAGATTCAGTTCGGCGAGCTGCGCCGGCGCCAGGGCGAGCAGGGTTTCGGCGAGTTCGCGAAGCGCCTGGGCTTCGCGCTTGCGGGCCGATTTGCTGGGGCGCTCGGCCGGCTCCTCGAATTCAGGTCGGTTGCCCATGACATTCACAGATAAAGCAGGGTCGCCAGACCCAGGAACGCGAAGAAACCGATCACATCGGTGATGGTGGTGAGCACAACGCCGCCCGCCAGTGCCGGATCGATGTGCAGCGACTTGAGAATGACGGGCAATACCGAGCCCGCTACCGCAGCGGCGACCAGATTGATCACCATGGCGGAGGCGATCACGATACCCATGCGCTGGTCTGCGAACCACCAGGCCGCGGCTGTGCCGATCACCAGTGCCCAGAGCAGGGCGTTGAGAATGCCGATCAGAAATTCCTTGCTCAGCAGCCAGCGCAGATTGTTGGCGTTGACGTGCCCCAGGGCCATCCCCCGGACCACCACTGTGAGCGTCTGGCTGCCGGCGATGCCGCCCATGCTGGCCACGATCGGCATGAGGATGGCCAGCGCCACCACTTGATCCAGGGTGGCCTCGAACAGCCCGACCACCACCGAGGCCATCACCGCGGTACAGAGATTGATTCCCAGCCAGAAGGCGCGCCGCGGTGCCGACCTGCGCACCGAGGTGAAGGTGTCCTCTTCATCGCTGAGGCGGGCGAGGCCGAGCAGCGAGTGGTCGGCCTCGCCGATGATCACGTCCACGACGTCGTCGATGGTGATCCGCCCCACCAGTTTGTTGTCTCCGTCGATGACCGGAGCCGTTACCCAGTCGTAGCGCTCGAAGCGCTGCGCCACTTCGGTATCGGGCATGGTCGCGGGCACCGGCTGGATATCGGTCACCATGACCTCGCGCACGGTGAGGTTGGGGCTCGAGGTAAGCAGCTTGGTGACCGGCAGAATGCCGAGGAAGGTGTCCTTGCGGTTGACCACGAACAGGCTGTCAGTGGTTTCGGGGAGTTCCTCGTGGCGGCGCAGATAACGCAGCACCACGTCCAGGGTGAGATCCGGCCGCACCGTAATGGTGTCGGTGTTCATCAGGCCGCCGGCGGTATCCTCGTCGTAGTTGAGGATCTGCTCGATGCGCTGGCGGTTCTGGTCGTCCATCGCCTGCAGGACTTCGGGAATGACCCGGTCCGGCAGTTGCTGGAGCATGTCGACCACGTCGTCCGGGTCCAGGCCATCCATGGCGGCAGCCAGCTCGTCGCTGTCCATGCCGCGCAGGAATTCCTGGCGCAGTCCTTCGCTGAGCTCGCCCAGCACCTCGCCGTCGAGCTCTTCGTCGACCAGCTCCCAGAGAATGCGCCTGACCTTGGGCGGCGCCGACTCGATGTGGTGGGCGATTTCTGCCGGCGGCAGGTTGTTGAGGACGTGGCGCAGCTGGTTGATGGTGGAAAAATCGATGAGACCGGCGTATTGGGTGAGCAGGGTCAGTTTATCGGCTTCCTCCTCGCTGGCCTGCATGCGCCGGTTCTCCGTGGGTGCCAACCGGCGGCCATTCTACAGTATCTGTCCGCTGCGCCGGTGGGTCGCACGCCTGTCTGGTGGTCGAAAGATGCTTTTCAACATCCTGCTGAAAGCTGCTAGTGGGCCACGTGGCCCACTAGTGCTCTTCGTGGAAGCGCTCGGCGATCAGCGCCGCCAGCGCCGCACAGGCTTCGTCTTCATCGCTGCCGTCGAAATGAAACTCCAGGGTGGTGCCCTGGCTGGCGGCGAGCAGCATCAGCGACATCACGCTCTTGGCGTCCACCAGACGGCTATCGCGGCCGACGCGGATGGCACAGGAAAAGCGGCCCGCGGTGGCGGCGAGCTTGGCGGCGGCCCGAGCGTGCAGGCCGAGCTTGTTGATGATGGTGAGTTGGCGGCAGATCATGATCCTATCAATCCCCAGGCTCTGGCTTGCTGTCAAGCCGTGGTTTGTCCCCGCGCCCGATGTGGTCTACTCGGTCTGTAGTTCCCGGTGCTGGGCCTGGATGTTGATCCTCAGATAGCGGAACTGCCGCGCCAATTGGTTGCACAGGTAGACCGAGCGGTGCTGGCCGCCGGTGCAGCCGATGGCGATGGTCAGGTAACTGCGATTGCTGGCGAGGAATGCCGGGATCCAGCGCGCCAGGAAACCATTGAGGTCGGCGAGCATGGCGGCTACCTCGATTTGCGACTCCATGAATTCGATCACCGGATGGTCGTTGCCGGTGAGGGGGCGCAACTCGGGGACCCAGTGCGGGTTGGGCAGACAGCGGACGTCGAACACGAAGTCGGCATCTTCGGGCACGCCCTTCTTGAAGGCAAAGGACTGGAACAGGACCGCGGTGACTCCCGCTGAATCCGGCGCGATCTGCTTGGTGATCAGGTCGCGCAACTGATGCAGGGTCATGTTGGAGGTGTCGATGCGGCGATCGGCGACCTCGATGATGGGATCCAGGATCCGGGCTTCCAGACCGATAGCCCTTTTCAGGTTCACCGTATCGGAGCTCAGCGGGTGGCGGCGGCGAGTTTCGCTGAAGCGCCGGATCAGGGTGCGCGGGCTGGCATCGAGGAAGATCACCTCGCACTGCACGCCCTTGGCACGCAGGGCATCGAGAATTCCGGGAAACCTGTCCAGGCTGCCCGCCAGGTTGCGGACATCGATGCCCACCGCGATTCGCGACGGCAGCTCCACCTCCAGATCCCGTTGTTCGAACAATCCGGAAAGCATCCCGGCGGGCAGGTTGTCGATGCAGGTGAAACCCAGGTCTTCCATGACGTGCAGCGCGGTGCTCTTGCCCGAGCCCGAGCGCCCGCTGACGACGACCAGGCGTTTGTTGGCGGCGGCTGGCGGCATGGTCAGGCGCTGGCGACCGCTCTCCGATAGAGGTCTTCATCGGAGCCGCAGCGACGTAATTGGCTGCGCACTTCCGGGTCTTCCAGCAGTGCGGCGATGGCGGCCAGGGTTTGCAGATGCTCATCGTTCTGCTCGTCTGGAACCACCAGCGCGAACACCAGATCGACGGGCACGTTGTCCACGGCGTCAAAGTCGACCGGTTGTTCCAGTTTGAGCAGCACACCGGTGATGCGGTCGCATCCGGGCAGCCGGCAATGGGGGATCGCGATGCCCTCGCCGATGCCGGTGCTGCCCAGGCGTTCGCGCTCCAGCAGTGCTTGATACAGGGCGTCTGCGTCGATGCAGGAGGCGTGTCGCGCGAGAAACGAGGACGCGAATTCCAGCACCCGCTTCTTGCTCACCGCGGCGGCGTTGCAATAGGTGGCGTCCGGGGTCAACAGCTGTGCTATGTTCATCTTGGTAACTAGTGCCCCCGCAGCCGTTCCTTGCGCTTGATCAGTTGGCGATCCAGCTTGTCCGCCAGGGCGTCGATCGCGGCGTACAAATCTTCGTGCTCGCTGTTGGCAAAGAGTTCGGTGCCGTCGGCGTGCACCTTGGCCTCTGCCTTCTGCACCAGTTTTTCGACCGAGAGGATCACCGCCACCTGGGTGATGCGATCGTTGTGTCGCTCCAGCCGGGCGAGCTTGTTTCTCACATAGTCGCGAATCGGATCGGTCAGTTCCAGATGATGGCCGCTGATGGTCAATTGCATGCTTTGCTCCTGTGGGCCGGTCTCAGAGGTTGCGCTTGAAGCGCTTGCGATCGCCCGACGAAGGTATGTTCAGGCTCTCGCGGTACTTGGCCACGGTGCGCCGGGCGATCTGGATGCCCAGGTCCTGCAGCAGCGCGGTGATACGGCTGTCGCTGAGCGGACGTTCCCGGCTTTCCCCGGCGATCATCTTCTTGATCATGGCGCGGATCGCCGTCGACGAGCATTCCCCGCCCGCGGCGGTGTTGACGTGGCTGGAAAAGAAATACTTCAGTTCGAAGATACCCCGGGGCGTGTCGATGTACTTTTGCGTGGTGACCCGGGAGATGGTGGATTCGTGCAGTTGCAACTGGGTGGCAATGTCGGCCAGCACCATGGGTTTCATGCCCTCCGGGCCCTTGTCGAGAAAACCCTGCTGCATTTCGACGATGCAGTGCGCGACCCGCAGCAGGGTCTCGTTGCGGCTCTCCAGGCTACGCAGGAACCAGCGCGCCTCCTGCAGATTATCGCGCAGATAACGGTTGTCCGGGCTGTTGTCGGCGCGCTGTACCTGGCTGGCGTAGTAGGAGTTGATGCAGAGCCGGGGTGTGAACTCGGTATTCAGGGTGACCAGCCAGCGGCCATCCTTCTTGCGCACGCTGACATCCGGGTTGACATAGCCCTCTTCGGGCGCGCTGATGCTGTCGCCCGGGCGCGGTGACAGGCTCTGGATCAGGCGCACGCCGGCGCGCAGCGCAGCTTCGGGTATGCCCAGGCGCCGGGCGAGATCGGTGTGGTCATCCTCGGCGATCGCGTTCAGATGCCCTTTCACCAGTTCCCGTGCCAGGTCGCGGTGGGGGGTGTCTTCGCTCAGTTGATTGAGCTGAATCGACAGGCATTCCCGCAGATCGGCCGCGGCGACGCCGGGGGGGTCGAACTGCTGTACCCGATGCAGGACCGCGAGAATTTCTTCGCGCTCGAACGGTTGGCCGTCTTGTCCGCTACAACTCTGTTGCAGTTCCTCCACGCTCAGCGACAGCAAACCGTCATCGTTCACGGCGTCGATCACCGCGGTGGCGATGAGGCGATCCTCGTCCGACATCGGGGTCAGGTTGAGCTGCCAGTAGAGGTGATCGCGGAGCGATTCGGTGACGCTGTGGAAACTCTCGAAGTCGGGTAGTTCGCGCTGCGGGCCGCTGGCGGCGGTGGTCTGGTAGATATCTTCCCAGCGGGCATCGACCGGTAGCTCCTCGGGGATCTCCTGGTTCCAGGACTCATCCACGGTGTTGGTGTCCGGCGCTTCGGTCTCTGCCGTCTCGGTTTCCTCTGGGGCGATTTCGTCGGCCAGTTCGAGGAGGGGGTTGGTGCACAGGGCCTGCTGGATCTCCTGCTGCAACTCCAGGGACGAAAGCTGCAAGAGCTTGATGGCCTGCTGCAGCTGCGGCGTCATCGACAGCTGGTGGCCGAGCTTGAGATGCAGGCTTTGTTTCATGCGCGGGTGCCGGACACGCGGCTTCCTGGACCGCACTCAGTGTAGCGCCGGGCGGATGCGCGTTCAAATGCCCAAGCAATAAACATACCGGCGTCTTGCCCCGGGCCGCTAGAGCGCAAAGTGTTCGCCCAGGTACACCCGGCGAACCTGGGGGTCGGCGAGAATCGTCGTCGGATCGCCCTGGGCGATGGTGCGCCCGCAGTCGACGATATAAGCGCGCTCGCAGATGTCCAGGGTTTCACGGACATTGTGATCAGTGATCAGGATGCCGATGCCCTTGCCCCGCAGGTGGCGAATGATGTCCTTGATGTCGTTGACGGAAATCGGATCGACACCGGCGAAGGGTTCGTCGAGGAGAATGAACTTGGGCTCCATGGCCAGCGCTCGGGCGATCTCCACGCGGCGCCGTTCCCCGCCGGAAAGGCTGATTCCCAGGTTGCCGCGCAGATGGCTGATGTGAAATTCGGCGAGCAGCTCCTCGGCCCGTTGGCGGCGTTGGCTGCGGTTCAGGTCCCGACGTGTTTCCAGCACTGCGAGCAGGTTGTCCGCGACGCTGAGCTTGCGGAATACCGAGGGTTCCTGGGGCAGATAGCCCACCCCCTGGCGTGCCCTGCCGTGCATGGGCAGGGCGGTGAGATCCCGGTCGTCGATGAGGATGCGGCCGCGGTCCTGGCCTACCAGGCCCACCACCATGTAGAAGCAGGTGGTCTTGCCGGCGCCGTTGGGGCCCAGCAGGCCGACGACTTCGCCGCTGGCGACGGATAGCGAGACATCGCTGACCACCACCCGTTTGCGGTAGGACTTGGCGAGATGCTCGGCTCGCAGTTCGGCCATCAGGGCTGTTCCTGCGCCTTTTCGGGCGGGATCACCATGCGGATCCGGCGGTTGGTCTCATCGCCCCGCGCGCGGATCTGTTCCCTGGTGATGTCATAGGTCACATGTTCGCCTTCGAGGATGGAGCCCTGCTGCTCGATTCGCGCCGCGCCAGTCAGCACCAGCAGTTCCTCGGCCATGTGGTAGTCGATGGTCCTGGCGTCCGCGGTCACCGGCTGTTTGTCGGGTTGCGGTTGCTGCCGATAGTGGGCCGGTTCGCCTTCGCAGACGATGCGCGCGACCTTGCCGTCGGCGAAGTACACGGTGACCTTGTCGGCTTCGATGTGCAGGCTGCCCTGGTCGATCACCACAGTGCCCGTGTAGGTGAGAATGCCTTTGCTGTCGTCGCGGCTGGCGCTGTCGGACTCGACCCGGATCGGCTGGTCGTTGTCCGCCGCCAGCGCCAGCGCCCAAGCAGGCAGCAGCAAGAGCAGCACTGCACAGAGGCGTGTAAAGGATTTATCGAGGCTGGTGGACACTGCGTACCTGGGACAAGAGCCGATAGGTCTGCTGCTCGAGATCGGCATCCAGGCCCACGGCTTCGGTGGTGGAGGAGGGGGAGCGCAGGACGAGCGCCCGATCGGTCCGTAGCTGGCTGCTATCCGGGTAGTACAGCAACTTTGAAGTGCTCAATTCGTTCCTACCCTGGGGTCCGTCCCGCCAGACCACGACCTGATCGTGCAGCTCGACGTGGCGCTCGACATTGTGGAGCACGCCGGTGTTGGCCTTCAAGTGCCAGGGCCCGTCCCCGTCCGCGGCTTCCGCCAACAGGCGGGGAGCGGCGAGTATCAGCTGGTCGCGGGATTCGAAGTAGGAGCCGCGGTCGGCGGTGAGCCGGTAGGCGAGTCGTCCGTCCTGGTCGAACCTGCGGGTCAGGGTGTTGGTCATGTAACTGTCCGCGGTCGGCAGTTGCGGCGCTCCGGGGCGATCGCGGCTGCTCAGCAGCTCCGGGATCCGGTCCCAGAGCAGCAGGAAGGCGAGCAGCACCACGGCCGCGGTCAGACCCAGCAAGCGGTTCTTCACGGGCCGGGTTCCAGCAGGTCGTCGCGGCCCTGGGCGCGGAGAATGAATTCCACAGCCTCCCGGGCGGCGCCCGCGCCGCCCGGGAGGCTGGCGCGCCAGTCCGCCCGCGCTGCCACCGCCGGTGCGGCGTCGGCCACTGTCATGCCCAGTCCCACGGCCAGCATTGCCGGCAGGTCGGGGAGATCGTCGCCCATGTAGGCGACTGCGCTCAGGTCGTTGACCCATTGCGGGAAGGCCGCCGCCAGCAGTTCACGCAGCGCCTGGAGCTTGTCCTCTCGGCCCAGCAGCAGGTGCTCGATGCCGAGTTCGGCGGCGCGGCGCTCGACGCTCGGCGAGCGCCGCCCGGTGATGATGCCCGCCTGGATGCCGGCACGCTGCAGCAACTTGATGCCCAGGCCGTCGCGAACGTGAAAACTCTTGTACTCGCCGCCGTGGTCACAGTAGTGCAGGCGGCCGTCGGTGAGCACGCCGTCGACGTCGAAAATCACCAGCCGGATCGCCCCGGCCGCGGTTGCTGCCGTCATACCACGCCCGCCCGGAGCAGGTCGTGCATGTGTACCACCCCGGCGGGGTGATTGTTGTCGGTGACGACGAGGGCGGTGATGCGATGGTTTTCCATTACCGCCAGGGCTTCCGCGGCCAGCATCTCCGTGGGTACGGTCTTGCAACCCCGGGTCATGACCTCGCCGACCCGGGCGACATTGATGTCGACCTGCTGATCGAGGGCGCGCCGCAGGTCGCCGTCGGTGAAGACACCGAGTAGTTCGTCGCGGGCGTCGACCACGGTGGTCAGGCCGAAGCCCTTTTCGGTCATCTCCAGCAGGGCCTGGCGCAGCGGCCGGTCCTGGGTCACCCGGGGGACTTCGGGGCCGGAGTGCATGATGTCGCCGACCTTCAGCAACAGCCGCCGGCCCAGCTTGCCGCCCGGGTGCGAGAAGGCGAAATCCTCGGCGCTGAAGCCGCGCTTTTCGAGCAACGCCACCGCCAGGGCGTCGCCCATCACCAGGGTGACCGTGGTGCTGGTGGTCGGCGCCAGGCCCAGGGGGCAGGCCTCCTGGGGAACGCTGATGTCGAGATGCACATCGGCGGATCTGGCCAGCTGCGACTGCGGCGCACCGGTCATGGCGATCAGCGGGATCCCGAGGCGCTTGAGCAGGGGGATCAGGGTGGTGATCTCGGTAGTCTCGCCGGAGTTGGAGATGGCGATCACCAGGTCTTCGCGAGTGATCATGCCCAGGTCGCCGTGGCTGGCCTCTCCCGAATGCACGAAGAACGCCGGAGTGCCGGTGCTGGCCAGGGTCGCGGCGATCTTGTTGCCGATGTGGCCGGATTTGCCCATGCCGGTGACGATCGCCCGACCGCGGCAGGCGAGCAGCAATTCACAGGCAGCAACGAAGTCGGCGCCGATCCGCTCAGCCAGCTGACGCACTGCAGTGGCTTCGAGTGCGATGGTGCGCCGCGCCGATGCGATGGGATCGATATCCCGCATGAAGAGGTCGCTTCATGGGTGGCGGGTGGGCGCCGATTATAGCTGGCAGCGTCAGCCGCGGTCGATCCCGGGCGGCGGCGAAACGGCGGCAAAGGTACTATCAAAGGTGCTATAGTGCCGGCCCCGAAATTGCGGCCGGCGTCGCGATCCCAGCCGCGGACATCCGGCTCGCCGGTGGCGCCAAATGCCGCCCTGCCGCAGAGGATCAGCCATGGACATTGATGCCATCAGGGAACGCCTGTGTGATGCGCTCGAGGGCTGCGAGGTGCGGGTCAGCGGCGAGGGCAACCACCTGGGCGTGGTGGCCGTCGGCGAGTTGTTTGACGGCTTGCGACCGGTACAGCGCCAGCAGCGCGTGTATGCGGCGCTCAAGGAGCTGATCGCCGCCGGCGAAGTGCATGCGGTGCAGATCAAGGCCTACACCCCGAAAGAGTGGCAGGCGCGCTGAGCGGCCCGGCGGTTCGCGGGCCCCACCATCGGGCGAGTGCTGAATGGACAAGTTGCTGATTTCCGGCGGTACGCCGCTGAGCGGTCAGATCCGCATTTCCGGTGCCAAGAACGCCGCGCTGCCCATCCTCGCCTGCACGCTGCTGGCGGACGAGCCGGTGACCGTTGCCAATATCCCTCACCTGCACGATATCACCACCATGATCGAGCTGCTCGGCTGCATGGGGGTTTCCGTGGTGCTCAAGGAGCACATGAGCGTCGAGGTGGATTCCTCTACCCTGAAGACGCGCACTGCGCCCTATGACCTGGTCAAGACGATGCGGGCGTCGATTCTGGTGCTGGGCCCCCTGCTGGCCCGTTACGGCGAGGCCCGGGTTTCTTTTCCCGGTGGCTGCGCGATCGGCAGCCGGCCGGTGGACCTGCACCTGCGGGGGCTGGAGGCGCTCGGTGCCGAGATCCAAATCAGCGGCGGTTACATCGATGCCCGCGTCCGGGGGCGGTTGCGCGGCGCCCATATCCTCATGGACACAGTGACCGTGGGCGGCACCGAGAACCTGATGATGGCTGCTTGCCTCGCCGAGGGCCGCACCCTGATCGAAAATGCGGCCCGGGAGCCCGAGATCGTGGATCTGGCCAACTGTATCAACGCCCTGGGCGGGCGGGTGAGCGGGGCCGGGACCGATACCCTGGTGATCGACGGTGTCGAGCGTCTGCGCGGCGGGCACTACACCATCATGCCCGATCGCATCGAGACCGGGACCTATCTCGCGGCCGCGGCCGCCACCGGCGGCCGGGTGCTGCTCAAGAATACGGATCCCCACATCCTGGAAGCGGTGCTGCTCAAGCTGGGCGAGACCGGTGCGCAGATCGATACCGGCCCGGACTGGATCTCGCTGGATATGGGTGGTCGTCGCCCGCGCGCAGTCAATTTGCGCACCGCCCCCTACCCGGCATTTCCCACCGACATGCAGGCGCAGATCACCGCGGTCAATGTGGTCGCCGAAGGTGTGGGCACGGTCACCGAGACCATCTTCGAAAACCGGCTCATCCAGACCCACGAGCTGAACCGGATGGGCGCAAATATCGTGCTGCAGGGCAATACCGCGATCATTACAGGGGTGCCCAGACTGCAGGGTGCCCCGGTGATGGCATCGGATCTGCGCGCCTCGGCGAGTCTGGTCATTGCCGGCCTGGTAGCGGAGGGAGAGACGATAGTGGAAGGCATCTACCACATCGATCGCGGTTACGAATGTATCGAGGAAAAACTGCAGCAGCTCGGCGCGCGCATCCGTAGGGTGCCGGGCTAGCAACCGGGACCAGGAGCTGGACATGGAGCCACGACAAACGCTGACGCTTGCAGTCACCAAGGGGCGAATCCTCGCCGAGGCCTTGCCTTTGCTGGCGCGGATCGGCATTCGTCCCGCCGAGGAAATCGAAGCCAGCCGCAAGCTGGTATTCGATACCAGCCTACCCGGCCTGCGCCTGCTGGTGCTGCGCGGCTCGGACGTGCCCACCTATGTACAGTTCGGCGCCGCAGATCTCGGTATCGCCGGCAAGGACATGCTGATGGAGCACGGTGGTGGCGACTGCTATTACGAGCCGGTGAATCTGGGCATCGCCCGCTGCCGGCTGATGACCGCCGCTCCGCTCGGCGCCGAGCCCAAGGCGGGGCGACTGCGGATCGCCACCAAATACGTCAATGTCGCGCGCCGCTACTATGCCGCCCAGGGGCGGCAGGTGGATATCATCAAGCTCTACGGCGCGATGGAACTGGCGCCGGTGATGGGCTTGGCCGATGAAATCGTCGACATCGTGGACACCGGTTCCACTCTGACCGCCAACCATCTAGAGGCGCGGGAGCTGATCGCCTGGATCAGCTCCCGGCTGATCGTCAACAAGGGTGCCCTGAAGACCAAGTACGCGCTCATCCAACCGCTGATCGATCACTTGAGGCAGACACCGGAGCCGGTGCAGTGAGCCGAGTCCCGGTGCCTTTGCTGGACAGCCGAGCAGCGGATTTCACGGCGCGGCTCGATGCCCTGCTGGACTGGGAGGCGGTCGCCGACCCGGATCTGGAACGCAGGGTCGCGGAGATCCTTGCCGACGTACGCCGACGCGGCGACGCCGCCCTGGTGGAATACACCAACCGCTGGGATCGCCGCGATCTGACCGCTGCCGCCGAGCTTGAGGTGCCGCGCTCGGCGCTGGGCGACGCCCTGGCCGGATTGGTTGCCGAGGAACGCGCTGCACTGGCCGCTGCCGCCGAACGTATCCGCGACTTCCACCGCCGCCAGAAGCAGGAGTCCTGGGACTACCTGGACGCCCAGGGCAACCGCCTGGGCCAGCGGGTCACGCCCCTGGCGCGGGTGGGGATCTATGTGCCGGGCGGCAAGGCCAGCTACCCCTCGTCGGTGCTGATGAATGCCATTCCCGCCCGGGTCGCCGGCGTCGGCGAGATTCTCATGGCGGTGCCCGCGCCCGGGGGCGAGCTGCACCCCATGGTGCTGGCCGCCGCGGCGCTGTCCGGGGTCGATCGGGTGTTCACCCTGGGCGGTGCCCAGGCGGTCGCCGCCTTCGCTTTCGGCACCGAGACGATCCCCGCGGTGGACAAGATCGTGGGCCCCGGCAATGCCTATGTGGCCGCCGCCAAGCGTCAGGTGTTCGGCCGCGTCGGCCTGGATATGGTCGCCGGCCCCTCGGAAGTGCTGGTGATCTGCGACGGTTGCGCCGAGCCCGACTGGATCGCCATGGACCTCTTCTCCCAGGCCGAGCACGACCCCCTGGCACAGGCCATCCTGCTCACTCCGGACGCGGATTTCCGCGACCGGGTCGCGGCGAGCATCGCGCGCCTGCTGCCCACCATGGAGCGGCGCGAAGTGATCGCCGCGGCGCTCGCCGGCCGCGGGGCCCTGGTCCTGGTCCGCGATCTCGAGGAGGCCGTGGCGCTGGCCAACCGCATCGCGCCCGAACACCTGGAGCTGGCGGTCGCCGATCCCGAGCGCTGGCAGGCGGGGATCCGCAATGCCGGTGCCCTGTTCCTCGGCCGCCATACCCCGGAGGCGATCGGCGATTACTGCGCGGGGCCCAGCCATGTGCTGCCCACCTCCGCGACCGCGCGCTTTTCGTCGCCGCTGGGCGTCTATGACTTCGAGAAGCGAACCTCGATCATCGGCTGCTCGGCTGCCGGCGCCGCCGGGCTTGCCGAGATCGCCGAGATACTGGCGCGTTGCGAGTCGCTGACCGCCCACGCCCGCTCCGCCAGATATCGCTCGGGCCGAGCTGATGACCAGTAGTTACTGGAGTCCGGTGGTTCGCGACCTGGCGCCCTATGTGCCGGGCGAACAGCCGCGCGGTCTGGATATCGTCAAGCTCAACACCAACGAAAATCCCTATCCGCCCTCGCCACGGGTACTGGAGGCAGTGCGCGCCGCTGCCGACGAGCGCCTGCGGCTGTACCCGCCGCCGGAGGCGGATGATCTGAAGGCGGTGATCGCGGCCCATCACGGCTTGGAAATCGATCAAGTGTTCGTCGGCAACGGCTCCGACGAGGTGCTCGCCCATGCGTTTTTCGCCCTCCTCAACCATGGCCGGCCGCTGCTGTTTCCGGATCTGACCTACAGCTTCTATCCTGTGTACTGCCGGCTGTATGGCATCCCCTGGCGGGAGGTGCCGTTGACCGCGGACTACGCCATCGATATCGCCGATTACCGGGGTGACATTGGCGGCATCGTCATTGCCAACCCCAATGCGCCCACCGGCCGCGCCCTGCCGGTGAGCGACATCGAGGCGCTGCTGGCGGCGCATCCCGGGGTGGTGGTGTTGGTCGACGAGGCCTATGTGGATTTCGGCGCCGACTCGGCGATCGGCCTGATCGCCCGCCATCCCAACCTGCTGGTGGTGCAGACGCTGTCCAAGTCCCGGGCGTTGGCCGGGCTCCGGGTCGGTTTTGCGGCGGGCCACCGCGAGCTGATCGAAGCCCTCGACCGGGTCAAGAACAGTTTCAATTCCTATCCCCTGGATCGCCCGGCGATCGCCGGCGCCATCGCCGCCTTCGCCGACGAGGGCTATTTCCAGACCCAGCGCCGGCGCATCATCGCCAGCCGCGAAGCCCTGGTGGCGGCGCTTTCCGGGTTGGGCTTCGAGGTGCTGCCCTCGGCGGCCAATTTCCTGTTTGCCCGCCACCCGCAGCGCGACGGCGGGACGCTGTTCCAGGCGCTGCGCGGGCAGGGGGTGCTGGTGCGTCATTTCGATCGGCCGCGTACCCATCAGTTTTTGCGCATCACCGTGGGTACGGAAGCGCAGAACGCGCGCCTGCTAGAAGTGCTGGAGACTTTGCTTACTGAGGCGTAGGACGGGTGCCGACCGTGGTCGTGATCGACAGCGGATTCGTGCCGCGCAGCACGCGCAGGCGCACCGGTTCGCCGGGTTGGAGTTCGGCGATCAGGTTGGTGCTGTAGGCGCCGTCGAGCACCGGCTCGCCGTTGATGTGGGTGATGACGTCGCCGGTCTGGACGCCGCCCGCGGCAGCCGGGCTGTCGGGCTGGACCTCGACCACCACCAGCGCGCTCGGCGGTGACAGGCCCAGCGCCCGCGACGCTTCCGGCGCCAGCTGTTGCACCTGCACGCCCAGCCAGCCGCGCACCACGCGGCCGTGGCGAATGATGTCTTCCAGCACCTTGATCGCGGTCTTGACCGGGATCGCGAAGCTGATCCCCTGGGACGTCCCGCTTTCCAGCATCGCGGTGTTGATGCCGATCAGATTGCCATAGGCATCGGTCAGGGCACCGCCCGAGTTGCCGCGGTTGATGGCGGCGTCGGTTTGCAGGAAGTTCTCATAGGTGTTGAGACCGAGTCCGCGACCGATGGCGCTGATGATGCCCTGGGAGACCGACTGCCCCAGGCCGAAGGGATTGCCGATCGCGAGCACCACATCGCCGACCCGCGCCTGGGAGGAGTTGCCCACGGGGATGGCATTGAGGCCGTCGAGCTCCACCCGCAGCACCGCGAGATCGGTCTCCGGATCCGAGCCCACCGCCCTGGCCTGGGCCTCGCGGCCGTCCGGCAGCAACACGAGAATTTCGTCGGCACCGGAGATCACGTGGTGGTTGGTGAGGATGTAGCCGTCGCCGCTGACGACTACCCCGGAGCCCAGCGAACTCTCCATGCGCTGCTGTTGAGGCCGCGCACTCTGATCGAAGAAGCGGCGGTAGAAGGGATCGTCGAGCAGCGGGTGGCGTCGTTCGTGCAGCAGTTTGCGGGTATAGATGTTGACTACCGAGGGCGCTGCCCGCCGCACCGCGGTGGCGTAGGAGGCGGGCTCCTCGGGAAACGCCGACAGGGTCTGTTGGGGGCCGCTCAGGGAGGCCAGTCTGGCCTCGGCCGGGGGCGGTGGCAGCCGCCACAACACCAGCGCGGCGATCGCCAGGCCCAGGGCGATCGGCCAGGCCAGATAGCGCAACAGGGCCATGGGCGTTCGTTTTCCTGCGTGGGGCGGGCGCGCTATTATGTCACGTCATTTCTGTGCCGCGGCGATCCCCGATCGCGCGGTGCCCGATCGCTGAGCCGGAGTAACCCATGACCGCACTGGTAAGACCCCATGGCGCCGATGCGCTGAAACCCCTGTTGCTCGAAGGTGAAGCCTTGGCGGAGGCGCGCGCGCGCGCGGCCGGCCTGCCGCAGATCCGCCTCAGCTCCCGGGAGGTCGGCGATCTGATCATGCTGGGCATCGGTGGCTTTACGCCGCTGGAGGGTTTTCTGGGTGCCGACGACTGGCGCAGCGTCTGCGACGACCTGTGTCTCACCAACGGTCTGTTCTGGCCCATCCCGATCACCCTGTCGACGGATGCGGGCACCGCCAGCGGCCTGCAGGCGGGCGATGAGGTGGCCCTGGTCGATGGTGAGAGCGGTGAGCTGATGGGCGCCATGCGCCTTGCCGAACAGTACCGGATCGACAAGGAACACGAGTGCCGGGAGGTATTCCGGACCGCAGATCCGGCGCACCCGGGGGTGAAGATGGTACTGGAACAGGGCGAGGTCAATCTGGCCGGTCCGGTACAGGTATTCTCCCAGGGTGGTTTCCCCGCGGCCTACCCGGACATCTACATGACGCCGGCGCAGACCCGTGCGCTGTTCGAACGCAACGGCTGGTCCACGGTGGCGGCATTCCAGACCCGCAATCCCATGCATCGTTCGCACGAGTACCTGGCCAAGATCGCCATCGAGATCTGTGACGGGGTGCTGGTGCACTCGCTGCTGGGCAAGCTCAAGCCCGGAGACATTCCCGCCGAGGTGCGCCAGGAGGCGATCGCGGTGCTGCTGAAAAACTACTTTCGCTCCAATACCGTGGCGCAGTCGGGCTACCCGCTAGACATGCGCTACGCGGGACCCCGGGAGGCGCTGCTGCACGCGCTGTTCCGGCAGAACTACGGCTGTTCGCACCTGATCGTCGGCCGCGACCATGCCGGCGTGGGGGATTACTACGGGCCCTTCGACGCCCATCACATCTTCGACGAGATCCCGGCCGACGCCCTGCTCACCAAGCCGCTCAAGATCGACTGGACCTTCTGGTGCCATCGCTGCGGCACCATGGCCTCGGAGCGCACCTGCCCCCACGACGCCGCCGACCGGGTGCTGGTTTCCGGCACCAAGTTGCGCAAGGCGTTGTCGGAAAATGGCAGCGTGGATCCCAATTTCTCGCGCCCCGAAGTGCTGGAGGTGCTGCGCCGCTATTATGCGGGGTTGGATTCAGGCACTGCGCCGGCGGTGTAACTCAAGGGCCACTCCGCCCGCTGACTCCGGGGCAGCCGGCCTCAGCCAACCCTATAGGTGGGGTCGTCATCCTCCACGAGCTGCAGCTGCGAGCGGTCGGCGGTGGCGCCCTCCGCAGCGGCACGCCCATCGCCGGATGCCTTCCGGCTCGGTGCGTAATCCCTGGGCGGCTGGGTTTCCGGTCCGGCGCCGCCGCGCCGGCCGATACGGTTGCCGAGATCTTCGCCCACCAGCTGGTCTGCGCCCGTAGCGAGCTGGTCGCGTAGCTGATCGAGGGCGCGATCCAGTTCGGCGCTCAGTTGCGCGGTGCGCTCGAAATGCTCGGCGACCTGGCTTTCGTAGAGTTGCAGCCGCTGGTCACGGGTGCGCAACTGGTCGGAAAACCGCACCTGGGGGCCGCCGCGCCGGGCGAGAATCCGACCTAGAGCCACGCCGGCGATCAGGCCGAGCAGCAGCGCGGCGACAGCCAGGAAAATTGCTGTTTGGGTCATTGCACACTCCGGCCTGGGGCCCGGTAAGGGGAGCGAATTCTAGCGCCGATGCCCGGGCGCGTCGATCGCGGGGACAACTGTTTTATCATGGCGAGCTGATGAATTGCAGAGGCACCTCCATGGCCGAGCGAGAGCAGATTGCCAGCATCCCGGGTCCGGCCGCTGCCATCGAGGTATGCCGCCGGCCGCCGGCACAGGCAGGCGGGGATTGGGTAGCGGTCATCGCGCATCCACACCCGCTGTACGGCGGCAGCATGGACAACAAGGTGGTCACCACCCTGGCGCGCATGTACAACCGCTTGGGGGCAACCGCGGTGCGGTTCAATTTCCGCGGTGTCGGCGGCAGTGGTGGCGCGCACGACCAGGGCCGCGGCGAGGTGGAGGATCTGCTGGTGGTGGCGCGCTGGGCGTTGGATTGCCAGCCCGGCGCCCAGCTGCTGCTGGCGGGTTATTCGTTCGGCTCCGCGGTAGCTGCGGCCGCCGCCGAGCGGATGTCGGCCCGCCACCTGGCATTGATCGCCCCGCCGGTGGACAGGTACCCTTACGCCCCAAGGGGAGATTTCCCCTGCGCCACGGCGATGGTCCTGGGCGGTGCCGATGAGCTGGTCGACGCCGAAGCGGCGACCTCCTGGGCCGCGGATCGCGCGGCCGTGGGTGCGCTGATCCTGTTGCCCGGCGCCAGCCACTTCTTTCACGGCCAACTGGTCACCCTGGAGCAGGAGCTCGCCCCGGCGGTGGCCGCCGCGCTGGAGTGACGTGCGGGTGGCGGGGCTTTCGTGACGGGTCCGGGCCGGCTACAGTTGCGCGCGCCCGAACAGTGCACGACTCGCCATGACCCCGATGCAACGCTACCGCCAGGATCTCCAACACGGAGGCTTTACGGCCGATGTGGCGCAAGAGGCTGCGGTGGCCAGGCTGCAGGCGCTGTACGATCGGCTGCTCGCCGCTGGCGGCGAGCGCTCCGGGCTCTTTGCGCGATTGCTGCGCAACCGCCGCCCGGCACCGGTGCCGGGGCTCTATTTCTGGGGTGGCGTCGGCCGCGGCAAGACCTATCTGATGGACAGCTTTTTCGAAAGTCTGCCCTTCCAGCGCAAGCTGCGCATGCATTTTCATCGCTTCATGCTGCGGGTGCACAGGGAGCTCCGGCGCCATAAAGGACAGCGCAATCCCCTGCGGCTGGTGGCCGATGGCCTTGCCGACGAGGCCCGCGTGCTCTGCTTCGACGAATTTTTCGTCTCCGACATCGGCGACGCCATGATCCTTGCCGGCCTTTTGGAAGCCCTGTTCGACCGTGGCGTCACCCTGGTGGCGACCTCCAACATCCAGCCCGACCGGCTCTACGAAAATGGCCTCCAGCGGCAGCGCTTTCTGCCCGCGATCGAGCTGGTCAAGCGGCATTGCGAAGTGCTCAATGTGGATGGTGGCATCGACTACCGACTGCGCAGCCTGAGTGCCGCGCCGCTCTATCACTCGCCCCTGGGCGAAGCGGCCGAGTCCCGCCTGATGGAAGTGTTCCGCAGTCTGGTGCCCTCGCTGGAGGAGATCCGCAAGGGCGTGGTGCTGGAAGTCGAGGGCAGGGAGATTGCAGCCCGCTATGTCGCCGAAGACGTGGCCTGGTTCGACTTCAAGGCCCTCTGTGCCGGTCCCCGCAGCCAGAACGACTACATCGAGTTGGCGCGGGAATTCCACGCCGTCCTGCTCGGCGGGGTGCCGGTGCTCGATGCCGGGCATGACGATCAGGCACGCCGTTTCATCAACCTGGTCGACGAATTCTATGACCGCAATGTCAAGCTGGCGCTGAGCGCTGCGGCACCGCTGGACGCGCTCTACACCGGCACCAGGCTCGGGTTCGAGTTCGAGCGCACGCGCAGCCGCTTGCGGGAGATGCAATCCCACGACTACCTGGGCCGGGCGCATCGCCCCTGAGCGCCCGACAGCCGGTCGCCGGGAAGCGGTGTTATGCTTGAAAATACGAGAGGCTGCCGCTAGAATTCGCGCTCTTTTTTCCCGGCCGGCTGGAATCATGAAGACCATCAGTGCCAAACCCGAGACGGTTGTCCACGACTGGACGCTGGTCGACGCTGCCGACAAGACTCTCGGCCGCCTCGCCAGCCTGATCGCCCACCGCCTGCGCGGCAAGCACAAGCCCGAGTTCACCCCGCACGTCGATACCGGCGATTACGTGGTAGTGATCAATGTCGAGCGCGTGCAGGTGACGGGGCGCAAGGCCAAGCAGAAAATGTATCACCGCCATACCGGCTATCCGGGCGGCATCAAGAGCCTCAGCTTCGAGAAGCTGATGGAGCGGACTCCGGAGCGCGCGCTGGCGATCGCCGTGAAGGGCATGCTGCCGCGCGGGCCGCTGGGCCGCGCCATGTATCGCAAGCTCAAGATCTACGCCGGTGATTCCCATCCCCACATCGCGCAGCAGCCGCGCGCGCTGGACCTGTAAGGAAGGACGAGCAAATGGCATCTACCTATTACGGAACCGGGCGCCGCAAGACCGCCAGTGCGCGGGTATTCGTGGCGCTGGGCCCTGGTGAGATCCAGGTCAATGACCGCGCGCTCGACGATTATTTCGGTCGCGAGGTCGCGCGCATGATCGTGCGCCAGCCGCTGCAGGTGGCCGAGGTCGAAGGCCGCTTCAATATCCGCATCACCGTCCGGGGCGGCGGCAGCTTCGGTCAGGCCGGCGCCATTCGCCATGGTCTGGCCCGGGCGCTGGTGGATTATGACGAGGGTCTGCGCCCGGTGTTGCGCAAGGCCGGCTTTCTGACCCGAGATGCCCGCGAGGTCGAGCGCAAGAAGGTGGGCCTGCACAAGGCGCGCAAGCGGCCGCAATACTCCAAGCGCTGAGGTCGTGGTGGAAGGTTTCCGATACCCGGCTTTGCCCGGGTATTTTTTTGTTTTGAATCAGGTGGTTGTGGTAGCGTTTAAGGCTTTTATCTTGTCAGCCTGGCAGGCAATCAGTACTATGTCATGCCATTTCGTGTCGCGCCCATCACCGGTCACAGCGCAGCGGCGGTGTGTCGACCTGTCTATTGATCGCTCGCATTGAGGAGTCCTTTGATGAGCAACGAGGGAGTCGATAAGACCCGTCGCCGCTTGCTGACCGGCGCGACCTGTGTGGTCGGCGCCGTCGGGGTGGTCGGCGCCGCTGTCCCCTTCGTGGGTTCCTGGCAGCCCAATGCCAAGGCCAAGGCCGCGGGTGCCCCGGTGCGGATCGACATCAGCAAGATAGAGCCCGGCGCGATGGTTACCGAGGAATGGCGTGGCAAGCCGGTCTATATCGTGCACCGCACCCCGGAGATATTGGCCCGCCTGAAGGAGGATACCGACCGACTGCAGGATCCCGACTCCCAGCAATCCAAGCAACCCGGCTATGTGGATCCAACCAGCCGCGCGCTGCGGGCCGAGTACCTGATCCTGCTCGGCCTGTGCACGCACCTGGGCTGCGCGCCCATGTACCGGCCGGAGGTGGGCGCCGCGGATCTCGGCGGTGACGCCTGGCTGGGCGGATTCTTCTGTCCCTGCCACGGCTCCAAATTCGATCTCGCCGGCCGCGTCTACAAGGGCGTGCCGGCGCCGACGAATCTGACCGTTCCTCCATATTCCTACGAGAGTGACAACGTAGTGATCATTGGCGTCGACGAGGAGACCGCGGCATGAGCTGGCTGGTGGGACTATGGCGGTGGATCGATGCCCGGCTCCCGGTGCAACGGGCCTGGGACACCCACATGGGCAAGTACTACGCGCCCAAGAACTTCAATTTCTGGTATTTCTTCGGGGTGCTGTCGCTGCTGGTGCTGGTCAACCAGCTGGTTACCGGCATCTGGCTCACCATGAGCTACGAACCCACGGGGGAAGGAGCCTTCGCCTCGGTCGAGTACATCATGCGCGATGTGGATTACGGGTGGATCCTGCGCTATCTGCACTCCACCGGTGCCTCGGCCTTCTTTCTGGTGGTCTATCTGCACATGTTCCGCGGCCTCCTGTACGGCTCCTACCGGGCGCCGCGGGAGCTGGTGTGGCTGTTCGGCATGGCCATCTACCTGGCGCTGATGGCCGAGGCCTTTCTGGGCTATGTGCTGCCCTGGGGCCAGATGTCCTACTGGGGCGCGCAGGTGATCATCTCGCTGTTCGGCGCCATCCCGTATTTCGGTGAGGCCATCGTCGAATGGGTACGGGGCGATTACCTCATTTCCGGCATCACCTTGAACCGTTTCTTTGCGCTGCACGTGGTGGCCCTGCCCATCGTGCTGCTGGCGCTGGTGGTGTTGCATCTGCTGGCGCTTCACGAGGTGGGATCGAACAATCCCGACGGTATCGAGATCAAGAAAAACAAGGGCCCCGACGGCGTTCCACTGGACGGTATCCCGTTTCACCCCTATTACACGGTGCACGATCTGGTGCCGGTGGTGGTGTTCCTGTTCGTGTTCTGTTTCATCGTCTTCTTCATGCCCGAGATGGGCGGCTACTTCATCGAGAAGGCGAATTTCGAGCATTCCAATCCGCTCAAGACGCCCGCCCATATCGCCCCGGTCTGGTACTTCACGCCCTTCTACTCGATGCTGCGCGCGGTTCCCGACAAATTCATGGGTTTTCTGGTGATGGCGGCCGCGGTGGCCATTCTCTTCGTGCTGCCCTGGCTCGACCGCAGCCCGGTCAAGTCGATTCGCTACAAGGGCGCCATCAGCCGGGTAGCCATCCTGGTGTTTGCCGCGGCATTCATCATCCTGGGCATTCTGGGCGTCAAGCAGCCCACGCCGGCGCGCACCTTCCTGGCGCAGCTCTGTACCGGCCTCTATTTTGCCTATTTCGTGCTGATGCCGGTCTGGACCCGCATGGAGCGCACCAAGCCAGAGCCGCAGCGGGTGACCATGGACGGCGGCATGGGTTTCTGGCGCTCCCTGGGCGTACTTGCCATCGTGGCGGCGTTGGTGTTCATTCCCCTTGAGGCGGTGGGCGCCGAGACCGAGCACGAGTGCGGCGCCATCGCCTGCGACGAGGTCGAGATCGATCACAGCGACCAGGCCTCCCTGCAGCGGGGCGCGCAGGTCTTCGCAAACTATTGCATGGGCTGTCATAGCGCCAAGTACGCGCGCTGGGAGCGCACCGCGGACGATCTGGGCATCCCCCATCATCTGGTTCTGGAAAACCTGGCCTTTGGAGATCGCAAGATCGGTGACCTGATGACCATCTCCATGCCCGAGCGAGAGGCAAAACAGTGGTTCGGAGCCGCTCCGCCGGACCTTACCCTGGTCACCCGCGCCAGATCGCCGGACTGGGTGTACACCTACCTGCGCAACTTCTACGCCGATCCCAGCCGGCCTTTCGGCGTCAACAACAAGGTATTCAAGGACGTGGGCATGCCCCATGCCCTGCTCGATCTCCAGGGGCTGCCGGCCTGCGCTCCCGGCCCGTCTTTCAATCCAGATGGCGGGATGCGGGTCGACCCATTGACCAGCGAGCCACTAGATGATGATCCCTGCGGCAGTTACCAACTGGTGAGCGAGGGCAAGCTGTCCCCGCAAGCGTTCGATGATGCGACCCGGGATCTGGTCAACTTTCTGAGCTATCTCGCCAACCCGGTCGCGGACGACAGCCGCAGGATCGGTACCGGGGTCCTGCTCTTTCTCGCCTTCCTGTTCGTATTCGTCTGGTTATTGAACCGCGAATACTGGAAGGACGTGCACTGAATTTTCCGGAAATCCGGCCGACCGAGGTGAGTGATGGCGGTAGTGCCCAGACGTTCCACCATGACGCTGTTCTCCGACTCCGCCTGCCAGCGAAGCCATCGCGTGCGCATGGTGCTGGCCGAGAAGGGTGTGGGTGTGGAAATCGAAGAGGTGGTGCCCGGTGTGGTATCGGAAGATCTTGCCGAGATCAATCCCTATGCCACTGCGCCCACGCTGGTGGATCGGGACCTGGCGCTGCACAACACCATGGTGATGATGGAATATCTCGACGAGCGCTTTCCACATCCGCCGCTGCTGCCCGTCTATCCGGTGTCGCGCGCACACAGCCGCCAGTACATGCACCGCATCGAGGTGGACTGGTGCGTGCCCGCAGAGCAAATCCTCCGCGGTGAGGAGCCCAAGCGCGTCGATCGATTGCGCAAGGAGTTGCGGGACAGCCTCCTCGGCGTGGCTCCCATATTCGCCGATAAGCCTTTCTTCATGAGCGAAGAATTCACCCTGGTGGACTGCTGCATGGCGCCCTTGCTGTGGCGGCTCGAGATCCTCGGCGTCAAGCTTCCCAACGCGCGCCAGGCGAAACCACTGATCACCTACATGCAGCGGCTCTTTGATCGGCCGGCGTTTCGTGCCAGTCTCACGGATACCGAACGCAACATGCGCGGTTGAACCGCCCGCGTGGGAAAGAGTCTGGTGACCATGACTTTCAATCGCCCCTACCTCATCCGGGCATTGTACGAGTGGATCCTCGACAACGACTGCACGCCGCATCTGATCGTCGATGCCGAGGTGCCCGGGGTGACGGTACCGCGGAGCTATGTCCGCGATGGCAAGATCGTACTCAATATGGCGCCCCGCGCGGTCAGCGGACTGTCCCTGGGGAACGAAGAGATATCCTTCAGCACGCGCTTCGGCGGCACCCCAATCGAGGTGCTGATCCCCGTGGTCGCGGTGGAGGGCATCTACGCGCGGGAGAACGGGCAGGGCATGGTGTTCCAGCTCGGTCCCCAAGGCCCGGAACCGCCGGACCCGGAACCGGATGGATCCGGAGCGGGCGAGACGTCGTCCGGCAATGGTCCGCGGCTGCGGGTGGTCAAGTGAAGCGACCCGAATTGACGGGAGGAGACAACGATGAATGATCCAGTAGTGATTGCCGGCGCCGCTCGCACCCCCATGGGGGGGATGATGGGCGCGCTTGCCGGCGTGGCCGTTGGAGATTTGGGCGCGGCCGCGATTCAGGCCGCCCTGGAGCGCGCCCGGGTGGCGCCCGACCAAATCGACGAGGTACTGATGGGCTGTGTGTTGCCCGCCGGCGTAGGCCAGGCGCCGGCCCGCCAGGCAGCCCTGGGTGCCGGGATCCCGGTGGGCACCAGCGCCACCACGGTCAACAAGATGTGCGGCTCCGGCATGAAGACCGTGATGATGGCCTGCGACACCCTGCTTGCCGGGCATGCCAGCGTGCTGGTGGCGGGCGGCATGGAGAACATGAGCAACTCCCCCTACCTGCTGCCCAAGGCGCGTGGCGGCTACCGCTTGGGCCACGGGGAACTCCTCGACCACATGTACACCGACGGCCTGCAGGACGCTTATACCGGCGGCCTCATGGGCGTCTTCGCCGAGCAGTGCGCCGGCAAATACGAGTTCACCCGAGAGCAGCAGGACGCCTATGCGGTGGAGTCCCTGCGCCGTGCCAATGCGGCGATCGCCGAGGGCAAGTTCAAGGCCGAGATCGTGCCGGTGACGGTGAGGACTCGCGCCGGCGAGCAGCTGGTCGATACCGACGAGCAGCCGGGCAACGCCCGGATCGACAAGATCCCGACACTGAAGCCGGCCTTCAAGAAGGATGGTACCGTCACCCCCGCCAACGCCAGCTCGATTTCCGATGGCGCCGCCGCCCTGGTACTGATGCGCCAGAGCGAGGCCGAGGCGCGCGGCCTGCGGCCGCTGGCCGTGGTGCGCGGCTATAGCCAGTTCGCCCAGGAGCCGGAATGGTTCACCACCGCGCCCGTGGGCGCGCTCAAGCGGCTTTTCGAGCAGGTCGGCTGGAGTCCCTCCGAGGTGGATCTCTACGAAATCAACGAAGCTTTCGCCGTGGTGCCCATGGCGGCCATGCGCGAGCTCGATCTGCCCCATACCAAGGTCAATGTCCATGGCGGCGCCTGCGCCCTGGGCCATCCGCTGGGCGCCAGCGGTGGGCGCATCATCGTCACCCTGCTGGCGGCATTGCAGACCCATGGCCTGCGCAAGGGGGTTGCCAGCCTGTGTATCGGTGGTGGAGAGGCTACCGCAGTTGCTGTCGAGCGCCTCTGACTGGGCGCCTGCTGCATAGGAAGGCGCGCATGGCACTGGCATCCACCGAAGGCGGGGCCAAGGCCCCGCCCTGTGGCCGGGGGCTGGGCAATCCGAACTGGCTGTCGCCCGAATCGGATGCCGCTTCCCGCCGTACCGGAGCAGTGTCTCAGATTTTGCCGGCCACCAGGTGGCTTGCCCGCGGTGGTTCGCCGGCGAGCCTTGTCAGCTCGGCTTCCACCTTGCGGTCTTCGGTAGTGAGCCTTTCCTGCAAACGCAGATAAGCGAGCCGGGAAGCCACCCAAAAGCTTTCGCGGAGCCGGTTTGCTTCCCCCTCGAGCCGGCTGCATTCCCAGCCATCGGCTCCGGCGCGCAGGCGGATCTTGCGCAGGCGTTGGAGCAACTGTTCCATGGCGGCGAGGTTGTCTGCTGTGAATCGGTAATCCAGGGTGACCTGGACCGGCCCGCGGTGCAGGTCAGTAGCCGCTGTGTTTGGCCAGAGCTGCGGCCCTTGGTCACTGGTGCGGAGATCGCGATGCCCCTCCTGCGGAATGGGATAGCGGCGGCCGAGCAACAGGGACAGCAGCAATCCCGAAACCGCGACGCCGATGCTGGCCTGAACACTGAACACATCCGACAGCCAGCCCCAGAGCGCGCTGCCCGCGGCGGCGCTGCCGCCATAGACCAGCATCACCAGCGCCAGCACACGGGCCATCACCCAGGGTGGCGCGGTGGCTTGAGAGGCCACTACGATGGAGGAAAACAGCATGATCCAGCAGATGCCGACCACCAGCCCGAGCAGCGCCAGCAGCGCGTAGTTGCGAGTGAAGGCGATCGCCAGCAGCGCCAGCGCGAATATCATGGAGGCGGCGCCGAACACCTGGTTGCGGGTCAAGCGGCGCAACAGCAGCGGGATCAGGTAAGCCCCGATCAGCGATCCGATCCCTGTGGTGCCGACCAGCAGTCCATAAGTGTGGGGCGCTGCGCCCATCTCGCGCAGCACGATGACCGGCAGCATGGACCAGAATACGCTGATGAATGCGAAGCTGGCGGCGCAACGCACCAGCACCGCGCGCAGTTCGGGATCGTGGCGGGTGTAGCGCAGCCCGCCGCGCAGCGCTGTGGAGAAGGTTTCCGGGGGCAACCGGGTATCGACGTGAAACGCGCGCGGATGGCGGAATACCAGCACACCCAGCACGAACAGAAAACTCAGTGCGTTGAGCGCGAATACGGCGGTGGGGCCGGCGGCCGCCACCAGCAGGCCGCCGATTGCCGGGCCCGCGGCCTTGCTGAGGTTGGTGCTCAGCGAGTTCAGGGTGATGGTATTGCTGAGCTCGCCGCGCGGTGCAAACGATGGAATATTGGCGGTCCAGGAGGGCCGCATCATGGCATTGCCCGCACCGAGAAAGAAGGTCAGCAGCAACAGCCACCATTCGGTGGTGATCTCCTGCGCGGTCATCAGTGTCAGGGCCACCGCCGACGCCAGCAGCCAGACATGCAGTGCGATCAGCACCGTGCGACGGTTGCAGATGTCGCCCATCACGCCGGCCGGATAGGCGAACAGGAAAAACGGCAAGGTGGTCGCGGTCTGGATCAGGGCGACCATCAGGTTGGAGGGCGCCAGGCTCGCCATCAACCAGGTCGCACCGACCTCGTTCATCCAGGTGCCCAGATTGGATACCGTCATTCCCAGCCACATCACCCGGAACAGCGAATGCCGCATCGGTGACCAGATGGAGGTGGACGTGGGAAGCCGTTGGCCCATGGGAGATAACGCTTTTTGTTGACCGCACGGCGCCAACGGCGTCCGAAGTACGCCTGGCGGTAACGGACTGGAGGCGAAGGTCATCCCAGTATAGCCGCTGTAATGGCGACTCGCGGCCGAGCGGGTTGTGCGCATTTCTCCGCAACCGGCGGACACCGGGAGTCAATACCGTGCAACACCGCGCCTTGGAAATGAGTCTTCGGTTTTCCGCTGTGGTAGTGGTAGGCTCGCCGAGGCATATTCATGCTGAGCACAGGCCGATCGCATGGCTGTGCGCTATCTTTGGATACAGGAGGAGACGGAATGAAACCGACAGGATTGTGGTTGACGGTGGCTCTGGTGTGTGGAGTGCTTGCCGGCTGCGAGCAGGAAGGGTCTGCGGAGAAGGCCGGTGAGCGCATCGACGAGGCGGTGGAGCAGACCCAGGACGCCATCGACGATGCCGGGCAGCAGGGCACCATGGAGCGCATGGGCGAAAAGTTGGACCAGGGCATGGAAGATGCGGGTGAGGCGGTTGAAGATGCCGGCGACGAGATGGAGGACGCCGCTCAGTAGTGCTGGCTGGACGGCAGCGTTGCGCCTCCGGGTAATCGAACGTTCTGACGCGGAAGGCCCGCGTGTGACGGGCTTGCAGACACCGGAGAGCGCAGCCGACCCCTGCCGCCGGGCGGTTATTCGGCGCGCATGCTGCCATCCTGGAAGGCGGCACCTGGTGTCGGCCGGCCGCAGTGCGCGGGCGAGGATCAGAACTCCAGCGCCCCGGCCCAGATGGCCAACACCAGGCAGCCGCGATCGCTGGCCACGGCGTGTCGGCTGCCCGGCGGGCTGACCAGCAAGGTGCCTGCTGGGTAGCGTCCGTTGGTGTCGCGTTGTTCTCCGTCCAGCACCAGAATGTGTTCGTAGTCGGTGTGGCGGTGCGCGGGCACTGAGGCGCCAGGCGCATAGCGCAACAGCGCGGCGGCCGGGCCGCTGCCCGGGCGGCCGTACAGGGCGTGAAACTCCACGCCTGGCCGCAGCAGCTCCCAATGCAGGCGCTCGGGGGTGGCGGCGCGCTGCAACAGCGCGCCGAAGGCTTGGGCGTGCTCCATCACGCCGTCACCGCCGCCAGCAGGGCGGCCGATTCCGCCACGGCGCCGAACACGCCGCCCTGCATGGTGACCATCTTCAACGCCGCCAGGTGATTGCCGTGATCCGTGGCGCCGCAGCAATCGGACAGGATCAGGCATTCGAAGCCGCGGTCGTTGGCTTCCCGCATCGTCGTATGCACGCACACGTCGGTGGTGATGCCGCTCAGCACCAGGTTGCGGATGCCGCGCACGTGCAGCAGCAGTTCGAGATCGGTGGCGCAGAAGCTGCCCTTGCCCGGCTTGTCGATGACGGGCTCGCCGGCCAGCGGCGCCAGTTCGGGGATGATCTCCCAGCCCGGCTCGCCGCGCACCAGGATGCGCCCGCAGGGACCGGCATCGCCGATGCCTGCGCCGATGTGCCGCGAACGCCAGCGCTTGTTGGCGGGCAGATCGGTCAGGTCCGGCCGGTGCCCCTCGCGGGTATGGATGACGTGGTAGCCGCCGGCGCGAAAGGCCGCCAGCACGGCGCGGATCGGCTCGATCGGCGCCCGTGTCAGCGACAGGTCATAGCCCATCTGATCCACGTAGCCGCCGATGCCGCAGAAATCGGCCTGCATGTCGATGATCACCAGCGCCGTGTTGTCCGGGCGCAGGTCGCCGTCGTAGGGCCAGGGGTAGGGGTTGGCGTCGATATGGCGTGAACTCATGACCATCTCCGGGCGGGGTGAGGCGTGCCGCCGTGGGCGACGGCATGCAAGGATCGTGCAGCGGCGTCAGCCAGCTGCCAGCCAGGCGCGCCAGCCGCCATGGGTGGTGATGTCGCGGGCGCCGGCCAGTGCCGCTGTCTCACACAGAAAGCCCTTGACGGTGCGGCCGCCGGCCAGCTCGACGGTGCCGATGGCGAGCGGTGCCGGCACCCCGGCGAGAAAGGCGCCGACCTCGGCGAGCGGCAGGCGCCAGACCTCGACTTCGATGGCGCCGCCTGCCGCATCGCGCACCAGGCCGGGGCGCGGCGGGTCGAAGCCGACCAAGGCATAGAGCCGGTAACCGGGCGCGGTGTGCGTGCGTTCCACCAGCCGCGCGCCGCGGGCGGTGAGTTCGTGGTTCAGCGGCAGGCCCTGCATGTGCCCGCCACAGACGGCCAGGTCGAGCATCGCCGCCGGCGGGTCGGCGATCATGGGTGTGGTGTCGGCCAGGGCCAGGCCGGTGGCGCCGACGGTGGTGTTGTGTGCCCGGTGCAGGCGATCGGCCAGCGCCAGCAGGGGCCGGTCGTGGCCGGCCGGCGCCTGCAGCGTCACGCCGAACGGCAGTCCGGACGGCAGGAATCCGGCCGGTACCGCCACCGCGCACAGGTCGAGCAGGTTCATGTGGTTGGTGTAGTGGCCGAGGCGGTTGTTGAGCCGTACCGGGTCGGCCAGCAGGGCGGCGCGGGTGTAGAGGGTCGGCACCGTCGGGGTGAGCAGGCAGTCGACCTGTTGCCACACCGGCGCTACCGCGCGGCGCAGCGCCTGCAGGCGGTACTCGGCGGCGAACAGGTCGGCGGCGGTGAAGCGGTCGGCGCCCAGGATGATCTCGCGCACCACCGGCAGCACGGCGTCGGGCCGGCGGTCCATGAAGTCGCCCAGTGCCAGGCGCCGCTCCGCCACCCAGGGTCCTTCGTAGAGCAGGCGTGCGGTCTCGCGAAAGGGACTGTAGTCCACCGGCACCGCGGTGCCGCCAAGCCCCTGCAGTGAGGCGACGACCTGCGCGAAGGCGGCAGCGCTGGCGCCGTCGCCGTCGAACTCGAGCTGGTCCGGTCCCGGTACGCCGAAGCGAAAGCGCGCCCCGGACGCCGGTACGGTCGGCCAGTTGGCACGGGCGAAGGGATCCGCGGCATCGAAGCCGGCGATTACCTCCAGCACCGCCTGGGCGTCGGCGCAGGTCAGCGCGAATACCGACATGCAGTCCAGCGAGCGGCAGGCCGGCAGCACGCCGCGGCTGCTGACCAGACCGCGGCTGGGCTTGAGGCCGATAAGGTTGCCCAGCGCCGCTGGCACCCGGCCGGAGCCGGCGGTGTCGGTGCCGAGCGAGAAGCTCACCAGGCCGTGCGCCAGTGCCAACGCCGAGCCCGAGCTCGAGCCGCCGCAGATATAGGCCGGGTCGAAGGCGTTGGCCGGCGCGCCGTAGGGCGTGCGCGTACCGGACAGGCCGGTGGCGAACTGATCCAGATTGGTCTTGCCAAGCAGCACGGCGCCGGCGTCGAGCAGGCGCTGCACGGCGGGCGCGCTGGCATCCGGCGTGTAGGCAAAGGCCGGGCAGGCGGCGGTGGTGGGCAGGCCGGCGACGTCGATGTTGTCCTTGACGGCGAAGGGAACGCCGAATAGGGGCCCGCGCGCGGTGAGCGGTAGCGTATCCAACGCCGCGGCGCGCGCCCGCAGTGCCGCCTTGGGCACTGGCGTTATCCAGATGCCATCGGCGGCCAAGGCCCGGCGCCGGGCGATGACCTGCTCGATTACCGCCTGCGCCGTCTGGCCGTCTGCCAGCGCCCGGCGCAGCCTGTGCAGGTCGGGCAGCGGCGGGGGAGCACGGCGCGCGGCCGTCATCGGCGTCACCAGATCCACTTCACCATGGCCTGGGCGACGTCCTCGTCCATACCGTCGATGCCGAACTTGTTGCGCCAGATTTGATATTCCACGCCTGCTTGTAACTTGCCGCCGCCAAAACCTGCGAGTTCGCCCACATCCACCAGCAGGCGCGGCGCGGTGATGATGTTGTCCTGCAGCGGGTCCTCGCCCCAGGCGTAGTCGAAGAAGCCCTCGAACACCAGCGGCAGCGGGCCGAGCCTGAATGGCGCGCCCCAGGCCAGGGTCACCTGCTGGCCGGTGTCGATGCCGGAGGCCTGGCTGTTGCGCAGGTACCAGTTGACCTGGAAGAACTGAAAGCTGGGCAGGTTCAGGTCGACGGCCAGGCCGTACAGCCAGGTCTGCTCGACCGGCGATTCCGGGATCTCCAGCGTGGCGGTGAACAGCAGGTCCTTGGCGATGCCCCAGGACAGCTCCTTGTCGAAGAACATCTTGCCGATCGACAGCCGCGGCGAGATTTCCGCGTAGTAGCTGCCGTCGCCTTCGCCGCCCGGGTTGGTGATGTCGATGAAGATGAAGTTGTCGCCATACTTCCACACATTGAAGTGCTCGATGGTGACGATGCCGGCCTCGTCGGTGTGGCTGAAGCCGCCGTCGGGGTCGAAGTCGGCATAGCGGCTGCCGTACAGGTACTGAATGTTGGTAGTGGCGAAATTCGCGGACCCGGCACTTGCGGCGAGCGGGCTGAGCAGGCCGCCGGCACTGACAAGTAGCGGGGCCAGCAGCGCGGCGCGCAGCCTGCGGCCGGGCGGGCGAGCGGGATGATTGGTGGAATGAGGCTTGTTCATGTCTGGCGGCTCCTTCTACAGCGGGTGGTTAAAACGTCATATGAATACCATGATGTATGCAAATGGCGGCAGTGAAGCGCGATCCGTTCCAGCCGTCAGCCCGTGGAGAATGCTGGCCCGGCCTCAGTCAGCGGCCTCGGCCAAGGCATGAGGTGCTGCGATCGGCTTGCCAGCCGCCTGCCGGGCACAGCCGTACAGACCGCCGGCGATCGCCAGGTAGGCCAGCGCCACCACCGGGGTCTGACCGATGCCGATGGCCTCGCCGTGCATGAAGCCGAAGAAGGTCAGCACGCCGCCCACCGCCGCGAATCCGGCGGCTTTGCCGAACGTGCGGTCGATGATGCAGGCGGTGATGCCCGCCAGGATCAGGCTGGTCAGGATGGCACCGCCGCCGAGGACCTCCAGGCCGTGGTACAGCACGCCGCTGCCGGCCAGTTGGTCCAGGCCCACCGCGGCGGCATTGGTGCCGGCGGCGCCCAACGCGTTGTCGATCTGCAGCTTGCCCCAGGCGGCCACCTGCGGGATCAATGCCAGCACGATGGCCGGTGCGTGCGCCTTGGGCGTCTCCTGAAACGCCTGGGCGCCGATCAGCATGCCGATGTAGAGCAGGATGGGCGAGATGGCGACCACCGGAATCAGCGCCATCAGCACCGCCACGATGCCGAACCAGGACAGCACCAGCACCGTCACGCCGGTGGCGGCCGAGTAGCCGATGCGCCCGCCGATCGCCTTCCAGCCGGGGTGGCCGATATACACGGCGTTGATGAAGGGGTTGCCGAGCAGGCAGCCGACCAGGCTCACCACGCCGTCGGCGGTGATCACGCCAGTGGTGGGAAAGCGGTCGCCGCCGGCCTCAGCACTTTCCACGTTGTCCATCGCCTCGACCAGGTCGTAGATGCCGAACGGGATGGCGGTGACCAGGATCACGCCGAGGAACTCGAAACCGCCGAACACGTGATTGACTGCCGGCAGCGGCAGCGAGAAGCCGAAGTTGCTGAACGATGCGCCCAGCCGGTCCAGGCTCATGCCGCCGAAGTTCAGGCCAAACGCCAGCCCGCCCCAGGCGATCAGCGAGCCGACGACGATCGCCACCAGCCCCGCCGGCAGACCCCTCCAGTAGCGCACGCCGCCGAACCAGCTGGTCAGCAGGATGGCAAAGCAGACCAGGCCGATTACCGGGTCCAGGTACATGTCGAGCGCCGGCTTCATCGAGATGAAGGCAATCGATACCCCGGCCAGGGCGCCCAGCAGCGCCGCGCGCGGCGTGATCTTCTTGATCCAGGGCGCCACGAAGCCGCCGGCCATGAGCACGAAGCTCTGCACGAATACCCAGGTCAGGCCCGCCTCCCAGCCCTTGACCGGATCGCCGGTGGCGCCGGCGATCGGCAGCATGATCACGAACACCACCACGAACATGTGTGGCACGCTGATGCCCGACGGCAGCGCGCACACGGTGTCGCGGCCCTCGCGCTGCGCCAGCCGCCAGGCCAGCCAGGCGTAGTACACCGTGGACAGGAACAGCATCAGCCCGACCGCCGGCAGCACGCGCCCGAACACGATCTCGTCGGGCAGCTTCAGCACGTAGCGCAGCAGTGCCGTCAGCGTCAGCACGTTGACCAGGATGTTGGTGCCAAAGCCGAAAAATGCGTTCCAGTCGCCGGGCGACCAGAGTCTTGGTGTGCTGTCGTTCATGGTCGAAACCTCGCGGGTGGTTGGGGCGGGATCAGGCATCGATGCGAGCGAGCTCCGCGCACAGGGTGGCGGCGTCGGCGACCCAGCCGAAGATGCCGCCCTGGGCGGTGATCATGTCGAGCGCGGCGCGGTGGAACTGCGGGAAGTACGAGGCCACCGCATCGCTCACCACCAGGCACTCGAAGCCGCGGTCGTTGGCCTCGCGCACCGTGGTGTGCACGCACACCTCGGTGGTGACGCCGGCCACGATCAGGCTGGCGATCCCGCGGTTGGCCAGCAGCAGCGACAGGTCGGTCTGGTAGAAGGCGCCCTTGCCGGGCTTGTCCAGCACCGGCTCGTCGGGCAGCGGCATCAGTTCCGGCACGATGGCGTGGCCCGGCTCGCCGCGGATCAGGATGCGGCCCATGGGGCCGGCATCGCCGATGCGCATCGGCCCGGGTCCGCGCGTCAGCTTGGCCGGCGGCGCGTCGCTCAGATCCGGCCGGTGCCCCTCGCGGGTGTGGATGACCAGCATCCCGGCCTTGCGGGCGACGTCGAGCAGACGTTGACACGGCGCGATTGCGCTGCGCAGGCGCGAGACGTCGTTGCCCAGCATGGCGCCGAAGCCGCCCGGTTCCAGGAAGTCGCGCTGCATGTCGATCAGCAGCAGCGCCGTGCGCGCCGGGTCCAGCGCCAGCGGGTAGGGTTGGGCGGCGATCTCCAGCAATGTCGGACGGGAAAGTGGTGTCATCGGTCGCAGCTGCCCAGGGCCCTGATTCTTGTATGCAAATTGATATTCAAGTTGTATGCCACGTTGTCGGTTTTGGTAACGTATTGATAAAATTGGGAAAATTACCGGATCTTCATAGCGCTTGGCAATTTTTTTGGACGGCATGCACCACATTCGATCAAATTGTTGTATACAATGGTGCGTCTGTTCAGCGCTCGGTTTCATCCATGCAGGAGTCTTCCCGGGTTTCCCCCCCAGAGATCTATCGTCAACTCAAGGAGATGATTCTCGGCTTTGCGCTCTACCCAGGGGCACGGGTTACGGAAACCGAATTGGCCGACCATTTCGGGGTCAGCCGCACCCCGGTGCGGGAAGCGCTGCAGCGGCTGGCGGCCGAAGGTTACGTGTCGATCCGCGCCAAGCAGGGCTGTTTCATCCGCGATATCGACATCGAGGAGATCAACCAGTATTACGAGGTCCGCATCGCGCTGGAGCTGCGGGCTCTGGAGCTGGTTGGCCGGGTGATGCCGGTACGCGAGCTGAACCGATTGGCGGCGATCTGGAATCCGGAGCGCATACCAGGGCGGGCCCCCGCCGTGGCAACCATGGTGGCGCGTGATGAGGGTTTTCACCTCGCCCTGGCGGCGGGCACCGGAAACGCGGTTCTGGCGGGGTACCTGAAGGATGTCAATGATCACATCCACATCGTGCGGCGGCTCGATTTCACCGACGACGGACGCATCGAGCCGACCTACAGGGAGCATCATGAGGTGCTCCAGCGCCTGCTGAAACGTGATGTCGAGGGGGCCAAGGAACTGCTGGAGCAGCACATCCGGCGCAGCGCTGACGTCGCCAAGGCGATTACCCTGACGCAACTGGCGAGCCAGCGAGCCCGGGCCTGGAAATTGCCCTGAGAGCGCGGTCTCGGGCCGCGCTCAGGATCGCTCGAAGCCAGCCCAGCGCCGCACCAGGCCGGCACCGAGCTCGGCCAGTCCGAGTTGATCCAGGGTGCGGCCCACGGTGTGGTCGACCATTTCCGAGATGCTTGCCGGGGCGTTGTAGAACGCCGGCGCCGGGGGCGCCACCAGCCCGCCCATTTCAGTGACCGCGGCCATGTTGCGCAGATGGACCAGGGTCAGCGGGGTCTCGCGTGCGAGCAGGATCAGCCGGCGCCTTTCCTTCAGCGTCACGTCTGCGGCCCGGGTCACCAGATTGGCGGACAGCCCGTGCGCCACCGCTGCCAGGGTGTTCATCGAGCAGGGCGCGATCACCATGCCGTCGGTGGCAAAGGACCCGCTGGCGATGGGCGCGCCGATTTCCCGATGACCGTAGCTGATCGTCGCCAGGGCCTTGAGCTCGGCCGGCTCCATGCGCAGCTCCTGGCGTATGGTGGCGGCGCCGGCGGGGGTGATGACCAGGTGGGTTTCGAGGGCGGGGTCGGCGGCCAATACCTGCAGCAGGCGCAGACCGTAGACGGCGCCGGTCGCGCCGGTGATGGCGATGATGATTCTACGCGGCATGCGCGCTCGCGAAGCTGTAGCGGAGCACCATTGTAACCCTCAGTCGCTCGCGAACCACTGTGGATGGCGGGTCGCCAGCTGGTAGTAGAGGGAGGGCAGGATCAGCAGGGTGAGCACCGTGGACGCCGTGGTGCCGAAGATCAGCGAGGTGGCCAGCCCGGCGAACAGCGGATCCGTGTACATGACCAGGGTGCCCAGAATCACTGTTACCGCAGTGAGCAGAATGGGCCGAAAGCGGACCGCGCCGGCGAGCCGGACCGCTTCCTCCAGGGGCTTGCCCTGGCGTTGGTAATCGCGGATGAAGTCGATGATCAGCAGCGCGTTGCGGATCACCACGCCGGCCAGCGCCACGGTGCCGATCGCCGACGCCATGCTGAAGGGGATGCCGAGCAGCCAGTGACCGGGAAAAATGCCCGCCAGACCCAGGGGAATCGAGGTCATGGCGACCAGCGGGATGATGAACGACTGATAGGTGCCGACCAACAACAGGAAGATGAACAGCACCGCGGCCCCCAGCACCACCGCCATCTCGCCCCAGGCGTCCAGGGTCAGGCGCAGTTCGCCATCCCACAGCAGTTTGTAGCCGTCCAGGGTCGAGGGCAGCACCGGTTGCAGGGTGAGGTTGTCCGTGTGCAGCACATTGCCGCCGCCCAGATCGAGGCCGTCGAGGTCGGGGTCCATGGCCAGGATGGCGTACACGGGCGCGGAATCGGTGAGTTCGCCGCCCACGTAGGTGACGCGCTCATTGTCCTTGCGCAGGATGGGGCGGTCGTGCTGGCGGCGTTCCACCCGGGTCAGTTCGGAGAGCGGGATCCGCTCGCCGGCAGCGTTGTCGATATGGATGCGGTCGAGCAGGGTGGGGTCGATCGCCAGGGATCTGGGCACCTTGATGAGGATGGGGACGGGCGTCTTCTCGCCGGGAATGTGCGCCTGGGAGACCACGCGACCATCCATCAGGCTCTGCAGGCTGTGTTCGATGGCGCTGGTGGTAACCCCCGAAAGCACGGCCTTTTCCTTGTCGACAAGGATGTCGAAGCGGGGGATATCGGCGGTTTCGCTGTCGTACACGTCGACCATCATGTAGGTGCGCTCAAAGCGTTCCCGGACCAGGGCCGCGGTCTTGCGCAACACCTCTGGGTCCGGCCCGTAGATCTCGGCCAGCACCGTGGCCCGGGTGGGGGGACCGGGGGGGCTCTCCACGAAGCGCACATCCAGGCCCGGGTAGCGCAGCTTGAGGGGCTCGGCGGCGACGCGTAACTCACGGACCACTTCCATGGATTTGGTGTCGCGCAGTTTCTTGTCGATCAGGTTGACGCTGAGCTCGGCGACATGGGGGCCGCGGCGGTTGCTGTTGCCGCGGATCTGGCCGGCGAAGTCGATGACCGCCGGAATGCCCACATAGGTGAGGTAATCGGCCACCAATGGGTGGGCGCCGAGCAGGGCGCCGAAATCCCGCGCCACCCGGTCGGTGACCTCGATGGGCGTATCCTCGGGCATGTCCAGGGTGATGTTGAAGGTGTTCTTGTCGTCCTTGGGCATGATCGCCAGCATCACACCGCCCGCGGACAGCGGGCCGTCGACGCCGGCCGGGCGGATGAACTGCCAGGCCGGCTGCAGAAAGGACGCGAGGATGACGACCGTGGTGAGCAGAAAGACGGCGGCGCGCAACCGCGGGCGCTCCAGCAGCGGGGTGATGCAGCGGAAGTAGATCCGGTAGAAGGGATTGTGCTCCGGGCCGGGCTCGGCGATGGCCTGCACCCGGCCCCGCAGCCAGCGGTGGCTGGCCCAGGGCACCACCACATAGGCAACCACCAGGGAGAAGGCGATGGTCACGGGTACATTGAAGGTGATGGGGTAGAAGAACTCGCCGTTCATCCCGGAGACGATACCCAGGGAAGAGAACACCAGGATGATCGCCAGGGTTGCCATATTGGTGGGCTGGCCGATTTCCTGGGTTGCGGCCACGGTCAGGGCGCGCGGGTCTGCGTCCGGCTGCAGTTGGTAGTGCCGGTAGATGTTCTCGATGGTGACGATGCCCGCGTCGACGATCATGCCCAGTGACAGGATCAGTGCGAACAGCGACATCCGGTTGATCGTGGGGCCGATCAGCATGTCGACGGCCAGCGTGAGACACAGGATCAGGGGTACCGCGCCGCTGATGATCAGCCCGGCGCGGATGCCCAGGAAGGGCAGCAGCACCAGCAGCACCGCGGTGATCGCGATGCCCAGATTGATGATCAGGTCGTTGACGGTATTGTTCGCGGTCACCCCGTCGTTGCGGGTGGTGATCACCCGGACGTCGTCGGGGATGAACTGGCGCTCCATCTGGTCGATCTTGGCGAGCACGTCGCGAGCGACGAACACCGCGTTGGTGCCGATTTTCTTGGCCACCGAGAGGGTCACCGCGGGCATCTCGGCGCGTGTCTCGGCGTAGGCCGGACTGCCGGCGCCATAGGCGAAGCGGGTCAGACTGTCGCGCTCCACCGGTGGGCCGTCGAATACGCTTGCCACGTCCTCGACATAGATCAGCTGGCCAGACCTGGCGCTCAGCGCCAGGCGACGGACCTCCTCGGCGGAGGTCAGCTGTCCGCCGAGATTGACGATCAGGTTGCGCTGCCGGCGCACCGTATTGCCCACCACCGCCGCCACATTGCTCGCCTCGAGCATGGCGATGCCCTGGTTCATGGTGAGGCCAAAGGCATCGAGCCGCGCCGGGTCGAGCTCGATGCGGATCTCGCGGCTGCGGCCGCCGTGAATGCGCGTGACCGAAACCTCCTCGATGGTGCTCAGCCGTTCCTCGACGCGCTCGGCGAGCCGGTGCAGGGCATAGTCGTCATAGGTCTCGGAGGCCAGGGTGACGTTGACGATGGGGACGTCGTCCACATCTACCCGGCGCACCAGTGGCAGCCCGGTGTCCGGTGGCAGTATCCGCTGATCGCTCATCACCCGCTGATAGACCCGGACCATGGCCTCATCCTTGTCCACCCCCACATCGAACTGCACGGTGATCTGTCCCATGCCATGGGCGGCGATGGCGAAGGTGTGATCCACCTCCTCGATCTCGCGCAATACCCCCTCGATGGGCGCAACCACCAGCTGTTCGACTTCGCTCGCCGAGCGCCCCGGCAGGGCGTAGGTGATCTCGGCGCCCGGCACCACGATCTGGGGGTTCTCCTCGCGCGGCGTCAGCCCGGCGGAAATCGCCCCGACCAGCAGGCAGAAGAGCACGAACACCGGGGTCAATCGGGAAGTGATGAAATAGTCGGCAATCCTGCCCGTGAGATCGAGCCGCGCGTTCATTCGCCGGTGTCTGGGGAGCTGGGCGGTGGCAAGGTCAGGGTGCTCCGGTCAGCAGGTCGCCGTCGCTGACCCCCGCCGGCACCTGGGTGAGCAGGGTCTCTCCGGGCTCCAGCCCGGCGGTGATCTCGGTGTGGTCGGCGAGGTTGCGCCCGGTCCGCACCCAGCGAAAGCGCAACACGCCGTCCGCTTCGACCACGAACACGCCGGTGAGGCCACCGCGCTCGGCGAGCGCGGAGTCCGGCACCAGAATGCTGTCGCGGCTACCTATGGTGAAGGCGCTGCGGCCGAACATGCCGGGCAGCAGACCGTCGCTGTCGGCAAGGCTGATCTTGACCTGATAGCGGCGGGTGACCGGATCGCCGGAGGACACCAGGCGCACCACTTCCCCGGCATAGGTCCTGTCGGTGGCGTCTATGCGGACTTCAGCCGAGTCGCCCAGGCGGATGTTGCCCAGCTGGCTCTCGGCGATGAAGGTCTCGAACAGCAGGGCGGTGTCGGATTCCACGGTGACGATCGGCGATCCGGGGGTGACCAGGTCGCCGCTGCGCGCCGGCCGTGCCACCACCACGCCGGCGACCGGGCTGCGGATCTCGGTGTAGCGCAGATCCGCCCGCGCTGCCACCAGCGCCGCCCGTGCGGCCTCCAGCTCCTGGGCGGCGACATCCTGTTCGAGGCGCGCCTTGCGCAGCGCCGATGCCGATACCACCCCCTTGTGGAACAGCGTTTCGGCGTCCTCGAGGTCCTTGCGGGCATCGCGGAACCCGGCCGCCGCCTTGTCCCTGTTCGCCTCCGCCTGGCGGATCGCGCCGGTCACACTCTGGCTGTCGAGCACGGCGATGCGCTGGCCGCGGGCGACGCGCTCTCCTTCGCGGACCTCCAGGCGGCTGAGGTAGGCGGAGATCCGGGAGCTGATCTCGACACGCTCGTCGGAAACCACGGTACCTGTAGTGGTATAGCGGATCGGCAGGGGTTCCCCGCGGGCGACCAGGGTGGGCAGCTGGTACTCGACCGGCGGCGGCGCGTTTTGGCCGGCGGGATCCCTGTCGCAGCCGGCCAACAGCATGAGCACCATCATTGCCTGGCCGGCGCGCTTGACCATGAATCCTGCCAAGTTACGGAATCCCCTGTGTAGCCACGGCCGAATCCCGCCCCCTTTGGCGAGGGGCGCCGGCGCGGTGAATATGATAGTGGAAGTGCTCTGCGGTACGAAAATTAGGTCAACCAGTTGCGCGGCCCCGGCCGGTGAAATTGGGCATTACGCGCCGAGCAAACAGATCGACGCTGTGCTGCAACTTGTCCGGCTCCAGAATGCCCTGGGGTATGAGCAGGAAGATCTCATCCAGCGGCACCCGTGCGGCGACTTCCGAGATCCGGCGGTTCAGGGTGTCCGGGCTGCCGACCAGCAGTTCGGGCGTGCCCTGGCCGAAGGGCGTCATCCACTGTTCCCACAGCCAGGCCATCTCCCCGTACCATTCCCGCGCCAGGGCATCGGTCTCGGCACAGACCATGATGCCGCCCCAGCAGGCCTGATCGCCGGGGCGGTGGGCGATGCCGTGACGATCGGCTTCGGCGCTCCATTCCCGCCACAGCAGTTGCAGGAAGTCGAGATCGTCGGCGAGGACGATGGGGCGGCCCTTGTGGCGCGCCCAGAATTTGGCCGAGCGCAGGCTGTGCGAAAATCCGCCGTAGAGGGGAATCTCTGCCTGCAGTGGCCGCGGGGCTATACCGATGCGCTCGATGGCCATGTCCTCGGTGACCCCCTGGCCGTAGCGGTGATAGACCGGATGCGGGTGGGGATTGCGCAGGCCGGGTGCGGGAAACTGCCAGTACCTGCCGCTATGGCTGAAGGTGTCCTCGTGCAGTGCCTTGAGCACTACCTCCACGAATTCGGCGAAGTACTCGCGGTTGGCTTCGTCGGCGGCGCTTCCCTTGTTCCAGGGGCCCACGGCGGTCAACTCGGGGCGGATCTTGAAATGCTCCACCCAGCGGGCCTGGTAGCCGCGCACCAGGCCCACTCCGAGGCGGCCGCCCAGCATGCAGTCCAGGGTGGCGATTTTTTCCGCGGTGACCAGCGGGTTGTGGGCGGTGGCCACGAAGCCGCAGGGGATGATGCGCAGGCGTTCGCTGTGCTGGCCCAGCCACATCGCCATCAGGCAGGGGTCGTTGGCGGCCTCGAAGCCCTCGATCTGGAGATGGTGTTCCGGGTGGCCGATGCCGAAGTAGCCCGAGTCGTCGGCCAGCTGCGCGAGCTCGGCGATTTCGCCGAGCATGCGTCTGTAGCGCTGGGCATCCTTGCCCGCCATGCCGGCCGCCAATTCGTTGCGACGGCCGACCGTGGCGTAGATGAACAGGTTGAATTTCATGGCGCCGTTCCCGCTGTGGGTAGAGAGCGCATCGCCTTCAGGCGTTGACGTCGATGACCACCCGTCCCTTGATCTGACCGGCGAGAATGGCCTTGGCCAGCTCCGGCACCCGGCTCAGGGGTTCCACCCGGTAGATTTCCCGCAGCAGGTCCAGATCCACCAGCCTCGCCAGTTCGTCCCAGGCCTGCTGGCGGCGTTCCTGGGCCGCCATCACCGAGTCGATGCCGCGCAGGGTCACGCCGCGCAGGATGAAGGGCATGACCGTGGTCGGCAGGCCGACGCCGCCGGCCAGGCCGCAGGCGGTGACTATGCCCTCGTAGCGGGTCTGGGCGAGCAGGCTGGCGAGGGTGTTGGCGCCCACGGTATCCACTGCGGCGGCCCAACGCTCGGCCTCCAGCGGCGCCGGATCCCGGGCCAGTTCGTCGCGGGGAAGGATTTCGCTGGCGCCGAGTTGTTCGAGCAGCGTCCGGGCTTCCTCGACGCGGCCGGTCACCGCGCACACCTGGTAGCCCAGCTTGGCCAGCAGCATGATGGCGACGGTGCCTACGCCACCGGCCGCGCCGGTGACCGCCACCGGGCCGGCCTCGGATTTCACGCCGCGGTCGCGGATCGCCTGGACACAGAGCATGGCGGTGTAACCCGCGGTGCCGAGCGCCATGGCCTCCTCCAGACTGAACGCCTCCGGTACCCGCACCAGCCATTCCGGCTTGAGGCGCTGGCGCTGCGCATAGCCGCCCCAGTGGCGCTCGGAGAGGCCGTAACCGTTGACCAGGACCCTGTCACCGGGCTGGAAGCGGCTGTCGCGGGATTCGGCCACCACACCGGCGAGGTCGATGCCCGCCACCATGGGAAACTTGCGCGCGATCGGTGAGGCGCCGGTGACTGCGAGGCCATCCTTGTAGTTGAGGGTGGAGTAGGCGATATCCACCAGCACGTCTTCGTCGGGCAGGTCGCCGAGGTCCAGTGGGCGGATCTCGGCGCGGATGCTCTTGTCCTCGTTACGTTCCAGGAGCAGTGCTTTGAAAGTCGAACTCATTGGTATGCCCTCCCGGCGGCTACGTTGGTCAGACCACGATCTTGGCGTACTTGCCCTTGTAGAACCCGAGCGGCTCCTGGTCCTTAACGTCCATGTCGTGCACGCGGCCGACGACGATGATGTGGTCGCCACCCTCGTAGAGGTGCTCCGTGGTGCATTCGAAGCGCACGCTGTAGTCCTCGAGCAGGGGCGCGCCGCCGGCGTTGGGATGCCAGTTCAACTTGGCAAACTTATCGGCTTCCTTGGTGGCGAACAGGCGGCTGATGTCCTCCTGGCCCGAGTGGAGGATATGGATGGCGAAGTGCTTGGCCTCCATGAAGGCGTCGAAGCAGTTGGCGGTCTTGGCCACGCTCCAGAGCGCCAGGGGCGGATCCAGGGATACCGAGGAAAAACTGTTGGCCGTGGCGCCCACCGGGTTGCCGTCCCGGTCCGTCGCGGTAACCACGGTGATGCCCGTGGCGAAGGCGCCGAGCGCATCCCGGAATTGCCGTTGATCAAGGCTCATGATGCTGTCCCCTGTCAGCTGAGGTATGTGAGGTATGGTTGACTTCTGCTGTCCCGGCGCGCCCGAGCGCCCCCCCGGCAGGCTCGGGACCGGCCAGGGGCGGCGCCTTTCCAGTCGCGGTCAATCCGAAGGCGACGGGCGCAGAAGTATCATTATCAGCGCAGCAATGTAGCACAGGCCTCCGGCGCCGCGCACCCGGACCTCAGCTATTGGCCTGCACTGCGGGCCGTGCCGCCATGCGGTCGTACCAAGCCTTCAGGTTGGTGCATTCGGCGGGGATCTCGGCCTTGATCCACTTGGCGAAATCACAGGCCGCCAGGGTGGTGATGTCGGCCACAGAATAGAAGTTACCGGCGACATATTCGTGGCTGGCCAGGTGTTGGTCGAAATCCTTGAAGAAGTTCGCTACCCGGGCCCGGCCGCGTTCGGCGAGCTCTGCGGATTGCGGATAGGCGTGGGGGCCGACCTGGGCGCGGTTGGCGAAGCCCTTGGCGGTGTTGCGGAATACTTCGGCCACGGCGAGCAGGCCGTTCATGAACGCCAGGTGGTCCCACATCTCGCACAGCGCCTTTTCGGTCGGCGTGCTGCCCAGCATCGGGGGCTGCGGATGGATCTCCTCGAAATAGCGGCAGATGGCGCGGATCTGGCTGATACAGGTGCCGTCATCCAGTTCCAACATGGGTACGTCGCACGCCGGATTCTTGGCGCGGTAGGCCGGCTCCAGCTGCTCGCCCTTGGTGAGGTCGATCGAGACCCGCTCGACATCAATGCCTTTTTCGGCCAGAAAAATGTTGATGCGGCGGGGGTTGGGGGCCTGCGGGTAGTCGTAGAGTTTCATTGGTGTTTATCCTCTTGGCTGAACGCTGGCTACAATGGAAGGAAGAGAGTGCGTCGGCGAACCCGGTCCACCGCGCGGATGAGCGACTTTTGACCGCATGGTAGCAGCGGTGACTGAACTGAACCATGGATCCCAGAATGACCGATAGCCATTGTCGAGCGCAGGGTTTCCTGTTCCCTGCCTGTCCCGGCGGGCCGCAGCCGTGAGCCGCGTCGCGCCCCTGTCGCTGGCGGCCGCCAAGGCGCGGATGCTGGATGGCCTCCACCCGGTCGCCGGGGTCGAGTCGGTGCCGCTGGCGGAGCTGGCCGGCCGTATCCTCGCCGCAGCCCTGCGCGCGCCCCGGGATATTCCGGGGGCGGACTGTTCGGCAATGGACGGCTACGCGGTGCGCCACGCAGACCTGAGCACGGGACGGCCGTTGCGCCTGGTGGCCTCAGCGCTGGCGGGGAGTCCGGCGGCGCTGCCGGTCGGCGCCGGCGAGTGCGCGCGCATCACCACCGGTGGCCAATTGCCCGGGGGCGCCGATACCGTGGTGATCCAGGAGGAGGTGGCGCGCGACGCCGAGCTCGTCCGCTTGACCGGCGCGCCGCCGAGCCCTGGCGCCAATGTGCGCCGCGCCGGTGAGGACATGGCCCGGGGCGAACCGGTGCTGCCGGCGGGCCGCCGTCTCGGCGCCATCGAGATCGGCCTGATCGCTGCGCTCGGTCTGGCCGAGGTGCGGGTGCGCCGCCGGCTGCGGGTGGCGCTGCTGGCCAGCGGCGACGAGTTGCGACCGCCGGGCGCAGCCCTGGCCCCCGGCCAGATTCATGACAGCAACCGCTACCTGTTGACCGCGATGCTCGCGCGCCTGGGCGCCCAGGTGCTCGACCTGGGCATAGTGCCGGACCGGCCGGAGGCGTTACGCGAGGCCTTTCGGCGCGCTGCCGAGGATGCTGACCTGGTGGTCAGCTGTGGCGGCGCCTCGGTAGGGGATGCCGACCACACCCGGGCAGTGCTGGAGGAACTCGGTGAGCTCACCTTCTGGAAGGTCGCCATCAAGCCCGGCAAGCCCTTCCTTTATGGTCGCCTGGGCGCGGCCCTGGTCTGCGGACTGCCCGGCAACCCGGTATCGGCACTGGTGACCTTCCACCAGCTCGTGGTGCCGGTGATCCGCCGGTTGCAGGGCGCCGCCGACCCTGAGCCGCCGATATTGAATGCCCGGACCACTGTGCCGCTGCGCCGCAACCGCACCCGGCTGGAGTTCGTGCGCGCCCGAGTCGAGAGCGACGGCGCTGGCGGCCTGGTAGCCACTCCGGATCGGCAGCAGAGTTCGGCGGCCCTGGGCTCCCTGGCGCGCTGCAACGCCTTCTTGCTGGTCGATGCCGGCGCCGACCAGATCCCGGCCGGCGAGCCGGTGCCGGCGTTATTGTTCGACGCGCTGTTCTGAGTCACGCATCGTTCCTGCAACTGCTTGATTTCGGTGCCGGTCTGGCATCAACTTAAGGGATCCCGATTCATGATTCCTATTCATTGCAGGGAGTTTTCATCATGCGTACCCCAGTTGTTTCGGCCGACTCCCACATTGTCGAGCCGCCCGAGTGTTACCGGGATTACATCGACCCGGCCTATCGCGATCGCGCCCCGTACCTGACCGATGACGGCAAGGGCGGCGATGCCTATGTCATCGAGGGCTACAAGCGGCCGCTCGAGATCGGCCTGATGTCGGCCGCCGGCATTCCCGACGAGGTGATGCCCAAGGTCGCACCGCACCGCAGGTTCCACGCCATGCACCGCAGTGGCTGGGATCCGACCACCCGGGTCGCTGATCAGCGCCGAGACGGCGTCGATGCCGAGATCATCTACGCTTCCGTCGGCATGGTGCTCTGTAATCTCAAGGATCCGCTCTACAAGGACGCCTGCTTCAAGGCCTACAACCGTTGGCTGCAAGGCTATTGTGAGGCCGCGCCCAAAAACCTGTTCGGTCTGGGCCAGACCGCAGTGCTGTCGGTGGATTCCGCCATCGAGGATTTCCGCCGCATCAAGGAAGCGGGCTTCGTCGGCGTGATGATGCCGGGCCGGCCGATTCACGAGGACTACGATCACCCCGATTACGACGCGCTCTGGGAGTGCGCCACCGATCTCGATCTGCCGCTGTGCTTCCACATCCTGACCTCGCGGGAGAGCGCCGCCGTGCTCACCGAGTACCGCGGCCACAAGCTCAACAGTTTCATGAAGCTGATTCGCGGTATTCAGGACATGATCGGCCTGTTCGTGCTGGGGGGCGTGTTCGAGCGCCATCCCAAACTCAAGCTCGTCGGCGCCGAGGGCGATGCCGGCTGGCTGCCCCACTTCATGCACCGCATGAACCGGGCCGCCGACCGCCACGGCCACGGCAAGCGCGGCCCGGTGCTGCCCCGCCCGCCCAGCGAATACATCCGCGAGAACGTCTGGCTGACCTTCCAGGACGACTGGGAGGCCTTCGCCTGCGCCCACCGCATGAATTCCAAGCGCCTGCTGTGGGCCAACGACTTTCCACACAGTGACTCGACCTGGCCCTGGTCGCAGGAGATGCTCGAACGCTACACCCAGGGGGTGCCGCAGGAGGTTCGCGATCAGGCCATGGGCCTCAACTGCATCGAGCTGTTCAACCTGCCGATTCCGGTGTCCCAGACCCATTGACCGGTCGAAATCGGCGTCTACACATCTGTAAGAGGGGTCGCGTATGAAATTCGGCTACTTCACGGAACGCCCCTATCGGCATATCGACGAGAACGTCGTGCTGAACAACAAGGCGTTCTTCGGTGTGTCCAACAGCCACTTCGATCGCCGGAAGGCCGCTCATGACTACAATCATTTCATCGACGAGTACTGCCTCGCCGAGGAAGTGGGTTTCGACGGCCTGGCGCTCAACGAGCACCACGGCAATCCCTATTGCATGGGCAGTGTGATCAATATCGAAGCCGCGGTGCTGGCGCGCGCGACGCGCAAGGCCAAGATCATCCTGGTGGGCAACCCGCTGCCGGTGATCAAGCACCCGCTGCGTATCGCCGAGGAGCTGGCGGAGATCGACCTCATCTCCGGCGGCCGTCTGGTGGCCGGCTGGGTGCGGGGCGCCGGTTCCGAGCAGTTCTTCAACAACGCCAACCCGGCGTACAACCGCGAGCTGTTCAACGAGGCGCACGATTTCATCATCCAGGCCTGGACCCGGCCCGGCCCCTGGCGCTACGAGGGCAAGCACTTCCACTACCGCCATGTGAACCCCTGGGCACTGCCCCTGCAGGAGCCCTATCCGCAGCAGTGGATTCCGGGCGTGCTGTCGCCCGAGACCGTGCTCTGGTGCGCCGAGAAGCGCTACCCCTATGTGGGTCTGGGTTCCGCGCTTGGCCCGACCTGCGATCTGTGGGACATGTACGCCGACAAGGCCGCCGAGCTCGGCTATCAGGCCGGGCCGGAGAATTTCGGTTACCTGTTGCCGGTGTTCGTGTCCGACGACGAAGAGGAGGCCCAGCAGGTCGGCCGCGGCTATGCGTTCGGCGGTGGCCAGAACGGCTTCAGCCGTCCGGAGCACACCTTGCCGCCAGGCTACAATTCCAAGGCTGCGATCCGCATGCTCGCCAAGGCGCCCGGCGGATCCTGGCTCGGGGTGAGCAAGGACAAGCTGGCCGCGGCGCGCAGCGGCAAGTGGCAGGCGGAGCCGGATTTCGACCTGATCAAGGAGAAGCTCTGGAACTCCTACCAGCGCGCCCAGGAAAACCTGCAGATCGTGGTGGGCACCCCGAAACAGGTGATCCCCAAGATCAAGGCGATTCTCGAGGTCATCCGCCCCGGATCCTTCACCTTCTTCAACGTCCAGGGGGTGGCGACGGACCAGCAGCGCAACCGCTCCATCGAACTGATCGGCCGGGAGGTGCTGCCCGAGCTGCGCGACTACGCTCAGCAGATCGGTTTGGTGGATTCCTTCGAGCGCGAGCCGGGCTCGGTGAAGCTCGCTCCTGGCAGCAAGCGGGCGCCGGTGTGCGATCGCGAGGGTATGGCCAGGCTGGGCCTGCGCGTAGCCTGATCCCGGGATCGAATTCGACCGGAAAGGGTGGGTTGACCCCGCCCTTTCTGTTTGCCCGCGCCGGGGGTATGGTGCGCCCTTTCGTGTCCCGCGCCGCAGCCCATGGACCTGATCGATTTCATCCTGCACGTCGATCGCCATCTGATCGAGTTATTGAGCCAGCATGGCCCCTGGCTGTACGGCATCCTGTTCGCGATCGTATTCGTCGAGACCGGCCTGGTGGTCATGCCGTTTCTGCCCGGCGACAGCCTGCTGTTCGCCGCCGGGACCCTGGCCGGGGTCGGTGGCCTGGATCCCTGGGTGCTGGGCGTCAGCCTGTTCGTGGCGGCGGTGCTGGGCGACAGTTGCAACTATTACGTAGGCAGTCGGTTCGGGGCCGCGGCCTATGCTCGGGAGTGGCGCTGGATCCGCCGCGACCACCTGGATCGTGCTCGGGCATTCTTCGAGCGCCACGGCGGCAAGTCCATCGTGCTCGCCCGGTTTGCGCCCTTCCTGCGGACTTTCGTGCCCTTTGTCGCCGGCGCCGGGCGCATGGACTACCGGCGTTTCCTGTTCTTCAATGTGGTCGGTGCCCTGGCCTGGGTCTGTAGTTTCGTCAGCCTGGGGTATTTTTTTGGCAACCTGCCTGGGGTCAAGCGCCATTTTACGTGGGTACTGCTCGGCATCATTGTGGCCAGTCTGTTACCTGCTGCCATAGCCTGGTGGCGCGGGCGGCGTTCGGCCGAGGCGGTGCCGCGCCGTTGAAAGAGCGCTAGAATCCGAAGCCATCGTGTGGACTGGAGGTGACCATGTCTTTGCCATTGGCAGATGCCATGCGCTACGGCTGGATGACATCCATGGGCGATGCCGACGAAGTGCGCGAGGTGGTGGCGCTCGCGGAGCGCAGCGGCCTCGACTCGCTCTGGGTCGGCGATCACATTGCGTTCACCGTGCCCATTCTGGACCCCCTGCTGCAGCTCGCGCAGGCCGCAGTGTTGAGCGAGCGGCTGTTGTTGGGCACCTCGGTCTATCTGCTCCCGCTACGCCATCCGGTGCCGGTTGCCAAGCAGGTGGCGACCCTGGATTTGCTCAGCGGTGGGCGCCTGCTGTTCGGCGTCGGGGTGGGCGGCGAGTTTCCCAACGAATATGCGGCCTGTGGCATTCCGCGCGGCGAGCGGGGCGCGCGCCTCACCGAGTCGATCCAGGTGCTGCGCGCCCTCTGGAGCGATGGCGAGGTGAGCCACACCGGAAACTTCTTTCCCTTCGAGCGGGTGCGGATGCAGCCGGCGCCGCACCAGCCGGGTGGGCCGCCGATCTGGTGCGGCGGCCGTTCCCGCGCCGCGCTGGAGCGCGCGGGGCGGCTTGCCGACGGCTGGGTGTCCTATGTGGTCACTCCGGAGATGTACCGCGAATCCCTGCAGACCATTGCCGCTGCCGCCGAGGCCGCGGGGCGCGACCTGAGCCGCTTCGATACCGCGCACTTACTGTTCTTCCGCATCGACGAGAGTTTCGAGGCGGCCTGGGACGTGGCGACCGAGCAGCTGTCGCAGCGCTATGCCAGCGATTTCCGCGCGCCGGCCAGGAAGTATTGCGCGCTGGGCAGGCCGGCCGATATCGCCGCGCGCATCGACGACTTCCGGGCCGCCGGCGTCCGCCACCTGATCCTGGACGCGGTGAGCCCCGCGGCCGAGCGCCACGCGCAGGTGCAGTGGTTCGCAGCCGAGGTATTGCCGCTGCTGGGATGAGCGCCGGTTGCTGCCGAATTGCGACAATTGCTTTACTATTCAGCAAAATTCAGAAGATCCACTGAGGAGCACACCATGATTGGCGTAATCGCTACCCTGAAGGTGCAGGACGGCAAGCAGCAGGGCTTCGAGGCCCTGATGAAGGAACTGAGCGCCGCGGTACGGGCCAATGAGCCGGCCTGCACCCTGTACCAACTGCACAAGACCGAAGACCCCACCACCTATGTGATGCTCGAGCAGTACCAGAGTCAGGACGATCTCGCCAAGCATCGCGAGGCGCCTCATTTCAAGACCCTGGGGGGCAAGCTCGGCGAGTTTCTCGCCGCCGCGCCCGGCATTCAGATTCTGCCGGCGGTGGAGTAAAGCGGGCTTCGGGCTCCCCGCGAGTCCGGTCGTCGATCATCTTGGCGCCGCTCGGCGCGGCCGGCCCCTGCGCCGGCTGGCAAGTCATCGGGAGTTTTCATGGCTGAATTGCTTACCCCAGAGATCAAGGCGCGGATCGGTACCGCCAGCCCCGAAATTCGGGTCGAGGTCACCCGTCGCGACATCCAGAAGTACGCGGTATCCACCGGGCAGCGGGCCCGCAAGTACCTGGACGGTGACGAGGCGCCGCCGCTGTTTCATTTCGGCTACTCCATGGAGATCCTGCCGCCCGAGCAGCTGCGCAAAGACGGCATCGCCGAGGACAAGCTGATCCCGCCGCTGCCGCTGAAGCGGGTCATGGCGGGGAATTCGGACACCACCTACCACAGGGCCATCCGTCCCGGTGACCGGTTGGTGATCACCCGCAGGCTCAAGGATATCTACGAGAAGCAGGGCAAGAGCGGCCCGCTCATCTTTGTGGTTACCGAAACCCTGATCGAGACCGCCGCCGGCGAGCCCGTACTCAACGAAGTCACTTCCCTGATTGCGAGATAGCCATGCCCAAGTTCGAGGATATCCGCTCCGGCGACGCCCTTCCCAGCCGCGACCACACTGCCGGCATCGTGCAGCTGTTCATGTACAACGCAGCGATCTGGAATCCCCACCGCATTCACTTCGATCACGCCTATGCCACCGAGGAAGAGGGTTATCCGGGCATCGTGCTGGACGGGCCGTTGCAGGGGGACTGGGTCGCCCAGGTGGTGACCGACTGGATCGGTGACGACGCCACCCTGGTCTCCTTCGGCTACGCTAACCGGCAGGCCGCCTTCCTCGGCGAAACCATGACCGCGGGCGGGGTGGTGGAAGCCAAGGATGATGCCAGCCGCGAGGTGCGGCTCAAGCTGTTTCTGCAGAATGCCCGGGGGGAGACCACCATTCCGGGCCATGCGGTGGTACGCTTCCCCTGAGCATAGGCCACGGGGCGGCGCATGACGTATTGTCTCGGGATTAGCGTTCAGGACGGACTGGTACTGGCTTCCGACAGCCGCACCAGTGCCGGCGTCGACTACACCTCTGTGTACAGCAAAATGCACCTGTTCGAGCCGGCCGGGGACCGCCAGCTGGTACTGCTCAGCGCCGGCAATCTCGCGCTCAGCCAGCAGCTGGTCCGCTACCTGGAGCGCGACTTGGCCCGCCCCGGGCCGGCCGGCAACCTGGCCGAGGCCCGCTATCTGTTCGAGATCGCCGAATACATCGGCGCCGTCAACCTGCGGATCCAGCAGCAACATGGCCCGGCGCTGCGCGCCGCCGGGCAGTCTCCCGAAGTGACCCTGATCCTGGGCGGCCAGATCGCTTCGGAGCCCCCGGGGTTGTACATCATCTACCCTCAGGGCAACTATCTGGCGGCGTCGGTGGAGACGCCCTATCTGCAGATCGGTGAAATCAAGTACGGCAAGCCCATGCTCGACCGGGTCACGGATTTCGACATGGCGCTCGAAGATGCCGCTCAGCTGTCCCTGGTCAGTCTGGATGCGACGGCGCGTTCCAACCTGTCGGTGGGATCGCCCTACGAGGTCGCGGTCTATCGGCGCGACAGCCTTGCGGTGCCGCACAGATTCCATTTCGCCGGCGATGACCCCTTCCTATCGGAGCTTACTGCCACCTGGCACCTCGGGGTGTGCGAGGCTTTCGCGCGGCTACCCCGCTTTCAGTGGTGTTGATGTTCTCCGGCTGAAAGACGCGTGGTTTGCGGTGGCAGCGGTTCATCGGGGTGTCATCGCAGGGCGCTACAGTCGACAGTTGCGTAAACGTAGCTGGTAAACCGCAAATCGCGGAGGTTGTCGATGTCGCCGCTGGAAAATTTTCTGCACGAACCCCGGGTCGCCTATTTCTCCATGGAGATCGCCCTCGAAAGCGCGATTCCCACCTATGCCGGCGGCCTGGGGGTGCTGGCGGGGGATACCCTGCGCGCCGCGGCCGACCTGGAGCTGCCCATGGTCGCGGTGAGCCTGGTGTCGCGCGGCGGCCATTTTCGCCAGCGCATCGATGCCGACGGCCGCCAGGTGGAGGAGCCCTCGCCCTGGGAGCCCCACGACCATGCCGTACCGCTCGCCGCCAAGGTGGCCCTGACCCTGGAGGAGCGGACAGTCTGGGTGACCGGCTGGCTCTATGTGCTGCAGAGCCACCTGGGCGGCAGCCAGCCGGTGCTGTTGCTGGATACCGACCTGGAGGAAAACTGTGCCGAGGACCGGCGCATCACCCATCAGTTGTATGGCGACGATGGTCCGAACCGGCTCAAGCAGGAGGCGGTGCTGGGCATCGGTGGTGTTCGCCTGCTGCAGGCCCTGGGTTTCGAGATCCGCCAGTACCACATGAACGAGGGCCATTCGGCGCTGCTCGGGTTGGAGTTGCTGCGCCGCCATGCCCATCGGGCCGAGGAGCTGCGCCCCGGTGAATCCCCTTACGACCTGCCCCTGGTGCGCGGGCTGTGCTGCTTCACCACCCACACTCCGGTCGAGGCCGGCCACGACCGCTTCGACCACGGGCTGGTACAGCGCGTGCTGGACGATTTCATTCCGCTCGCCATGGTCAAACAACTGGGCGGCGAGGACGCGCTCAACATGACCCTGCTGGCGCTGAATCTCAGCGAATACGTCAATGGGGTCGCCCAGCGCCATGCCGAGGTGTCGCGGCGCATGTTCCCCGGTTACCGGGTGCATGCGGTGACCAATGGCGTCCATCCCCATACCTGGACGGCGCCGCCGCTGCGCGCGCTCTACGACCGCTATCTGCCGGGCTGGTGCCACGAGCCCGAACTGTTGGTCCGCGCCGACTGCTGCATTCCGCCGGCGGCCCTGCTGGAGGCCCACGCCCAGGCCAAGCAGACGCTGATCGAGCGGGTGAAGCAGCGCACCGGCACCCAGCTGCACCCGCGGGTACCGATTCTCGGTTTTGCCCGGCGCATGACCGCCTACAAGCGTCCGGATCTGTTGTTTGCCGATCTGGCGCGGCTCAAGGCCATCGCCGCCGAGCGCAGCTTCCAGGTGGTGCTGGCCGGCAAGGCCCATCCGCGCGACAGCGGCGGCAAGCGCCTGATCGAGCAGCTGCATCGGCATATTCGCGAGCTGTCCGGCACGGTGGCCCTGGCATTCATTCCGGACTACGACATGGAGATCGCACTGGAACTGGTTTCCGGCAGCGATCTCTGGCTGAACACCCCGCTGCCGCCCATGGAGGCGTCGGGGACCAGCGGCATGAAGGCCGCGTTCAACGGTGTGCCCTCACTGTCGGTGCTGGACGGCTGGTGGGTCGAAGGCTGTATCGAAGGGGTGACCGGCTGGGCCGTGGGCTCCGCCACCGAAACCGGCCACGAAGCCGACGCCACAGTGCTCTACGACAAGCTGGAGCAGACCGTGTTGCCCCTCTACTACGGCTATGAAACCACCCCTGGCGGCTGGGTGAAGGTGATGCAGGGCGCGATCGCCAAGAACGCCTCTTTCTTCAACAGCCACCGGATGATGCGCCGTTATGCCACCGAGGCCTATATCGGCTGAAGCTTCGGTCGACCGTCCCGGACGCGCTGCGCAATGCGGGCCAAGGCGGGCGGTCGCGGGCGCTCTATCTCTTGACCAGGGCGAGGAGTTCGACCAGTTCCTCGAACTTGTCGCGCTGCTCGTCCGGGGTTCCGCTGCGAATGGCCTCCTCCACGCAAGTGGCGGCGTGGACCTTGAGTACCTGATCCTCGACCTTGCCCAGCGCCGCCCGTACCGCGCTGAGCTGGTGGAGGATGTCCAGGCAGTAGCGGTCCTGCTCGATCATGCCGATCAGGCCCCGCACCTGCCCCTCGATGCGGCGCAGGCGCCTGATGGTCCGCTCCTTCTCGGCGTTCATTGCGCTATACCCCCCAAGGGTATATGGTAGTGATCCGATGGCCACTGTAATCAAGCGCCCGGACGTGAACAAGCATCGCCTGCACCGGATTCTCGTCGCCACGCTCGCCGTGCTGATCGGTAGCGGCGCGCTGTGGTCTGGCTGTCTGCAGGCCGGTGTCGGGGCGGCAAGCCATGCCGTGCAGGCGCTTCCCAGCCATTGCGAGGGCATGGAGGCGCATCACGCCGGGGAGGGGCATTCGTCGGCGGACTGTGCCAGCGCATGCCCGGAGTGTGCCCGCGGTCCGGTGTTGGGCGAAGCCCTGGTCAAGGCGGAAAAACCGCTGCCCGACTTGCCGCCGCTTGCTGCGGCCGGCCATCACCCCCATCCCCTGGCGGGCGTTGCGACAGTCCCTGGGCGCAGATGGCCCTCGGGTGCAGCGCCGCCGGTCCTCCCTGTCACTCTGGTCCAACTGCGGGTGCTGCTGCTGGATTGAGACCTTACTTTCCGTGAGCCCGCGCCGCTTGGCGCGTACCGGCCGGTTCCGGCCTTCACATTCGAACGGAAAGGACAGCTCATGTATTGCCTCAATCTGGGACATGGTCCCGCGGTCATGTCGACCCAAATCATCGCCAACGGGCCGCAGTTGCTGCCCGCCTCGCCGGGCGCCGTTGCTTCGCGGGAGTGCCCAGGCCACGGCTCCGGTCACTACCGCTCCGGGGTGGGTCGACTCGGGGTCTGTGCGCACCGCCGGAGGGATCTGAGATGACGACCCGACGCGCGTTTCTGCGCACCGCCGGGCTGCTGGGTGCGGGCCTGGGTGCGCACGCGCTGCTGCCCGGCTGGGCGCGCGCCGCCACAGTCCCGGGGACAGGGGCGCCGCCGGCGCTGACCGGCACCGAGTTCGATCTCACCATTGCGCGCGGTCCGCTGGCGATCGACGGCAGACCCGGCCGGGGGGTGACCATCAACGGCACGGTGCCCGGGCCGCTGCTGCGTTGGCGCGAGGGCGACACCCTGACCCTGAAGGTCAATAATCAGCTCGACGAGGCCACCTCCATCCACTGGCACGGCATCCTGCTGCCCTTTCGGATGGACGGCGTGCCCGGCGTGTCCTTTCCCGGCATCGCTCCCGGAGAAACCTTCACCTACCGCTTCCCGGTGCGCCAATCCGGCACCTATTGGTATCACAGCCATTCCGGACTGCAGGAGCAGATCGGCCATTACGGACCCTTGATCATCGATCCCGCCGGCCCCGACCCGGTGGCGTACGACCGCGAATACGTGGTGGTGCTTTCGGACTGGATTTTCGGCGATCCCCACCACCTGTTCGCCAGACTCAAGAAGATGAGCGACAGCCTGAACTTCCAGAAGCGCACCGCGGGGGATTTCTTCCGCGATGCCGACGTGGCCGGTCTCGGCGCGACGCTCGAGGACCGACTGATGTGGGGGGCGATGCGCATGAGCCCCACGGACATTGCCGACGTCACTGGGGCCACCTACAGCTATCTGGTCAACGGCCAGGGTCCGGCCGACAACTGGACCGGACTGTTCGAGCCTGGCCAGCGGGTGCGGCTGCGCATCATCAACGCCTCGGCGATGTCGTTCTTCAACGTCCGGATTCCGGGCCTGCCGATGACGGTCGTGCAGGCCGACGGCCTCAATGTGCAGTCGGTGGAGACCGACGAATTCCAGCTCGGGCCGGCGGAAACCTACGATGTCCTGGTGCAGCCCGAACAGGCGCGCGCCTACACCCTGATGTGCGAGTCCAGCGACCGTAGCGGCTACGCCTGCGGCACCCTGGCGCCGCGGCAAGGCATGAGCGCGCCGGTGCCGCCGCTGCGCGAGCGCCCGCTGCTGACCATGAAGGACATGGGCATGGCGCATCAGGGCGGCATGGATCACGGTCAAAGGGACCATGCCGCCATGGGTCACGGCGAGATGCCGGGCGGCTCGACTTCGATGGGCGACACGACGATGCAGGCGCACGATCACCAGGTGGGACCGGGTGTGGCAAACCTTGCGAGGAATCCCGTCAGCCGCCTGCACGAACCGGGCATAGGCCTGGGAGACGTGCCGCATCGCACGCTCGCCTATACCGATCTCAAGAGCCTTGACCGCAATCCCGACCTGCGTCCGCCGGGTCGCGAGCTGGAACTGCACCTGACCGGCAACATGGAACGCTACATGTGGTCGTTCGACGGCCGCAAGTTCTCCGAGGTGGTCGAGCCCATCCTGTTTCACGAGGGCGAGCGGCTGCGCCTGACCCTGGTGAACGACACCATGATGCCGCACCCGATTCATCTGCACGGGATGTTCTTCCAGTTGGTGAACGGGGAGACCGACCACAAGCCGAACAAGCATACGATCGTCGTCAAGCCGGGCGAGAAACTTTCCATCGACATCACGGCGGACGCCGTCGGCGACTGGGCGTTCCACTGCCACCTGCTCTACCACATGCATGCCGGGATGTTTCAGGTGGTGTCGGTGCGGCCACGGGCTGGGGAGGCGAAGACATGACGAGCTTTTTGAGACGCACCCTGGCCGCGGGGCTGATGACCCTGGCAGGCACGGTTTGCGCCCAGGATGCGGTGCATCCCCATTATGGGGAAGAAGCCATGGTCGCCGCGCGCGAGCAGGCGCACCGGGATATGGGCGGCCAGACCCTGGCCATGGCGCTGGTCGACCGCCTCGAGTACCAGACCAACGAAGGCGATGGCCTGTGGCTCTGGGATGCCCAGGGCTGGTATGGCGGCGACCTCCACAAGCTGTGGATCAAGACCGAGGGCGAATACCTGGCCGAGGGCGGAACCTTGGAGGAAGCCAAGCTGCAAGCCCTCTACAGCCGCGCCATCTCGCCCTTTTTCGATCTGCAACTGGGTTATCGCATCGACCTGGAGCCCGACCCCGAACGCCACTTCGCGGTGCTGGGCATCCAGGGCCTCGCGCCCCAATGGTTCGAAATCGACGCCGCCGCCTTCGTCAGCGACGACGGCGACCTGTCGGCGCGTCTGGAAGCCGAATACGACCTTTTTCTGACCCAGCGCCTGATCTTGCAACCGCGCGCCGAGATGAATCTTGCAGCGCAGGACGTGTCCAGTTATGGAGTCGGGTCCGGTGTGAGCACGGTGCAGGCGGGGCTGCGGTTGCGTTACGAGGTCCGCCGCCAATTCGCCCCCTATGTGGGCATCTCCTGGCGGCGGAAGCTGGGCGACACCGCGGATTTCGCCCGTGAAGCAGGCGATGATGTCGGCGTCCTGTCCCTGGTGGCCGGTGTCCGGCTGTGGTTCTAGCAGGCCGTGATGGCCGTCGCTCGCCCACTTGGATTCCGTGCCAGAGGGCCATCCGCCGATTGATCCAGATCAACCGGCGCTGGGGGTGGGCACCTAAGATCGATGGAATTGGCGTTTCCGGTCGGGGCAGAAGAGCAGTCGCCCCGGCGCCACGCAACGACGCGGACAGGTGCCGGATCCCGCCCGCGGTCTCGCAGAGGGGCATGGACCCCGAGGAGTGTAGGTCATGAAAACGGGCAATCGAGTGATCGTGTCGGTAACCCTGCTGGCGCTGTCCGGCGCCGCGCTGGCGCAGGGTGGCATGGGGATGAAAGGTGGCATGGGCATGATGGGGGACGATGACGCCAAGGTCACCAAGGAGCAGTTCCTCAAGCACGCCGAGGCGCGTTTCGCGCACATGGATGCCAACCAGAACGGCGTCATCGACGCCAGCGACCGTGCCGCCATGCGCCAGCGCATGCAGGAGTGCATGCAGATGATGAACGGCATGGGCATGATGGGGGGTGATGGCAAGGGAATGATGGGCGGCGGCATGGGCGCCGGCGCCAACACCGAGGAACACAAGTCGCACCATCCCAAGCCGTGACTGGGCGGGGTCGCGCCTTCTGGCGCGGCCCTTTGCCGGCCGGCACGCAGCGCATGAAGTGGGGGATTGCCCACGGGCGAGCTCAGGGTCTGGGCATTCGGGGGCACCGCGGTACTCACCACGGCGGTGGTCTACGGCGTTTGCGGTCCGGGCGGCGCGAAGGTGACGGCTTTCGTCGCCGGGAAATGCTCGCTTTCTTGTACAACCGGCTGGCGGGTTGCGCCCGAGACAGCCGCACGTAACGACTATTCGACACGGAGACAGACATGGCGAAAGACCCGGTATGTGGCATGCAGGTGGCGGAGGACCGGGCGGCAGCCACCGTGCAGCACGATGGCGCGACCTTTTATTTTTGCTCCAGCCGCTGTCATGACCGCTTCGTCGCCGATCCGGCGGCGTTTGTGACCACTGGCGCCGGTGACCAGGGGCAGGATGCGGCCCGGCCCGCGCCGGCGGCCCCACCGGGGGCGATCTACACCTGCCCCATGCACCCCGAGGTGCGCCAGGATCATCCGGGCGACTGCCCGATCTGCGGCATGGCGCTGGAGCCGGTGACGGTCAGCGCCGAGCCGGAGGACAACCCGGAGCTGCGCGACATGACCCGGCGCTTTTGGGTCGCCGCAGTGCTTACCATCCCTACTGTGATCCTGGCCATGGGCGGCCTCATCCCCGGGGTGGCGCTGGAAGCCTTGATTCCGCACTCGGTGGGTATGTGGGCGGAACTGGCCCTGGCCACTCCCGTGGTGCTGTGGAGCGGCTGGCCATTTTTGGTGCGCGGCTACCGCTCGGTACGGACCTGGCATCTCAACATGTTCACGCTGATCGGGCTCGGCGTCGGCGTGGCCTACGTCTATAGCCTGGTTGCTGCGTTGGCGCCGGATCTGTTTCCGGACTCGTTCCGCGACGCGGGTGGACGGGTTGCGGTGTACTTCGAAGCAGCAGCGGTCATCGTCACCCTGGTGTTGCTCGGCCAGGTCATGGAACTGCGCGCGCGCAGTTCGACCAACGCCGCCATCAAGGCGCTGCTGGGCCTGGCGCCCAAGACCGCCCGGCGCATCGAGGCCGACGGCAGCGAGCGCGACGTGCCGCTCGAAGAGGTGCAGATCGGTGACCGGCTGCGGGTGCGGCCGGGCGAGAAGGTGCCGGTGGATGGCGAGGTCCAGGAAGGGCGCAGCGCCGTCGACGAGTCCATGATCTCCGGCGAGCCGATCCCGATCGAGAAGACGGCGGGTGACAGCGTGATCGGTGCCACCGTCAACGGCACGGGTTCGCTGGTGATCGAGGCCCGGCGGGTGGGCAGCGATACCCTGCTCGCGCAGATCGTGCAGATGGTGGCCGAGGCCAGCCGCAGCCGCGCGCCCATCCAGAACCTGGTGGACGTGGTGGCGGCGTACTTCGTCCAGGCCGTGGTCGGCATCGCCATCCTCACCTTCATCATCTGGAGCGTCTGGGGGCCGCAGCCCGCCATGGCCTATGCGCTCATCAATGCGGTGGCCGTGCTGATCATCGCCTGTCCCTGCGCGCTGGGGCTGGCCACGCCCATGTCGATCATGGTGGCCAGCGGCAAGGGCGCCTCGCTGGGGGTGCTGTTCAAGAGCGCCGAGGCCATCCAGACCCTGCGCGACGTCGACACCCTGGTGGTCGACAAGACCGGTACCCTCACCGAGGGCCGGCCGCGGTTGCAGGACGTGGTGGTCGCCCAGGGCTTCGACGAAAGCGAGGTCCTGCGCCTGGCCGCGACGCTGGAGCGCGGCAGCGAGCACCCATTGGCGGCAGCCATCGTCGCCGGCGCCGAGGAACGCGGCGTCGAGCCGGGCCGCTATGAGGATTTCGATTCGGTGACCGGCCAGGGCGTGCGCGGGCGCGTTCAGGGCCGGGACGTGGCGCTTGGCAACCGCGCGCTGATGGATGCGCTGGGCGTCGAGCTCGGCGCACTGGCCGAGCGCGCCGAAGCGCTGCGCAGCGAGGGCAAGACCGCCATGTTCCTGGCGGTGGATGGTCGCGCCGCCGGGCTGGTGGCGGTCGCCGATCCGATCAAAGAAACCACGCCCGCCGCCATCCGCGCGCTGCACGAGGAGGGCATCCGCATCGTCATGCTCACCGGCGACAGCGCCACCACGGCGCGGGCGGTGGCCGGGAAGCTCGGCATCGACGAGGTGATGGCCGAGGTGCAGCCGGACCAGAAGGCGCAGAAAATCAAGGAATTGCAGGCCCAGGGCCGCTTCGTCGCCATGGCCGGCGACGGCATCAACGACGCCCCGGCGCTGGCCCAGGCCCAGGTCGGCATCGCCATGGGCACCGGCACCGACGTGGCCATGGAAAGCGCCGGCGTGACCCTGGTGAAGGGCGATCTGACCGGCATCGTGCGTGCCATCCGCCTGTCCCGCGCCACTATGCGCAACATCCGCCAGAACCTCTGGTTCGCCTTCGGCTACAACAGCCTGGGCCTGCCCATCGCCGCCGGCGTGCTGTATCCGTTCTTCGGCATTCTGCTGTCGCCGATGATCGCCGCAGCGGCCATGTCCTTCAGCTCGGTGTCGGTGATCGGCAATGCGCTGCGCTTGAACCGGGTGCAGGCATGAGCGGCCGATCGCGGTCGGCGCCTAGCAGATGAGCGCCATGCGGCGTCTGCTGTCGTCGCTGGTCCTGGCCGCATGGCCGGGCTTGGCCTCGCCGACACGCACTGCCGCCTCGAGCCGATGGCCATCGCCGGCACCGAGACCTACGGCGGTTATTTCAAGCTCGACGGCGAGGGTCCGTTCTGCATCGCGCTCGACATCCGCCGCCCGGGCGCACAGCGGACGCCCCGTGCCGAGTTCGAGTGCCCCCTCTGGGTAGTCCGTTGACGGAGGTCATGCCATGGCGACACACGCAGAGCACCGCGAAGGCCCCCATAGAGGCAGGCGCGGGCGGTGGGTTTTTCTCGGCTTCGCTGCCATCGCGGCATTGTTGTTTTTCAGCGAACACCGCGCCCATGCGCTGGGCCTGCTGCCCTGGCTGCTGCTCGCCGCCTGTCCGCTGCTGCACCTGTTCATGCACGGCGGGCATGGCCACGGCGGCGCCGGAAGCGAGCAAAGTGACCGGGAGCGGCGGCCGTGAACGCCGCGACACCGTCCTACGGCCTGTGGGGCGTCGCGGTCATCAATATCCTGGTGTTCACGCTGTTCGCCTTCAGCTTCGCCCGCCCCCGCTCGGCGCGCGACTGGCGCTCCTTCGGGGCCTTCAGCGCCTTCCTGGTGGCTTATTTCACTGAGATGTACGGCTTTCCGCTGACGATCTATCTGCTCTCGGGTTGGCTGTCGAGCCGCTTTCCCGGTGTGGACTGGTTCGCGCACGACTCCGGGCATCTGCTGGAGATGCTCTTTGGCTGGCAGGGGAATCCCCACTTGGGGCCGTTTCACCTGCTGAGCGCGGTCTTCATCGGTGGCGGTTTCTGGCTGCTGGCGGCGGCGTGGCGGGTGCTCTACGAGGCCCAGCGCAGCAGCACGCTCGCCACCACCGGCCCCTACGCGCGGCTGCGCCATCCCCAATACCTTGGCTTCGTGCTGGTCATGTTCGGCTTCCTGCTGCAGTGGCCGACGCTGGTCACGCTCGCCATGTTCCCGGTGCTGGTGCTGATGTACGCGCGCCTGGCGCGGCGCGAGGAGCGCGAGGTGGCGGCCGCTTTCGGCGCCGAATATGCAGCCTACGCCGCACGCACGCCGGCTTTCTTTCCGCGCCTTCGGGCGCCGCGCGCCGCCTGAACGGCGCTGACCTTGATCATGGCCTTGGTGGTGCGCGCGACGTTGAAGAAGCTGGCGCCGAAGCCGGTATCGACATCCACCAGCAGCGGCGTGTCGCAGACATCGGTGATGCGACGGACGTCGATCAGCACGTTCTCCAGGCCCGAGATCCCCAGATCCGGCAGGCTGAGACTGCCCGCGGCGACGCCACCGCCGGAAAGATAGATGGCGCGAAAACCCACGCGCTGCGCCAGCAGGGCATGGTTGGCGTTGATGGCGCCAATGACCTGTAGCGGCGTTTCTTCCTGCAAAGCGGCGCGAAAGCGCGCTCCGGCGGATGGGTTCGTGGGCGAAGAGGTCTCCGGGGTGCGGCCTGGACGCAGCGCTACCGGACGATGAATTGAATCCGGATTCTAAACAATCCCGCCTGCGGCAACCGCCCGGCTTTGGTAGTGGCCGTACTTCCGGGCAGCGGCGCTTGCAGCAAAGCGCGACGGGAAGGCTCGCGCGCGCTCAGGGGCCGCTTGCTTACGAACATCGGCCATGCTTTCTACGTCGTGCGTGGCTTCCGGAAGAAGCGGCTTAGCGGGCCAGCATCAAGAGCAGCACCAGAACCAGCCCGCCGAGCAGCAAGGAAACGCCCTGCCAGAAGCGCACCGGATTGCGCGCGATCAGTGGCGCCTGTGTCTCGGCGAGGAAGGCGCGGCGCGGATGGCGAAGGTCGTAAGCGAATTCGGCTACCTCCTGGTAGCGCTTTTCCGGATCGATGTGCACGGCCTTGCGCAGGGCGCCGTCCATCCACACCGGCGTATCGCGGTGCCAGCGCAGCGCCGTGCCGTACTTGAGCCGGCGCTGCGCCGCGCGCGTGCGCGACGATGGCACGCGGGTGCCATAGGGCAGCTCGCCGGTCAGCATCTCGTAGGCGATCACCCCCAGGGAATAGATATCCGAGCGCGTGCTGCCACCCTCGCCCAGGAAATACTCCGGCGCGGCGTACTGTTCGGTGCCGAGGACGCCGCCGGCTTCGCTGGCGCTTTCCATGATGCCGCCCACCGCGGCTGCGCCGAAGTCGATGAGCTTGACGGTGCCGGCCGTGTCGATCAGCACATTCTCCGGACGCAGGTCCTGATGGATCATTTCCTGACGGTGGAAAGCGAGCATGCCCTTGGCGATCTGCTCGACAATGGTGCGTACGGACTCCAGATCGGGCTCGGGGTGGTCGCGCATCCATTGGCGCAGCGACGGGCCTTCGATGTATTCGGTGACGACGTAGAGATACTGCTGCGGCTGCTCGCGCGCAATCGCCTGCACCACATGCGGGCTGTCGATGCGGCGCGCGATCCATTCCTCCAGCAGGAAACGTTCGAGCAGCTCCGGATCCTGGCGCAGATCGCTGCCCGGCAGCTTGAGGGCCACCTGGCGCCCGCTGGCCGTGTCGACGGCAAGGAAGACCTGGCTGCGACTGCTGACGTGCAGTTCGCGCAGGATTTCGAAGCCGTCGAATTGCTGTCTCGGGCTCAGCGCGGGGGGAAAGGGCAGCTCCAGCGCCGCTTGCGTGGGCCGCGCCTCGCCCACCTCCGGCAACTGCTCGACGCGCGCGATCTGGACGCTGCGATCGTCATCGCTGCCGGCGGCGGCTGCCTCCGCGACCAGTGCGTGGGCGGCCGCATCGGCATCTTCGGGATTGGCGCGCAGGATCTCGGCGATCCGCGCATCAGTGACGAATTCGTGGACGCCGTCGGTGACCGCAATGAAGACATCGCCACGCGCAAGCGGCAGGCAGCGGTAGTCGATCTCGACATGGTCGGCTATGCCCAGCGCCCGGCTGAGATAGTGCTTGTGGCGCGACAGCCAGTAGCGGTGATCCTCGCTGAGCTGTTCCAGCACACCGTCGCGCAGGCGGTAAATGCGCGCATCGCCGACATGGAACAGATGCGCCTCGCGCTGCTTGAAGACCAGCGCGCTGAAGGTGCAGACATAGCCGCGGTCCTGATCGAAACGGTAGGGGCTGCGGTGGGTCTGGCCGTAGAGCCAGCCGTTGGCCGCGGCGATCACGCGCTGGGCGGAGCGCTTGACCGACCAGGCATCGGAGGTGCAGTAGTAATCCGCCAGGAACGAACTGACCGCCGTTTCCGCGGCAATATGGCTGACCTCGCTGCTGCCGATACCGTCGGCAATCGCCAGCGCCACGCCCTTGCTGCGAAGCTGGCCCGTTGTCGGATGACAGCTGCCGTGGAAGTCCTGATTGCGCTGTTTGTCCGCTCCGCCCTTTTCCGAGTGCTGACCGAAGCGGATTTGCAGCTTCGGGACGGATGCAGAGGGCTGCGTCGCTGGCGGACCATCCATCGGCATGCCTCGGCTGGCTATAGACCGGGAGGAGGCTGCCCGCCGTCCTCCCGGCCTGTCCGTATTAGGTCGATGTCGAAGCCCGTAACCACGAACTCAGCTCGTGGACGTTCCCGGGGCCGGCTTGACTGGAAACTGGCGCCTGGCCTGGGTACGCACATGGGTGGTGTAGAGCGTCAACCCGGTCAGGGTGAGACCACCGACGATGTTACCCAGCACGGTGGGCAGCTCGTTCCAGAAGATGTAGTCGCCGATGGAGAAGTTGCCACCGAGCATCAGGCCCAGCGGGAAAAGGAACATGTTGACCACGGAGTGCTCGAAGCCGAGATAGAAGAAGACCATGATCGGCATCCACATGGCAATCACCTTGCCCGGCACGCTGGTGGCGATCATCGCGCCCACCACGCCCATCGATACCATCCAGTTGCACAGGCAGCCGCGGATGAACAGCGTCAGCCAGCCGCCGAAACCGTGCTCGGCGTAGCCCACGGTGCGTTTCTCGCCAATGGTGGCGACGGTCTTGCCGACCTCGCTGATCTCGTCGGTGAAGCCGTAGGTGAAATTGATGGCCATGAGGATAGCCACTGTCATAGCACCGCAGAAATTGCCGATGAAGACCTTGCCCCAGTTCTCCAGGATGCGTGGCCAGGTCACGCCCGGTCGCTTGTCGAGCCAGGCCAGCGGGGTCAGCACGAAGACGCCGGTAAGCAGGTCGAAGCCCATCAGGTAGAGCATGGAGAAGCCGACCGGGAACATCGCCGCGCCGACGATGGGATTGCCGGTCTGTACGTTGATGGTGACGGAGAAGACCACGGCCAGCGCCAGGATGGCGCCGGCCATGTACGCGCGGATGATGGTGTCGCGCGTGCCCATGTAGATCTTGGACTCGCCGGCGTCGACCATCTTGGTGACGAATTCGGAAGGCTGGAGATAGGACATGAGATCCCTCGGCTTGATGGTTCGGTTGATGGTTATGTCGGCGCCAGCGGGGATTGCTCGCACCACTGCGGATGGGCTGCGCTACCAGCGCGCGTAGGGCAGGAACTTGCCGCTCATCACGACCTTGACGCGGTCGCCCTTGGGGTTTTCCTCGCGCGCGATGTCGAGGCTGAAATCGATGGCGCTCATGATCCCGTCGCCGAATTCCTCGTGGATGATTTCCTTGATGGAGGTGCCGTACACCGCCATGATTTCGTAGAAGCGGTAGATCAACGGGTCGGTAGGTACCTGCCCGTCGACGGAATTGCCCTTCATCGGACACTCCTGCAGCGCCTCGGCCACCTCGTCACTCAAGTCCAGCACCGCGCACAGTTTGTGGGCGATGGATTCGGTCGCCGAGTTCTCGCCCAGCGCGGTGGAGGCGGTCCACACCGGGGACATGCTGACCTCGCCGGCAATCGCCGCCCAGCTCAGCCCCTTGCTTTTCTTGGCCTGGAGAATCCGTCGCGTCATCTCGGTTTTTTCCATCGCTCTGCCTGCCTCCTCTGTCGGTTCAGCATCGTTTCGTACCCCGCCTTAGGTTGTAGGCAGGATTTGTGCCCAATTGGGGGCAGCCGGACTGGTGTGTCGACGTGCCGCTATGGCGCGGATTTTCGGCAGCACAAGGCTGCGGCGTCCCGAGGTTGCACGTGAGACGGGTGGACGGAGGCCACCGGAGACTGTGTGCCTTGCACAAGAACGCCACGACGACGCCTGCGATACGCCGAGCGATTCGCAGTTCCAGCGAGCCGGTGACGGTGTTGGCAAAGCGCTATGGGATTGCGCCGAGGACGGTGCGCCGGTGGCGCGAGCGGGAATGTGGCGAAGACCGCAGCCACACCATCGCCTGCAGAAGACCCTGGGCGGCCAACGGCATGGCTGAAGGCTTCAACGGCTGCATCGCCGAGGTGCTGCGAAGCCATCACACTCCCACAGCGGCGCCGATCAAGCGGCGAAATGCGCTGCTTTTTCCGGAGGTGGTTTGTCTCGGCACGAGCGGCGCCGGGGTATTAGGAAGAACAAACGCCCTTTCCCGAGTAGTCGATCAGAATTCGTTGCAGGCTTTAGGGTTATGTGGGCCGTTATCTGGCCATTTACCGTGCCGGCCCGCGCGCAACAGGCGCGCGATGTGATCGGAATACAACCCTGAGCGTCGCTGGAAGGCCGCATCCAGAACGTCGGTGCGAACTTGCCCCTGCCGTGGTGTAAGTCAACGGCGCCGATGCGTCAATGCAGGGTCGGAACAAGCTGTGGGCTTGGTGGCGCGCGCGCCACCCGGCGGTGGTAGGCCAGTGGCAGGGCGCCCTGTCGATCCAGATGGTCGAGTATCTTTTTGATCACCGCGGGATCCCCAATCGCGGCAATGATCCGGATGGCGCCGCCGCACGCTTGACAGGTCTGCATGTCGATATCAAAGACGCGTTTGAGCCGCTGCGCCCAGGTCATGGCAGCATGCCGCTGGCTTGGGGTTTTTCTTCCGATTCGGCGGCCCTTACCCCGCCTCGCCGGCGTCACCTGCGCCCGCCACTGGCTGTTCGGGGCAAACACGCCGTGGAACCGCGATCTGATCCTTCAGCGCTGCCGTCCGGTCCCGGTCACTCGAACTCGCGCCGGAACACCGCCCAGGCCGCCGCGTAGAGCGCGGTGCCGATGGCGAGCAGGGCGAGCCCCTGCGGCCACAGCTCGGCCAGGCCGGCACCCTTGAGGAAGATCCCCAGGATCACATCCATGTAGTGGCGCAGCGGACTCACCACCGAGGCGCGCTGCAGGAACTCGGGCATGCTCTCCACCGGCGCCAGGGTGCCGGACAGGAACATCAGCGGGAACAGGCCGAAGAAGGCCAGCAGCAGGGCCTGCTGGAGGGTGCGGGCGATGGCCGCGACCAGCACGCCGAGGCCGATGGCGGAGCCGAGGAACACCGCGGTGTAGGCCAGGAACAGCCCCAGGCTGCCGGCCAGCGGCACGTCGAACAGGCGGGCGATCAGCAGGCTCGGAAACACCGCCAGCAGGCCCATGAGCAGGGTGGGCAGGGTCTTGGCGATGAACAACTCGGCGGTGCCGATGGGGGTGACGCGCAGCTGTTCCAGGGTGCCGATCTCGCGCTCGCGGACGATGGATGCCGCCGGGTGGATGACGCCCACCATGAGCGCCGCCAGCGCGATCATGGACAGCACGGTGAAGCGTTCGAGGTCGGCGGCCGGGTTGTACCAGCTGCGCAGCGCGACCCCGAGGGGCGGCCTTGCCGCGGGCCCGCCCAGGCGATACGCCTGATCCCGAGCATGTTCCTCGACGATCTCCAGCGCGTAGGCACGGGCCTGGGCGGCCACGGTGCTGTTGCTGCCGTCGACCAGGAGCTGCACCTCGGCCGGCTCGCCCCGGGCCAGCCGGCGGGTGAAATGCTCGGGGATGATCAGCGCCGCGCGTGCCGCCCCCGCCTGCAATGCCGCCGTGGCGCCGGTTTCGCTGGCCGGGCGCGCCGTCACGCGAAAGGCGTCGCCGGCCGCGAAGGCGGTGGCCAGGGCACGGCTGGCGGGGCTGTGGTCGAGGTCCACCAGCGCCAGCGGCAGGTCGTGCACCGCAAACGACAGCGCCACCGTGCAGATCACCACCTCGACGGTATAGAGCCACAGGATCAGCACCAGCATCACCCGGTCGCGGAAGAACTGGATCATCTCCTTGGCCAGCAGCCCGGCGAGGCGCACGGCCATCAGGCCACCTTCTTGCGAAAGCGCCAGACGGCCAGGGCGAACACCGCCGCGGTATAGGCAATGAGAAGCACCAGGTTCAGCCACAGATCGCCGAGCGCCGCGCCCTTGAGCACCACGCCGCGCGACAGATCGATGAAGTAACGCGCCGGAAAGATCGCGGTGTAAAGCTGCAGGGCGTAGGGCATGGTGAAGATCGGGAACAAGAAGCCCGAGAACAGGAACGACGGCATCAGGGTGATGATCAGCGCCAGCAGCATGGCGATGAGCTGGCTGCCGGTCAGCGTCGAGACCAGGAGGCCGAGGCCGACCGTACACAGCACATACACCCCGCCGGCGGCGAGCAGCAGGCTCAGGCTGCCGGCCATGGGCACCTGGAACCACAGGAAGCCGACCGCCATCACCATGGCGATCTGCAGGAAGGCGATCAAACCGTAGGGCAGCAGCTTGCCGATCAGGAACTCGGGGCCCGACAGCGGCGAGACGAATACCTGCTGGATGGAGCCGGATTCCTTCTCGCGCACGATGGCCAGGGCGGTGAGCAGCGGCGGAAAGGCCATGAGGATGACGCCGAACAGCCCCGGCACCACGTCGTTGACGCTGCGCAGTGACGGGTTGTACCAGACCCGCGTGCGCACCTCGATGGCCGGCGGCACCGGGTCGGCGGCGGCGACGATGGCCCGGGCATAGCTGCCCAGCAGGTTGGCGGTGGCCGAGTAGGTGCCGTCGAGCAGTATCTGCATCTGCGGGGCTTCGCGGCGCTGTCGCTCGCGTGCCAGGCCGCGGGGGATGACCAGCGCCAGCTTTACGGAGCCGCGGCGCAGCGCCTCTTCCACCCCGCCGAGCTCGGTATAGGTCTCGGCGAGGGCGAAGTATTCGGTGTCGGTGAATTGGCGCACGAGCTGGCGGCTGAGCGGGCTGCGGTCGAGATCCAGCACCCCGAGCGGCGCCTCGCGCACGTCCAGCGAGATCGCGTAGCCGAACAGCAGCAGCATGATCAGCGGCATGGCCAGCGCCACCCCCAGGGTGATCGGGTCGCGCAGGATCTCGCGGCTCTCCTTGCCGAGCATGGCGGCGATGCGGCGCGCGTTCATGCGGGGCGCCCCAGATGGGCGAGGAATATCTCTTCGACACTGGCGTCCGCGGCGAGGCCGGCCTGCGCCCGCAGTGCCGCCAGGCTGCCGCTGGCGATCAGCCGCCCGCGCTGCATCAGGCCGAGGCGCTGGCAGAAGGCGGCCTCTTCCAGGTAATGGGTGGTGACCACGACGGTCATGCCGGCCGCCGCCAGGTTGCGGATCAGCGCCCAGAAGCGATGGCGCGACAGCGGATCGACCCCCGAGGTGGGCTCGTCCAGGAACAGCACCTGGGGTCGGTGCAGCACCGCGCAGGCCAGTGCCAGGCGCTGGCGCAGCGCGCCCGAGAGCGCGCCGGCCATGCGCGGGTCGCCGGCGTCGAGCCCGGACTCGGCGGCCGCGGCGGCGATCGCGGTCTGCGCCCGGCGACCGGCGAGTCCCTGGGCGCTGGCGAAGAAGCGCAGGTTCTCCGCCACGCTGAGGTCCGGGTAGAGGGAAAAGCGCTGGGACATATAACCCACCGCCCGGTGCAGCGCGCCGCGCGCGCCATCCACGGCGATGCCGGCGACCCTGGCGCTGCCGGCGCTGGGCCGCTCGAGCCCGCAGAGCAGCTTGATGAGCGTGGTCTTGCCGGCGCCGTTGGCCCCCAGCAGGCCGAAGATCTCGCCCGGCGGGATGTCGAGCGATACCGCGTCCACCGCGCTGAAGGCGCCGTAGCGGCGGGTCAGTTCCCGGGTGCTGATGCCTCCGGCGCCCGGTGCGGCCGCGACCGGACGGGCCGGATGGGCCGGCCGGGTCGCGGTCGTGGCATCCTCCCCCGGCGGCGCCAGCAGGGTGAAGACGTCTTCCAGATCGGCTTCGACGGCCTGAACCGTCCCCAGGGGGGCGAGCAGGCGCTGCGCCTCGGCGCCGCTCCGGCCGCTCTCCAGTTGGACCCGCAGCCGGTCGGGCAGGTGCTTGATGCTGCGCACGCCGGGCAGGGCGGCCGGCAGCGGCGGCGCAGCGGCCGCTCGCGTGACCGCGAAGGTCGTGCCCGCCGCGCGCGCGCGCAGCGCCGCCGGGGTGTCCAGCGCGAGCAGTCGGCCACGGTCGAGAAAGGCCACCCGGTCGCAGCGCTCGGCCTCGTCCATGTAGGAGGTGGCGAGCACCACGGTGACGTCCTGCGCGCGCAGCTCGTCCAGCATCTGCCACAGCTCGCGGCGCGACAGCGGGTCCACGCCCAGGCCGGGTTCGTCGAGCAGCAGCAGCGGCGGGCGATGGATGAGGTTGGTGCACAGCGCCAGCTTCTTGCGCATGCCGCCGGACAGCTCGCGCTCGCGCCGCTCGGTAAAGGGCATGAGCCCGGCCATCGCCAGCAGGGCCGCGCGGCGTTCCCGGTAGGTGTCGCCGCTGACGCCGCGCACCCCGGCGGAAAAGGCGAGGTTCTCGTCCACCGACAGGCGCTCGTAGAGGGTGAAACCCTGGGCCATGTAGCCGATCCGCGCCTGTATCTGCGCCGCCTCGCGCACCGTATCGAAGCCGAGCACCCGGCAGCGGCCGGCGCTGGGATCGAGCAGCGCGGCCAGCGATTGCAGCAGTGTGCTCTTGCCGGCACCGTCGGGCCCCACCAGTCCCAGCCGCTCGCCGGTGGCGACGCTCAGATCGATGCCGGCCAGCGCCGCAACCTTGCCGAAGCGCCGTTCCAGCGCGCTGGCGACGACCGGCGGCTCCGCTTCGCTCAGCGCGGAATCCACAGCGTCTGCGGCCAGGATGCGTCCGGGTCCCAACGGATCCAGGCATCGGCCGGCATGCCCGGCTTGAGCACGCCCTCGGGGTTGGCGATGGCCAGTGTCACCCCGAACACCATGCGCACGCGCTCTTCCGGCATGTGCACCTCGCGCGGCGTGAACTGGGCGCGCTGGTCGATGCGCTTGATGCGCGCCCTGAAGTCACGCTCGGGATAGGCGTCCACCCGCACCCGCGCCGGCGCACCGAGCTGCAGCTTGCCGATCTCCACCTCCGGCAGATAGACGGTGAGTTCCAGCTCGGTCAGATCCACCAGCACCGCGAGGGTCTGTCCCGGCTGCACCACCTCGCCGGGCTCGATGGCCTTCACCAGCACCGTGGCGGCCAGCGGCGCGCGCACCACCGTCTTGGCAAGGTGCGACTCGGCCAGCGCCAGACGCTGGGTGGCGGCCTCCTGGCGCGCACGGTTGGCTTCCAGCTGCGCCTCCAGCGTCCTGACCCGGCCCAGGGCCTCGCGCTGGCGGTTCTCGGCGTCGTCGATCTGCTGGCGGCTGGCGAGATCGCGCGCGCCCAGCTTGCCGTAACGTTCCAGCTGGCGTTTGGCGGTCTGGAGATGGTGCCGCCAGGTGCCCAGTTGGTCTTCCAGGGCGACGGCATCGGCCTGCACGGCGCCGAGGTCTGCGCGGGCCTGCCTGACGGCGATTTCATGATCGGCGGCATCGATGCGCACCAGCGGCGCGCCCGCTGCCACCGGCTCCCCTTCGACCAGCGTGCTTGCCACGACCTGTCCGTCGACCTGGGCGGCCACACGCACCTCGGTGCCCTCCACATGGCCATTGCCGTACAGCACGCCGGGCGGCAAGGGCCGGGGCTCGAAGTGGCGGTACAGGGCGTAAGAGCCGGCTGCCAGCAGCAACACGGCCAGGGCGCCCCCCAGCCAGCCGCGGCTCATCGCTCGCCGGGTTCGGGCAGCCCTGGCCAGCGCGAGAACGCGACGACGTACAGCACCACCAGGTTGACGACCGGCACCAGGATCAGCAACGACAGCCAGGGCGAGAAGCCGGCCTTGGCGAAGATCTTCCAGAACGGCGGCAGGATCATTGCAATCCAGGCCAGCAGCCACAGCCAGTGGTCGAAATAGAATTCGTGCATCACCTGAGGTTCTCCTCGGCGCCAAGGTGGTCCGATGCTAGTGTACCCCGCCACTCATTTTGTAACATTCAGCGAGTCGGAAAGCGCTTAGCCGCAAGGCTTGTCTCGCAAGGAATGGCAGCGCCATTTTCAAGAGACGTAACGCAGCGGATGAGCGCTTTCCGGCTCGCCCTTCGGGAGCGTGCCTGAGTCGACATTGCGGCGTTGCGATCCTTGTAAAGGGCGCTGCCATTCACTGCGGATCGCGCCTTGCACTGTCGACTCAGTCACGCTCTGAAAGTTACAAAATGAGTGGCGGGGTACACTAACATCCCCAGGTCTTGGTTGCCGCTGCCGCTCCCTGTCAGGCAGGGTTGTCACATGCCTTGCTGTGCGAGGGTGATGGCAGCTCGGCGCTGGTTCGGGTCCAGGTCGGCATCGCCATGGGGATTGGCACCGACGTGGCAATGGGGTAGAACTCCAATGCAGTTTTGCCTGTCAGGGGGGGGCAATGTCCGATCAGTCAAGCGTTGCGCTGGCGCAGCGCTGCGCGGCCGCCATTCTCGGCGCCGACCCCACCGTTGAGCGGCTGGGGATCGTGCTCGAGGAGGTGGCGCCGGGTTTCGCCAGGCTGGCCCTGACCGTGCGTCCCGAGATGCTCAACTCTCTCGGTCATTGTCACGGTGGCACCAGTTTCACGCTGGCCGACGTGGCCTTCGCGGTGGCCAGCGTCTCGACCAACAGGGCCGGGGTTGGCGCACACTGCGCGATCGACTACCTGCGGCCGGCCGGCGCCGGCGATCGCTTGACCGCGACCGCGGTGGTGACCCACCAGGGCGGTTCCGCCGGCCTGGTGGACATCGAGGTCACCGATCAGCGCGGCCGGCGCATCGCCCAGATGCGTGGCCGTTCGCACAACTTTGGGCAGCCTTTTCTGGAGGACGCGGGCGAACATCCCCCGCAATCCCGCGAGGCGCGGCCGTGAAACTGCTGTGGAGCCCGTCGGCAGATTTTCGCCGGACAACCAACCTTGCCGACTACCTGGCATGGCTGGATCGCGAGCGCGGCCTGCGGTTCGACGGCTATGCCGAGCTGCACCAGTGGTCGGTCCGTGAACTCGAGGCTTTCTGGCAGAGCATCTGGGATTACTACGGCGTGATTTCCGCGACGCCCCCGACCCGGGTGCTGTCGACCCGGGAGATGCCGGGAGCGCATTGGTTTGCCGGCGCCCGGCTCAACTTTGCCGAACACATTTTTCGGGCCGCGACCGAGGCGCACCCGGCGCTGCTCGCGGCCGACGAATGCGGGGGCATGCGGGAAATCGGTTGGCGCGAACTCTCCGACCAGGTGGCGCGGCTGGCTGCCTGGCTGCGCGGCCGGGGCGTAGTGCCGGGCGACCGGGTGGTCGCCTACCTGGCCAATGTTCCCGAGGCGGTGGTCGCTTTTCTGGCCGCTGCCGCAGTGGGCGCGGTGTGGTCGAGCTGTTCGCCGGATTTTGGCACCAATAGCGTCGTCGACCGCTTTCGTCAGATCGAACCCAAGGTGCTGATCGCGACCAGCGGCTATACCTATAATGGCAGACCCATGACCCGCACGCGCGAACTCGCGCAGCTGCGGGAAGCGCTGCCGAGCCTGGAGCAGCTGTTGCTCGTCGGTGCTGGCGATGGCATCGCCGGAATTACGCGTTGGGATGAGGTCCAGGCCGGGGCCGTGCCGGAATTGCACTTCACGCCGGTCGATTTCGACCATCCGCTCTGGATACTGTACTCGTCCGGCACCACCGGAATTCCCAAGGCGATCACCCAGGGCCACGGCGGCGTCCTGCTCGAACAGCTCAAGCACCTGGGCCTGCACTGCGATGTGCGGGCCGGGGACCGTTTTTTCTGGTATTCCACCACCGGCTGGGTGATGTGGAATATCGGCTTGTCGGCCCTGTTGCTGGGCGCTACGCCGGTGCTCTATGACGGCAATCCGGGCTATCCCGATCAGCACCGGCTGTGGGCCCTGGCCGAGCAGGCGCGGTTGACCCATTTCGGCGCCGGTGCCGCCTATCTGATCGCCTGCATGAAGGCGGGCCTCAAGCCCGGCGAGGACCATGATCTGGGTCCGCTGCGCATGCTCGGCTCCACCGGTTCACCGCTGCCCGAGGAGGCCTTCGAATGGGTCTATGAGGCCGTCAAGCGGGATCTGTGGCTGTTGTCGATGAGTGGCGGTACGGATATCGCCTCGGCGTTCGTCGGCGGTTGCCCGCTGCTGCCGGTGCATGCCGGCGAGATCCAGTGTGCGCTGTTGGGTGTGGACGTCCAGGCGCTGGATCCCGAGGGCCGGGCGCTGCTCGGCGAAGTGGGCGAGATGGTCGTGCTGGCGCCGATGCCGTCGATGCCCGTCTACTTCTGGAACGACCCCGGAGATGTCCGTTACCGGGAGAGTTATTTCGAGGAGTATCCCGGCCGCTGGCGCCACGGCGACTGGATGCGGGTCTCCGCGGCGGGCACGGTGCAGATTCTCGGGCGTTCGGATTCCACCCTGAATCGCGGCGGGGTGCGGATCGGCACCGCCGAGATCTACCGTGGCGTCGAGCGGGTGGCGGCGGTGGCCGACAGTCTTGCGGTCAGCATCGAGCTGGCCGACGGCGGACACTATCTGCCGCTGTTTGTCCGCCTGCAGCCCGGCCTTTCCCTGAACGACGAGATTCGCGCTGCCATTCGCGCGTCGCTGCGCGAGCACTTCACCCCGCGTCATGTCCCCGACGAGATCCTGCAGGTTGACGAGATCCCCTATACCCTCACCGGCAAGAAGATGGAGACCCCCGTCAAGAAGCTGCTGATGGGCTTTCCACCGGAGCGGGCTGCCAATCGCGACGCCATGAGCAATCCCGGCAGTCTCGACTACTTCGTCGCCTTCGCCGCCCGGCTGCGCGACCGTTTCCAGCTGCGCCTGCTGCGCTGATCCCCGGCCGCCGGCCGTCCTTCGCTCAGACCACGGTTCCGCGCGGCGGCGCTATCCGGCCGGAATTTTCGCGACCGCAGTCGAACTTTGTTGGCCTGAGTATTGCCTGAATATAGATGCAGAGTGCACCTGCGACCGGTGCAGGTCGCAGGGTCGCAATGTTCGCCGGACGCGCTCGCCGGGAGATGTCGCGGCGGATGGAATCCGTTGGCAGACTGAGCGGTGACCGTTTGACAAAGGGGTGTCAGTCTATAGGCTGAACACAGCGAGTTGCAGCGAACTCTAATGTACAGGGTGGCGCAATTTCCAACGGCGACGGCGCCACCGATCGAAACTGTCCACTTGAGTGGGAGGTTTACATATGGTGAGCAGCACGGATCGCGAAAAATTCCTCGAGTCTCTCTCCGCTTTCACGCGCGAGCATCAGGCCAAGCAGTGGCGGGGCACCTTCGCCGAGTACCTGACCGAGGTGGTCGGCAAGCAGCCGCACCTGGCCGCGCGCAGCAGCCATCAGTATGTCTGGGACATGCTGAGCTGGATGCAGCGCCGCGAGTGCGAGGCCGCGGGGGACGATGGCTTCCGGCTGTTCTCCCACGAGCTGTTTGGCATCGACAGGCCACTGCAGCAGGTTTTCGACTACTTCAAGGCGGCCAGCGCCGGCTCCGAGGTCGGGCGGCGGTTGCTGTTGTTGCTCGGCCCCCCGTCCGGCGGCAAGTCCAGTCTGGTCATCCTGCTCAAGCGCGGCATCGAGGAGTACAGCCTGACCGAGGAGGGAGCCATCTACGGCCTGCAGGGATCGCCGCTCCACGAAAACCCCCTCAATCTGGTTCCCTACACCCTCCGTGCCGAGTTTCGCGAGACCTACGGGGTCGACATCCAGGGTGACCTGTCCCCCTATGCGCAGTCGATCCTCGAACACGAATACGAAGGGGATTTCATGCGCTATCCGGTGGAGCGGGTGTTTCTCTCGGAAGCCAAGCGCTCCGGCGTGGGGACCTATGCGCCCCATGATCCCACCACCGCCGACATCGCCGACCTGATCGGCTCGGTGGATCTGTCCAAGGTGTCCGAATACGGCGACGAAGGGGATCCGCGGGCGTGGTCCTGGTCCGGGGCGGTCTACTCGGCGAGCCGCGGGCTGCTGGAGATGATCGAGATCCTCAAGGTGAAGCGGGAATTCCTGTATTTGCTGCTGACCCTGACCCAGGAAAAGAACGTCAAGGTGTCGCGGTTTCCGCTGATCCATGTCGACGAGACCATCGTCGCCCACACCAACCTGGCGGAGTTCCGCAAGTTCCTCCAGGAAAAGGAGAACGAGGCGCTGCTCGACCGCATGGTGATCGTCCAGGTGCCCTATGCGCTGAGTTACCTGGACGAGGCGAAGATCTACGGCAAGCTGATCGCCCAGGCGCCGACCTTCCGCGAGGTGCACCTCGACCCCCACACCCTCAGGGTGGCGGCGGTCTTCGCCATCCTGTCGCGGGTCAAGCCTTCCGAGCGCGAGGATCTCGATCTTTCCAAGAAGGTGCGCCTCTACGCCGGTGAGGATGTCGACGGCATCGCGCGCAGCGAGTTGCAGCGCATCAGTCACGAACAGGAGGAGGAAGGGCTCTCCGGGGTATCGCCGCGTTTCGTGGTCAACGCCCTGTCCAATGCCATCTCCCGTTCGGAGACCAAGAGCCTGACCAGCATGGAGGTGCTGGTGACGCTCAAGGAAGCCATCGAGAACGATGCCCGCATCGAGGCCAAGCAGCGCCGCCAGTGGGTCGATTTTCTGGTCGCGGCGCGCAAGGATTTCTACAACCACTGGGTCAAGGAGGACGTCCACAAGGCGCTGTTCGTCTCCTTCGAGGAGGAGAGCGAGAGCCTGCTCGGCAAGTATCTCGACGAGGTGGAGGCCGCGCTCGACAACCGCGAGGTGAGCGACCCCATCACCGGCGAGACCCGGGCGCCGGATGAGCGCTTCCTGCGCGCGGTGGAGGAAAAGATCAACGTTTCCGATGCTGGAAAACAGACTTTCCGCCAGGAGGTGGTGCGCAAGGCCATGGTGGCCTTCAAGAAGGGCGAGAGTTTCTCCCTGGATTCCCATTCCCGGCTCAAGGAGGCGATGGAGAAGTATCTGTTCGAGGAGCGCCGCGACGTGCTGCGGCTGGTGACCTCGGTCGCCCGTCCCGATGAGGACGCACGGGAGAAGATCGCGGCGGTCGAGGAGCGCTTGATCAGCGACTACGGCTACGACAGGCACAGCGCGCGCGAGGCGCTGAATTACGTCACCACGCTACTGTCTCAGGAGTGAGCCTGAGAAGGGGCTTTTCTTATGATGTCATTCACGGATGGCGATGCCCGCAACGGATCTGGGCGTTGGTACGAGCTGTTCTCGAGAGGCACAAGGGACTGGCTCCGCCACAACGAGAAGGTCCGCCAGGCGGTCCGCGACCATCTGCCGGAACTGGTGGCCGGCTCCGACGTGCTCAGCGATGCCCGCGACCGCACCGTCAAGGTGCCGGTGCGCTTCATGGAGCACTATCGGTTCCGCCTCCGCGACCCGGACGAGCAGCAGGGCGCCGGCCAGGGCGATGCCAAGCCGGGCGACGTGCTGCGTCCGGCGCGCCCGGTATCCGGGTCCGATCCCGCCGGCGGTGAGGGTGAGGGCCAGGTGAGCTTTGTCCTGGAGTTCCAGATCGACGATATCCTCGACTGGCTCTGGGAGGACCTGCAGCTGCCCAACCTGCAACCTCGCGAGGGCAACAGCGTCGAGGAGGACGCCTACGTACGCGAGGGCTGGGACAAGCGCGGTGCGCGCTCCCGCCTCGATCGACGGCGCACCATGCGGGAAGCGGTCAAGCGCCGCGGCGCGCAGCCCGACAGCCAGGTGCCCATCGGCAACGACGACCTGCGCTTCCGGCAGCTGGCCCGGCGCCGCAAGCCCACCACCAACGCGGTGGTGTTCTTCGTGCTCGATGTCTCCTCGAGCATGGACGAACATTGCCGCAAGCTGGCCAAGACTTTTTTCTTCTGGGCGCTGCAGGGTATCCGCCGTCAGTACACCAGTGTCGAGACGGTATTCGTCGCCCATACGGTGGGCGCCTGGGAGTTCGACGAGGAGCAGTTTTTCCAGGTGCGCGGGGAAGGCGGCACCAAGAGTTCCACCGGCTTTGCCAAGGCGCGCGAGATCCTCGACGAACGCTATGACCCAGCGCAGTACAACTGCTATCTGTTCTACGCCACCGACGGACACAATTTCAGCGAGGATCGTGCCGCGGCCACCGAGACGGTACGCCGCCTGCTGCCGGACATGAATTTCGCTGGTTATGCCGAAGTGTCCCAGCAGGCGCACCGGCACATGGATACCGAGGTGGCGGCCATCTGGCAGCGGCTGGCGGCCGATGACTTCCCGGTGGGCAGCTACACCCTGACCAGCGACAGCGATATCTGGCCGGCCATCAAGGCCTTTTTCACCGATCAAGCGGAACGCAGCGGGGTGGCCTGACATGAATCGACTCGCCGACCATATCCCCAGGATCGAGGCCCTGGCGCGAGACCAGGGGCTGGATTTCTTTCCGGTGGATTTCGAGCTGGTGCCCGCCAGCTTCATGATGGAAGTGGCGGTTTACGGGCTGCCGGTGCGTATGCCTCACTGGTCGTTCGGGGTGCGCTGGGTCTACCAGATGATCCAGCATCGCATGGGGCATTCGCGGATCTTCGAGGTGGTGTTTCCGGGCAATCCCAATCACGCCTACCTGGTGGATACCAACAGCCTCGAAGAAAATACCCTGGTGGTGGCCCATGTGCTCGGGCACGCGGACTTTTCCCGCAACAACCTCACTTTTGCCCGCAGCCAGGAGCAGGTCGGCTACCATATCGTCGAGCAGGCGGCCGCGCACGCGCACCGGATCGCGGAGGCCATTGAGCGGCACGGCGCGGCTCGGGTCGAACGGGTGCTGGACGTGGCCCTTGCCCTCGAGCCCCATATCGATTCGGATCAACCCTTCAACCGGGTGCCCTATCGAGCCCACGCCAGACAACCGGACGAGCGGCCGGCGGACGAGTTCGGCGAACGCTACGCGCGCCTGCCCGGGACCGCTGCGCCGGAGCTGGAGGATGCCGACAAGCCCCTGCACATCCCGCCCCACCCGGAGCGCGATCTGCTCTGGTTCATCGCCCAGTATGCGCCGGAAATGGCGGACTGGGAGCGCGATATCTTTCTCGCGGTGCGCAAGGAGTCCTGGTACTTCCAGCCGGTTTTCAACTGCCAGATCATGAACGAGGGCTGGGCCAGCTACTGGCATTCGCGGCTGCTGCGCGAAGCCGATTTTCTGCCCTCGCAGTTTTATGTCGACTGCATGAAGACGCATTCCGACGTGGTCAGTCCCCACGCCAGCGACCACCAGGTGGCCTTGCGTATCAACCCCTATCACCTCGGCTATGTGATGTGGGAGCGGCTGATCGAGGCGCGCGGGCTGGCGGAGGCCCGCGAATTGATGCGCACCGAGGACGACTTCGGCTTCATCCGCAACTACCTGACCCCGGAGATCGCCGAGGATCTGGATCTGTTCGTCTACTCGGCTTCCCGAGAGGGCGCGGTGCGGGTCACCGATGCCAACATCGACGAATTGCGCGAAACCATTCTGGCGCCCAAATTCAATTTCGGCGCGCCCCGGGTGGTGGTCGAGGACCTGGCCGCGGATGGCAGCCTGACCTTGCGCCATCAGCACCGCGAGGACGGTCGGGGCTTGGATGCGGAGCGCGCCCGTTACGTGCTCGAATACATCGACCGCATCTGGCGTCGTCCGGTGCGGCTCATCACCGTCGATGGTCGGGGCGCGGAGACCAGTCTGACGACCGCGGCGGCGTAGCTGCGGGGCGGCGATTTCAGCCCGCGGCAGCTGTCCGCTTCGCTCGCCGCCGCCCGCCCAGCAAGGGTTTCAGAAAGCACCCGGTGTGGGACTGGCGGGCCGCGGCGATCTCTTCCGGGGTCCCCGCGGCGAGCAGCCGGCCGCCGCCGTTGCCGCCCTCCGGACCCAGGTCGAGAATCCAGTCGGCGGTCTTGATGACATCGAGATTGTGCTCGATGACGATCACGGTGTTGCCGTGGTCGCGCAAGCGGTGGAGCACCACCAGCAGCTGGTTGATGTCCTGGAAGTGCAGCCCGGTGGTGGGCTCGTCGAGGATGTACAGGGTGCGCCCGGTGTCGCGCTTGGAAAGTTCCCGTGAGAGCTTGACGCGCTGCGCCTCGCCGCCGGAGAGCGTGGTCGCGGACTGGCCGAGGCGCACGTAGGACAGGCCGACGTCCATGAGCGTCTGCAGCTTGCCGGCAATGGCGGGGATGGCGTCGAAGAAGGCGCGCGCATCTTCTACCGTCATTTCCAGCACTTCGTGAATGCTCTTGCCCTTGTAGAGGATCTCCAGGGTTTCGCGGTTGTAGCGCTTGCCGCTACAGACTTCGCAGAGCACGTGGATATCGGGCAGAAAATGCATCTCGACCTTGGTGACGCCGTCGCCCTGGCAGGCCTCGCAGCGGCCGCCCTTGACGTTGAAGCTGAAGCGGCCGGGTGCATAGCCCCGCGACCGCGCCTCCGGCGTGGCCGCGAACAGCTCGCGGATGGGCGTGAAGATGCCGGTGTAGGTGGCCGGGTTGGAGCGCGGTGTGCGGCCGATGGGGCTCTGGTCGATGTCCACGCACTTGTCGAGGTGCTCCAATCCCTCGATGCCCCGGTGTGGTGCCGGGTGCAGGCTGCTGGCCCGGTTCAGGGCGGTGGCCGCGGCCGGAAACAGGGTCTCGTTGATCAGCGTGGACTTGCCGGAACCCGAGACGCCGGTCACACAGGTGAACAGTCCGATGGGAATCTCGACGTCGAGGTCGCGCAGGTTGTTGCCGGAGGCGCCCAGGATGCGCAACCAGCGCTCGGCTTCCGGCGGCGTACGCCGCGCGGGAATTTCGATGCGGCGCCGGCCGGCGAGATAGTCTCCGGTGAGAGACTCGGGCGCCGCGGTGATGTCCGCGACCTTGCCCTGAGCCACCACCCGGCCGCCGTGCACCCCGGCGCCCGGGCCGATGTCGAGGATGTGGTCGGCATTGCGGATCGCCTCTTCGTCGTGCTCCACCACGATCACGGTGTTGCCCAGGTCGCGCAGGCGCAGCAGGGTATTGAGCAGGCGTGCGTTGTCCCGCTGGTGCAGGCCGATCGAAGGCTCGTCGAGGATGTACATGACGCCCACCAGGCCGGCGCCGATCTGGCTGGCCAGACGGATGCGTTGCGCCTCGCCGCCCGACAGGGTATCGGCGCTGCGGTCCAGGGTCAGATAGTTGAGCCCGACATCCACCAGAAAGTGCAGCCGGTCGTGGATTTCCTTGAGGATCTTGGCGGCGATCTCGCCACGCTGCCCGGGTAGCCGGAAGCCCGCGTAGTAGTCGAGCAGTTCGCCGGTGGTGCGGCTGGTCAACTCCGGCAACGAGCAATCGTCGATGAACACGTGGCGCGCCGCCCGGTTGAGTCGCTGGCCGGTGCACTCCGGGCAGCGCTGGGTGCTGAGGTAGCGAGCCAGCTCCTCGCGCACGCTGTTGGAATCGGTCTCCCGGTAGCGCCGCTCCATGTTGGGAATGATGCCTTCGAAGCGGTGGGTGCGTTTGAACACCGTACCGCGCTCGTTCACATAGTTGAAGGTGATGGGCTCCTCGCCGCTGCCGAACAGAATCAGCTGCTGGTGCCTGGGGTCGAGATCCGCATAGGAGCAGTCGATGCTGAAGCCGTAATGGTCGGCGAGGGAGGTGAGCATGTTGAAATAGAACAGGTTGCGACGATCCCAGCCGCGGATCGCCCCCTCGGAAATACTGGCTTCGGGGTGCTGGATCACCCGGTCGAGATCGAAGAACTGGCGTACCCCCAGGCCGTCGCAGGCCGGGCAGGCCCCCGAAGGGTTGTTGAAGGAAAACAGCCGCGGCTCCAGTTCATCGATACTGTAGTTGCAGATCGAGCAGGCGAAGCGGGCCGACAGCAGGCGCTCCGGCTGGCCGCCGTCCATGAAGGCGATGATGGCCAGACCGTCGGCGAGACGCAGCGCGGTTTCGAAGGATTCGCTCAGCCGCAGGCGCAACTCCGGCTTCACCCGCAGTCGGTCGATCACCACCTCGATGCTGTGTTTGCGGTTCTTGGTCAGGCGCGGGATTTCGTCCAGCTCGTAGATGGTGCCGTCGACCCGCACCCGAACGAACCCCTGGGCGCGCAGCTGCTCGAACAGTTGCTGGTATTCGCCCTTGCGCTCCCGGACCAGGGGGGCGAGCAGCAGCAGGCGGCTGTCCTCGGGCAGCGCCAGCACCTGGTCGACCATCTCGGTGACCGTCTGGGCGGCCAGGGGCAGATCGTGGTCCGGACAGCGCGGCTCGCCGACCCGGGCGAACAGCAGGCGCAGATAGTCGTAGATCTCGGTGATGGTGCCCACCGTCGAGCGCGGGTTGTGGGAGGTAGACTTCTGTTCGATGGAGATCGCCGGCGACAGCCCTTCGATGTGGTCGACATCCGGCTTTTCCATTATCGACAGGAACTGGCGGGCATAGGCCGACAGCGATTCCACGTAGCGCCGCTGACCCTCGGCGTAGAGGGTATCGAACGCCAGCGACGACTTCCCCGAGCCGGACAGCCCGGTGATGACGATCAGCTCATCGCGGGGCAGGCGGAGGTCGATATTCTTGAGATTGTGGGTGCGGGCGCCGCGGATCTCGATATGCTTCATAAAGCCGCCCGACGGGGTGGGGTAGCGGGACAAGCGGGCATTGTAGTCGCCGTGCGGTGGACTGTCCGCCGGCAACGGGTAACATGAGCGCTGGGTGGAAGTAAAAGGAGAATCCTCGGTGAGCATCTTGCCCGTGGTCATGGCGGGAGGCGCCGGAACCCGCCTGTGGCCGCTGTCGCGCCGCCTGTTTCCCAAGCAGTTTCTGCCCCTGGTCGATGCACTGCCGATGCTGCAGATCACCCTTGGACGCGTCGATGGCCTGGGCGCGGATCCCGCCTTGCTGGTCTGTAACGAGGAACACAGATTCATTGCCGCGGAGCAGGCGCGGCGCTGGGGAGGCCCGCTGGGTGGCGTCCTGCTCGAGCCCGTGGCCCGCAACACCGCGCCGGCGGTGGCGCTGGCGGCGTTCTGGGCGCAGGCCGAAGGCGAGGACCCCCTGTTGCTGGTGCTGGCCGCCGACCATGTGCTGGCCGATGTCGCGGCCTTTCGCGCCGCGGTCGCGGCGGCCGCCATCCACGCCGAGCGCGGCAACCTGGTCACCTTCGGCCTGAAGCCGACGACGCCGGAGACCGGCTATGGCTATATCCGTCGCGGCGCCCCGCTCGAGGGATCCCTGCCCGCGCACTCGGTAGCGGAATTCGTGGAGAAACCCGATCGAACAACCGCCAGCGCTTATCTGGAGAGCGGTGAATACTACTGGAACAGCGGTATGTTCCTGTTTCGGGCCAGCAGATATCTGGAGGAACTGCGCCGCTTCCAGCCGCGCATTTTCGCCGCCTGTGAAGCGGCCGTGGCCGGCCGCAGTCGGGACGGTGACTTCATCCGGGTGGCCGCCGATGCCTTTGCGGCCTGCCCAGCGGACTCCGTCGACTACGCGGTGATGGAACATACCGCGGACGCGGTGGTGGTCGAACTGGCTTCGCCGTGGAGCGATGTGGGGTCCTGGGCGGCGCTCTGGGAGCTCGCCGACAAGGATGCCGACGGCAACGTCTGTCGTGGCGATGTTCTCCACATCGATGCCAGCGGCAACCTGCTGCGTTCGGAGCACCGGCTGGTGGCGGCCGTCGGCCTGCGCGACACCGTGGTGGTCGAGACCAAGGACGCCGTGCTGGTGGCGCCGCGCGCGCGGCTCGACGGACTCAAGCGCCTGGTCGGCGATCTGGCCGCCCAGGCGCGCCCGGAGGAGGAGGTGCATCGCCAGGTCTATCGGCCCTGGGGCAGTTACGACGCCGTGGACGCGGGACACCGCTTCCAGGTCAAGCGCATCCTGGTGGAGCCGGGCGCCAGCCTGTCCACCCAGATGCATCATCATCGCGCCGAGCATTGGATCGTGGTCGCCGGGACCGCCAGGGTCACCCTCGACGGCCGCGAGACCCTGCTCGCCGAGAACGAGTCGATCTACATTCCCATCGGCTCGGTCCACGCGCTGGCCAACCCCGGCAAGCTGCCGCTGGAGATCATCGAGGTGCAGACCGGCGCCTATCTCGGCGAGGACGATATCGTGCGCTTCGCCGACCGCTATGGGCGCGATTGATCCGGCCCGGGTTCGAGGCGGGCCAGGACGCCGTCGGCGGCGTCGGTGAGCAGGTACAGATAACCATCGGGGCCGACGCGAACGTCGCGGATCCGCCAGCCCTGATCGGTGAGCAGCTTTTCCTGCGCGATCACCTCGCCGCCACGGAGGCGCAGGCGCTGCAGATGGCGGTGCACCAGGGCGCCGACAAAGAGGTCGCCGCGCCATTCCGGGAAGCCCTCGCCCGAATAGAAGGCCAGCCCCGAGGGCGCGATCGAGGGCGTCCAGTGGTGGAGCGGGGAGACAAACCCGGGCTGCGGCGGCTCCACCCCGATGGTGGGGCCGTGATACTCGCGGCCGAAGGTCACCAGTGGCCAGCCGTAATTGGCTCCCGCGACGACCAGGTTGATCTCGTCGCCGCCCCGCGGCCCGTGCTCGTGCAGCCACACCCGGCCGGTCTCCGGATGCAGCGCCAGGCCCTGGGGATTGCGATGGCCGTAGCTGTAGATTTCGGGGAGGGCGCCGGTTTGCCCCACGAAAGGGTTGTCTGGCGGGATGCCGCCGTCCGCAGTCAGCCTCAGGACCTTGCCGGCGTGCGTGTCCAGGCGCTGCGCCCAATTCCGCTGGCGCCGATCGCCAACGGTCACCAACAGGTGCCCTGCACGGTCGAACAGCAGGCGGGAGCCGAAGTGCTGATCGGCCTCTGCCGGAGGCTGGGCGCGGAACAACTCCTCGAACTCCGTCAGCCGGGTTCCTTCCAGACGGCCGCGGCCGACCGCGGTGGTCAAACCCGAGTCGGTGGCCGTAGCATAGCTCAGGTAGACCCAGCGGGTGCGCGTGAACTCCGGGTGCAGGGCGATATCGAGCAGCCCTCCCTGGCCGCGTGCTGCCACCGCCGGTACACCGCCGATCGCCTGCCGCTGGCCATCGTCGGGATCGATCCGCAGCAGGCGGCCGCTCCGCTCGGTGACCAGGGCGCTGCCGTCGGGCAAAAACGCCAGTGCCCAGGGATGATCCAGGCCCTCGGCCAGAATCTGCAGGCGGTGGCCCGCCAGCGGCGCCTCCGCCTCGCAGCCAGATGTCAGCAGGGCCAGCATCAGTACAGTCAGGGTTTGCGATACGCGAAGGCGGTGGAAAATGGTGGTCATCGCGGTGGCCTCTGCCGGTGGCCCACTAATGGATCCCCGCTTGCGGAGTCCGGGTGGGCGCCGGACAATGGCCTTGGACAGGGTGTATTTGCGGCGGTGAACATGCGCGGGGAAAGCCGTTACTGTTGTCTGTCGGAGTCGGTCGGATCCGAGGTCATTCGCCGCGAGCCCTTTCCGCGCCTGGCGATACGCAACGCATTGCCGCCGGCGGTGTACCTGGAGCTGGAATCCCGCTGGCCGGGTTTGCCGCGGATCGCCGGTCCGGGCGCCCTGGAAAACAACCGGGTCTACAAACTGGCCGCTTCCCAGGTATTGCCCGACCCGGACATAGCGGCGCCCTGGCGGGAGTTTTTCGCCTTCCACACCTCGCGCGAGTTTCTGCGGCGGGTGCTGGATCTGTGGGCGGGGGAAGTGGCGGTGGCGCATCCGGCACTGCCCGGGCTGCTGGGCACCGCCCAGCAATCGATGACCGCCGGCCTGCGGCAGCCCGGCAAGCGGCGCAATCCCGCCAATCGCCGGACGGACATGGTCCTCGACTGCCAGTTCGTCGTCAACAGCCCGGTAAGTCGCGCCAGCTCGGTGCGCGGGCCCCACCTCGACAATCCGGCCAAACTCTTCACCGCCTTGCGCTACTTTCGGGATCCGGCGGACGGCGCCAGTGGCGGTGACCTGGAGTTGTATCGGCCCGGCCCCGGGCGCAGGCCTGGAACCGCCGGTGCCCGGGTGGACCCGGTGAGCGTCGAGTTGGCCGCTGAGATTCCCTATGCGCCCAATACACTGGTGATGTGGCTGAACAGCCCGGCGGCGATCCAGGGGGTTTCGCCCCGCGCGGTGACGCCGATACCCAGGCGCTACATCAATCTGCTGGGCGAATGCTACCGCCGCGGTATATCCTTCACCGCCCCGGCCTACCCGCGGCCGCGGTTCAGGCATTGGGCGCGCCGCCGGAAAACCTTTGGCGGCCGTCCCGCTCCACAGGCGACTCCCCGGTAATGGCGCCGATGCGGCGCAAAGATTGCGAGCTTCAGGGTCGCCGCTTCCCCGCTGTCAGGCAGTCAATGAGGTAGCGTCATGGATAGGATCAAGATCACCGTGGTTCCCGGCGACGGCATCGGCCCGGACATTGTCGAGGTCGCCCTGCAGGTGCTCGACAAGCTGGATGTGGGGCTGGATTACGAGATGGCGGTGGCCGGCCAGACCGCCCTTGATCAGGGATTGGACCTCATCCCCGAGCAAACCCTGGCCGCGCTGGCCGCCAATCGGGCGGCCCTGAAGGGCCCCATCACCACGCCGATCGGCAAGGGGTTCTCCTCGGTCAACGTCTCCCTGCGGCGGCGGTTCGACCTGTTCGCCAATGTGCGTCCCGCGCTGTCCATGCCCGGGGTGCAATCCCGTTATCAGGACGTCGATCTCATCATCGTCCGGGAGAACATGGAGGGCATCTATTCCGGTCAGGGACAGTCGCTGAGCGCGGACGGCGAACGTGCCGAGTTGACCAGCGTGGTGACGCGGTCAGAATCCGCCCGTGTGCTGCGCTACGCCTACGAAATGGCCCGCCGCCAGGGCCGGCGCAAGGTGACCGTGGTCCACAAGGCGAACATCATGAAGAGCACCTCGGGATTGTTTCTGGACGTCGCCCGCAGTGTCTCCCGGGACTACCCGGAGCTCGTCCACGAGGAACTGATCATCGATAACTGTGCCATGCAGCTGGTGATGAACCCGAACCGCTTCGATGTCATCGTCACCACCAATCTGTTCGGCGACATTCTCTCCGATCTCTGTGCCGGGCTGGTCGGGGGACTGGGCTTGGCGCCTGGCGCCAATATCGGCGAAGACAAGGGCATCTTCGAGGCGGTGCACGGCAGCGCGCCCGATATCGCCGGCCGCAACCTTGCCAACCCCACGGCGCTGTTGCTGGCGGCAGCCATGATGCTCGATTACCTGGAGCGCCAGGAGGCTGCTGAGCGTTTGCGCGCGGCAATCCGCCAGGTGATCGGCGCCGGACACGAACTGACCCCGGACCTGGGCGGCAGCGGAACCACCAGTGGTTATGCAGCGGCGCTGCTGCGCGCCCTGTGAGGCGCAGCGGACCGTCGGTTTTGCTTTTGCAGGCCCATTGAGTATGCTAGCCGCCCGCTCAGGCCTCCGTATCTAAGCCCCGGCATGCTCACCGCCCTCGAACTGCGGGCCCTGTTGGGGCTGGTCTTCCTCTACGCCACCCGGATGCTCGGGCTGTTCATGGTGCTGCCGGTGCTGGTGCTCCACGCCCCCGAGTATCAGGGCGCCACGGCCTTTACCATCGGGCTCAGTCTCGGCATCTACGGTCTCTCCCAGGGCCTGTTGCAGATCCCTTTCGGCCTGGCTTCCGACCGCTGGGGCCGCAAGCCGCTCATTGTCCTCGGTATTCTGCTGTTCGTCGCCGGTTCCCTGGTGGCGGCCGCTGCGGAGGATGTTCTCAGTCTGATTCTGGGCCGAGCGCTGCAGGGGGCCGGCGCGGTTTCCGGCGTGCTCATGGCCTTGCTCGCTGACGTCACCCGGGAGCAGGTCCGCACCCGGGCAATGGCCGCGGTGGGCGGCAGCATCGGCCTGGCGTTCGCACTGGCCATGGTGTTGGGGCCGCTGATCGCCAGCCACTGGGGCATGGATGCAGTGTTCTGGGTGACCGCCGCGCTGGGCGTCCTGGGCCTACCCGTGCTCCTCGCCATCCCATCACCCGTATCCGCCGCCGGCCGCGAGTCGGGGCCGATACCGCAATTGTTGGGGCGGGTGTTGCGCGACCCTGAGCTACTGCGCCTGGATCTGGGTATCTTCGTACTGCATTTCGCGCAGATGGCGACCTGGATATCGATACCTGTGCTGCTGGAGCAGGTCGCCGGTTTCGAGCGCGCGCACCACTGGTACCTGTATCTGGGCACCATGGCCGGGGGGTTTCTACTGATGGTGCCCTTCGTCTGGTACGGCGAGACCCGGCGCCGCCTCAAGCCGATCTTCCTGGGCGCCATCGCTCTGCTTGCGGTGGCCGAAGTGGTGATCGCGCGGGCCGGAGCCGGTCTCGGCGTCATGGTGGCCGGCCTGCTGCTGTTCTTCACCGCCTTCAATCTGCTGGAGGCCACGCTGCCCTCGCTGGTGAGCAAGCGTTCTCCGGCGGGCATCAAGGGCAGTGCCCTGGGTGTCTATTCGACCAGCCAGTTCCTGGGCGCTTTCTGTGGTGGTGCTGTCGGCGGCCTCGCCGCCCAGGCGTTCGGTTGGGGCGGCGTGTTCTGGCTGGCGGCCGGGGCGGCACTGGTCTGGCTGGGCGTCGCAAGCGGCATGCGCCCGCCGCGCCGCCTGCGCAGCCTGACGCTGCCCGCCGCGGCCGGCAGCGCGCCCGGCTATGACGAGCTGGTCGGCGTGGTCCGCGGGGTCGAGGACGTGATTCATGTCCCCGGGCAGGGGACGACCTATCTCCAGGTCGACGAGGATGTCCTCGACAGCGGGCACCTGGAGCGGGTGCTCGGGCGGCGCCCGACTCCCTGAGCCCTGTGCGCTTGTTGGCGGCACCCGAGCCGAGCGGTTACACTGCTGCTCCCAGGAAATATCTTGCGAGAGGATCCGGCCATGGCCCGCGGCATCAACAAGGTCATTCTGATCGGCAATCTGGGCGCTGATCCGGAAACCCGCTACATGCCCAGCGGCGGAGCGGTGACCAATATCCGGCTTGCCACTTCCGAGACCTGGAAAGACAAGCAGAGCGGTGAGCAGAAAGAGCGCACCGAGTGGCACAACGTGGTGTTTTTCAATCGGCTCGCCGAGATCGCCAGCGAGTACCTGCGCAAGGGCTCCAAGGTGTATGTGGAGGGGTCGCTGCGCACCCGCAAGTGGCAGGGCCAGGACGGCCAGGACCGCTATACCACGGAAATCGTCGCCAACGAGATGCAGATGCTCGACAGCCGGGGCCCGGGCGGTGAGCAGGCCCGCGGTAGCGCCGGCGCTGGTCGCCCACAGCGCAGTCAGCAAGGCGCGGCCGCACCAGAGCCGGAGATGGCACCGTCGGGATTCGATAGCTTCGACGACGATATTCCGTTCTGAACGTCATGACGGACGTCGTTGACGTTGACCAACTGTTCGGGAACCGCCGTTGAATACCAACCTCACCTGGCATCAGGCCGCGATCTGCAAGACTGACCGCGCCCGCCAGAAGCACCAGCGACCCTGTGTGATCTGGTTTACCGGGTTGAGTGGATCCGGCAAGTCCACGCTGGCCAACGCCCTGGAACATGCGCTGTTCGAACGCAGGCACCACTCTTACCTGCTCGACGGTGACAATGTGCGCCACGGGCTCAATCGCGATCTGGGGTTCAGCGACGCGGACCGGGAGGAGAATATCCGCCGTATCGCAGAGGTGGCCAAGCTGTTCGTCGATGCCGGTCTGATCCTCATGACCGCGTTCATCTCGCCCTTTCGGGCCGACCGTCAGCTTGCCCGCCAACTCCTGGCGGCCGACGAATTCGTCGAGGTCCATGTCGCCACGTCGCTGGCGGTCTGCGAGGAACGCGATCCCAAGGGCCTGTACCGCAAGGCCAGGGCTGGGCAGATCGCCAATTTCACCGGTATCGATTCGGCCTATGAGCCGCCGCTTGACCCGGAAGTGGTGGTGGATACCGCGGCCCACGATCTCGATGCCTGCGTGGCCCAGATGCTCGCCCATCTGCAGCGGCTCGAGATCATCTGAGTCCGGTCAGCCGCCGCGGTAGCGCTCCAGCACCAGGCAGGCATTGGTGCCGCCGAAGCCGAAGCTGTTCGACATCACCCGTTCCAGATCGACGCCGTCGATGCGCCGGGTGGCGATGTTCGCGCCCGCCACGGCGGCATCCAGATGCTCCACGTTGGCCGATGCGGCAATGAAGCCGTGGCGCTGCATCAGCAGGCTGTAGATGGCCTCGTGTACGCCGGCGGCGCCCAGCGAGTGCCCCGACAGGGATTTGGTGGAGCTGATGGGCGGCATGTCGTCACCGAAGACTTCGCGAATGGCTTCGACTTCCTTGACATCGCCGACCGGCGTGCTGGTGCCGTGTGTATTGATATAGCCGATCGGGCCCTCTACCCCGTCCAGCGCCTGACGCATGCAGCGCACCGCGCCCTCGCCCGAGGGGGCGACCATATCGTAGCCGTCGGAGGTGGCGCCATAGCCGATGATTTCGGCATAGATCTTCGCGCCCCGGGCGCGGGCGTGTTCCAGCTCCTCGACCACCAGGCAGCCGCCGCCGCAGGACATGACAAAGCCGTCGCGATCCCGGTCGTAGGGTCTCGAGGCCAGTTCCGGGGTGTCGTTGTACTGGGTGGAAAGCGCGCCCATGGCGTCGAACATGCTCACCATCGACCAGTGTTCCTCCTCGGCGCCGCCGGCGAACAGCAGGTCCTGTTTGCCGAGCTGGATCTGCTCCACCGCCGCGCCGATGCAGTGGGCGCTGGTGGCACAGGCCGAGGAGATGCTGATGTTGAGCCCCTTGATGTGGAAGGGAGTGGCGAGGCAGGCGGACACCGTGCTGCTCATGATCTGGGTGACCCGGTAGGGACCGATGCGGCGTACTCCCTTCTCCCTGAGGGTATCTACGGATTCGACGAACTTCTCGCCGGAAATCCCACCGGAGCCCATGATGATCCCGGTGCGGGGATTGGAAACCTGGGCGGCCTCCAGCCCGGCATCGTCGATCGCCTGCTGCATGGCGGCATAGCCATAGATGGCGGCGGTGCTCATGAAGCGCAGGTGCTTGCGGTCGATCAGTCCGCTGGGGTCGAGTTCGATCTGCCCGGCGATCTGGCTTTTCATGCCCATCTCCTGATAGATGGGCATGGCGCGGATCCCGGAACGGCCTTCACGCAGGGCAGCGGCGACGGTGTCGACATCATTGCCCAAGCATGAAACGATGCCCATGCCGGTGATTACCGCTCTTCTCATGGTGTCAGTCTCTCGGATGATGGGACGAATGCCGGGGCAGGTGGCCGGCATTGTAAGGGATGGCAGCGGTGGCTAAAAGTTGTCGGTCGATTGGAAGATGCCGACCCGCAGATCCCTGGCGGAATAGATCTCTCTGCCGTCCACCGACACAGATCCGTCGGCGATCGCCATCACCAGCCTGCGTTCCACCAGCCTGGAGATATCGAGGCGGTAGGTGACTTGCCTTGCGTCGGGCAGCACCTGCCCGAAGAACTTGACCTCGCCCGAGCCCAGCGCTCTGCCGTAACCGTCATTGCCACGCCAGGTCAGGTAAAAGCCGACCAACTGCCAGAGCGCGTCGAGGCCCAGACAGCCGGGCATCACCGGATCGCCGATAAAGTGGCAGCCGAAGAACCACAGGTCGGGCCTGATGTCCAATTCGGCGATCACCTGCCCCTTGCCGTGACTGCCTCCGGTGGCGTCGATCCGGGTGATCCGGTCGACCATCAGCAGCTGGCCGTCGGGCAGGCGTGCCGCCCGGCTACCAAACAGCGTGCCTTGGGCGCAGGCGAGCAGTTCGTCACGGGTGAATTGGCTCTGGCGGCCGCGAGTACCGGTGGCGTCCCGGTTGGGCTGCAGGGGTGAAGCGGACATGGCGGTTCCGGTTGGTATTTGAAGGCGGCATTCTACGTCACAACCCCTGGTCCCGCAGCCTTTGACCCAGGTGGTCGACGCCGTCCGGAGCAGCGGGTAAGGTGGGGCGCGGTCGCCCCCGGAGACCCGTGGCCGGTGCCATTTCGCAACTCCCGTACATAGAGCGCAGAGAACAAGGAATCCCCATGCTCAAGAAATGTCTGTTCCCGGTCGCCGGTTATGGAACCCGGTTCCTGCCGGCCACCAAGGCCATGCCCAAGGAGATGCTGCCGGTGGTCAACAAGCCGTTGGTCCAGTACGGGGTAGAGGAGGCGCTGGCCGCCGGGCTGCACGAAATCTGCTTCGTCACCGGGCGCGGCAAGCGTGCCATCCACGATCACTTCGACATCAGTTACGAACTCGAACACCAGATCGCCGGTTCCGACAAGGAGAGCTATCTGGTCGGCATTCGGGACATCATCCAGCAGGGCCGGTTTGCCTCCACCCGGCAGCTGGAGGTGAAAGGCTTGGGCCACGCTATCCTCACCGGGGAGTTGCTGGTGGGTAACGAGCCGTTCGGCGTGATCCTCGCCGATGATCTCTGTCTCAACGACGGCCCCGGGGTCATGTCGCAGCTGATGGAGGTCTACCGCCGCACTGGTAGTACCGTGGTCGCCATCGAGGAAGTCCCCGAGCAAGAGGTCAGCAAGTTCGGCATCGTGGTCGGCGAGGAGGAGGAACCCGGCCTGTACCGCGTGACCGACATGGTCGAGAAACCCCAGGCCGGCCAGGCGCCGAGCAATCTGGCCATCATCGGCCGTTACATCCTGTCGCCCTCCATCTTCGAGCTGTTGCGCCACACGCCGCCCGGCAAGAACGGCGAGATCCAGCTCACCGACGCCCTGTTGATGCTGGCCAGGACCAGTCGGGTGCTCGCCTACAAGTTCGAGGGTCGGCGCTTCGACTGCGGCAGCGTCGGCGGCTTCGTGGAAGCCACCAACTTCGTCTACCAACATGTCTATCAGCGGGGCTGCGACGCATGACCAGGGACATCAGCTGTTTCAAGGCCTATGACGTCCGCGGCCGGGTGCCGGACCAACTCGACGAGGATATCGCCTATCGCATCGGCCGCGCATTCGCCACCTGGCGGCAGGCGCGCAGCATCGTCGTGGGCCATGATATCCGGCTGTCCAGCCCGACGCTCTGTGATGCCGCGGTGGCAGGCATCCGCGACGCGGGCAGCGACGTCGTGCATATCGGGCAGTGCGGCACCGAGGAAATCTATTTCGCCACCTTCCACGGCGGTCACGACGGCGGTTTGGTGGTCACCGCGAGTCACAATCCCAAGGACTTCAATGGCATGAAGTTCGTGCGCGAAGGCGCCCGTCCGGTGAGCGGCGACGCCGGCCTGCCGGAGATCCGCGCCCTGGCCGAACGGGGCTTCGGGCCGCCTGTGGCGGCGCGCGGCGCGCTGCGCCGGGCAACCGACAAGAGTGCCTACATCGACCACCTGCTGTCTTATATCGACCCGGGCGCGCTGCGCCCGCTACGGGTGGTGGTCAATGCCGGCAACGGCGGTGCGGGACCGGTGCTGGATCTGCTCGCAGCCCGCTTGCCGCTGGCATTCGTCAAGCTGCAACACGAGCCCGACGGCCATTTTCCCAACGGCGTGCCCAATCCGCTCCTGGAGCAGAACCGCCGCTTGACCGCGGACGCGGTGCGCGCGGAGGGTGCCGATCTGGGTATCGCCTGGGATGGCGATTTCGACCGCTGTTTCTTCTTCGACGAGCGCGGCGATTTCGCCGAGGGCTACTATGTGGTCGGGTTGCTCGCCGAGGCCTTCCTGCGCAAACATGGCGGCGGTGCCATCGTTCACGATCCGCGCCTGATCTGGAATACTCGGGAGATCGTCGCCCGCCATGGCGGACGGGCGGTGCAGAGCCGCACCGGACACGCGTTCATCAAGCAGGTGATGCGCGATCATGACGCCCTCTACGGCGGCGAGATGAGCGCCCACCACTATTTTCGCGACTTCGCCTACTGCGACAGCGGCATGATTCCCTGGCTGCTGGTGGTCGAACTGCTGTCGCGGCGCGGCCAGCCGCTGTCGGCGCTGCTCGCCGAGGCCCAGCGTGCCTACCCGGTCAGCGGTGAGATCAACCGTGAGGTGCCCGATCCCGCCGCCGCCATCGACGCCATTGCCCGGCGCTACATTGCCGCTGGCGGCGAGGTGGATCGCACCGATGGCGTGGGTATCAGCTTCGTGGACTGGCGGTTCAACCTGCGCATGTCCAACACCGAGCCCCTGGTGCGGCTCAATGTCGAGACCCGGGGCGATCCCGAGCTGCTGCGCGTCAAGACCGCGGAGCTGCTCGCCCTGCTGGATGCGGGCTAGTTGGGCCGCGTGGCCCACTAGACACCTCAGGCGGCGTTGAGCGCGGTGGTGATGTCGATTACCGCCTTCTTGCCGTCGCCGAACACCATCAGGCAATTGTCCATTGCGAACAGCGGATTGGGCAGGCCGGCAAAGCCAGAACCCAGAGAGCGCTTGACCACTACCACGGTCCGTGCCTTGTCGACGTTGAGGATGGGCATGCCGTAGATCGGACTGCCCTTGTCCTCGCGGGCCATGGGGTTGGTGACATCGTTGGCGCCGATCACGATGGCGACATCGGTCTGCTCGAAGGTCGGATTGATACGATCCATTTCCACCAGCTTGTCGTAGGGTACCTCGGCTTCGGCGAGCAGCACGTTCATGTGTCCCGGCATGCGCCCGGCGACCGGGTGGATGGCGAACTCCACCTCGGTGCCGCGTGCTTCGAGGACATCCATCAGTTCGCGCACCGCGTGCTGGGCCTGGGACATGGCCATGCCGAAGCCGGGCACGATCACTACCCGGCGCGCGGTCTCCAGGATCATGGCGATCTCCTCGGCCTGGGCGCTCTTCACCTTGCCGGCGTACACGGCGTCGGCATCCATCGCGGCGCCGCCCGGCGCCATCACCCCGAACAGCACATTGGTCAGCGAACGGTTCATCGCCTTGCACATGATCTGGGTGAGGATGATCCCGGAGGCGCCGACCAGGGAGCCGGCGACGATCAGCACGGTGTTTTCCATGATGAAGCCGGCGCTGGCCGCCGCGATGCCCGAGTAGGAGTTCAACAGGGCGATGACCACCGGCATGTCGGCGCCGCCGATCGGCAGTACCAGGGTGACGCCCAGCACCGCCGCCAGTGCGATCAGTCCCCAGAACAACGAGGTGTTGCCCGGGTCGGCGTACAGCATTGCGCCTGCGGCGAGCGCCGCTGCAAACAGGGTGGCATTGAGAAACTTCATGCCGGCGAAGCCGATCGGCTGGCCGGAGATCAGCTCCTGGAGTTTGGCGAAGGCGACCAGACTGCCGCTCAGGGTGACCGCGCCGATCAGCACCGTGGCCGTCACGAACAGTACCGCGACCGAGGGCCCGGAGCCATAACCGGCGCCGGCCGTCGTTATCAGGTGGCTGGCCGCGGCCAGCCCCAGGGATGCGCCGCCGCCGCAGCCGTTGAGCAACGCCACCATCTGCGGCATGGCCGTCATGCGCACGCGGAGTGCGAACACCGCCCCGGCGAGGCCGCCCGCGATCATGCCCGCGGCGATGTATTCGTAGCGGACGATATCGCGATCGAGCAGGGTCACCACCACGGCGAGCAACATGCCTACCGCAGACAGCAGGTTGCCGCGTGCCGCGGTCTTGGGCCGGGTCAGGGCCTTGATGCCGAGCACGAAGAGAACCGCGGCGAACAGATAGACGAATTCAACCCAGTTGTCGGTCATTCCGCGAGCTCCTCGATCACTTGCGCTTGAACATGGCGAGCATGCGATTGGTCACCAGGTAGCCGCCCACCACGTTCAGGGTGGCGGCGAACACGGCGATGAAGCCGAGGGCGTGCACCAACCAGGATTGGGCGTCCGCGCCGGCGGCCAGCACGGCGCCGACCAGGGTGATGCCGGAAATGGCATTGGTCCCTGACATCAGCGGGGTATGCAAGGTGGGCGGCACCTTGGTGATCAGCTCTACTCCCAGAAACAGGGACAGAACAAAGAGTGCGAACAGCAGCACCATGGTGTCCATCAGCTGGTCTCCTCGCCGGTGGTTGCGGGCGCGAGCGGCGGCATCCCCAGCCGCTCGCGCAGCGCCTTATGGGGGACCTCGCCGCCATGTGCGATGACGGTTTCAAAGACGATTTCGTCCCTGAAATCCAGTTGCAGATTGCCCTCTGCGTCGAGCAGATGGGACAGCAGCGCCTCCATGTTCTTGCCATACATCTGGCTGCCGTGGATGGGCAGGCTCGCCGCCAGGTTTTCCGGGCCGATGATGGTGACGCCACCGACCTCGAGGGTCTTGCCCAGCTCGGTGAGTTCGCAGTTGCCGCCGCGCTCGGCGGCCAGGTCGACGATCACCGCACCCGGCTTCATCGCCGCCACCATGGCGGCGGTGATCAGGATCGGCGAGCGGGCACCGGGCACCGCCGCGGTGGTGATCACCAGGTCCTGCTGGGCGAGCACCTCGGTCATCAGCTCCTGCTGGCGGCGGATGAAGTCGGCGCTCTGTTCGCGGGCATAACCGCCGCCGCCTTCCGCGGCTTCGGTCTCCAGTGCGAGCTCGATGGGCTTGGCACCCACCGAGAGGATCTGTTCGCGGGCCGTGGGGCGCACGTCATAGGCTTCCACCACGCCGCCCAGCCGCTTGGCGGTGGCGCAGGCCTGCAGGCCGGCGACGCCGGCGCCCATCACGAACACCCGCATCGGCTGCAGGGTGCCGGCGGCGGTCATCAGCATGGGCATGATGCGCGGCGCCGCACCGGCGCCGATCAACACGCTCTTGTAGCCCGCCAGGGTCGCCATGGACGACAGCACGTCCATGCTCTGGGCGCGGCTGATGCGCGGCACCAGCTCCATGGCAATGGCGGTGACGCCGGTCTTGGCGAAGGTCGAGGCAATCGCCGGCTCACCGAGCGGATCCATCATTCCCGCGACCAGTTGGTCGGGCCGCAGGCGGGCGAGATCCTCGTCGCCGTTGACCGTGTTGGCGCCCGGTGCCTGAACCTGAAGCAGGATGTCGGCACGCGTGAACACAGCCTCGCGGTCGGCGATCTCGGCACCGGCGGTCTGGTAGTCGGTGTCGGAGGCACCGGCGAGCACGCCTGCGCCCCGTTCGACCAGGAAAGCGATGCCTTTGCCGGACCAGGGGGCGATGTTGGCGGGCAGCATCGCGACCCGGGATTCGCCGGGCCGGATCTCCCGGGGGATTCCAATGATCAAGGGGTTACCTCTTGTTCAGGGGCCGATCACCTGCGCTGCTGGCGCAGAAAGGTGCGCAACTCTACCGGAAAGTGGGGGACGCGGCCAACCGCCTGCCGACCCTGGGGTCGGTCGCGCAGATCAGCGGGGTTCGGCGTTGGCCGATTGCCAGATCTCCGCCAGTGCGCGGGTCGAGGCGTCCAGGTCGCCGGCGTCGCCGCCGGTCAGTGCGGCGTCGATCGCGGCCGCCGCCTGTTTGCCGAGTTCGACGCCCCACTGGTCGAAGGCATTGATGCCCCAGATGGCGCTCTGCACGAACACGCTGTGCTCGTAGAGTGCGAGCAGCGCGCCCAGGTGGCGCGGCTCCAGGGATTCCAACACCAGGGTGGAACTGGGGCGATTGCCGGGCACGGCGCGTTGCGCGGCGAGCGCACGGGCGCGCTCCCGAGGCTCCCCGGTGGCCAGCAGTTCGGCCTCCAACTCGCCGGCGCTGCGACCGGCCATCAGCGCGCGGCTCTGTGCCAGACAGTTGGCGTACAGCTGGCGATGTTGGTCCGCTGCGCAGTGGGCTCTGGCGGTGGTTACGAAATCGACTGGCACCACCTGGGTACCCTGCAGCAACAGCTGGTGAAAGGAATGCTGGCCGTTGGTCTCCTCGCTGCCCCAGAGCACCGCCCCGGTGGCGTAGCTCAGCTCCTGGCCCTGCTGGTCGACACGCTTGCCGAGACTTTCCATCACCAGTTGTTGCAGATAGTCGGGCAGCAGGCGCAAAGCGTGCGCATAGGGCAGCACCGCCTGGGTGGCGTGGCCCCAGAAATTGACCTGCCAGATACGCAGCAAGCCCATCAGTATCGGCAGGTTGTGCTGCGGATCCGCGGTGCGGAAGTGCTCGTCCATGGCTCGGGCGCCGGCCAGCAGCCCGGTGAATGACTCCGGACCCAGGGCGACGGCGACCGGCAGACCGATCGCCGACCACAGCGAATAGCGGCCGCCAACACCTTCGTCGAATTCGAGGATGCGCTCGGCGGCCACACCCCAGGTGCGGGCCCGCTCCGGCCTGCTGGTGATGGCAATCCAGTGGCGTTCGAGATCGGCCTCGGCGATGCCGCCGGCACGCAGCCATTGCCGCGCCAGGCCGGCGTTGGACAGCGTCTCCAGGGTCGAGAAGCTTTTCGAGGCCAGTGCGAACAGGGTGGTGTCGGGGCGGCACTCGGCCAGCGCCCCGGCGAGCGCGTCGGCGTCGAGGTTGGCTGCGAAATGTACCCGCACCGGTCCGGAGTCGAGGTGCGGAAACGCCGATACCGCCAGGCGCGGCCCGAGATCGGAGCCGCCGATGCCCAGGTGGACCAGGTCGGTGCAAGCCAGGCCTCCGGCACCGGTCAAGACTCCTGCCCGCAGGTCCGCCGCCAGGGCCAGCATGTGTTCGCGCTGTTGCCGGAACCGGCCGGCGACCCCGGGGTTCGTGGGCGCGTCTCGCAGCGCCGCGTGCAGCGCCGGTCGATTCTCGGAGCGGTTGACACACGCGCCGGCGAACAGCGCCTCGATCTGCCCACCCAGCCGGGCGGTTTCTGCCAGCTGCAGCAGCAGGTGCAGGGTGGTTTCGGTGACATGCTGCTTGCTGTAGTCGAGGTGGATGCCGGCGGCGCTGGCACTGAAGCGTTGCGCGCGCAGCGGGTCGGCGGCGAACAGTTGGCTCAGGGTCTGTCCGGTGAACTGTCCGCGGTGCTCGGAGAGCGCGCGCCACGCGTCGCTTTGCGCGATGGAGTCAGTAGCTGGCATGGACGTGACCGCGGATCCGGAGACGGCTTACTCTCTCAGAACTCCCGGTTCACGGCAAATTCCGCGAGCTCGCCGAGGGCTGCCCGCGCCGGTGAGTCCGGTAGCGCCCCCAGCGCCGCCTGCGCCCGCGCGGCGTGGTCCCGAGCCTGGTCGCGGGTGAAGTCCAGTGCGCCACCGGCCCTGACCAGGGCGACGATGGCGGCGAGATTCCCACCTCGCTCGGTGATCGCGCTGCGGATGGTCTGCGCTTGCGCGGGTGAAGCCTCGGCGAGGGTTCGGATCAGCGGCAGGGTCATCTTGCCTTCGGCGAGATCGTCGCCCAGATTCTTGCCCAGTTGCCCGGCATCGGCCTGGTAGTCGAGAACATCGTCGATCAGTTGGAAGGCCATGCCCAGATGGTGGCCATAGTCGCGCAGTGCAGTCACCAGGTGCGTCGCTGCGCCACACAGCAGGGCGCCGGTCTCGGCCGCTGCCTGGAACAGTACCGCGGTCTTCTTGCGGACCACCTCGGCATAGTCGGCGCTGCCCAGCTCCGGGTTGCCGGCGTTGAGCAACTGCTGGACCTCGCCCTCGGAGATGGTATTGGTGGTGTCGGCGAGCACGCGCATCACCTCCATGTCGCCGATCCGCACCATCAGCTGGAAGGCCCGCGAGTAGAGAAAGTCGCCTACCAGGACGCTGGCCGCATTGCCGTACTCGTGGTTGGCGGTGGTGCGCCCGCGACGCAATTCGGAGGTATCGACGACATCGTCGTGGAGCAGGGTCGCGGTGTGAATCAGCTCGACCACTGCGGCCAGCGCGATATGGTGCCCGCCGGGATCGCCGCAACTGCGGGCGGCGAGCAGTGCGACCACCGGGCGCAGGCGCTTGCCCCCCGCCTTGATCAGGTAGCGGCCGACTTCCTCGATCAACTCGACCTCGGAGCCGAGTTCGGCGACGATCAGCTGATTGACCGCTTCCAGATCCGGCTGGACGACCTCCAGAAAGGGCAGCATGCGAGGCGGGTTTACCGTGGCGAGGGCGCGGGAATGCTAGGTGGGGGTCCGACCCCTGTCAAGCAAGCCGCTGTGCGTCGGGCGCTGCTTGCAATGGGTTTGCGGTCCACTAGAGTACCGGAACCTGGTCCGGAGCAGCCGTCATGAAAGTCTTCACCACCATACCCCAGCACGATCTGCGCCTGGTGCCGGCAGCGGCCCGCGCCATCGAAGCCGCCGGCTATGACGGCCTGATGACCATGGAAAACGCCCACGAGCCCTTTCTGCCCCTGGCGGTGGCGGCAACCGCGACCGAACGGGTCGAGTTGATCACCGGCATCGCCATCGCCTTTGCGCGCAGCCCCATGGTGGTGGCCAATGCCGGCTGGGACCTGCAGGCGGCGGCGCCGGGACGCGTGGTGATCGGGCTCGGCAGCCAGATCAGGGCCCACAACGAGCGACGCTTCAGCGTGCCCTGGTCGGCGCCGGCACCGCGCATGCGTGAATACGTGCTGGCGCTGCGCGCGATCTGGGACTGCTGGCAGGGCAAGGGTCCCCTGGACTTCCGGGGCGGGCACTACGGCTTCACCCTGATGACGCCGAACTTCGTTCCCGAACCCCTCTCGGGCCCGCCGCCGGCGCTCACCATCGCTGCCGTGGGTCCGGCGATGTTGCGGGTCGCCGGCGAGGTCTGCGATGGCGTGCGCCTGCATCCTTTCTGTACGCGCGCCTATCTGGATCAGGTGGTGCAGCCACAGCTCGCGGAGGGATGGCGGCGCAGTGGGCGGGCGCGGGCGCAGTTCGAGATCTCCGGTGGCGGCTTTCTTGCCACCGGGGTGGATGACGCCGCCGTGGCGAGGATGGTCGAGTGGGTGCGCTACCGGGTGGCCTTCTATGCCTCGACGCCCGCCTATTGGCCGGTGCTGGCCTGCCACGGGTTGGAGGATCTGGGCGCCAGGCTCAACCGGATGACCAAGGCGGGACAATGGGATCGCATCGCCGCCGAGGTCTCCGATGACGTGGTTGCCCTGTTCGCCGCCATCGGCCGCCACGATCAACTCGAGAAGGCGATCGAGGCGCGCTTTGCCGGGGTTTCGGACGCAGTGTTCGCCAGTGTGGCGACCGCGGTGCCGGCGGATCTCTCGCCGGATCTGGTGCAGGATCTCCGCCGCATTCCGGCGGCGTTCACCGGGTTTGCCCGGTGAACGCCAGCGCGGTCACCACTTGATGACGGTGGTGCCCACGGTGCCGAAACTGCTCATGGACTCGATGACCTCGGAGGCCTTCTCGACCGGCAGCACATTGGTGACCATTTCGCCCGGACGCAGCTTGCCGCTCTCGACCATGTTGAGCATGGAGTCGTAGCGGCGCGGCTGCATGCCGATGGTGCCGACGAATTCCAGCTCCATGGCGACGATCATGTCCACCGGCAGCGACACGAAGCCCTTTTCGGCCTGGGTGGTGAGGCCGATCTGCAGGTGGCGGCCGCGCTTGCGCAGGCTCATCACCGAATTCAGGCAGGTGGTGGCGATGCCCAGGGCGTCAACCGAGACATGGGCGCCGCCGCCGGTCAGCTCCTTGATGGCTTCACCCGGGTTGTCCTTGCTGGCATCTATGGCGTGCACCGCGCCCATCTTGCGGGCCACTTCGAGCGATTTCGGGTTGATGTCCACGGCGATGACATTGGCGCCCAGGGCGTTGGCGATCTGGGTGGCGGCCAGGCCGATGCCGCCGCAGCCGTGGATCGCGACCCACTCGCCGGCGGTGACCTTGGCCTGGTCGACGATGCCGTGGTAGGACGTCATGAACCGGCAACCCATGCTGGCGGCGTCGACGAAGGGCACCGATTCCGGCAGGCGCACCAGGTTCAGGTCGGCGTCGAGGATGTGGGCGTACTGGCCGTAGCCGCCCGAGGTCTTGAAGCCGGCGAGATTGCCCTCGATGCAGACGTTCTGGTGGCCGCCAGTGCAGTATTCACAGGTGCCGCAACCCAGGTTGAAGGGGCACACCACGCGGTCGCCGACCTTGAACTTGCTCACCCGGGCACCGACTTCCGCGATTTCGCCGACGAATTCGTGGCCGATCACATGGGGCAGCTCGGGTTGCAGCCCCAGCCAGCCCCAGTCGCCGACGCAGACGTGCCAGTCGCTGCGGCAGACGCCGTTGGCGGCGACCTTGATGATGGCATCTTCCGGGCCGCACTGGGGTTCCGGCCAGTGCTCATGAATCACAAAGGGTTTGTTGAAGGCTTCCAGTACAGCGGCTTTCATGGCGGGTTCCTCGAGTTATTCTGGGTCAGCGTGCCGGCAATGGCGCCGGGCCGTTCGGCGTCCCGATCTTAACAACAAACCGCGGCTGGCGTGCTCAATCCCCGAGCAGCCAGTCGACACACCCCTGATGGCCCACCAGCAGCGTCAGTCCCTCGCCGCCTTGGGGAGCGGCACAGGGCGTGGCGCCATACTGCTCCAGCAGATTGGCCGCCCAGGCGCCCATTACCGGCGAGGCGTAATAGCGCCGGTCGCCGGCACCCTGGTCGCGGGCCAGCAGCGCCATGTCGTCGGGTCCGGCGGCGGCGGTGAAACACAGATCGAAGGCCATCTGCAGTTCGTTTTCCCGCTCTGCGCGTTCGGCGCGGTTGAGGGTGAAGGTGTGCCAGGTCATGAATGCTCCCCGCTGGGTGATGGACGCTGCTTATGGTGGTGGATGCTACTTGATAGTGATGCCAGAGGCGGTAAATCGCCACGGGCCTGCTAGACCCGGGGGCCCTGGGGGCTGGAATCCGCAGTCTCGGCGTCGGGGCAGTGAATGCCCAGCCAGCGCTGGAATGCGGACTGAGTCACTGGCGCCCCCTGATCAGGGCTCCAGGGCTGCGCGGATGCGCCGCGCGTGTTCGGCGAGCAGTTCGGACGGCGCCGGTTTGCGGGCGTGCAGTCGCAGGTCGATGCCACCCGATCGCGGCAGGATGTGGAAGTGGACGTGGAACACCGTCTGGCCCGCCGCGGCGCCGGAGAGCTGCGCGAGCATGATGCCCTCGGCGGCGAACGCCCGCTTCACCGCCTGCGCCACCCGCTGGGCGGTCACCACGGTATGGCGCAGGTGCTCCGGTGGCAGATCGAGCAGATCCTCGGCGGGATACCTGGGTATCACCAGGGTGTGGCCCTCGGCCTGGGGCATGAGATCCATGAACGCCAGGCTGTGCTCGTCCTCGTAGACCCTGTGGGCGGGCAGCTCGCCACGCAGGATCTTCGCGAAGACATTGTCCGTTTCATACGCCATTGGGGGTCCTCCGCCTGCGGTTGTGTGGGGTTTTTTACCATGCCGGGCTCGGGATTGCTGTGGATGCAGGGTCGCCGGTGGGGATAGATGCCCGCCCCCGAGCCCGGCATCCCGACCAGCCCGGGGTCGTGGTCTGCCCCGGACTTTTGCTGTCGGGGCCAGTCGCGATACCGACCGACCAGCGCCCGGGCGGCGGGCACAGATCGTTCGGGCAGGGTGCCCTGCCGACGGAGGTGGTGGCGAAGCTTCCCCTGGCGGCGATGCGGGGACTGCCACGCGAACCCTGGAGGCGTTGTTGAGGTCGCGTCCGCCGGTGTGGAGGCAAGACTCGAAAACCCTTGGAATAGCGATATAATATATCTGTTGTTTTGGTATTTTAATCTAAATAGATGTATTATCTATCACCGATACTGCATCGGAGCTTCTGACCTGTGATTACCTCGGCTCAGATGCGCGCCGCGCGTGCGCTGCTCGGAATCGATCAACGACGATTGGCGGAGTTGGCGGATCTCTCTCTGCCGACCATTCAGCGCATGGAGGCCAGCAGCGGCACGGTGCGCAGCAACGTCGAGTCGCTGATGAAAGTGGTGAATGCACTGGAGCACGCTGGCATTGAGTTGATCGCCGAGGGTGTCGCAAGCCGTGAAGGCGGACGCGGCGTTCGCCTCAAGGCCAGGCCGCAGGCGATCGAGTAACCGTGGATCAGGCCTTGTCGTTCGCACTGCTTGCCGTGGGGTTGGCGCTGGCTTCGTCTCTGGTCTCATGCTTTGCGGCCCGCTTCCCCTGTTTGTTGCGCCTGGTTGCACTACCGGTCTTCGCGCTGGCCGGCCTGGCAGCATTGGTCGCCGGTGTCGTGGCGTTATGGGATGGCGGTACGGCCACCATGACGTTGCCTCTTGGGCTGCCCTGGTTGCCCTGGCAACTGCACCTGGACGCCCTGGCCGGATTTTTCCTGGCGATCATCGGCATCGTCGGCGCCGCGGCGGGGATCTTCGCGCCCGCTTATGTGCGCGGCATCGAGCGCAGCAGCGAATCATTGCCGATGCTCGGCGGCTTCACGGGCCTGTTTCTGAGCGGAATGCTGCTGGTTGTGCTCGCCGGCGATGCGTTTCTGTTCATGGTGGCCTGGGAGTTGATGTCGCTGTCCTCCTATTTCCTGGTCGCCTTCCATCACGAGCACGCGGCGAACCGTCGCGCCGCATTTCTGTATCTGCTGATGGCCCATGTCGGCGGCTTGTCGATCCTGCTCGGCTACGGTGTCCTGGCATCCTTTGGTGGCGGGTTCGCATTTACCGCGATGCGCGCGGCCGAGCTCACACCTGGCTGGGCCAGTGTCGCTTTCGTGCTGGCATTCGTCGGTTTCGGCATGAAGGCGGGCCTGGTGCCACTACACGCCTGGCTGCCGGAGGCGCATCCGGTTGCGCCGTCGCACATCTCGGCCCTGATGTCCGGCGTGATGCTCAAGGTGGCCGTATACGGTTTCATCCGCTTCGTGTTCGATTTGACCGGCGAAATCCAGTGGCAATGGGGCGTCGCGGTGCTGGCCATCGGCAGCCTGTCCGCGCTGATGGGCGTGCTCTATGCGCTGATGCAGCATGATCTCAAGCGCCTGCTCGCCTATTCCTCGGTCGAGAACCTCGGCATTATCTTCATCGGCTTGGGCCTGTCCCTGCTCTACCTGGGCACCGGGCACAGGCTCCTGGGTGCGCTCGCGCTGGTTGCGGCCCTCTACCACAGCCTCAACCACGCCCTGTTCAAGGGCCTGCTGTTTCTCGGCGCCGGGGCGATTCTGCACAGCGCTCACGAGCGCGACCTCGAGCACATGGGTGGCCTGTTGCGGCGCATGCCCTGGACCGGCCTGCTGTTCCTGATCGGTTGTCTGTCGATCGCGGCGCTGCCGCCGTTCAACGGTTTCGTCTCCGAGTGGCTGACCTTCCAGGCGTCGCTGCAGGCCTGGCAACTGGACAGCGGGGTGCTGCGCGCGCTGATCCCGATCGTGGCGGCGACGCTGGCCCTTACGGGGGCGCTTGCGGCGCTGTGCTTCGTCAAGGTTTACGGTATCGCCTTTCTCGGCCAGGCGCGCACCCGCCACGTGCGCCGCGCCCGCCCGGTGCCGAGCAGCATGCGCGCCGGCCAGGCCGTGCTTGCCGTCGGCTGTGTGCTGCTGGGCATCCTGCCGACCGCGGTCGTGGCCCTGCTGTCCGTCATACCGGAGCAGATTCTGGGCCATGGATTGCCGCAGGCCACCGCCCACGGCTGGCTGTGGCTGACGCCGGTCGCTCCCGAGACCGGAAGCTACAGTGCGCCCCTCGTCGTTGTGCTGCTTGCGGCGATGGCCGTCGCAGCAGCCTGGCTCTGGCGCCGCGGCGTGGTACGCCGGGTCCGGCGCGGCGATCCCTGGGACTGCGGCTTTGCCATGCCCAGTAGCCGCATGCAGTACACCGCGACCGCCTTTGCCCAGCCTGTGCGGCGGGTGTTCGGCCTCCTGTTTCGGATCGACGAAGGCGTCGAAACGGATAACAAAGGTGTGCTGCGCCATCGCCTGGCAGTGCACGACCGGGCCTGGACGCTGCTCTATTTGCCGATCGCACGGCTGGTTGACGCCGGCGTACGCCGCATCGTGCGCCTGCAGTCCGGCAATGTGCGCATCTACCTCGGCTGGACGCTCGCCACCCTGCTGGTGTTGTTGTGGATTATCTCCTGACGTTTCTCCCCTGGCTGCTCGCCGCCGTTCAGGCCTTGCTGTACCTGGCGCTGGCGCCCCTGCTGGCGGGTTGGCTCCGCCGGATCAAGGCGCGCCTGCAGAATCGGCGCGGGCCTTCCCTGTGGCAGCCGTACCGCGACCTGTACAAGCTGTTCGGCAAGGAGGCGCGGGTGGCGACCACGGCCTCCCCACTGTTCCGTGCCGCGCCCTACATCGTATTTGTCGCCACCTGGCTGGCGGCGGCCACGGTGCCGCTGATCGCTGTGGATCTGCCCACCGCGATGGTCGCCGACATCATCGTGCTCGCCGGGCTGCTGGCGCTGGCGCGCTTCTTTCTGGCATTGGCCGGCATGGATATCGGCACGGCGTTCGGTGGCATGGGCGCGTCGCGTGAGATGCTCGTCTCGGCACTGGCCGAGCCGGCGATGCTGATGGCCGTGTTCACCCTGGCCATGACCGCCCACAGCACCAATCTCGCGAGCATGATCGATGCCCAGCTCGCCGCCGGCCTGGTGCTGCGTCCCTCGTTCCTGTTCGCGCTGGGGGCCTTGGTTCTGGTCGCGATCGCCGAGACCGGGCGCATTCCCGTGGACAACCCGGCCACCCATCTGGAGCTGACCATGATCCACGAGGCCATGATCCTGGAGTATTCGGGGCGGCATTTGGCACTGATGGAATGGGCAGCGCAGATCAAGCTGGTGCTCTATGGCGCATTGATCGCCAACGTGTTTTTTCCCTGGGGGATTGCCCAGAGCACCGCGCCGACCGCGTTGGCGACCGGCGCCCTGGTGATCCTGCTCAAGTTGCTGGCCTTGGGTGTGGCCCTGGCGATCAGCGAGACCGTGCTCGCCAAGATGCGCTTCTTCCGCGCGCCGGCATTGCTGAACCTGGCGTTGCTACTGGCGTTGCTGGGGCTGCTCGGGCACGTGATTCTGGAGGTGGGTTCGTGACCCTGGCCGAGTTGCCACTGCTGCAACAGCTCCTGTTGGTGCTGGCGGCCCTGGTGCTGTTCACCTCGTTTGTATTGCTCGAGCAGGCGCGCCTGGTCTCCGCTATCCATGCGTTCGCCTGGCAGGGTGCATTGATTGCCGCGATCACCGTCATCGTGGCAACCGGCGGTGGCGCAAAGCACCTGTACTTCTCGGCCCTGCTCACGTTCATGCTCAAGGTGCTGCTGATCCCCTGGATGCTGCATCGGCAGGTCCAGCGTCTGGATCTGGAACGCCACACGCAGGCGTTGCGGCGGCCGGCACTGGTCATCATGGCGGCCGTGGCGTTGGTCGTCTTCAGCTATTGGCTCGCCCTGCCCATGGTCGCCCAGGAGCTGACCTTTACGCGCAACATCGTTGCCGTCAGCCTCGCCATCGTCCTCATCGGCCTGTTGATGATGGTCTTCAGGCCACAGGCCGTACTGCAGGTGCTGGGTTTCATGTCCATGGAGAATGGGCTGTTTCTGGCGGCCGTATCCACCACCCAGGGCATGCCGCTGCTGGTGGAACTCGGCGTGGCCTTCGACGTGCTGGTGGCCATGGTACTGTTCGGCGTGTTCTTCCTGCAGATCCGCGACAGCATCGAGTCCCTGGACGTGGACCGGCTCAACCGGCTGACCGAGACCGTGGAGAACGAACGATGACGGCGGTGCTGTTGACCGTCTTTGCCCCCCTGGCCGGCGCCCTGGTCCTCGCGCTGCTGCGTTCCTCCTACTGGGCCGGCTGGCTCAATGTCGCGGTTGCCGGGCTGAGCCTGACCGCGTCGGCCTGGCTGGCGCGCTTGGTCGCCCTCGATGGCGAGATCGCGGGCCTGAGCTTTCGCGTGGATGCCTTCAACGTCTATCTGGTGGTGCTGACCGCCTTCGTGGGCCTGACCACATCGATCTTCTCGCGGCCCTACATGGCCCATGTTCGCGAGACCCAACGCACCGGCGCCGGCGGCCTGCGCGTCTACCACGCGATGTACCAGGCCTTCATGTTCACCATGTTGCTGGCTCTGACCACGGACAACCTGGGCGTGCTCTGGGTGGCCGTCGAGGGCGCGACCCTGAGCACGGTGCTGCTGGTATCGCTCTATCGCACCCCCGAGGCCGTGGAGGCCGCCTGGAAATACTTCATCCTCTGTGGTGTGGGCATCGCGTTGGCGTTGTTCGGTACGGTGCTGACATATTTCGCCGCCCTGCACGTGCTGGACGACCCGGAGGCGGGGCTCACCTGGAGCGTCCTGTACGGCCACGCAAGCGATCTGGAGCCCGCCGTGATGGGCATCGCCTTCGTCTTCCTGCTGGTGGGTTATGGCACCAAGATCGGCCTCGTGCCCATGCATCAGTGGCTGCCGGACGCCCATTCGGAAGGCCCCACCCCCATGTCCGCGGTGCTCTCCGGCCTGCTGCTGAACGTCGCCCTCTACGCGGTGATCCGCTTCAAGATGCTCACGGACGGCTCGCTGGCTGCCACCACGACGCCCCAGCTGGCGGGGTACATGCTGATGGCCTTCGGCATGCTGTCGTTCCTGGTGGCGGGGCTGTTCCTGCACCGCCAGCGGGACGTCAAACGCATGTTCAGCTACTCCTCGATCGAGCACATGGGGCTGATGACCTTCGCGTTTGGCCTCGGCGGCCCGCTGGCGACCTTCGGCGCGCTGCTGCATATGCTGGTGCACTCGCTGACCAAGTCCGCCATCTTCGTCACCGTCGGTCATGCCACCCATATCGCCGGGACCCAGGACATCGACCATATCCGCGGGCTGATCCGGACCCAACCGGCGGTCGGCTGGTCGCTGCTGATCGGCGTGGTCGCGATTGCCGGCTTTCCACCGTTCGGCGTGTTCACGAGCGAGTTCCTCCTGCTCACGGCCACCATGGATGCCCAACCCTGGTTCACGATCGCACTGCTTTCCGGCCTTGCGGTGGCCTTCGCCGGTTTGTTCCGGCACCTGCAGCCGATGGTTTTTGGCGCCGCGCCGGAAGGTCAGGGACCGGTGACCGCCAACATGCTACCCGTGATGACCCATCTGGCGTTGGTGTTGTGGCTGGGGCTCGCCATCCCACCCTTTCTGGCGCGCTGGCTGGATCGCGCCACCGAGCTGATTGCGGGGGGGCATTTGCTGTGACCGACCGAGATTGGCTCCTGGAATACCGACGCCGGCTGGAGGAAGAAGGCGTGATCTGCAGCGCCCCGGACCCGGATACCCTGGCGCCCGTTGTTCGTTTGTCACTGGCCTCCCAGGACTGGCGCACGGCCGCCGAGATGGCTGCGGCGCTTGGTTGGCGTTGGGCCGGCATCTGGGGTGACCCCGGTCCGGAGGCCTGCCTGGTTCGTGCCTGCCTCGTGCATGATGACCAACGGGTATTGCTGGAAACCCGCGTGCCATGGTCCGATCCGGTACTGGACTCGCACGCACGCTGCTATCCTGCGGCGGATCGAATGGAGCGGCATGCGCAAGACCTCCTGGGCATCACCTTTCGCGATCATCCCAATGGTCATCGCTGGACTCGTCATCAGGCCTGGCGGGAACAGGACCATCCGCTTGCCCCCGATTTTCCCGTGCACGGCCACGGACCCAAACGGACCCCCGCAGATACGGACTATCCCTTTGTGCGGATCCAGGGCAGCGGGGTCTATGAGATTCCCGTGGGCCCCGTGCATGCCGGCATCATCGAGCCGGGCCACTTCCGCTTCCAGGCCGTCGGCGAAGAGGTTCTGCGGCTGGAAACGCGGTTGGGCTATGTCCACAAGGGCATCGAGAAGATCGCCGTGGGCACTGAGCCGGCGGCTTTGGCCCGCTTGGCCGGCCGGGTGTCGGGGGATGCCACCGTCGTTCATGCGTGGGCCGCTTGCCAGGCCATGGAGCGGGCGACGGATCACGGCGTACCGGCCCGCGCCTTACACCTGCGCGCGCTGCTTGCCGAGCGCGAGCGGATCGCCAATCACCTGGGCGATATCGGCGCCATCTGCAATGACGTGGGCTTTGCCTTCGTCCATATGCAATGTGCCCGCCTGCGCGAGCAATGGCAGCGCCGCAACCACCAGCTGTTTGGCCATCGCCTGTTGATGGATGTCGTGGCGCCCGGCGGGCTCGCCTGCGATCTGCCCGCGGAGGGCGAGGGGCTCTTGCGTGCCGATCATGAACGCCTGAGACGCGACGTCGAACCGATTTTTGCGATCGTGGACGACCATCCTTCGCTCGATGATCGTTTGCTGGGCACCGGCCGTTTGAGCCGGGAAGATGCCCGGATGCTGGGCTGCACGGGCTATGTCGCCAAAGCCAGCGGCTTGGGCTTCGATCTGCGCCGGGACCAGGCCTACCCGCCCTATGACCATCTACGGGTCAAGGTACCCGAGTTGCGGGAAGGTGATGTCGCGAGTCGCGTGCGCGTGCGCATGGAGGAAATACACGCCAGTCTCGATCTGCTGGATCAACTGCTCGATAGGCTACCGCCCGGCGAAGTCGCAAGCGACCTGCCGCGGCCCGCTCCCGACGCACAGGGTATCGGCCTCATCGAGGGCTGGCGCGGCGAGATCATGACGTACGTGCGTTTCGACCAGACCGGCCGCATCGCACGCTTCTTCCCCCGGGATCCGAGCTGGTTTCTCTGGCCCGCGCTCGAGCGGTTGATTCACGACAACATCGTCCCGGATTTCCCGGTCTGCAACAAATCCGTCAACGGCTCGTATTCGGGTCACGATCTGTGAGGCCACTATGCTGAGAATCCTGCGTCAAATCGGGCGTACGGGTGTGCTCACCGAAGCGCCGCCGGCAACGGATGACGCTGCGTTGGAGGCGGCCGGTATCGAGTTACGCCGCACTCTGTCCTCCCGGTTTCGCGGCAGCTTCGCGATCCGCCATGTCGATGCCGGCTCTTGCAATGGTTGCGAACTCGAGATCCACGCCCTCAACAATCCCTATTACGATCTGGAACGCTTCGGCGTGCACTTCGTCGCTTCTCCCCGGCATGCCGACGGGCTGCTCATCACGGGGCCGGTATCGCGTCACATGGAGACCGCACTGCGTCGCACCTGGCGGGCGATGCCAGCGCCGAAAATCGCCATCTCGGCCGGCGAGTGCGCTTGTACGGGAGGAATGTTCGGCGTTTCCTACGCAAGCTGCGGGCGAGCCGACAATGTGATACCCATCGATGTGCGGATACCTGGTTGTCCGCCAACCCCGACGCGCCTGCTACAAGGCATTTTGGCTGCGATCGGCGACCAACGATGAGCTCCTGCCGGCAATGAGGTCTCCGGCCTGCAGGCCGGAGTACGGTACCCGGGTGCGGGCGCACACGTTGGCCAGCGCCCGCCGGGCGCGGTTATGCTTCGTTCCCCTGTCCCGCGCAAGACGCACAGTGAGGCCCGCCCCGTGCAGATGCCCGCCCCCGAACCCGGCATTCTCGCCCAGCGCGCGGCGCTGCTCGCCGAGCTGCGCACCCTGCTGGCCGACGATCAGGTGATCGCCGACAGCGCCGGACTGCGCGCCTACGACAGCGATGCCCTGACCGCCTACCGCCAGCCGCCGCTGCTGGCGGTGCTGCCCAATGACGTGGCGCAGTTGTCCCGGGTGCTCGCAATCTGCCACCGGCGCAACGTCAAGGTGGTGGCGCGCGGTGCGGGCACCTCGCTCTCCGGCGGCGCGCTGCCGCTGGCCGACGCCGTACTGATCGGCCTCGGCCGCTTCAACCGCATTCTCGACATCGACTACGACAACCGTTGCATCACCGCGCAGAGCGGGGTGACCAACCTGGCGCTCAGCGAGGCGGTGGCCGAACGCGGCTTTTATTATGCGCCCGATCCCTCCAGCCAGATCGCCTGCACCATCGGTGGCAATGTGGCGGAGAACTCCGGCGGCGTGCACTGCCTGAAGTACGGCATGACCACCAACAACCTGCTCGGCCTGGAGATGGTATTGCTCGACGGCACCCAGGTGCGCCTCGGCGGCAAGCATCAGGACGCCGAGGGTTACGATCTGCTGGGGCTGCTGACCGGCTCGGAGGGCTTGCTCGGGGTCATCACCGAGGTCACCGCACGCCTCCTGCCGCGGCCGGAGACCGCGCGCGCCGCGCTGCTCGGCTTTGCCGGCAACGAGGACGCCGGCCGGGTGGTGGCGGCTATCATCGCCGCCGGTATCGTTCCCGCCGGCCTGGAGATGATGGACAGATTCATCGTCGCCGCCACCGAGGCCTTCTGTCAGCCCGGTTACCCGCTCGATGTCGAGGCGCTGCTGATCGTCGAACTGGACGGTCCGGCCGCCGAGGTCGATCACCTGCTGGGGCGGGTGGTGGAGATCGCCCGCGCCCAGGGCGCGGTATCGGTCCAGGTGAGCGAGAGCGAGGCCGAGCGGCTGGCATTCTGGAGCGGGCGCAAGGCGGCATTTCCCGCGGTCGGCCGGCTGTCGCCGGACTACCTGTGCATGGACGGCACCATTCCCCGCAAGCGGCTGCCGGAAGTATTGCGCCGCATGGCGGAGCTGAGTCGCGAATTCGGTCTGCGGGTGACCAATGTCTTTCACGCCGGCGACGGCAACCTGCATCCACTGATTCTCTACGACGCCAATGTGCCGGGCGAGCTGGAGCGCGCCGAGGCCTTCGGCGCCGCCATCCTGCGCCTCTGCGTGGCAGTGGGCGGCGTGCTGACCGGCGAGCACGGGGTGGGCGTCGAGAAGCGCGACCTGATGGGCACCATGTTCGACGAGCAGGACCTGGCCCAGCAGCAGCGGGTGAAGTGCGCCTTCGATCCCCAGGGCCGGCTCAATCCGGGCAAGGTGTTCCCGCAGCTGCACCGCTGCGCCGAGCTGGGTCGTCTGCATGTGCACGGCGGCCGGCTGCCGTTTCCGGATCTGCCCAGGTTTTGATGCCGGCCCGCAACGCGCCCGGCAACTCGGGTGGGCCGGATCAGCCGCGCCGCGGCGCGGCCGGCACAAGCGGTCGGGGAGGGGTTATTCTTGTGTATCCGAGACCCTGGGCGCATCCAGAGAACCGGGCCGTGCAGACGTTCGCCCCCGGCTCCCGCAGTGCGGTCGGCCGCGCTGCGCGGCCGGCCGGTTGCAACGCCCGCGACGCCGACTGACCCTGTCCGACATTTGCAGGTTCCACCCTTGAACGAGCGCTTCACCCCGAGCCGGCCGGAAGAACTGGCCGAGATCCTGCGCTGGGCCGCCGCCGCTGCGGTACCGCTGGCGGTGACCGGCGGCGGCAGCAAGGCCGCCACCGGCGGGCCGGTGACGGCGGCGCACGAGCTTTGCCTGGCCGGCTTTTCCGGGATCCACAGCTACGAACCCGCCGAACTGGTGCTGACCGCGGGCGCCGGCACGCCGCTGGCCGAGGTCGAGACATTACTGGCCGGTCACGGCCAGCAGCTCGCCTTCGAGCCGCCGGATGCCAGGTGCATCGGCGGCGAAGTGCGCGATCCGGACGCACCCCGCGCCGGCACCCTGGGCGGCGTGGTGGCAGCCAACCTGTCTGGCCCGCGGCGCTTCGCCGCCGGCGCGGCGCGGGATCACTGCATCGGACTGCGCGCGGTGAGCGGGCGCGGCGAGCCCTTCAAGAGCGGGGGACGGGTGGTCAAGAATGTCACCGGCTTCGACCTGCCCAAGCTGCTCTCCGGCTCCTGGGGCACACTTGCCGCGCTCTGGGAGGTGACGCTCAGGGTGGTGCCCGCGCCGGAGTGCGCGCGCAGCCTGCTGCTGGGCGGGCTGGATGTCGCCGCCGCGGTGCGCGCCATGACCGCGGCGCTGTCCTCGGTGCATGTGGTCAGTGGCGCCGCGCATCTCCCGGCCCCGGTGGCGGCGCGCTGTGCGCCCTTTGCCGCCGGCGCGGCGCTGACGGCGCTGCGGGTGGAGGGTCCGGAGCCCTCGGTGCGCCATCGCCTCGCCGGCCTGCAGGGCCTGCTCGGCGGCGACAGTCTGCTGCTCGGCGAGGCGGACTCCGGTGCCCTGTGGCGGGACATTGGCGATCTCGCGCCGCTGCCGGTCGCTGGCGAGCGCGAACTGTGGCGGCTGTCGCTGCCGCCGGCTGCGGCACCGGCGGTGTTGGCCGGGCTCAGCCAGTCATTGGCCGCGGACTGGCTGCTCGACCAGGGCGGCGGGTTGCTCTGGCTGAGCTGCCCGGTCGATACCCCAGCCGAGACGGTGCGCGCCGCGCTCGAGGCCTGCGGCGGCCACGCGACCCTGTGGTGGGCGAGCGCCACGCGCCGCGCCCAGGTGGCGGTATTCCAGCCGCAGCCGCCGGCGCTGGCGGCACTCAGCCGGCGGATCAAGCACAGCTTCGATCCGTTGGGGATCCTCAATCCCGGCCGCATGTCCCGCGACAACATGTCCCGCGATAACACGTCCCGCGGCAACACGTCCCGCGACAATTAGGTCCCGCTATGCAGACCCACTTCACTGACGCGCAGCGCGCCGCTCCGCTGATCCAGAGCGCCGAGGCCGAGCTGCGCAAATGCGTCCACTGTGGCTTCTGCACGGCGACCTGCCCCACCTATCGGCTCACCGGCGACGAGCTGGAGAGCCCGCGCGGGCGCATCGTCCTCATCCAGGATCTGCTGGAGACGGACGCGGTGCCCAGCGCCCGAACCGTCGCCCATCTGGATCACTGCCTGTCGTGTCTGAGCTGCGAGAGCACCTGCCCGTCCGGGGTCTCCTACCGCCGTCTGATCGACCCGGCGCGGGAGCTGATCGAGTCCCGCCACCGCCGCCCCTGGAGCGACCGTGCCCTGCGCGGGTTGCTCGCCTGGCTGCTGACCGGGCGGCGCCGCTTCGCTGCGGCGCTGCGCCTGGGGCGCGGAGTCCGGCCCCTGCTGCGGCTGGCCGGGCGCGCCTGGGCGCCGCTCGCCGCGCTGGCGCGGATGGTGCCCGAGGCGCCACCGGCGGACTCTGCCCTGGCGCCCGGGGTCTATCCCGCCGCCGGCCGCGAGTTTTGTCGCGTCCTGCTCGTCACCGGCTGCGTGCAGCCGGCGCTGGCGCCGGAGATCGACGCGGCGACCCTGCGCCTGCTGCGCCGCCACGGCTGCACGGTGGTGGTGCCGGCGGCCGGCGGCGGCTGTTGCGGCGCGCTGCCCCATCACCTCGGCAAGGCCGGCCGCGCGCAGCAGCTGGCGCGGCGCAATCTGGTGGCCTGGGGTGAACACCTCGCGGGTGATGCTGCTGTGGATGTGGTGCTGATGACGGCTTCCGGTTGCGGCTCCCAGCTGCGCGACTATGGCCACCTGCTGGCGGACGATCCCGCCGCCCGCGAGCTCGCCCGCCGGGTGCGGGATCTGTCGCAACTGCTGCTGGAACTCCACGCCCGGCAGCCCTTGCGCGTGATTCCCGGGCGCAGCGCCGGGGTGGCGGTGGCCTGGCAGAACCCCTGCTCGCTGCAGCACGGCCTCGCGGAGAAGCGCGCCCCCGTCGCCGTGCTCGAAGCCTGCGGCTTCGAGGTGCGCGAGCCCCGCGACGCCTACCTGTGCTGCGGCTCGGCGGGCACCTACAACCTGTTGCAGCCGGCCTTTGCCACGCGCCTGGGCACGGACAAGGCCGAGGCGCTGGCCGCCACCGGGGCGGCCCTGGCGGTGAGTGCCAATATCGGCTGCATCAGCCAGTTGCGCACCCAGCCGGCCGCATTGCCCATGCTTCATGTGGCGGAATTGGTCGACTGGGCGACCGGCGGGGAGTGGCCCCATACCTGGGCCGCGGAAGCATCGTGCTGAGCCTGCTCTTCAATGGCCACGGGCTGCTGTTCGCCATCCTCTTGCTGGCGATCCTGTTGTCACTCAGCCTGCACGAGTTCGGCCACGCCAGCGTGGCCACAGTGCTGGGTGACGATACGCCGGGGCGTGCCGGTAGGCTCACCCTGAATCCGCTGTCCCACATCGATCCCATGGGTCTGCTGCTGGTGGTGTTGGTGGGTTTCGGCTATGCCCGGCCGGTGCCGTTCAGTCCCGCGCGCCTGCGCGCACCCTGGGCGCCGGCAGCGGTCGCGGCCGCCGGGCCGGTGATGAATCTGTTGCTCGCCGCTGCCGCGGTCAACCTGCTGGTCTGGGCCGGTATGCCGGGCGGACCCGCGCTTGCGCTGCGCATCCTCGCCCAGATCAATGTGCTGCTGATGCTGTTCAACCTGCTGCCGCTGCTCGTCGTGGTGTGAACTGGCAACCGTCCGGTTGCCGACCGCGCGGCACCAGTGTTGCGGGTAACCCGGGCCTGCCGCCAGGTGCGGGATCGCACCGTTCGCGAGACCAGGGTTGCCGGGCAGGTCGAAGGCCCGAAACTTGTTCACAACGGTGACGGGTCCACCGCCGACCGCAACGCTCTGGCGGGGTCTTGCAGTGATTCCGCAGATTCTTTCCTGCTACCCTGTGTCTGGCCCCAAGTCACTCCAGCGAGTGCCGTCATGACTGCCGGTGACCTCTGCTACGACCCCAGCACCCGAGCGGTGATCGACAATCCCTTCCCGCTGTTTGCGCGCCTGCAGCGCGAAGCACCGGTGCACTGGAGCGCGCCGTTGCGCGGCTGGGTGCTGACGCGCCACGAAGACTGCAAGGCGGTGCTGCTGGACAAGCGTTTTTCTGCAGCGCGGATGATGCCCTTCTTCAATGCCCTGCCCGGAGATCAGCGCGCACGGTTGCGCGATCTCGAGGCCTCGGTGAGACTGTGGACGGTGTTTCTCGATCCGCCCGACCACACCCGCCTGCGCCGGCTGCTCAATCGCGGTTTCACCTCGCGCGCGGTGAATGCGATGGCGCCGCGCATCGCCGAGATCGTCCACGAGACCATCGACGCCGTGGTGGAACGCAACGCAATCGATTTCATCCGTGATATCGCCTACCGGATTCCGGCGGCGGTGATCATGGAAATGCTCGGCGCCTCGCCGCGCGAGATCGAAGCCTTCAAGCTGTGGTCCGACGACCTCGGGCTGTTCATCGGCAGTTCGCGCATCACTCCTGACAAATACGAACGCGCCGAGACGGCCATGGCGAACCTCAGCGGAGCCTTTCGCGAACTGGTGGCGGAGCGCCGGCGGCATCTGCGCGCGGACATGATCAGCGACCTGATCCGCGCCGAGGACGAGGGCGAGGTGCTGAACGAGCAGGAGCTGATCGCCACCTGCGTGCTGCTGCTGTTTGCCGGCCACGAGACCACCGGCAATCTGCTCGCTACCGGCATGTACTATCTGAGCCGTCACCCCGACCAGTTCGAGGATCTGCGCCGGCATCCACAGCTCGCCGAGTCCGCGGTCGAGGAAATTCTCCGCTACGACGGGCCCAATGCGGCGGTGACGCGGGTCGCGGCCGAGGATATCCAATTCGGCGGCCAGCGCATCGCCAAGGGCCAGCGCGTGTTCGCGATGATCAACGCGGCGAACCGCGATCCCGAAGTGTTCCCCAATCCCCAGCGCTTCGACATCCGCCGCCCGCCCCAGGGCGGCACGCCGCTCGGCCAGTTCGCCTTCGGGCATGGGATCCATTTCTGCATCGGCGCACCCCTGGCCCGCCTCGAGGGCCGCATCGCGCTGCCCATCTTCGCCGCGCGTATCCGCCATCCCCGCGTGGTCGGCGGCGAGCCGGCGTGGCTCGACAGTCTGAGCTTTCGCGGCCTGACGGCGCTGCCGCTCCAGTGCGAGATCCTGCCCCGTACCCGTTAGCCGGTGTTCATGAGACGGCCTTGAGGACCAGAGGCGCCAGCGCTTCCGGCAGCTGTAGCTCGCCGCAGCGCACGAACTCCCGTGCCGCCGGCGACATTTTGCGCCAGGTCTTGCGCAGGATGCCGGTCCACTTGGTGTCATCGTAATCCGGGTGCCGGGCGGCGAAGTCCGCCAGATAGTGTTCCAGAAAGACCAGCGCGGCGATGTCCTCGACGGCCTGTGCGTCCGGGTTCGATTTGAGGTTGCGCTTGGCGATGGCATCCGCGACGCGCTGGATGACGGCCTCCTCGTAGCCGACCTCGGCGAGGATGCGCGCCGCGCTGCGGGCGTGGATTTCGTAGAGATCCGCCCGCCAGGCCAGATAGCCGGCCCGCCCCTCGGGGTAGGAGGAGCGCGGCGTCTTCCAGCGCTCGATATGCTGGGCGCGCACCGCGAGCCGCACCGGCTCCGGGGCGTCCGGGGCGAAGCGCTCGAGCATCTCGGTCATGCGCTGGGCGTAGACCAGCTCGGCGGGCTGGCCCTGTTCCCGGTGGGGATCCTGTTCGTTGGCGGCATCGAAGCGGTCGATGGCGGCGGCGAAGCGGTCTGGGTCGGTGATCATGGGCTCGACAGCTCTGGCGGCGGTCCGATCAGTGGGCGAGGGGCCATGATCGCGCAGCGGCGCCGCGGTTGCGAGTCCCGCTGTGCCGGGTCACTGCAGTGGCCGGATGCCGCGGCAGTGCGGAAACCCGCTGCAGCCCCAGAAGGCGTTGCCGGCGTTGGCACCCTTGCGGGCCAGGCGCCGGACCATGACGGCACCGCATTGCGGGCAGGTGGGCACGGCCGGGCTCGCGGGGGCCTGCGGCGGGTTCTCTGCGCTGCCCGCCGATCCCGAGCCGGATTGCGCCGCGGTGATCATGGCCGACAGCGCGGTGCGGTCGAGGAGCTCGATGTTCCTGCCCCGCGCAAAACGCTGCGCCGGCGCTGTGAACTCGCCGGAGGTCACCACGAATCCTCCGGCCGCGCCCTCTGCCGCCATGGCGCCGTAGAGTTCGCGAACCACTTCGACGGGCACCTTTTGAGCCCGCCAATGCTTGCACTGCACCAGGAATCGCTCGCGGTTCCTGACCAGCCGCAGATCCACGCCGCCGTCCGCGCCGCTGTGGGTTTCGGCGACGCTATAGCCCCGTTGCCGGAACGCTTCGCCGACCAGACGCTCGAACGCCACCCAGGACAGTCCGTCGAGGGCAGTGTTTGCGGGTTGCCGAGAGCGCTGCCGGAAAACGGCCTTGGTCGGCTGGCGCTTCATCAGTGACACCAGTGCCCCGAGCGCCAGGAAAAGGGGGATGACGTATTGTCCCAAGCGCGCCAACACGAGCAGGAACTGCGTGGCGACCGCGGCGCCCGCCTGCCCGGGTGCGGCCGCCAGCGGGGCCGGCTGGGTCGCGATCTGGTGCAAAATCCCATAGACGATCGCCGCCAGCGGCAGGCTCACCCACCAGGGCAATGCCCCGCCCAGGGCAAAGATGTCGCCAGCCAACCCCGGGTTTCTTTTCCTGGCCATTCGGTGTCTCCCTGTCCGATGTGATCAAGCCCTGATGTGCACTGCCGTTGCCGGACCCTTCCTTCCTTCACCCGCTGCGCAGCAACAGCAGCGTCGGCTGACGCAGCGCGCGGCGGCTGGCGGCGACCCCGGCGACGGCAACCAGCGCGGCGAGGGACGCGGGCAGCGCCAGCCAGCCCGAGGCGATGGGCAGTGCCAGATCGAGGCGTTGGCCCAGCGGATACAGGGTGGCGGCCAACAGCAGCGTGGCGCCAGTGGCGGCGCAGCCGCCCAGGGCCGCGAATTCCAGCCAGGCGACCCGGCGCAGCAGGGTGCGGTCTCCGCCCAGGGTGCGCAGCAGGGCGTTGTCGCGGCCGCGCTCAGCCTCGCCGCCGCGGATCGCCGCGGCCAGTACCAGCAGCGCGGCGATCATCAGCAGCGCCGCCAGCAGGGCGGTCGCGCGGCTGGCCTGGGCGGCGATGTCCTGGGCCTTGGCGAGCAGGGCGTTGACGTCCAGTACGGTCAGGTGGGGCATGTGCTCCAGCAGTGTCGCGATCCGCGCGCCATCGCCGGGCGGCAGCCAGAAGCCGGTGATCCAGGTGATGTCCTCGCCGGCCAAGGCCTCGGGGCCGAACACGAAATAGAAATTGGGCTCGAAACTTTCCCAGTCCACCTGGCGGATGCTGGTCACCTGTGCTTCCAGGGTGCCCCGGCTGGTGACGAATTCCAGATGATCGCCGAGCGTCAGTCCGATGCGCTCGGCGAGTTCCGCCTCGACCGAGACGCCGCCGGCGGCCGGCGGCCAGTGGCCTGTGATCAGGCGGTTACTGGCCGGCAGGGCCGCGGCGGCCCGGGTGAGGGACAGGTCGCGGTTCAACGCCCGTACCTCGCGGTCCGTCTCCTTGGTGACGGCAGTGCGTGCCGGCACGCCGTTGATCGCCGTCAGGCGCCCGCGCGCCACCGGATAGAGCGGCTCGCTGCGGCCGCCCTGGGCGGTCAGCCAGGTGCGGTAGGTGTCGAGATCCTCCGCGAATAGATTGAGTACAAAGTGATTGGGCGCCTGCGCCGGCAGCTTGGCGCGCCAGTCGGCGAGCAGGCGCGTGCCGACCAGACCAGACAGTGCCAGGGTGGCCATGGCCAGTGTCAGGGCGGTGAGCAGGGGCAGGGCCAGCGCCGGCCGCCGCCCCAGTCGGCGCAGCGCCAGGCGGGCGGCCAGCGGCAGGCGGGCGCCGGCCAGATCCAGGCCCTTGAGCAGCGGCCACAGCAACAGCGGCAGCAGCGCGCCGAGCGCCGCCATGCCCAGCAGCAGGGCGCCCAGCTCGGCCAATGACCCGGTCAGGAGTCCGGCGAGCAACACGGGTACCGCCAGCGCGGCGGCGAGTTCGAGGCCGCTGGCCAGCGGCCCCGGGCGCAGCGACTGGCGCAGTACCGCCAGCGCCGGCACCTTCACCAGTGAGCCGAGGCGCGGCAATGCAAAACCGGCCCACAGCAGCAGGGGCCCCAGGGCGGCGGCCAGCAGGTCGACGGTGGTGGCCGCCCAGGGTTGGCGCCAGTCGAGCAGCTCGCGCACCAGCGCCACCAGGGCGACGCCGAGGCCGGCCCCCAGCGCGGCGACGGGTAGCGCCGCGAGCAGTTCGCCGCCCAGCAGGCGGCTCATCACCTGTCCGCGGCTGGCGCCGAAGGTGCGCAGCAGGCCGGCGAGGCGAGCGCGCTGCGCGACCCGCTGGGCCGTGGCCAGATAGATGGCGGCGCCGCACAGCAGGCTGATCAGCAATACGCCCAGCTTGGCCCAGAGGGTCAGCTGGCGCAGTGGGCCCAGGCTGCGCACGGCGGCGTCGGAGATGTCCTCCAGGCGCTGATCGGGTCTCAGGGTGGGGCGCAGAGCGGCGGCGATCCCGGCCAGGTCGACGCCCGCCGTGGCGCCGATCAACAGCCGATAATCGGCGCGCGAACCCGGTGCCAGCACCCCGGTGGCATTGAGCTCGGCGCTGTTGAACAGCACCCGCGGACTCATGCCGTAGAACCCGGCGCCGGCGTCCGGCAGGTTGTGGATGACCTCGGCGACGGCGAAGCTGCGGTTGCCGATGGCCAGCCGGTCGCCGATGGTGAGACCCAGGCGGTCGAGCACCTGGGGGTCCACCCAGAGCGCGCCGGGCGGCGGCCCCCCGGGCATCGGCCGGGGCGGTCGAAAGCGGCCCGGGGCGGCGTCGATGGCGCCGTAGAGGGGGTAGGCCTCGCCCACCGCGCGGGCGCTGACCAGCAGCAGGGCATCGCCGTGCACCAATGCAGTGGAGAACTCGATCACTTCGGTGTGCCGAGCCGGCGCGACCAGCGCGAGCTGTTGCGGGGACGTTGGGTCGGTGCCGGACAACACCAGGTCGCCGCCCAGCGACTCCGCGGTGCGCACCGCAAAGCGCGCCTCGAGTTCGGCGCGCAGCAGGATCATCGCCGCCAGGGCGAAGCCGGCGATGGCGAGCGCGGCGGCCAGCAGCCGGAATGCCGGATCCCGCCAGGGCCGCAATGGGCCGTGCATCAGGGTTTGACCAGGCGAACCGGTTCCGGCAGTTCGCGGATGCCGCCATCCTCCAGGCGCAGCCGGCGCTGGCAGCGCGCGGCGAGGGCGGCATCATGGGTCACCAGCACCAGGGCGGCTCCGGCCTCCCGATTGAGTTCGAAGAGCAGTTCCTGGATGTGCGAGCTGTTGGCGCGGTCGAGGCTGCCGGTGGGCTCATCCGCGAACAGCAATCCGGGTTCGACCGCGAACGCCCGCGCCAGCGCCACCCGCTGCTGCTCGCCGCCGGAGAGGGTGGCGGGGAAGTGTTTCAGGCGATGTTCGAGCCCCACCCGCTGCAGCCAGTTGCGGGCGCGGCGCTCGGCGCCAGGGGCACGCTGGAGCTCGAGCGGCAGCAGCACGTTCTCCAGCGCGGTGAGGTCGCCGACCAGGTGAAAATCCTGGAACACGAAGGCACACAGGGCACCGCGGCGCCGTGCCCGATCGTCCTCGTCCAGCGCACTGAATTCCTCGCCAGCCAGCCGCACCCAGCCCTCGCTGGGGGTATCCAGCCCGGCGAGCAGGCCCAGCAGGGTCGACTTGCCGCTGCCCGAGGGGCCGGTGATGGCCAGACTGGCGCCGGCCTCGAGCTCCAGGTCGATGTCGTGCAGCAGGGTCAATGCACCCTCGGGGCCGGCCACGCGCTTGGCCAGCCCGCGGGCTTCGAGCAATGGGCGAACGCTGGCGGTGTCCGGCATGGCGGTAACTGCGGCGGCGGGATTCGCCCGAGTATCCACGGGCCCGGCGCCACTGACAAGCGGGAGTCAAGCCGCGGATCACGCTGCTGCGGCGGAATTCGTCGCCCGGAAAGAGCCAGCCGGTCACCAGGCTCGCCCAGGTGTGCTCGAACGCCGGGTCGGCCCGGCTGGCGCCGGGAGCGGAAACAGGAATCACACTTGGCCAGATCACCGGCGGTTGGCGGTAGGGTGAGGGCGTGGTCACGACTCGGGGTTACAATGGGGTCCTCGCCGCTGCGCGGCGCCCGATTCCGGTGGCTGCACAATGCGCGCTTCGCGTTTCCCCCGGTGCGCGGTTTTCTTCCTGTTGCCGGCGCTTGCGCTGTTTGCGCCGCTGCGCGCTGCGGCGGGCGAACTGCTGATCCTGGGCGACAGCATCAGCGCCGCCTACGGCATCGACAGGGACTCGGGCTGGGTCGCACTGCTGGAACGGGCGCTGGCTTCACAGTGTCCCGGCGCAGCGGTTCACAATGCTTCGGTGAGCGGTGAGACCAGCGCCGGCGGTCTGCAAAGGCTGCCGGCGCTGCTCGACCGCCGGCGGCCGTCGGTGGTGGTCATCGAACTGGGCGGCAACGACGGCCTGCGCGCCTTGCCGCCGGCGAAAATGGCCGACGATCTGGCGCAGATGACGCGTCTGGCCCGCGCTGCCGGCGCCGAGCCGGTGCTGCTGGGGATGAAGATCCCGCCCAACTACGGCCCTCTGTACCAGCGCCGTTTCGAGCGCGCCTTTGCCGAGGTCGCGCGCGACCATGACCTGCCGTTTGCGCCCTTTTTGCTCGATGGCCTGGAGCCGGGCGCGGAGCATTTCCAGGCCGACGGCATTCACCCCACCGCGACCGCTCAGCCGCTGCTGTTGCGCAATGCCTGGCCGGCCTTGACCCGTGCCCTGGCCGCGGCACAGGTGTGTGACCTAGTGGGCCATGCGGTTAATTAGGTAACGCTCAGCCGTCGCACAAGCGTTGTGGGCAAGGCGCGCGAGTGCAGGACTGGCTTTGCCAATTCAAGCGAGCGGAACGCAGCCCACGGCGCTGGACCTGGCAGCCTGCGCCGGAGCCCCCGGCCGGGGGTTGAGACCGCGGCATGTGCCGGGCCCGCGGCCCCGCCCGAGGCGTTGCAAGGCTTCCGGCCGGTGCCTATAGTGGGTCCACCTGCCGGGCTCGGTGGCGCGTCCACGCCTGCGGCGAACAACCGGAGTTCATCCCGCGCCAGGCCCGGCGCCAGAAGTCAGTGGATTCCCAGGCCCCCTTGTGCAGCACCACGCCAGCCTGTTCGGAGAGACCGACCTCCACCTGTTCGGTGAGGGAACGCACCGGCACCTGTACGACAAACTCGGTGCCCATCCGCGCACCCTGAAGGGTAGCGCCGGCGTCGCCTTCGCCGTGTGGGCGCCGAACGCCGAGCGCCTCAGCGTGATCGGCGATTTCAATAACTGGGATGAATCCGCCCACCCACTGCTGCCGCGCCCGGACGGTTCCGGTATCTGGGAGGGTTTCGTACCAGGTGCCGCCGTCGGTCAGTGCTACAAGTACCATCTGATTTCCCGCCACAACGGCTACCGTGTGGACAAGGGCGATCCCTTCGCCCGCTACTGGGAGGAGCCGCCGGGCACTGCGTCGCGCATCTGGCGGGACGACTACGCCTGGGGGGACGGCGACTGGATGGCGAGCCGCGCCGCGCGCAATGCCCTGGACGCGCCGATTTCGATTTACGAGCTGCACCTCGGTTCCTGGCGGCGCGCGGCGTCGGCCCCGGAACGCCTGCTCGGCTACCGCGAGCTGGCGCCGCTGCTCGCCGAGTATGTGCGCGAGCTCGGCTTCACCCACGTCGAACTCATGCCGGTGATGGAACACCCGTTTTACGGCTCCTGGGGTTACCAGGGCGTGGGCTACTTCGCGCCCAGCGCCCGCTATGGCACGCCGGAAGATCTCAAGTTCTTCATCGACCATCTGCACGGACAGGGCATAGGTGTCCTGCTCGACTGGGTGCCGTCACATTTTCCCGGCGACGCCCACGGCCTCGCCTATTTCGACGGTACCCATCTCTATGAGCACGCCGACCCCAGGCAGGGTTTCCATCCGGAATGGAACAGCTACCTGTTCAACTACGGCCGCAACGAGGTGCGCGCCTTTTTGCTGTCGAGCGCGCATTTCTGGCTGAATGAGTTCCATGTGGACGGGCTGCGGGTCGATGCCGTCAGTTCGATGCTCTATCTCGATTACGGCCGCAGGCAGGGCGAATGGATCCCCAATCGCTACGGCGGCCGCGAAAACCTCGAGGCGGTGGACTTCCTGCGTCAGCTCAACAGCTCGGTTTACGAGCACTTTCCGGATACCCAGGTGATCGCCGAGGAGTCCACCGCCTGGCCCATGGTGTCGCGTCCGGCCTACCTCGGCGGTCTCGGCTTCGGCATGAAGTGGAACATGGGCTGGATGCACGACACCCTGAGCTACTTCTCCCGCGATCCGGTCCACCGTGCCCACCACCACGACCAGCTCACGTTCAGCATCTGGTACGCCTTTCAGGAGCATTTCGTGCTGCCGCTGTCCCACGACGAAGTGGTGTACGGCAAGGGCTCGCTGCTGAGCCGCCAGCCCGGGGACACCGCGCTCAAGTTCGCCGGCCTGCGCGCCCTGCTGGGCCACATGTGGCTGCATCCCGGCAAGAAGCTGCTGTTCATGGGCGGCGAATTTGGCCAGTGGCGTGAGTGGGACCACGATCGCGGCCTCGATTGGCATCTGCTCGACCAACCCGGACATCGCGGCGTGCAGGCCTGGGTGGCCGATCTCAACGCCCTGCTGCGCGCCACGCCGGCGCTGTATCGGCATGACTTCTCGGCCCGTGGCTTCTCCTGGGTGGAGGCCAGTGACAGAGCGCAAAGCGTCTTTGCCTATCTGCGCTGGGGTGATGGCGAGGATCTTCCGGTACTGGTGGTGCTCAATCTCACGCCGGTGCAGCGGGACAATTACCGCCTCGGCGTCCCCCGGCGCGGCTATTGGCGCGAGTGCCTGAACAGCCAGGCCGAGTGTTACGGCGGCAGCGGCGCCGGTAACTTCGGGGGTGTGGAGAGCCTGCCGATCCCCGCGCACGGCCACTATCACTCGCTGCTGCTGTGCCTGCCGCCGTTCGGTGCGCTGGTCCTGCAGCCCGGGAAGCCCTCGTGAGCCCCCGGATCGCCGTGGATGCCGTGACCTGGGATCGTCGCGACAACCACTGGCAATGGGCGCAGGTGCCGATCCAGGGTCTGGTCCGGCTGTGCGGGCGACTGGCGCCCGCCACCACCGATGGGGAGACGGAAGCATGAACAACGGATCGCCGCGCGTATGGCCGGGCGCCGCCTACCCCCTGGGGGCCACCTGGGATGGCTGCGGAGTCAATTTCGCGCTCTTCTCGGAGAACGCCGAACGCGTCGAGCTCTGCCTGTTCGACCCCAGCGGGGAGCGCGAACTCGAACGCCTGCCGTTGCCGGAACAGACCGACCGGGTCTGGCACGGCTACCTGCCCGACGCCCGCCCCGGCCTGCTGTACGGCTACCGGGTATACGGCCCCTACGAACCCCACCAGGGGCAGCGTTTCAACCCGCACAAGCTGCTGCTCGACCCCTATGCCAAGTCGATCGTCGGCGAGGTGGACTGGGGTGAGCTGCAGTACGGCTACCAGGTAGGGGCGGAAGAGGCCGATCTGTCGTTCGACACGCGCGACAGCGCGGCCGGGATGCCCCGCTGCCAGGTGATCGACTCTGCCTTCACCTGGGGCGACGATCGTCCGCCACGCATCCCCTGGCACGAGACCGTCATCTACGAACTGCACGTGCGCGGCTTCACCAGGCTGCATCCGGCGGTCGCGGAGGCGAACCGCGGCACCTACGCGGGCCTGGGCTCGGCGCCGGTGGTCGACTATCTGCGCCGCCTGGGTGTCACCGCCGTCGAACTGATGCCGATCCATGCCTTCATCGACGAGCACGCACTGGTGCAGCGCGGGTTGCACAATTATTGGGGTTACAACTCGATCGGTTACTTCGCCCCGGAGCGCCGCTACGCGGCCACCGATGACCACGTCGGCGAGTTCAAGGCCATGGTCAAACGCCTCCACCAGGCGGGCATCGAGGTGATCCTCGACGTGGTCTACAACCACACCGCGGAAGGCAACCAACTGGGGCCGACGCTGTCGTTTCGCGGCATCGACAATGCCGCCTATTACCGGCTGGTGCCCGACGATCCGCGGCATTACATGGATTTCACCGGCTGCGGCAATACCCTCAACATGCTGCACCCCCGCGTCCTGCAGCTGATCATGGACAGCCTGCGCTACTGGGTGCTGGAGATGCACGTCGACGGCTTTCGCTTCGATCTCGCCTCGGCACTGGCGCGGGAGCTGTACGAGGTGAATCAACTCGGTGCCTTCCTGGACACCATCCATCAGGATCCGGTGCTTTCCCAGGTGAAACTGATTGCCGAACCCTGGGATCTCGGCGAAGGCGGCTACCAGGTGGGCAATTTCCCGGTCGGCTGGGCGGAGTGGAACGGCAAGTACCGCGACTCGATACGCGACTACTGGCGCGGCGAAGGCGGCCTGATCGGCGAGCTCGCCTACCGTCTCACCGGTTCCAGCGATCTCTACGGGGCCAATGGCCGCCAGCCCTATGCCAGCATCAACTTCGTCACCGCCCACGACGGTTTCACCCTCAATGATCTGGTGAGCTACGACCACAAGCACAACGAGGCGAACGGCGAAGACAACCAGGACGGCGAAGCCCACAACCGGAGCTGGAATTGCGGCGTCGAGGGGCCTGCGGACGATGCCGGCGTCATTGCCCTGCGCGCCCGCCAGAAGCGCAATTTCCTCACCACGCTGCTGCTCTCCCAGGGCGTGCCCATGCTCCTGGCCGGCGACGAACGGTGCCGTACCCAGGATGGCAACAACAATGCCTATTGCCAGGACAGCGAGCTCAGCTGGATGCGCTGGGAGCTGAATGCCGAGCAGCGCGCACTGCTCGCCTGGACGCGCCGGCTGATCCGGCTGCGCCGCGGCCATCCGATCTTCCGGCGCCGGCACTTCTTCCAGGGCCGGCACATCCATAACGGCAGCGTCAAGGATATCCATTGGCTCGATCCGGACGGTCGCGAGATGAACACCGAACAGTGGCGCCGCGCTCAGGCCCGGGCGCTGGGGATGTACCTGGCCGGCGACGCCATCGAGGACCTCGGCACCTATGGCCGGCGCCTGTGGGACGATGATTTCCTGGTGTTGCTCAATGCCGGTGATCAGCCACTGGATTTTGCGCTGCCCAAATATCGCAAGCACGCGAAGTGGCGCCCGGTGCTGGATACCGCGCACCCCAGAGAGCGGGCGCGGCTGGCGAGCCAGACCAGCTATCGCCTCGAAGCGCGCAGTCTGGCGGTGCTGCGCCTGCCGCTGCCGTCCCATGCGACTTAGCCACGCCATGCCGTTCGGCGCCACGCCCGGGGGCGATGGCGTCGAGTTTCGGCTGTGGGCCCCGAGCGCCGGCCGGGTCGATCTGTGCCTGCGGCGGGACGACGGGGAGCGCCGCCTGCCGCTGGCGCGCGAGGGCGATGGCTGGTTCCGCCTGACCACCGCCGAGGCCGCGCCGGGCAGCCGCTATCAGTTCCTGATCGACGGCGGCCAACGGGTGCCGGACCCGGCCTCGCGGCACCAGCCGGAAGACGTGCACGGCCCCAGTGAGGTCATCGACCCCCTGGCCTTCACCTGGCCGGATGACGGCTGGCGGGGCAGACCCTGGCACGAGGCGGTCTGCTATGAGCTCCATGTCGGCACCTTCAGTGCGCGCGGCGATTTCAGCGCTGTCCTCGAACACCTCGATCATCTGACCGAGCTCGGTATCACCGCCATCGAACTGATGCCCGTGGCGGACTTCGCCGGCACCCGCGGCTGGGGCTACGACGGCGTGCTGCCGTTCGCGCCGGAGGGCCGCTACGGTCGGCCGGCAGACCTGAAGCGGTTGGTCGCCGCCGCCCAGGGACGCGGCCTCATGGTGCTGCTCGACGTGGTCTACAATCATTTCGGCCCGGAGGGCAATTACCTGCACTGTTACGCCGAGCGCTTTTTCGATGCCGGCGTGCACACTCCCTGGGGCGCGGCGATCGATTTCCGCGAACCGGCGGTGCGCGATTTCTTTATCCACAATGCCCTCTACTGGCTCGAAGAATTCCGTTTCGACGGCCTGCGCCTGGACGCCGTGCACGCCATCCACGACGCCGGGCGGGAGCTTTTTCTCGAAGCCCTGGCCACTGCGGTGCGCGACGGGCCGGGCCGCCGCCGCCAGGTGCATCTGGTCCTGGAAAACGACGCCAACCAGGCCCACCTGCTCGACCCCGCGGTCCTGCCGCGCCCCTATGACGCCCAGTGGAACGACGACTTTCACCACGCCGCTCACTGTCTGCTGACCGGCGAGCGCGACGGTTACTACCGGGACTATATCGAGCACCCGTTGCTGCATCTGGCACGCTGTCTCACCCAGGGCCTGGCCTATCAGGGCGAGCCATCGGGCTTCCGCGGCGGCCACCCGCGCGGCGAGCCGAGTGCCCATCTGCCGCCGCGGGCCTGGGTGAATTTCCTGCAGAACCATGATCAGACCGGCAACCGCGCCTGTGGCGAGCGGCTCGACACCCTGTGCCCGGCCGAGGCGCTCGAAGCCCTCATTGCGGTGCTGTTGCTCGCACCTTCGCCGCCGCTGTTGTTCATGGGCGAGGAGTTCGCCGCCGCGACGCCGTTCCTGTTCTTCTGCGACTTCCACGGTGCACTGGCCGATGCGGTGCGCGATGGGCGGCGGCGGGAATTTGCCCGCTTCGCCCGGTTCCGCGACCCGGCCGCGCGGCAGCGCATTCCCGATCCGCTCGCCGAGTCGACCTTTGCCCGCAGCAGGCTGGACTGGTCCAGCCGCGAGCGGGGCGCCGGCCGCCGGCGCCTGGCCCTGTGCCGCCACCTCCTGAAACTGCGCCGCGAGCGACTGTTCGAGCATTTTCGCGGGCAGTCGGGCGGTTGCGCAGGATACCGGCTCGCGGCAAGCCGTCTGCAGGCGAACTGGCGCTTCGACGATGGCGCCCGCCTGCACCTGCTCGCCAATCTCGGCGCCCGGCCGCAAGCGGCACTGGCTTTGCCCGGCGAGTGTTTGTATGCCCATGGCGACCCGGGTGCACGGCTGCCGCCCTGGTCGGTGCGCTGGCATCTCGAAGCATGAACGGGGACGCGCTCAGCGAATTGTGCCGGCGCTTCGGGGTCGATGATCACTACGTCGATATCTGGGGTGTGCACCGCCCGGTCAGCAGTGCCGCGCAGCGCAGCGCCCTGGCGGCCATGGGGGTATTGTCGGATGCCGACGCCGATGCCGGCGCGGCACTCGCGCGCCTGGTCCGGGATGAATGGCGGGAAACCCTGCCGCCGGTACAGGTATTGGGTGCCGGCGAGCACGCCGAGCTGCCGTTGCGCCTGCCGGCCGGCGTCGAGGCTCTGGAATGGCGCCTGGAGTTCGAGGACGGCGGCCGCCATGCGGGCCGGCTGAGCCCGCAGCAGCTACCCTTCGCGGGCGAGGCCGGCTTCGACGGCCAGGCCTATGAGGAGCGCCGCTGGCGGCTGGACGTGCCCATCCCGCCGGGTTATCACCGCCTGATAGTGGCGGGCGCAGCGGCGGCGATGTGTACGCTGATCGGTGCGCCCGCACAGTGCTATCAGCCGGCGGGCTGCGCTGCTGACCGCTGCTGGGGCCTGAGTGTTCAGCTCTACAGTGTGCGCTCGCAGCGCAACTGGGGCATCGGCGATCTCACCGATCTGAAGGGCCTGATGGAGCTGGCGGCACGCTTCGGCGCCGATTTCGTCGGCGTCAATCCGCTGCACGCACTCTACCTGGACAACCCGCGGCACTGCAGCCCCTATAGCCCGTCGAGCCGGCACTTCTACAATCCACTCTATCTCGACATCGAGGCCATCGCCGACTACGCCGAGGATCCGGCGCTGCGGCGCGAATGCGAAAGCGACGACTTCCGCGGCCGGCTGCTGACACTGCGCAATGCCCAACAGATCGACTACCCGGCGGTGGCCGAATGCAAGCTGGGCGCGCTGCGCGCGCTGTTCCGCAGCTTTCGCGACCGACACCTGGGCGCGGACACGGCGCGGGCCCGCGCCTTCCGGCGCTTCGTCGCAGAGCGCGGGGTGTCGCTGCGCCGACACGCCGAGTACGAGGCCCTGCGCGCGCACCACCCGGACTGCTGGGGCTGGCCCCTGTGGCCGGAGCAGTACCGCGACCCCGAAGCGCCGGCGGTGGCCGAGTTCGCCCGCCGCAATGCCGCCGAGGTCGAGTTTTACCAGTACCTGCAATGGCAGCTCGCCGAGCAACTGGAGGCGGCGCTGGAGCGTGCCGCCACCCTGGGCCTGCGCCTCGGGCTGTATCAGGATCTGGCGGTCAGCGCCGATCCCGGCGGCGCCGACACCTGGCGGGACCAGGGGCTGTTCGCGCTGGAGGCGCGCATCGGCGCGCCCCCCGATGATTTCAACCTCCACGGCCAGGACTGGGGCCTGCCGCCATTCGTGCCGGGCGAACTCCGGCGCCGCGCCTATGCGCCCTTCGCGACCCTGTTGCGCGACCTCATGCGCCACGCCGGGGCCGTGCGCATCGACCATGTGATGAGTCTGATGCGCCTCTACTGGGTGCCGCCGGGGGCGAAGCCGGACGAGGGTCTCTACGTCGGGTATCCGTTCTCGGATCTGCTCGGCGTGCTGGCGCTGGAGAGTCATCGCAACCGTTGCCTGGTGATCGGCGAGGACCTCGGCACCGTGCCCGACCGCGTGCGCAGCGCCCTCGAGGAGACCGGCGTGCTCAGCTACCGGCTGCTCTATTTCGCCAAGCGCGAGGATCACTATCTGGCGCCGCAGGAGTATCCGCGCCAGGCCCTGGTCGCCATGGGCACCCACGATCTGCCGCCACTGGCCGGCTTCTGGAGCGGTGGTGATATCGAGTTGCGCTACCAGCTCGGCCTGATCGCCGACGACCAAACCCGCGATGCCCAGATCCTCGACCGCGCCCGGGACCGCCAGGCACTGTTGTTGGCGCTGGAGCGCGAGGGGCTGTTACCCGACGCCCAGTCGGTGCTCGGCGAGGCGCCCTTCAGCGCCGAGCTCAATCAGGCGCTGCACCGCTTTCTCGCCCGGTCACCGGCGCAGCTGCTGGCGGTGCAGGCCGAGGATCTGCTCGGCGAGATCCGGCAGGTGAATCTGCCGGCCACGACCGACGCCTACCCGAACTGGAGTCACCGCCTGCCGCTGAACCTGGAGCACTGGGCGGCGAGCACCGGGATCGTCGCTCTGGTGAACGCCATTGCCGGCGAGCGCGGCCGGGCGCCGCGCGCCGCCGCGGCGCCCCGGGTGCGGCCGTTGCCGGCGGCGGGACGGATCCCGGACGCCACCTATCGGCTGCAGCTCAACGCCGGTTTCGGCTTTGCCGACGCCGCCGAACGGGTCGACTATCTGGATCGCCTCGGGGTCAGCGACCTCTACCTCTCACCCATCTTGCGGGCCCGCCCCGGCAGTCCCCACGGCTACGACATCGTCGACCACGCCAGCCTCAACCCGGAGCTGGGCGGCGCCCACGGCCATGAGCGCCTGTGCCGGGCGTTGGCGGCGCGCGGCATGGCCCAGCTGGTCGACATGGTGCCGAACCACATGGGCGTCATGGGCGGCGACAACCAGTGGTGGCTGGATGTGCTGGAGAACGGCCCGGCCTCGACCCATGCCGGATTCTTCGATATCGACTGGTATCCCTCGCAGCCGCACATGCACGGCCGGGTGCTGCTGCCCGTGCTCGGCCAGTCCTACGGCCGCTGTCTGGAGGCCGGCGAGATCCGCCTGTGCTTCGACGTCCAGGCCGGCGCCTTCCAGTGCCAGTACTTCGATCACCGCCTGCCGATCGATCCCCAGACCTACCCGCTGATCCTCGCCGCCGGCAACGAGGCGCTGGACGCCGACGGCGACCTGCGCGCCGCCTTCGAAAGCCTGATCACCGCTCTGGGCAACCTGCCGGGGCGGGAGGCGGGAGACGCGCAGCTGCTCGCCGAACGGCGGCGCGACCAGTGCCTGCACCAGCAGCGGCTGGCCGAGCTGTACCGCGACCAGCCGCTGCTGCGCGCGCACCTGGGCATGCTCCTCGAACGTTTCAACGGTGATCCCGGCCAGCCGGCCAGCTTCGATGCCCTGCACGATCTGCTCGAGGCCCAGGCCTATCGGCTGGCCGACTGGCGGGTTGCCGCCGACGACATCAACTACCGTCGCTTCTTCGACATCAACGATCTCGCCGCCCTGCGCATGGAGCGGCCGGAAGTGTTCGACGCCACCCATGCCTGCCTGCTCGAGCTGCTCGCCAGTGGCCGCATCCAGGGGCTGCGCATCGACCATCCGGATGGGCTCTATGATCCGGAGGCCTATTTCGCCCGTCTGCAGGACTGTTTCCGCACCGACAACAGTTCGCGCCCGCTGTATCTGGTTGCGGAAAAGATCCTCGCCGCCGATGAGACCCTGCCCGACAGCTGGCAAGTACAGGGCACCACCGGCTATGAGTTCGCCGCCCAGGTCCTGGGCGTGCTCGTCGACCCCGCCGGCGAGGCGCCGCTCGACGCCCTGTACCGCGACATCGCCGGTCCGCTGGCCGATTTCGAAACCGTACTCTGCGCCGCCAAGGATCTGATCCTGGAATATGCCCTGGGCAGTGAACTGCGGGTGCTCGCCGATCGGCTGGCGCGCATCGCTCGCGCCGACCGGCGCAGCCGGGACTTCACCTTCGATTCGCTGCGCGGCGCACTGGCGCGCACCCTGGCTCAATACCCCATCTATCGCACCTACCTGCGCCCGGACGAGGACAACGAGCCCTTCCGGCCGGCGGTGGAGCAAGCCGCAAGCCGGGCCCGCGACGGCGATCGCGAGCGCGAGCCGGAGCTGTACGACTTTCTGGCCGCCAATCTGCTCGGAGACAGCGCGAGCGGCGCCAGCCCGGAGCTGAGCGAGGCGATCTGGGACTTCGCGCTGGCCGCGCAGCAGCTGAGCGCGCCGGTGATGGCCAAGGGTCTGGAGGACACCGCCGGCTACCGCTATCTGCGCCTGATCTGCCACAACGAGGTCGGCGCCGAGCCGGCGCGCTTCGCGGTCGATCCCGCGGCCTTCCAGGCCGCCAATCGCCGCCGCCGCGAATGCCGGCCGCACGGGCTCCTGGCCAGCTCCACCCACGACAGCAAGCGCAGCGAGGACGTGCGCTGCCGGCTGGCGGTGTTGTCGGAGGTGCCCGATCTCTGGACCCAACAGGTGCGCGCCTGGCTGGCCCAGCACCGGGCGCCGGCGCCGGATGCCAACGATCGCTACCTGCTCTATCAGACACTGTTCGGTAGCTGGCCGCTGGAGCCCGCCGCCGAGGTCGATTGGCCGGCCTATCAGGAGCGCATCCAGGCTTACCTGCGCAAGGCCCTGCGCGAGGCCAAACGTCACACCAATTGGCGGCGGCCCAATGCCGACTACGAGGCCGCCATGGCGGATCTGGTCAGCGAACGGCTGGCGTCCCAAGCGCATGCCTTCCGCACCGAGATGCAGGGCCTGCAGGACCGCTTGCTCGGCTTCGGCCTACTCAACAGCCTGGCGCTCAACGCCCTCAAGCTCAGCTGTCCGGGCGTGCCGGACATCTATCAGGGCTGCGAGCTGTGGGATCTCTCACTGGTCGATCCGGACAACCGCCGCGCGGTGGACTATGGGCACCGCGAGCGCCTGCTGGCCGAACTCGAAGCCCTGGATGCCGCGCCGGGTGGCTGCGCCGAAGCCGTGCGCGCGCTGCTCGACGAGTTCAGCGACGGGCGCGCCAAGCTCTATCTGATCTGGCGCCTGCTGCGTCTGCGCCGCCGCCTGCCGGAGCTGCTGCGCGACGGCGACTACCAGCCGCTCGCGGTGCGCGGCGCGCGGGCCCCGCACCTGATCGCCTATCGCCGCCGGCTGGGGGACAGCGAGCTGCTCATGCTGGTGCCGCGCCTGCCGGCGGGCCTGTGCGGCGGTCGCCCCGGCCTGCCGCTCGGCGCCGAGATGTGGCGCGACACGCACATCGAACTCGGTGGCCCGGCAAGGGGCTACCGCGACCTGCTCAGCGGCCGGACCCTGGGCACCGACGGCGCGCTGGCCGTGGGATCGGTGCTGACCCACTTTCCGGTGGCCGCGCTGTGCGCGGACTAGTGCCACTACCGCCGCCAATCACCGCGGCGTCGCGCGCTCGGTAAGGGCGCTATTGGACGTCGAGGATTTTGACGTCGAAGTGCAGGGTCTTGCCGGCCAGCGGGTGGTTGAGGTCCAGCATGGCACTCTCGTCGCGAATCTCCGAGACGCGAATCTGCTGTTTGTTGCCCTGCTGGTCCTGCATGATCAGCAGTTGGCCTTGCTGGCGGGCTTCTTCCGGAATCTGTTCCAGTGGCACTTCCTGAAAGGCTTCCGGATTGACTTCGCCGTAGGCCTGGTCGGGTTGCAGGGTCACCTGCTTTTGGTCGCCCTGGGCGAGCCCGTCCAGTTCCGCTTCCAGGGCGGGGAGGATCTCGCTGTTGCCCTGGGTATAGACGAGGGGTTCCTGGTCGTCGCCGGTGTGGCTCTCGACGGCCTCGCCGCCGTCGAGAGCCAGGCTGTATTCCAATGAAACCTTTGAACCTTCTGTAATCACTTGCTTCTCCTCGGCGTGCAGCACGCCCGCTGATAGATAAAAGAGCAGGGCCGGGATCGCGACCACACTCGTGAGACGGTTGCGCAGGTGTTGCATGAGATGTACCTCGCGCTGTTTGCCGGCATTGGTAAAGCACCACGCGGTGGTTGATACCTGCTGCGCGCGGATCGGATAACGCCTTGCCGCGAGCGCTTGTTGCGCCAGGAAAGCGGTGGCGGGCGCCAACCTAACATGTTTGCATCCGCTGCTTAAAGTCCGTCCGTGCCGGGCGCGGGGAGCTTCGGCGCCGATAGCACCCGGACCGTATTGGGCAGGTTGGCCCGGATCACCCGGACCAGAATGTGCAGGGCGGCCGGGCGCGGGAAGCCGCTGCGAAATACCAGATCGATGCGGCGCCGGGCCCGGGCGATGCGGAGCGGGCGGGTGACCACACCGGTGTCCGTGGTCCAGGGGCCGCGCAGCGCCAGTGCCGGCACCAGGGTTGCGCCCAGCCCCGCGCCCACCAGGTGGAGCAGGGTTTCCAGGCTGGCCGCGCGCAGGTCCGACATGGCGGTTTCGCGGCGATCGTCCACTCCGCATACCGCCATCGCCTGGCGCGCCAGGCAGTGGTCGTCGGCCAGAAACAGCAATTCGACCTCATCGAGATCGCGGCGGCGAATCTCGTCGCGCAGGTACAGGCGGTGGTCGCGGGGGAAGGCGAGCCAGAAGGGTTCCTCGAACAGCGGCCAGGTGGTCAGCCCGGGTTCCGCGGCCGCTGTCGCCAACAGCAATGCGTCCAGTTCGCCGGCGTGCAGACGGTGCAGCAGGGCTTCGGTGACCTGTTCGCTGGGAATCAGGCGCAACTTCGGGGCGGCGGCGCGCAGTGGCGCCAGCAGCAGTGGAATCAGATAGGGACTGAGGGTGGGAATCGCGCCCAGGCGCAGTGGTCCGGCGAGCGGGTCCCGTTGGGCGCGGGCGAGTTCGCCGATCGCTCCGGTGTGGTCGAGCGCGGCTCTGGCGTGGGCCAGGATTTCGGTGCCCAGCGGGGTGACCTCGAGTCGCGGGCCGCGCTCGAACACCGCGACGCCCAGTTCCGCCTCCAGCTTGCGGACCTGGGCGCTCAGGGTGGGCTGACTGACATGGCACTGCGCCGCCGCACGGCCGAAGTGGCGCGTCTCCGCCAGCGCGAGCATGTACCTGAGTGTCTGTAGATTCATGGCGGTACGCGACTCCGGAGGGGGAGGTATTTTCATAGCTAAAAACTATCGCGTCGATAGAAAAAAACGTCTTTCTCTATGATTGGGGATGCTTTAGCTTGGTGATGGTCAAAACCCGATGCCGGGCCGCGGTTGCTGGCCTGAGTCACCCCAGACTGGGGCCTGTGGCCCCGAGAGGAGATAGAGATGCGCGAACGAAACGAACCCTCAGCCGGCCGCTGCCCCGTGCTGCACGGCGGTGCCACCGAAAGCGGCATGGCGAACACCGCCTGGTGGCCCAAGGCCCTGAACCTGGACATTCTCCACCAGCACGACCGCAAGACCGATCCCCTGGGACCGGGCTTCAACTATCGCGAGGAAGTGAAAAAGCTCGACGTCGCCGCGCTCAAGAAAGATCTGACCGCGCTGCTGACCGACAGCCAGGAGTGGTGGCCGGCGGACTGGGGCCACTACGGCGGATTGATGATCCGCATGGCCTGGCATGCCGCCGGCTCCTATCGTCTCGCCGACGGCCGCGGTGGCGCCGGCACCGGCAACCAGCGCTTTGCACCGCTGAATTCCTGGCCGGACAACGCCAACCTCGACAAGGCGCGCCGGCTGCTGTGGCCGATCAAGAAAAGCTACGGCAACCAGATCAGCTGGGCCGACCTGATCATCCTCGCCGGCAATGTCGCCTACGAGTCCATGGGTCTGCAGACCTTTGGCTTTGCCTTTGGCCGCGAGGATATCTGGCACCCGGAAAAAGATATCTACTGGGGCGCGGAACGGGAGTGGCTGGGCAAGGACCGCTACGCGGATGCCAGCGATGAGGCCTCACTCGAGAACCCGCTGGCCGCGGTGCAGATGGGGTTGATCTATGTCAATCCGGAGGGCGTCGACGGCAAGCCGGATCCACTGAAGACTGCGGAGGCGGTGCGCGTCACCTTTGCCCGTATGGCGATGAACGACGAGGAGACAGTGGCACTGACCGCTGGCGGTCACACCGTGGGCAAGTGCCACGGCAATGGCGATGCCACCCTCCTGGGGCCGGAGCCGGAGGGCGCCGAGCCCGAGGATCAGGGCCTGGGCTGGCTGAACAAGACCGGCCGCGGCGTCGGCCGGGATGCCGTGACCAGTGGCCTGGAGGGTGCCTGGACCTCTGATCCGACGCGCTTCGACATGGGCTATTTCGACATGCTGCTGGATCACGAGTGGGAAATCCGCACGAGCCCTGCGGGTGCCCGCCAGTGGCAGCCGGTGAACATCAGGGAAGAAGACAAGCCGGTCGATGTCGAAGACCCGTCGATTCGCCACAGCCCCATGATGACCGACGCCGACATGGCGATGAAAATGGACCCGGTCTACCGCGAGATCATGGAGCGCTTCCGCAAGGATCCAGCGTATTTCAAGGACACCTTTGCCCGTGCCTGGTTCAAGCTCACCCACCGCGACATGGGCCCCAAGGCGCGCTACATCGGCCCCGAGGTGCCGGCCGAGGACCTGATCTGGCAGGATCCGGTGCCCGCGGGACCGACCGACTACGACGTCGCCGCGCTCAAGGCGAAGATCTCCGCCAGCGGGCTGTCCGTCGGCGAGATGGTCGCCACCGCCTGGGACAGCGCGCGCACTTTCCGGGGCTCCGACATGCGCGGTGGCGCCAATGGTGCGCGCCTCCGCCTGGCGCCACAGAAGGATTGGGCCGGCAATGAACCCGAGCGTCTGGCGCGGGTACTGGGCGTGCTCGAACCCATCGCCGCCGCCACCGGGGCGAGTATCGCCGACGTCATCGTGCTGGCCGGCAACATGGGCGTCGAGGAAGCGGCCAGGGCTGCGGGCCACGACATCCAGGTGCCCTTCGCCCCCGGCCGCGGCGACGCCACCGAGGCGATGACGGACGCCGAGTCCTTCGAGTCCCTGGAGCCGCTCGCCGACGGCTTCCGCAACTGGCTGAAACAGGACTATGCCGTGCAGCCCGAGGAACTGCTGCTCGACCGCGCCCAGTTGCTGGGCCTGACCGCGCCGGAAATGACCGTACTCATCGGCGGCCTGCGAGTGCTGGGCGCCAACCATGGCGGCAGCCGGGATGGCGCGTTCACCGACCGCGTCGGCGCACTGACCAACGATTTCTTCATCAATCTCACCGACATGGCCTGGACCTGGACGCCCAGGGACCGGAATTCGTACGAGCTCCGGGAACGCGGGACTGGCGCCATCAAATGGACGGCGACGCGCGTCGATCTGGTATTCGGGTCCAACTCCGTGCTGCGGGCTTACGCCGAGTGCTACGCCCAGGATGACAACCAGGAGAAGTTCGTGAAGGACTTTGTGGGTGCATGGACGAAAGTGATGGACGCCGACCGCTTCGACTTGGCTGGATGATAGGGTGGCAGATCCGCAGCGGGGCTCGGAGAGCCGGCCGGGGAGGCTTGGGGAACCAAGCTCCTCGCCGGCTGTCTCCCCCCAAACAAGGTGGATTCCAGGGTTTTCCTGGCGCAGCCTGTGCCCGGCAAGCCCACATCCACACCGACAGATGGACCAGGAGGAACCTATGGCAGCAGCTAGCGGCTCCCTGCACGAATCCGCGGAGGATCTCGGGCCCGAGGTGATCGACCGGCATCGGGCGATCATGTCGCTGATGGAGGAACTGGAAGCGGTGGACTGGTACGACCAGCGCGTCCAGGCGACCCAAGACAAAGAACTGCGCGCCCTTCTGGCGCACAATCGCGATGAGGAGAAGGAGCACGCCTGCATGATGATCGAGTGGCTGCGGCGCAGGGACCCGGGGTTCCGCGAGCAACTGCGGACCTACCTGTTCTGCGAGGGTGACATTCTCGATGCCGAAGAGGCGGTTACCGAGGACGGCGGCCAAGCGCCAGCGGTGGGCAACGACGGCTCGCTGGGCATCGGCAGCCTGAAGCCGGGGGTGGCGCCATGAATGATCTGTGCCGCCATCTGGCGCCCATCACCGCGGAAGCCTGGGCGGCCATCGACGACGAGGCGCGGGATGCCCTGCGCCTGACCCTGGCCAGCCGCAAGGTCGCCGATTTCCTGGGCCCGCTGGGCTGGGAAGCCTCCGCCGTCGGTCTGGGGCGCACCGCCCCCTTGCAGGCCGCGCCCGGGCAGGGCGTATCTGCGGCGCTGCGCCAGGTACAGCCACTGGTGGAGTTGCGGGTGCCCTTCGCGCTGGCGCGTGCCGAGCTGGAAGCGGTGGCGCGGGGCGCCCGGGATCCGGATCTGCAACCAGTCAGGGCCGCTGCCCGGGCGATTGCCCTGGCCGAGGACCGCGTCGTCTTCTCGGGCTATGCGGAAGCCGGGATCACGGGCATCTGTCAGGCAGCGGCCGCTGCCGCGCTCACCATCACCGAAGACTACGAACGGTATCCGGGCGTCGTCGCCCGGGCGCTGGCGCAACTGCGCGAGCAGGGAGTGCAGGGACCCTACGCGATCGCTCTGGGCCCGCGTTGTTACACCGGGCTGACGCGCACGACGACGGATGCGGGCTTCCCCGTCATCCAGCATGTCGAACGCCTGCTCGACGGCCCGGTGATCTGGGCGCCGGGCGTGGACGGCGCCGTGGTGCTCAGCCTGCGTGGGGGTGACTTCGAACTGACCGTCGGCCGCGACCTGTCGGTGGGCTATCGCGGGCATACCGCGAGTACCGTCGAGTTCTATATCGAGGAGAGCCTGACCTTCCGGATGCTTGCCGAAGAGGCCGCCGTGCCCCTGGTTTACGGCGCCGCGCCGGCAGGCTCCTGATCGCGCGAGACCTCTGAGAGGAGCCGCACGCCGTGCAGATCCAGCATTTTTTCGATGCACAGACCTCGACCCTGTCCTATGTGGTGCACGCCGGCGGCGACGCCGTGGTGATCGATCCAGTGCGCGACTACGACCCCAAGAACGGCCGCACCGGCTGGGCATCGGCCGAGCAGATCGCCGCCTACATCGACCGCGAAGGGCTGCGCGTGCACTATGTGATCGATACCCATGCCCACGCCGATCATCTCACCGGCATGCCCTTGTTCAGGGAACGCTATGGTGCCCGTACCGTGACGGGTGCGCGGATGGGTGAGATTCAGCGGGTATTCCGCGATATCTACAACCTGGGTGCGGACTTTCCGGTGGACGCCCGCCAGTTCGACGTGCTGGTCGACGAGGGTGACTGCCTGGCGTTCGGCGCACTCACGGTGGAGGCCATGCACACCCCGGGGCACACACCGGCGCACATGTCCTGGAAGATCGGCGATGCGGTGTTCGTCGGCGATACCCTGTTCATGCCCGACTACGGATCGGCCCGCTGCGACTTTCCCGGCGGCTCCGCCGAGCAGCTCTACGACTCCATCCAGCGCATCTATGCCATGCCCGACGACACCCGGCTGTTCCTGTGTCACGACTACCGTCCCGGCGGGCGGCCGCTGGCGTTCGAGACCACGGTCGGCGAGCAGAAGCGCAGCAACGTGCAGATCAATGCGCGCACCACCAAGGCGGAATACGTGGCCTTCCGCAAGGAGAAGGACGCCACGCTGCCGGCGCCGGTGCTGATCCTGCCTGCGCTACAGGTCAATATCCGCGCCGGTGATCTGCCGCCGCCCGAGGACAATGGCGTGTCCTACCTGAAGATTCCCCTGAACCTGCTCGGCCAGCGTTCGTCCTGACTCGTGGCCGGGGAGCGGAGGAGCGGAGAGGTCAGTTTTTGAGGTTCTGCAACAGTTCGACCAGTTCGACGACTCCGGTGCAGGGCTCATGGTCGTCGGCCGGATCGGCACGCCGCTCCAGGGCCCGCGCGCGGCCGATCGCCGTCTGGAGCTCCGACTTGGTTTGCGCGAACGCCTTGCCGTAACCCTTCGCGTAACCCGGCAGGTGCAGTTTCAGGCGGCGCGTAGCCTCGTCGCGGTGGATCAGGTGCCGCACATCTTCGAAGTGCAGCAGCAACCAGAACTCGAAGCTGGGCCGCGACGGAATCGCGGCGAATTTCACCGGCTGTTTGAGGTCGTTGCGCAGCCGTCCATCGAGGGCGCGCGCCCGGTCCAGCGCCTTGTGGTAGGTGCGGTGGGCGTCGCGATCGAACACCGCGTAGACCTGCTCGAACGCCCGAGGCCGGATGCCCTTGCGGCGGTCCCCCTTTTCGAACAGCTCGCACGCGTAGTTCACGACCTGGATCGGCTCGGTACCGAGCGCGCCCGGCTGCACCTCGATGTTCGTGGAGTGCAGCCGATATTCGGCGCGAATCTCCTTGAAGTAGTTGGGTTCGGTTTTCGACCCTTCCGAGACGATCAGGATGCGGTCGTAGCCCGCCCGTCGGCCCAGCTTTCGCTCCAGTTGGCGACGCTGACGTTCACGGGGTGACTTGTCCCGGCCCATCAGCGCCGGATTTCCAGGTCGCTGAGCAGCGGCAATCCGCCGTAACGGCCCATCAGATAGCCGCGCTCCAGCGCCTCGTTCTTGCGTGGGCTGAAGTCGGACAACCCGTACAGGCGCGAGGCCTGATCGCGCTCCTTCTCCACGAACCAGATCTGGTCGCGGCGGAACAGGCCGGGTGCGTCGAGCAGCGCGGTGTCGTGCGTGGTGAAAATGAGTTGCGCGCCGTTCCTGTTGAGATCAGGGTTGTGGAACAGCTGCACCAGATGCCGCACCAGCAGGGTGTGCAGGCTGGTGTCGAGTTCGTCGATCACCAGCGTCAGACCCTGTTGCACGATGTCGAGCACCGGGCCGGCGAGGAACAGCAGATTGCGCGTACCGCTGGACTCCTCGCCCAGACCGAACACCGCCGAGCCGTCCGCCGTCGCGTGATGGAAGTGCAGCTCGTTCTGCTCCATCTCCGTGGCGTGCACCTCGGTCCGGCCGGCGACCAAATCGAAATGCACCCTCTGGCCGGGAACCTTGCGGGTGACGACATCGATGTCGGCAATGCTGATGTCCGCCGCGCCGAGGAAGTTGCAGATCGACTGTTTGCCAGCCGCGTCCCGGAGCATCTGGATGGTGATGTCGGGATTCAGCGGCGTGTGCTCGTTGAAGATCGCCAGCCGTCCTGCGAACCAATCGAAGACCGGCTTCAGTTGTTCGCTGTTGAGCTGCACCGCCATCGACAGGAACAGGGCGTTGGGCCGCGTGGCGGACTCCCACACAGCCTTCTGCCCCTTCAGGCCCGGGCCAAAATCGTAGACGTCGCGACCGCTCTCCTTGTCGAAGTGCCGCTTGAACCAGTGCTGCGGCTTGAATGCCTTGTAGACCAGCAGGTGCTCGCTGACGATGCGCTCGGCCGTCATGGCGAATCCGTATTGGTGCCGGATTCCATCGACCACGAAGGTCACCTCAAACTCGGTCGGCCTACCGCTGGACTCGGCATCGAGGCGGAATGGCTGCACGCTGAAGGCCTGGCCAGGCTGAATGACGGTCGCCGACTCCACCACGACGCCCCGCATGTACTGCAGGGCCTTGATGAGGTTGGACTTGCCGCCGGCGTTGGGGCCGTAGATCGCAGCGCTGCGGAGCAGCGCGGGCGCCGCGTTGATGTCCGTGGCCAGTGTATGCGTGTCCCGCAGAGTCTTATCCTTGGACGCGACCATGCTGAATACCTGCTCGTCGCGCAGGGAGCGAAAGTTGGTGACGCGAAACTCGATCAGCATAATTATTCCAATAGGTCTCTAATAATCAGAAGTTTCGCATATTTAATGCAGTTTAACCAACTATTTAACCATCATTATCTATGTATATCGGCAAATGGCAAATGGCAAATGGCAAATGGCAAATGGCAAATGGCAAATGGCAAATGGCAAATGGCAAATGGCAAATGGCAAATGGCAAATGGGCCTGTCGATTGGGTCGACCAGCAATAGGTGGACCCTGACGGCCTCCTTCGCCGGCGCGCTGAACAAGGCGGCGGTCATGGCTACAATGACCGGATGAGGCTTTCCGTGGGGATTTGTACCCTGGCCCGGCACCGCCTGGTGGCGCCGGTGCTCTGTGCGTTGGCATCGACGGGTTGCCTGGTGACCCCGGTGCCCGAAGACGCCCGCTTCGAGCAGCTGGGCGGGGCGGACATCGAGGCCCAGGCCGTCAACCGTTTTCACCTCGCCGCAGACACCCAGGTGGTGGGGCGGCTGCAGTACACCCGCGTCCGCGGGCAGGAGACCCTGCTCGATATCGCCCGGGCCTATGATCTCGGTTACGACGACATCATCGCCGCCAATCCGGGGGTGGATCCCTGGACCCCGGTGCCCGGCGAGCGGGTGTTGCTGCCACTCGCCCATGTCCTGCCCGACGCGCCGCGCGAGGGCATCGTCATCAACCTCGCCGCGCGCCGCCTGTTCCTCTATCCGCCGGCGGAGGGCGGCGCGGCGGAAGTGATTACCCATCCCATCGGCATCGGCCGCGACGGCTGGTCCACGCCCCTGGGCGTCACCCGGATCACCGAGAAGCGCGCTTCCCCGGCGTGGACGGTGCCGGCCTCGATCCGCCGCGAACACGCCGCCCGGGGCGATCCATTGCCCGCGGTGGTGCCGCCCGGGCCCGACAATCCGCTGGGCTCCCACGCGCTGCGCCTGGGTTGGCCGAGTTACCTGATCCATGGCACCAACAAGCCGGCCGGCATCGGCATGCGGGTGAGCCATGGCTGTATTCAGCTCTACCCGGAGGACATCGCGCCGCTGTTCGAGGCGGTGCCGGAAGGCACCCAGGTGCGGGTCGTGGATCAGCCCTACCTGGCCGGCTTTGGCCCGGATGGTTTGGTCCTGGAGGCCCATGTGCCGGCGAGCGAGCGCGGCGCCGGGGCGCTGGCGCGGGACGCCATCGAGCGCGCCCTGCGTGGCCGCGAGCTGGATGCGGCGCCGCAGGTCGACTGGGAACTGGTGCGCGAGCAGGTCGAGATGCGGCGCGGCTACCCACTGCCCATAGGCGCGGAAGGCCGTGCCCGGGATGGCTATCTGGCCGGGCTGCCGGAGGCGCCGCGGCTGCCGCTGCCGGAGTGGTCGGTCAGTGCCGAAGGCGACTGGTTCGTGGATCTCGGATCCTTCGCGTACGAACATGCGGCGCGGCGCCTGGTGGCCATGCTGCGCTTTCAGGGGCCCCCGATTCCGGCGTTGCGGCGCGCTCGCGGGGACGTTTTCCAGGTGCTTGCTGGACCCTGGCCGACGCGCGAGGAGGCCGCGGCTGCGGCGCGACGCATCGCCCGCGACCTCGAGGCGCGGGGACAGGTGGTGCAGCTGGCCGAGACGCTGTCCAGCGCCCGGCTTTGAAGGCTGGCGGAGATCCGAGCATATTCCAATCCTTAAATGAGTCTGGGGAGTCGCTCTTTTCAGCCGGTGCGCAGGTCTCGTCCGTGGATGGTGTTAAAGAGTTTCTGGCGGGCCTTTTGTAGCTGGTCCGCCGCCTGATTATCG